>Ga0182018_10000272_pt1 | contig 68661 bp, 54 predicted proteins | sample 812P2MmetaG_FD_120490 | JGI IMG/M metagenome (GOLD analysis project Ga0182018, IMG submission 120490) | Permafrost microbial communities from Stordalen Mire, Sweden - 812P2M metaG | ecosystem: Environmental > Terrestrial > Soil > Wetlands > Permafrost | place: Sweden: Stordalen | collected... | reverse complement strand
GCCCCAGCTCATGTCGGTGATGTGGAGCAGGCCGTCCATGCCGTCGAGGTCGATGAAGGCCCCGAAGTCGGTGATGTTCTTGACGACGCCCTTGCGGAACTGGCCGGGCTGGATCGAGTCGAGGAGGGCGCGGCGCTTCTCGGTGCGCTGCTGCTCGATGAGCTCGCGGCGGGACAGGACGATGTTTTTCCGGTCCAGGTTGATCTTGAGGACCTTGAAGTCGTACGTCTGGCCGACGTACTGGTCGAGGTTCTTGGGCGGCTGCACGTCGATGTGCGAGGCCGGCATGAACGCGTCGACGCCGATCGAGATGATGAGGCCGCCCTTGACCTTGGCCTTCACGCGGCCCGTGGCCACCGATCCCTCGGGAAACTTGGTGAGGATATTGTCCCAGTTCTTCTTCTGCTCGGCCTTGTCGTACGACAGGATCGGGCTTCCATTCCGGTCCTCGAGCTTCTCGACAAGCACCTCGATCGTGGAGCCGATCTGCAGGTCGCCTATGTCGATGAACTCATTGGCGGGGATGACCCCCTCGGATTTGCCGCCGATGTCCACAACGACTTCGTTCTGGCGGACTTCGGTGATGGTGCCCGGTACGATTGCGCCTTCCTTGAGCTTGTCGAAGGACGATTGGGCTAACAGGTCTTGCATTACGGAACTCATATGCGGAAACGGGTGATCGGCGCGCCTGCTCCGGAGCGTTCCGGCCACCACGGCAGGCCTTTCGGCCACGGGTTGACGGTTTGACTGAATTCAGGACCGGCGGGAGCATCGCGGCTGCGCCGGTCTGACCGATAGGAAATGCCGCGAAGGGTCAGAATCCCATCCGTAATGCGCGCCCCGCAAGCACAAACTGGCCCAGGCCGCCGTCCCAGGCGCGTCGTTATTTGTCAAATTGCTATCAATCAATAACTACCTGATTCGCTACCCTTTTGGCGGCGCCTGGAGGGCCTCCTGCAGGCTGCGGAAGAAAACCTCGTAAAGGGGAGTGTCACGCATCGGCGTCTCGGTCGCCATTCCAGGCTCGCTCGTCGAGGCCGCCTCGAGGATCTCGCCGAATGACACGCTGACCGAGGTGCCGGCCTCGGCATCCGGGCTCAGCCTCACCTTCATGGAAATCTGCCGGGAGCTGCCGGTGTCGTCGCCGGGGGATATCGCGCTCAGCTCCTCGAGCTCGCCCTGGGCGGGCCCTCCCCTGACATACCGGTAGCCCATCGCGTCGGCCGCCGCCCGCGCGGCCTCGTACGCCGCCTTTTGGTCGGCCTGGAAAACCCGCGTGCGGGGCGCCTCGCGGGGCGCGAGAGCGGAACGCACGCTGTCCCCGATGCCGGAATCGCATCCCGCCAGGAGCGCCCCCGCGCAGCACAGGGCGATTGCCGGAAGGATTCTCATGCTTGGGAGGCTGCGGGCTGTTGTTGCGAGATGCAGTGTAGAGTGCCGAGCCCCCACACAAGTTCCAAGCAATCTATTGGGACGACCTCCCTGCCGGGAAAGCAGGATTCAAGCACCTCCGCCGCCTCGCGGTCGCGGCGGGGCTGGCGAAACGACGGCATCAGGACCGCCCCGTTCATGATGAGAAAGTTGGCATAGCTCGCCGGAAGCCTGCGCCCGCGGTATTCGCGCGGCGCGGGCATGGGAAGCTCCACGATCCTGAACCGGCCCCCGGAAGGGGTCCGCAGGGCGCGAAGGCGCTCGAGGTTCTCCGAGAGGGCCCCGTGGTTCGGGTCGCGGCGGTTGCGCTCAACGGCCGTCACAAGGCCGCTCTCGCTGAAGAAGCGCGTCAGGTCGTCGACATGCCCGTCGGTGTCGTCCCCAAGGATCCCGTCTCCCAGCCACAGCACCGTGCCGACTCCCAGGTAATCCTTGAGGTTGCGCTCGATCTGACCCCGGGTGAGGCCGGGGTTGCGGTTCCTGTTGAGGAGGCACGCCTCAGTCGTGAGCAGGAGGCCCTTTCCATTGACCTCGATCGACCCTCCCTCGAGTACCATCGCGCTCTCGAAACGGCGCAGGCCAAGCGCGCGGCCGATCCTGCGCGGAATGCGGTTGTCCTGGTCGTAAGGGGCATACTTCCCGCCCCAGGCATTGAAGACCCAGTCGGTGAGCGCCACCTCGCCCGTCCTGTCGTTCCTGACAAAAATGGGCCCGTGGTCCCGGCACCATGCGTCGTCCGTGGGGTGGTTGAAAAACTCGACGTTGGCCATGTCGGCCCCGGCCCCGGCGATCAGCGCATGCGCGCGTTTCTGGAAACGTGCCGCGATGTTGAGCCGCACCTTCTCCCTCCGGCTGATCTGCGCGGCGATTTCGGCGAACGTGCGCGGTATCGGGCGGAAATTCCCCTCCCACGTCGCGCGGTTGTGCGGCCAGGAAAGCCAGACGGCCTCCTGGCGCTCCCATTCGGCGGGCATCCGGAAGCCGAGCGCGGCCGGCGCCTGTGTCGCGTCGGGCATACCCTGCGTCAGCTAGTCGCGGAAGCGCTTCGTCAGATCGCCGTAGGCGTCGATCCGGCGGTCGCGAAGGAAGGGCCAGTGCGTGCGGATGGTGTCGACCTCGGCGAGGTCGATCGTCGTCAGGAGGATCTCCTCCCCGGTGGCCGCGGCCCGCGCGAGGACCTGGCCGCTCGTTCCTGCCACGAAACTCTGGCCCCAGAACTCTATCCCGGCGCCTCCCGCGAGCTTCTCGCGCCCGACCCGGTTGCAGGCGGCGACAAAGCAGCCGTTCGCCACCGCGTGCGCGCGCTGGATCGTCTCCCACGCCCCGTGCTGGACCGCCCCGTGCCTCCTCTTCTCCCCGGGATGCCAGCCGATCGCCGTCGGGTAGAACAGGATCTCGGCGCCCTGGAGGGCGGTCAGCCGGGCCGCCTCCGGGAACCACTGGTCCCAGCAGATGAGCACCCCTATCCTACCGAACCTGGTCTTCCACGACCTGAAGCCCGTGTCCCCGGGAGTGAAGTAAAACTTCTCGTAGAAGAGGGGGTCGTCGGGAATGTGCATCTTGCGGTAGATGCCGAGGAGCTTCCCGTCCGCGTCGATGATCGCCGCCGTGTTGTGGTAGAGCCCGCTCGCCCGCTTCTCGAAGAGCGACGCGATCACGACGACGCCGTGCTTTTTCGCTAGCGCCTCGAAGGCCGATGTGCTGGGGCCCGGGATCGTCTCGGCCAGCCCGAAGTTGTCGTGGTCCTCCGCCTGGCAGAAGTACCGCGAGCGGAAGAGCTCCTGCGTGCAGATGATGTTGGCCCCGAGCCGGGCGGCCTTCTCGGCGAGGTCCAGGGTCTTTCGGAGGTTGGCCTCCGGATCGTCCGAGCAGGCGTGCTGGAGAAGCCCGAGGGTGACCTTGCCCATTTCAGTAGACTACCTTGTTGAGCGGGTACTCGACGATGCCCTCGGCCCCGAGCGACTTGAGCTGCGGCAGGATCTCCCGCACGACGCTCTCGTCGATGATCGTCTCAAGGGCGACCCATTCCGGGTTGCTGAGCGGGGAGATCGTCGGATTGCGCAGGGAGGGGACCGCCGCGATGATCGCGGCGAGCGACTTCTTCGGCGCGTTCATCTTGAGGCCCACCTTTGATTCGGCCTCGAGGGCCCCTCGGACCAGCAGCGCGATCGTCTCGATCTTCGTGCGCTTCACCGGATCCGACCAGGCCTTCTTGTTGGCGATCAGCTTGGTGTTCGTCTCAAGGAGCGTGTCGACGATTCGCAGCTTGTTGGCGCGAAGCGACGAGCCCGTCTCGGTGATGTCCACGATGGCGTCGACGAGGTCGGGCACCTTGACCTCGGTCGCCCCCCACGAGAACTCGACCGTGACCGGTATCTTCCTGGACTCGAAATAGCGCCTGACCGTCTGGACAAGCTCGGTGGCGATCCGCTTGCCGGCAAGATCACCGGGCACCCGGACGGGGGAGTCCTCGGCAACGCAAAGCACCCAGCGGGACTTGCTTACGGAAGAGCGGCTGTAGACGAGGTCGCAGACCTCCACGACGTCCGAGCCGTTCTCCTGGATCCAGTCAAGGCCGGTGAGCCCGCAGTCGAAAAAACCGTGCTCGACGTAGCGGCTGACCTCCTGCGCGCGGACGAAGCGGCCGTCGAGCTCCGGATCGTCGATCGACGGCCTGTACGAGCGCGAATCCGTGGTGATTCTCCACCCCGCCTTGGCGAAAAGGCTGCGGGTGGACTCTTCAAGGCTGCCCTTCGGCAGGCCGAGCATGAGGATTGGCTTCTTGTCCGACACAGGGCCCCAAGCTGTCTCCTGTCGACCGGACCGTTCAAGCAAAATGCTTTGGCTCACGCTGATTGACATCGATGCCCATCATTGTAAAAACTCGGTGACACCGCACATGTCAGTCACATCGCCGACGCGGCCCAACCCCAAGCCTCTCATCGTTGTCGTCGAGGACGAGGCTGATCTGGCATCCCTGATCGCCCAGTACCTTGAGCGAGCGGGGATGCGCGTCCAGGTCTGCAACCGCGCCGCGCACGCTGTAAAATTTTTGCAACGAAACTTTGCAAACCTGGTCCTCCTGGACCTCGTGCTGCCCGACCAGTCGGGGTTTGAGCTCTACGAGGACCTGAAGGCCTCGGACATCAACGTGCCCGTCATCTTCCTCACCGGCAACCTCGAGGAGGCCAGCAAGATCCACGGCCTCGACCTCGGCGGGGACGACTACGTCACCAAGCCCTTCAGCTACGCGGAGCTCGTGGCGCGCATAAGGGCCGTCCTTCGCCGGGCGGACTACAAGGCGGACATGAACCTGACGAAGAACGTGAAGGTGAGCGACGAGCCGTTCGACTTCTGCGGCGCCAAGATCACCCCGGTCAGGCTCGAGATCGCGTTTCCCGACGGGGACATCGCGACCATCGGCCGCAAGGAGCTCGGCATTCTCTCCTACTTGAACGAGCACCCCGGCGAGGTGATCACGCGCAAGGCGCTGATCCACTCGGTCTGGGGCCAGCACGCGGACGTCAGGAGCCGCTCGCTTGACCAGTACGTCGTCAAGGTGCGCGAGATCTACAAGAAGAAGGGCCTGGACCTGGCGGACTTCCAGACGGTCCACGGGATCGGCTACATCTTCGACCCGAAGGGCGTGACGAAGAAGGAGTCCTGAAGGGCGCCCCGGGGGGCCCTCAGAAAAGCTCCGCCTGCCCGTAGCGCTTTCGCGCCTCGGCGAGCGTCGACTTCATTTCCATACTTTCGAGGATCCCGAAGAGCTCGTCGGTCCGGGCTCCCGCGGGCGACGCCGCCGGGGGAGGCAGCGCCAGGTTGAGCGTGGTGATCTTCAGGTTCCTGCGGAGCAGGTCTGCCGACGAGGCCAGGGGGCCCCGGAAGCGCTCGGGCGAGATCCGGTCGGCCGCCGCGATGACGCCTTCCAGGTTCCCGAATTCGGCGAGCCATTTCGAGGCTGTCTTCGGCCCCACGCCCGCGAGGCCCGGGATGTTGTCCGAGGTGTCCCCGACGAGGGCCAGGTAGTCGGCGATCTTGGACGGCGGAACGCCAAACTTCTCCGCGACCCCCGCCGCGTCCAGGAGCCGCCAGCCCAGCTTGGGATTGGCCGTCGGCGGCGGCAGCATCATCCGGATCCGGTCGCCGACGATCTGCGCGAAATCCTTGTCCGAGCTCACGATCAGGACCTCGTCGCCCCGGCCCGCGAGCGCGACCGCGTGGGAGGCGAGCAGGTCGTCGCTCTCGATCCCGTCCTGCTCGACCGAGCCGAGTCCCATGGCGCGGGTGAGTTCCTTGATGAACGGGATCTGCCTGTCGAGCGCCTCCGGCATCTCGTCGCGGTGCGCCTTGTATTCCGGGTGCAGGGCGAGCCTGTCCTGCGCACCCCCGAGGTCGAAGAAGACGACCGTTCCCGTCGGTTTCTCCTGGTCCGAGAGCCGCCAGAGCGACTTCACCCAGCCGTGAAGGGCGTTCGTCGGGAATCCGTCGGCCCGGCTCATCTCCGGGATCGCGAAGAAGCAGCGGTAGGCGAGGTTGAAGCCGTCGACGAGAAGCCACTTCGCCATCGCGGGGGGGCCGGGTTCAGGCGCCGGTCTCGACCGGCGCCGTCGAGAGCGGCACCGCGTTGCGCACCGAGTCGGCGACCGTCGTGGGGTGCCGCGCCTCCGGCTCGCCGTGCTCGTGGTTGAACCTCATCGAAACCGTCTTCGACACCCCCCTCTCCTCCATCGTCACGCCGTAGATCGCGTTCGCCGCGGCCACGGTGCGCTTGTTGTGCGTGATGATGATGAACTGGGAGTCCTTGACGAATTTCCTCAGGAGCTCCGTGAACCTGCCGATGTTCGACTCGTCGAGCGGCGCGTCGAGCTCGTCCAGCAGGCAGAAGGGAGACGGCTTGACCAGGTAAAGCGCGAAGAGGAGGGCGACGGCCGTAAGCGTCCTCTGGCCCCCTGACAGCAGCGAGATGTTCTTCAGGCGGGTGCCCGGGGGCTGCACCACGATCTCGATCCCGCTCTCGAGGATGTCGTCGGCCTGGACAAGCTCTATCGAGGCCTTCCCGCCCCCGAAGAGCGTCTGAAACGTGAATTCGAAGTTCTTGCGGACCTGCTCGAAGGTGACCTCGAACTGCTTCTGCGAGGTCTGGTTTATCTCGTCGATCGCCGCCATGAGCTCGATCCTGGCGCGCGTGAGGTCGTCGCTCTGGTTCTTCAGGAAATCGTGGCGCTGCCTGAGCTCCGAGTACTCCTCTATGGCGACCAGGTTGACGGCGCCCATGCTCCCCATCCTCTGCCTCAGCGCGTCCACCTCGGCGCGGACCGCCTCCCAGTCCGTGGACTCGAGCGCCGCCAGGTCGGCCTCCTGGGGATTCTCCGGTCGCTTCCTCCTCGGGCGCCTGGCCACGGGCTCCGCGTCCTCGTCCTCGTCAAGGTCGAGCGGCTTGAGGCCGGCCGGCTCGTCGTCCACCCGCCAGAGCGTCTCCTTCCATCCTATCGACGCGATGTCTGCCTGAAACTCGCGCGCGACCTCCTCGGCGAGGAAGACGGCCCGCTGGCGGCCCTCCGCGAGCCGAACCTCGTGCGCGCTCAGGTCCGCATGCGCGGCGTCGGATTCCTGGCGGAGAGCGGCCTGGGATGCCTCCAGTGAGCCGATCCGGCGCTCGACCTCGACGAGCTGGACCTTGATCTTTTCCACCTGTTCCTGGGCGACGGCAAAGGTTTCCTCGATGCGCCCGGCGTTCGAGCGCTGCTCCTTCTCCTCCCGCTCAAGGGCGCCGATCTGGTCCGTCCATGCCTCGATCTCCTGCTGGCGCTGGAGGAGAAGCTCGCCGATCTGGCCGCGGCGCCGCTCCATCTCGCCGAGGCCCCTGTCGATGATCTCGACCTTCTGGCGGCGCTCGGCAAGCTCAAGGCGGGCCTGGGAAAGCGCCTCGCGCCTCGCGTCCCGCTCCGCGCGCGCCACGGCCAGCCGGGACTCGAGATCGTCGATCCGCCCGCGCTGCGCGCCGGCGGCGGCCTCGGACTCCGCGAGGCCCGCCTTCGCCTTCTCCCACCGGGCGTGCGCCTCGAGGCGGGCGCGTTCCAGCGAGGCGAGCTCGTACTCCATCCGCTGCGCCCTCGCGGAAGTCTCGTCCGCGCCCCGGCGGCCGTTGCGCTCCTCCGCCTGGGCGGCGGCCGCGGCCTGGGTGGAGGCCATGACCGCCGCGCGGCGCTCCTCGAGCGCCTGCTCGGCGGCGGCGACCCTGGCGCTCAGCGCGTCGCTCTGCGCGTGAAGCGCGTCGTGCCGGCGCTGGTCCTCGGCCAGCCCCCGTGACGTCTCGCGCAGGTCGATGTCGCGCTGGACGATGCTGTTCGCGCGCGCCTTCGGGTTCGCGTGGCCCCCGGAGACAAGCCCGCGCCGGTCCGCCACCTCCCCTTTCCGCGTGGCGACGGCCAGGAACGGGAAATCCGGGTGGGCCCGCCAGAAGTCAAGGAACGTCCCCAGGTCATCGGCAACGTAGCACGAGGCGAGGATCGCCCGCGCGGGATGGCCTTCGGCGATGTGGTCGAGCGCCGTGATGGCAGGCGCCACTCCGGCCGGCAGCTCCACCGGCGGCCCGCCGCCGGCGCCGAACTCGGCGATCCTGAGGATGACCGATCCGATCTCCTCCTGCTCGAGCTGTGCGAATACCCGCCGGGCCGTCGCGAGATCGCTGACCTGGATCGCCTCCGCGGCGGAGCCGAGGAGCGCCTCGATCGCGCTGCCAAATTCAGGCTTCACCTCGATGCCCTGCGCGACCGGCGTCGCCTTGGATCCTGCAAGCGCGCCGGCCAGCCTTCCCTGCAGGACCGCCTTCGCGCCCTCGCCAAAGCCCTCCCAGCGCTCCTGCAGCTGCTGCAGGAGCCTGAGCCGCGCGCCGCGCTGGGCGATCTGCCGGTCGGTTTCCTGGAGCGTCCGCTGGGTCTCCCGGAATTCGCGCGTCGCGTCGCCGACGGCCTGCAGCGCCGCCGCCGCCGCCTCGCTCGCCCGCGCGCTGCCGGCAAGCGCCTCCGCGGCCCGTGCCGCGGCCTCCGCGGCCGCCTTCGCCGCGGCGCCCGCCTGCTCCGCCGCCTGGCGGAGGTCCCCGGCAAGCGCCTCGTGCCTGTGGATGCTCGTCTTCTGGTCGACCTCGTGGCCGGAGGACTCCGTGCGGAGCCTCGCCACCGCGCTGTCGAACTGAAGGAGCTCGAACTTCGCCTGCTGGAGATCGCGGTCGAGCTTGCCCAGCTCGCCCTCCGCCACGGCCAGATCCCTGTTGTGCTGCTGGTAGACCGCGTCGCTGCTGCCGAGAAGCCCCAGCTGCATCTGCTTGTCCTGGGAGCCCGAATCGACCTGGTCCGAGACCTCGCGCAGCTGCATCTCGAGCTCGCCCAGCGTGTCGCGCGTCCCGGCGAGCCGGTCGGCGAGGCCGGACCGCCTGATCCGCGCAAGGTTCGCCTCGTTCTCGGCATGGTCCTTCTGCGACCTCAGGTCATAGACCGCCTGCTGGGCGTCCTGCACGCGCTGGTTCAGGCGGCTGCGGTCCGCCTTCCTCGATTCGAGGTCGGATTGCTGGCCGTCGAGGGCCAGCCGGCGCCGGTCGGCCTCGGCGCGAAGCCCGGCAAGCGTCCCCTCCAGCGCGGCGAGCGACTCCGCAAGCCTCCCATGCTGGAAGGCGCTGGACGCGAGGCTCAGATGGCGCAGGCGGTGGCTGAGGCGCCTATAGCGCATAGCCTTGGCAGCCTGCCTCTTAAGGCTGCCGATCTGCCGGGCAACCTCCCCCACGACGTCGGCGACCCGGGCCAGGTTCTGGTCCGTCAGGGCGAGCTTGCCCATCGCCTCCCTGCGCTGGCTCTTGTACCGGGTTATCCCGGCGGCCTCCTCGAAGACCGAGCGGCGCTCCTCCGGCTTGGACGAAAGGATCTGGTCGATCTGGCCCTGGGCCATGATCGAGTAGCTCGTCCGGCCGACACCGGTGTCCATGAACAGCTTCTGGATGTCCTTCAGGCGGCAGGCCTCGCCGTTGAACAGGTACTCACCCTGCCCGTCCCGGTGCACGCGCCGGGTGATCTCGATCTCATGGAAATCGCTCCCGAGCTGCCTCTCGCATTCGGTAAGCAGCATCGACACCTCGCAAAGCTGGGCCGGCCTGCGCGTGTCCGCACCCTCGAAGATGACATCCTGCATCTTGCCGCCCCGCAGGGCCTTTGCGCTCTGCTCGCCGAGGACCCAGCGGATCGAGTCGGCGATGTTGGACTTTCCGCACCCGTTCGGGCCGACCACCGCGGTCACGCCGGGCTCGAAAAACAGGGTCGTGGGATCGGCGAATGACTTGAAACCGTGGAGTTTTAGAGCCTTGAGATACATTAAGCCGACCGAGTGGAGCGAGCGCCGCATTCGCGGGCAAACGCAAAAGTCAGTTTCACGTGTGATCCCAGGGAAGACGCACGTCGAGCCGCTTGCGTTCCCAGACGCGGAATACCTCGAACATCTTGCCCGGATTGAGGATCCCGCGGGGGTCGAGCGCGCGTTTCACCGCCCGCATCGCGCGGATGGCCGCGGGCGAATGCTGGAGCCTGAGGAACGGGGTCTTGGCTAGGCCTATCCCATGCTCGCCCGAGATCGCCCCGCCGAGTTGGACCACCTTCCTCATCAGCCGGTAGACCGCGCACGTCGCGGCGCGGCATTCCGCGGCATTCGCGCTGTGGTACATGATGTTGACATGGAGGTTGCCGTCCCCGAGGTGGCCGAAAGTGGGGATGGGCAGGCGGGATTCCCGCCTGAGCCCCTCGAGGAAGCGGGCGAACCTCACGTAGTTTGCCATCGGCACGACGACGTCCTCGTTCAGCTTTGAATCGCCGACCTGGAACATGGCGCTCGAGCACGTGCGCCTCACCTCCCAGAGGCCCGCGGCCTCCCGCCGGTTGCGCGCGGCCCTGTGCGCGAGCCCGTGGCGCCGCGCCCACGCGAGCGCGAGGGCCTTCTGCTCGCGCACCTCGGCGGGCCCCCCTGCGAGCTCGATGAGGACGACGGGGCGGCCCGCCTGCCCCTTGAACACGTCCTTTCCGGTCGCGCGCTCGGCGCACTCGACGGAATACCGGTCAAGGAACTCGCATATCGCGGGCTGCAGGCGGAGGGCGAAAAGGGCGAGCACCGCCCGGAACGCTTCGGTCTCCGTTCGGAACGACACGAGGAGCGTCCAGCGCGCGGCGGGCTTCGGAACCAGCTTGAGGACCGCGTCCGTGACGATGCCCAGCATGCCCTCGCTCCCGATCCACAGGTCGCGCAGATTGAATCCCGCCGAGAATTTCTTCGTGGGCGTGCCCCATTCGACCCATTCGCCGGTGGGAAGGAATCCCTTGAGCGCCAGCACGAAGTCGCGCGTGACACCGTACTTCCCCCCGTGCATCCCGCCTGCGTTGCAGGCGATGTTGCCGCCGATCGTGCAATACTTCATGGACGAGGGGTCGGGCGGATAGAACCAGCCCTGCTTCTCCGCGGCGGACTGGATCCGCCCAACCGTGGCCCCCGCCTCGACGTGCGCGATGCCCGCCTGGGCGTCGATGCGCACGCGGTCCCAGCCGTGGAGATCCAGCACCCACCCTCCGCGCGCCGGGGCGGCGGAGCCCGTCAGGCTCGTGCCGCGCCCGCGGACGGTGACCGGGACGCGCCGCCGGTTCGCAAGCCCCAGCATCACCGCGATGTCCGGCCGCCCACGCGGAAACACGACCGCCTCGGGCGGGAACTCGATCTTGCTGCTGTCGAACGACGCGGCCCGCCTGGAGTCCCCGTCGGTTCGGACGACCCGCGGGCCAAGCTTCCTTCTCAATTCCTTCGTGGCGGTGGAAAATTCCATCGATTGCAGACCCGCTACACGCGCCGGCGCATCGGCGCAAGAGGCGAGAACAAAAATATCGGGGCCGCTGGCCCCGGGTGCGGGACCTCGCCAGGCGGCGCCGCCTTTTCGGGGCCTAATGGGCCGGCGACTTGAACTCAAAGGGCACCCTGACCCTGACGTCCACGGGCTGGCCGCCGCGAAGAGGCGCCCTGAATATCCACTGCGAGACCGCCGTTGCCGCCGCCCAGCCGAATTCCTCGCTCGAGGCGGAGGCAATGCGCGCCAGGCGCGCCCGCCCGTCCCGGTCCACGATGAAGTCTATCTCCGCCCGTCCCGCGGGCCGGCCATTTTTCCTGAGGATCCCCGGGTACTCGGGCGCCACGCGGTAAACCGGCGCCAGGTTCTCGTCCAGTCCCTGGGAGCTGCCGATCTGCTTGGCGCGGATCGCAGCCAGCAGCCGCGCAACAGGGTCGGAGTCGCCGCCGCCATCGGCCTTGACCGCCGGAAACTCCGCCCGCTGCATCAGCGGCACGGACACAGCATGGTCGCCGTCCATGGCCCTAAGAAACACGCAGGCCTCGACAGCCGCCACCAGTGCCTCGCCGTATTCGGGCTTTGTCGCGGAGCGGACCTGCACGTCGCGGGGGTGGCCGTCCTCGTCGACGGTGTACTCCACGGTGGCGGACCCTCCCTCGCCCGCGGCCAGAAGGTCGTACGGCCACACCGGATCGGCGACGACACGGGGCTCGGGCTGCGCCGACGGCGGCGTGCCGTCCGGCGCCGTGATGTGGTTTGCCGCCAGCACCTCTGCCGGGTTCGCCGCGGTCGCATCGAATGTGATGTCCCCGCCGACGCTTGATTCGATGGGCAAGTCGCCCTGCATGCCGGGCGTGAACTCCCATCGCTCGAGCGACCGAAGGGCCGGCAGGACAAAGTCCGCATGCGTGGCGGACACCACACGAACGGCCACGGCATGGCCCTGCGCGGTCACGGTGCACTCGAACCGCACGAAGCCGGACAACCTGCGCTCCAGGAGCGAATCGGGATATTCGCCGGAGTATGTCGCCGTCGCCTTGGCGGGGGTGCGGGGCGATGGTTGCGGCGTTTGGTCCGGCGGTGGCATCATGCGGGGCGCCCTTTTCCTGGCGGCCGCGGCGGGCGAAAACTCCACGGGGGCGTCCATGGAGCAGGCCACGGGGCGCCCCCCGTCGAGCGCGGGCGTGAAGATCCATTTCCTTGCCGCGGCCAGGGCCGCCGCCCCAAGGCGCGGGTCGGAGGAGTCGAGAATGCGCGCCGAGGCGACGCTGCCCTTCTCGTCGACGACCATGCGGATCATCGCCATGCCGCCGACATTCTCCCTCAATGCCTCCGGGGGATAATCAGGGGGCGCCCACGTGCGCAGGAGCGCGGTTCCCTCAGCCGGCAGGTCCGTGGCGGCCGCCGCCGGGCCCGTGCCGGCGGCCGCCGGCAGCGCGAGCGCGATCAGCGGGATCGCGAGGGCGGCCCGCCAGCTGATCACGGGGCGCTTCCATCCTTGCCGCCAGGGACCACCGGATTGAACACGAACGGAACCCGGGCCTTGACCACGATCGCCCTGCCCTTGCTCATCGGGGGGCGAAAATTGCCAAAGCGATATGGCCTGCACTGCCGAATACCCAAACGCCGGATCGCTTGCGGACACGACTCGGGCCAGGCACGGATGCCCGTCCTCGTCGATCAGAAGCTCAATAAGCGCATCGCCGCGGGTCGAGTGGCCGACAAGCGACCGCGGAAAGATGGGCGCGCGCGCCACCACAGTCTTGATCGGGGAATCGAGGTCGCCGGCGTTGCCGATGCGTTCGGGGTGTTTCCGCTCGAGGCCCAGGAGCCTGTAGTCGCCTTCCGTGACAAGGGTGTGGTCGGAGGAACGAAAATCCTGCTCGAAGCCCATCAGGGCCCTATTCGGCCGGCCATTCTTCACGGCGGGCTCATACTCGAATCGCTCCACCGCAGCCTGCAGTGCGAGCCCGAACTCCGGCCGGTCCGACTTGACCACGCGCGAGGTGGCCACATGACCCTGTTCATCGACGATATAGCCCACCTGCGAGGAACCCGCGACGTCGGCGCGCAGCAGTTCGTAGGGATAGACGGGCGTGACGATGCTGCGAATCTTCGGCTCGACATCAACCCGCAGCTCCTCGGGCAGCGAGGATTTGTCGCCGCCAATTCTCACATTGAGGCCATCGCCGCCGCCGTCGAACACGCCACTCAGCGCGAAGTATATCGGCACCTGCATCTGCGCATAGACCGGGACGCCGTTCGCACGGCCCGGCTCGAACACCCAGTTGCTCACCGCCTCGATGGCGGGAGCGTCGAATGCCGGGTTGAGCGTGCGCACCACGAACGGCCTCTTCACGTGGCCCTCGATGTCGACGACGAACTGGACCAGCACCTCGCCGCGCATCCTGCTCTGGCGCATCGAATATGGATACGTAGGCGGAAACTGCCTGACGACCCTGGGGGGTGTCATGTCCTTTGCCAGGCCGGTGTTGGCGGAGACGATGATGAAGGGCATGCGGACCTCCTGCGCCACGGGCAGGCCGGCCCGGCGGCCCGGCGCAAACCGCCAGGTCCTGACGCTGCGCTCCAGCAGGTCGGCCACCCGGTCCGGCGCACCCTTGACCGCGGTCGGGCGCCCCTGCTCGTCCACATCGACCATCGCCCATATCACCTCCTGGGAATCGGCCGGGCCGTTTGCCGCGGTCTTGCGCTTCGGATCGACGACCGGCCGCGCGTCCAGCAGCCTGGGTATCGCATCCGGGCCCGCGACCCCGGCTGCAGCGGGATTGAAGACCACCGAAAAGCGTATGAGGGAGTTGACCGGCTTTCCGGCGCGCATGGCAGGACTGAATTTCCGGGTCGCAAAGCCCGCGTCCGTCCCCTGGAGCCGGACCAGGTCATGTTCGTATGCGGGCAGCGTGCTGTGCATCTCGGTGCTCAGCGTCTTTCCCCGGTCGTCGACGAAAACCTCCTCGGTCACATACCCGACGTCCGGGGACTTGAGCATTTCGTCGGGAAAGTCCGGGTGCAGCGCGTGCCGCAGAGTCGGCATCTGATCGGGCGGATCATCCTCGTACACCGACGTCGCCGGCGACACGGTGACGTCCTGCGCGGCGAGACGGGCGGCAAGCGCCGCGACGAGCAACATGAGGCGGCAGATCGCCGCGGCGGTGCGTTTCATCGATTGATTGCCGACGATAGCTGGCATCGCGGACTCAATCAACGTAAGACAAAATCTTTCATGCCCTTTTTTCGTCCTTAACATGTTGAAAGGCCGCCGCCCGGTGCCAGAAGGCGCCGAACATTCCCCCCAAGAATCGCCGCGCGCTCGCCGTCGTCCAACCCCGACCGGTCTATCTCGCCGAGAAACCGCCTGAATCCGGGCTGGCGCGATTCCCTCGGATAAAGGATGAGCGGATAATCCGAGCCATAGAGCACTCTCGCGGCCCCCACCCGATCCACGGCCCGGCGGAACACACCGGGATCGTAGAGCAGCGGAGACGCGGCCGTGTCAAAATAGAGGTTGGGAGGAAGGGGTTCGTCTTGCCGCGGCTCCTGAAACGCCATCCCGCCGCCCCAGTGCGCCAGGATCAGGGTCGCCTCGGGGTATTCCCGGGCGAGGCGGACATAGGCGTCGAGCGGGGTTTTTGGCCCTGCGGCCGGGCCCGCGCCGGGATCGGTCGCATGAAGGGTGATCGGAACCCTGCGCCGGATCGCTCCCTCGACGACGCGCCGCCACCAGGGGTCATCCAGGGCGAAACCCTGGGCCTGCGGCAGGATCTCGCCCACGCCGCACAGGCCGGAATCGAGCGCCCGCTCCAGCCCGTCCATCGAGCTCCGGCCCGCGGCGGGCTGGACGGCTGCGAACCCGACCAGGCGGCCGGGATATTTGCGGATCCATTCCGAATACCAACCATTCTGAAGGTCGCAGGTCTCCTGGCGCTCCCAGTACCAGCCCAGCATCACGCACGCGGCCACCCCCGCCTCGTCCATGTCGGCGATGAGCGCCCCGGGATCGGCCCATCCCTGGATGGAGCGCCTTCCCGGCGGCGCGACGCACGCCGTCCATCCGGGCTCGCCGCGGTCCCGGCCCCATGCCGCGGGATCGGCCGCGACCTGCGCCGGGTAGACGTGGACGTGGGCGTCGACAATGCCGTTCGCCTGCATCGGGGTCATGGCGTCACGCGTAGGCCTCCGACGCGAGCCGCTTGCACTCGGCGACGTCGAGCTTGCCCGTGCCGAGAAACGGGACCGCGTCGACATGCAGGACCACGCGCGGGATCCAGAGGTTGGGAAACCCAGCGGCCGAGAGGCTGTCCTTCACCTCGGCCGCCGTGAACCCGAGCGTGGTGACGATGACCAGCTTCTCGCCCTTCGCCTCGTCGGGGATCCCGACCACGACGACCGCCTGGACCTCCCCAGAGTCCATGCCGAAGAGCTCGGCAATCTTCTGTTCGATCGTCCCGTGGGGCACCATCTCGCCGCCCACCTTGGAGAACCGGGCGAGCCGGCCGTCCACGGTGATGAAGCCGTCCTCATCGATGCTGCCGAGGTCGCGCGTGACAAACCAGCCGTCCCGCAGCGCCTCGGCGGTCCCGGGCTCGTCCCCGAGGTAGTGCGAGAACACGTTTTCCCCCCGCAGCCAGAGCACCCCCGTCTCTCCGTTCAACAGCTCCTCGCCCGTCTCCGGGTGGACCGCGCGGGCCGACATCCCAGGCAGCAGGCGCCCCACGGTCCCGGGTTTCTTCCCCATCTGCTCGTCGGCAGTCGGCGTCGTGATCGGCGGATGCGGCTGGTTCACGTTGGAGACGGGGGAGGTCTCGGTGAGTCCGTAGCCCTGCAGGATCTCGATGTGGAACTTCTCCAGGAAGCCGCGGCGCAGGTCCTCCGGGAGCTTTTCTGCCCCGGAAACCACCAAATCGAGCGAGCGCAGGTCGGCGGGCGCCGCCTTCTTGAGCAGCGGCCGCAGGAACGTCGGGGCGCCGATGAGGACCGTGACCCCCTCCTCGCGGATGGAGTCGATTATCGCCCGGGTGTCCAGGGGGCTCGGGGTGGTCACCAGGAGGCAGCCCCTCATCAGGGGATACCAAAGCGTGACCGTGAAGCCGAAGGTGTGGAAGATCGGCAGGCAACCCAGCATCGTCGCCGAGTCGGGAAGGATGGACATGGACGAGATCTGCGCGAAGTTCGCGAGAAGGTTGCGGTGGGTGAGCACGACGCCCTTCGGGGTTCCCGCGCTTCCGCTCGTGAAAAGGAGCGCGGCCTCCTGCCGGTCGCCGGAATGGGGAAGTCCCATCAGGCCCGCAACCCACTGGTTCGGCAGCAGCCACGCGGCCGCGAGCCACGGGATCATCGCGCCCTTGCCACCCGCGGCCTGGATCTCGGAGCGCAGGTCGAGCGTCCTCTCGGGCCAGGGAAAGTACGCTAGCCGCGACCGCATCGCGTCTGCGGTCACGATGGTCCGCACCCCTGATGCCGCGATGCTCGACTCGGCCGAGACCCGGCCGGTCGTGAAATTGAAGTTCACCGGCACTTTCCCCGCGCACACGACCGCAAGGTTCGCGATGGCGGCGCCCACCCCCGGCGGCAGGACGATGCCGACCCGCTTCTCGGGCACCGTCTCCCTGAGCCGGCGCGAGAGCACCGCCGCGGCCGCGATCAGCTGGGCGGCCTTGACGACGCGGCGCCCCGAGGTGCGGTCGATGAGCACAACCGAGCCCGGCCGGCGCGCGAGCGCCCGCACCGCCTCGCGGCCGATGTGCCTCTTGAGCACCGGCCTCTCGGCGAACGCCTGCGTCCCGAGCTCCAAGAGCGCCCGCCTCGCCGCCACGGCATCAGCCTGGTCCGGCGGGATGGGCTTCCCGAATATCACGCAGACGGGCGTCGGCAGGAGGCGCGGGGACTTCCAGAGGTACTTGTTGCCGGCGAAGGAGAACACGGATCCCCAGAGGCCGTCGACCGCGGCGGGGATGACGGGAACCCTGGCCCGCCTGGCCATGAGCTCAAAGCCCTTGCGGACCGCCATCAACTGGCCCGTGCGCGAGATCCCGCCCTCCGGGAAGACGCAAACGAGCTCATTCTGCGCGAGCGCCCTGACCGTGTCCTTGAGCCACTGCGCAGACGGGTCCGGGGACACCAGGATCACCCCGGCCTTCTCGAAGATCCATTCCAGCAGGCCGCCCGTTCCCGGCCCGCTGAAGGCCACGAACCTAAGGGGCCTCGGGCAGGCGAGCTGGAGCGCGACCGCGTCGACGTACGACAGGTGGTTCGAAACCACGACCGCCCCGCCGGCGGCCGGGATGTTCGCGACGCCGATCGCGCGGACGCGGTAGAGAAGGCGCGCCAGGAGCCCGATGGGGACGTCGATCCAAAGCGGGAGCGTGGAAAACCTTCTCATGGCCGCGGGCGCGGGCCCCCAGACACGCAGGCGGCGCTCGGGAGCTCGGGGTTACGGGGCGCTGCCGGAGCAATCACAGCGGCGACGCTGGTCACCGGCCGAGCAGCTTGTCAAACAAACGGCTGCCCTTTCGCAACGGCGCCTGGATCAGCATTTCCCTCCACTGGCTCTGGTCGATGTTCTGGAGCGTGCCGCCGAGGTGGACCGGCTGGTAGAGATGCGTGTAGCCGAGCTCGTCCTGGCCCTCCTTGAGCATGCCCACGATCCCGAGAAAATTCCCAAGGTGGCCGCGGACGCCCACGTCCAGGTCGATCGAAAGCGGCTGCGCCCGGATCGGGACGCCTTCCGCGTAGGTGATCCGCCCCGTGCCCGTGATGCGCTCCTCGGGGGCGAGCAGGGTGAACTCCGTGAGGCGGACATTGAGGTCGGTGCCGCGCTCGGCCGAGACGTTCATCTGGTCGTAATGGATCTCCGACAATCCGTTCGCGGACTCGACGAGCGCCTCGCCGATCTTGTCCGTCTTCTTCCCAAAGAGGGAGGTCACGGTGTCCAGGGCGTCCACGAGCTTCGAGGGAGCCTGCTTCACCGATTCGATGACGTCGGTGCGGAGCACGCGAAACCTGCCGTCCTTGCTGGACAGCTTGCAGTCCCCCTGGGCCCTGGCGAAAAGGTCGCCGAGGCCCTCGCCGCTCCCCGAGAGGTGGCTGCTCAGGTCGAACCGGCCCTCGATCGCCGGGGGCTTGTCCGGGTCCATCGAGCGGAAAAACGGCGCCGAATCGACGTTGTCCACGGCAAGGCTTGTCCAGAAGGAGTAAGGCTGGCCGGCTCCTGGGTCGAACTTGAGCTCGCCGTCGATCCGAGCCGCGCTTCCGTCCCCGATGCTGGCCATGCCGGACTCGACGCGCAGCGAGGACGGCCCGATCACGATCGACCCGCGGACGTCGCGCAGGTCGACCCGCGGAAGGGTGAGCTCCTTGAACTTGATCGACAGCCGGCCCCGGACGCCGGGCCAGAACGGGGCGGCCGCATGAGCGCGCGCCGTGGCCTCGGGCCCGGGCGGTTGCGCGGGCTCGGCCCCGTTGGGGTCGGAAAGAGCGGAGATCGCCGCAAGGTCGTCGGACCTGAGCTCCGCCCCGGACAGGGCCGCGTCGATCACCGGCCCGGTCTTGTCGGAGGAAAGCGTGCCCGACACGTCCATGTCGGCCGTCCGGGTCCCGTAGTCGAGGTGGAGCGGGACGCTGAACGCGATGCGCCCGTTCGCCTCGAAATCCGCGCGGACATCGGACGTGATCGACGGGAGGACGATCGGGGATCCGGATCGTACCACGAGGTCGTTGACCGACAGCTTGACGAGCAGTTCCCGGGTCGCGTCGAGGCTGGCCTGGAAGCTGCCGCTGGCGTCGCCTCCGGCGAGCCGCGGCAGGCCCGCCGCGCCGGGCTGCGCCAGCACCAAAGGCAGCGCCGCGCTCCACGATCCCGCCGCCTTGACCGCCTGGTCCGACCCCGCGAGCCTGCCCAGGCGCGCCTCCAATGAGAGCATCTTGATCCCATCGCTCCTTATCTCGAACGGCGCCAGCTGGACCTGCCAGCCCTGGGGGGCGTAGTCCGCAAGGATGAAGGCGGATACCTCGAGGCCCGCCGCGAGCGGCCGGCCGTCGTTGGACAGCGAAACCCGGCCCGCGAGGAGCGGCGCCTTGGTCCGCAAGGCGAGGCGCCCGTCCTCCGCCCGGATCACGAGCTCGCCGCGGGCGCTGCTTCCGCCAAGGCGCACGCCCGGCATAGCGCCCGTGAGCCACGACAGCGGCACCCCCATGACCGAGATGCCGACCAGGTCGCCTGTCGGGCGGGCCACCTTGAGCTCGCCTGACGCCGTGTTGAATTCGAACGCCTGGAGCGCCCTCACCGAGGCCACCGGGGCAGCCCCCGAGAGGCTCGTCTCAAGGCGGTCGACGCGCAGCGAGGTCCCGACGCGCGCAAAGTCAAAATCGGCGGCAAGTTCGACCCGCCCCAGGCCCGCAAGTCCGTCGGCGATGACGCCCAGGCGATCCGCCGAGGCCTTGATCTTTCCCGAGGCATGCACGCCCCGGGTCGACTCGTCGACGTCGTAGCTCCCCTCCCCGGCCACGTCGAAGGCGGGAAGGCTGCGGCCGAGGGCGAACGGCGCAAGGTCCGTGTCCTTGAGGTCGAGCCGCCATGCGCCCGTGATCCGGTGGGACCCGTCCAAGCGCTCGGCATCGATCGAGGCCATGTGGTCGGCGCCGCGGCTTAGCGAGAACGCGTACGTCTCGCTCCCCGCGTTTCGCGCTGCCGACGCGTCGCCCGAAAGGCCGATCCCGCTCGGGAACTGCCGGCCCTTCGCCGTGGCGTCGACCTTGATGTCGGCGCGCGTGAACGTTCCCGTCGCGTCCATGGAGGCGGAAAGCGCGCCCCGAACCGCAACCGCGGTCACCGGCGCCGAGGCGTCGTCGAGCGTGGCGCTCGCGCCGCACAGGAAGCGGCCGTCGCGCCCCGCCGCCAGTCCGCCGCCCGCGACGTCGACCCGGGCCTTGCCCATCGGGCGCCCCGCGTCATCGGGGAAAATCACAAGGCCCTCGAGATCGACCCCGTCGATCGAGAGGTCGGCGGGCACGTTGAACGCGGCGAACAGGCTCCCCACGGCCTTGGCGGCCTGGGAACCCGCAGGCCCGCGCGCGCCCGCCGCCGCTCGGGGAGCGCCCGGCTGGCGCGATGGGACGAGGTCAAGCGTCCACCCCTTCGCGACAAGGCGGCTGACGTGGATGCCCCTGCCGAGGCCCGCGGAAATGACCCCCAGCTCCGCATCGGCCGTCGGAACGACGAGGACGGCGCCGTCCATCTCGATGCGCAGGCCCTCAAGCGTCACCCGGTTCAGCCCCACCGACACGTGCTCCAGTGTCGCGCCCTGGCGCGTCATGGAGGAGATGACCTTGCGCGCCACCCAGGTCTGGATCGGCGGGACGAATGCGGCGCCCACGGCGAGCAGGAGCAGGCCGGCGACCACGCCGGCTGAAATTAGCAGTTTGCGCTTGGCTCTCATTTCTTCGGGTCGCCGGCTCCTTGAGACCTCCCCTGCCGCCCCGGAGCGGGCGGACGGTCAGGGAACGACAAGCGCATCGCTCAAGCCGACGGCTTTCCTGACGTTTGCGAGGGCGACGAGATAGTTGTAGTTGGCGGTCAGCTGGTCGGTCTTGGCCTGGGAAAGCGACACCTGCGAGGTGAGCACGTCGAGCTGGGTCGCCGAGCCCGCGTGGAACTTCGCGTCCGCGAGCCGGAGGGCCTCCGCCGCCTGGTCTATGGTCTGCTTGGACGCCGTCACCAGCTCGCTCGCCTCCTGCAGGGACGAGATCGCCTGCCTGACCTCGACGTCGATCTCGAGCTCCTCCGACGCCGCCGAGAGGCGGGCCTGCTCGAGCTGCGACTTGGCCTGGCGCACCTTGCCGTCGGTCGCACGGCCGTCGAAGATCGACCAGGTCGACTGCAACCCGAACAGCCACCCGCTGGCGTTGTCGGTTCCGAAGGAGCTGTTGGCAAAGGTGAAGCTCTCCCACTCGTAGGCGCCGAATGCCTGGACGCTGGGATAGAAGCCGGCTTTCGCGGTCTTGACCGACTGGCCGGCGGCGTCCTGCAGCTTGCCGAGCCGCATGAGCTCGGGCCGGTGTTCGTGGGCCGCGGCGATCGCCGCGTCCGAGTCGTAGGTCGCGGGCTCGAAATTCAGGTCGCCCTCGACCTCCGGGAAGGCGGTCGCGATAGGCGTTCCGAGCGACTGGCGCAGCTGCTCGATGGCGATGCGGTAGCTGTTGCGCGCCGTGATCAGGGTGGGCTGGGCGTTCGCCAGGAACACCTTCGCGCGGAGCACCTCGAAGTTTGAGACGCTTCCGGTCGCAAACTGGTTCTTCGTGTCATCGAGCTGGTGCTCGTAGAGCTTCACGTTCTCCTCCTCTACCCGGATCTTCTCCCTCGCCAGGAGGACGTTGTAGAACTTGGTCCGCACGTCGAGGAGCGCGGTGTCGATGGTCGTCTGCAGGTCGTAGGCCGCGGCGTCCCGGGCGAGCTTCGCGTTCTTTATCGACGACACGACGCCCCCGCCCGCGTAGAGCGTCTGCGTCGCCATGAGCTCGACGCTCCAGAGGCTCGTCGACGGCGGATATAGCTCCGAGATCGCGGCGTCGTTCCTCTGCCACTGCCCCTGCGCCGAAACGTTTGGTATCTGCCGGCCCCTCACCTGGACGATCACGCCCTCCTGGAGCCTGATCGTCTCGCGCGACTGCTGGATCGCGTAGTTGTGGTCGAGGGCGTAGCCGATCGCCCCCTTGAGGTCCAGCGGCGAAGGCAGCTCCGCCACGGCCGGCGGGGCGCCGGGCGCCGCGCTGGCCGAGGCTGCAAGCGCGATGGCGAGGGAGGCGATGAGGGTCCGCTTCATGCTTCGGCGTGGCTGAGGCTGCCCTCCGCGGGGAGAGCGGCCGATTCGTTGGCCCTGTCCTTGGAGTGGTCCTTCGCGATCAGGATATAGACGGAGGGCAGGACGATGAGGGTGAAGAAGGTGCCGATCGACATCCCGCCGACGAGCACCAGGCCGATCGAGTTTCTCGCCGCCGCGCCGGCGCCCGTCACGAGCGTGAGCGGAAAATGCCCGGCCACCGTCGCGACGCTGGTCATGAGGATCGGGCGCAGCCGCGTCAGCGCCGCCTCGTGGACGGCCTCAAGCTTCGACTTGCCCGCGAGCTGCTGCTTGTTCGCGAACTCGACGATCAGGATCCCGTTCTTCGCGATGAGCCCGACCAGGGTCACCAGGCCGACCTGCGAGAAGATGTTGAACGTCGTCGTCCAGCCATCGGTCCAAAATCGCACGGCCGGAACCGGGAACTTGAGGAACATGAAGATGGCCGATCCAAAGATGGCCATCGGCACGGAGCCGCCGAGGATGACGAGCGGGTCGCGGAAGCTGTTGAACTGCGCCGCGAGGACGAGGAAGATGAGGACCATCGCGAGCCCCATGGTTGTCCAGAACTTGGCGCTGCCGCCCTCCTTGCGCAGCTGCCTGGATTCGCCGGTGTAGTCGATGGTGTACCCCTTGGGAAGGATCTCGGCCCCCGCCGTCTCATAGATCTTGAGGGCCGCGTCGAGCGGCACCCTTGCGACGCCGCTGATCGCGACGGCATTGAGCTGCTGAAACCTGTTGAGCGCCCGCGGGATTGTGGATTCCCGGATGCTTGCGACCGTGCTGAGCGGCACAAGGCTGCCGCCTGGTCCGGTCACGTAGATATCCTCGAGCTGGTCCGGGTTCAGCCGGTCCACCCTCTTGACCTGGGGGATGACCTTGTAGCTGCGCCCGGAAATATTGAACCAGTTGACGTAGTTGCCGCCCATCGCGGCCGACAGGTCGTCCCCGACCTGCTGGAGATTGAGCCCGAGCGCGGCGACCTTGTCCCGGTCGAGCACCACCTCGGACTGGGGCGCGTCAAACCTCACGTCGATCAGCTGAAAATTGAACTTCCCGCTGGCCTGCGCCTTGTCCTTCAGCTCATTGGCGAACGAGAGGATCTCCTGGGGGTCGGCGGTCGAAGTGAGGACGATTTCCACGGGAAACTGACCGCCGCCCGGAAGCGACGGGGGCAGGCCCATCTGCAGCTCGATCCCGGGTATGGCCGATATCTTCGGCTGCATCTGGGCCAGGATGGTCCCTATCGTGCGCTTTCTCTCCCCCCAGGGTTTGGCGACGAGGCCCCCGAGGGCCATCTCGGGGCCCGTTATCTGGAAGACGAAGGCGGTGTCGGGGTCGGAAAAGAACGCCTTCTCGACCGCAGCCGCGTAGGGAAGGTTCTGGTCGAGCGTGGAATTCGCAGCCGTCGTGCCGAACGCAAAGAGGACCCCCTGGTCCTCGGCCGGAGCCAGTTCGCCGCCGGAGGCGGCGATGACGACCATGCCGACGCCGGCCGCGCCTATCACGATCCAGACCGCGTAAACGAAGCCCCGGCTGGCGAGGGTGACGTCGAGGACCCGCCCATAGCCCTTTCGGATGCGGCCAAACACATGGGTGACGACTCCTGCAAATCCCCTCTCCTCATCGCCCGCCTTGAGAAGCCTGCTCGACATCATGGGCGAGAGCGTAAGGGCGACTATGCCGGAAATCGTGACCGCCCCGGCGAGCGTGAAGGCGAACTCCCTGAAGAGCGAGCCCGTGAGCCCGCCCTGAAGGCCTATCGGGGCATACACGGCCGACAGCGTGATGGTCATGGCTATGATCGGGCCCACAAGCTCGCGGGCGCCGACGAGCGCCGCCTCGAACGGGGTTCGGCCCAGGGCGATGTGCCGCTCAACGTTCTCGACGACGACGATGGCGTCGTCCACGACGAGGCCGACGGACAGCACGACCGCAAGGAGCGTGAGCAGGTTGATGGTGAAGCCGAACACCTGCATCAGGAAGATGGCCCCGATCAGCGAGAGCGGGATCGCCACGACCGGTATCAGGACCGAGCGGATGGATCCCAGGAAAAGGAAGATGACGACGACGACGATGAGGAGCGTGACCACCAGCGTGTGGATCACCTCGTTGATCGCCGTCTTGATGTAGGCCGTCGAGTCGTAGGCCACCTTGCCGTGCATCCCCCCGGGCAGGTCCTTCTGGATCGACTGCATCTCGGCCGTGACCAGCCGGATCACGTCCAACGAATTCGCGTTGGGCAGCACGAAGACCCCGATGAACACGGCCGACTCCCCTGAAAACCTGACGTCGGTCTCATAGTCCTCGGCGCCCAGCTCGACGTCGGCGACATCGCGCAGCCGCACGATCGCGTTGTTCTGCTGGCGCAGGACGAGGTTCTTGAATTCCTCGACCGAGCGCAGGTCGGTGTTGGCCGTGAGCGCGACCTGGACGAGGTTGCCCTTGGTGTTCCCGAGGGCGCTCAGGTGGTTGTTCGCGGCCAGCGCCGCGCTGACCTGGGACGGGCTTATGTTGAACGCAGCGAGGCGCTCGGGCTTGAGCCAGACGCGCATGGCGAACGTGCGCCCGCCGAGAATGTCGGCCCTCTGCACGCCGGCGATCGAGGAAAGCCGGGGCTGTACCACCCGGACGAGGTAGTCCGTGATCTCGTTCGGCTGCAGGGTGTCCGAGGTGAAGCTCAGGTACTCCGCCGCAAACTGGGAGTCGGCGGACTGCACGTTGATGGCGGGCACCTGCGCCTCCGCCGGGAGATTGCTGCGCACCTGGTCAACCTTGGAGCTGATCTCGGAGAGCGCCTTGATCGGGTCGTAGTTGAGCTTCAGCCTCGCAGTGATCGTCGAGACGCCCTGCACGCTCGTCGAGGAGAGGTAGTCGATCCCGTCGGCCGCCGCGATCGAGCGCTCGAGCGGCGTCGTGATGAATCCCCGGACGAGATCGGCGCTTGCGCCGACATAGACCGTCGTGACCGTGACCGTCGAGTTCTCGCTCAGCGGCCACTGGCGCACGTTGAGCGACCGGTACGCCTGGACGCCCGCGATCAGGATCACGAGGTTGACGACGAGCGCCACGACGGGGCGCCGCACGAATAGGTCCGTAAATTTCACGGGGCTTCGCGATGCGGGGTTCGCCCGTTCAGGAATCGTTCGGCTTCGGCGCGAGCTCCGCGTTCGGGGCCACGGCGTTGTTTATGGTCACGGCGCCGCCCGGGCGAAGCCGGAACACTCCCGACGTCACGATGGTGTCGCCGGCCTTGAGGCCTGAGATCACCGCCACGAAGTCACCCTTGCGGACGCCGAGCCGAACGATCTGCTGCCTCACGATCAGCTGTTTTTCTTTCGTTTTTTCGTCCGTTTTCTCATCGACCACGTAGACCGTGTCCCCGAAGGGCGCATATAGGACCGCGGTCGCGGGTATCGTGAGGACCTTGTCGGAGCCCGGCAGCTCGACCGCGATGTCGACATACATCCCGGGATGAAGATGCTCCCCGGCGTTGTCGACGGTCGCCTCGACCCGCACATTGCGCGTCGACGAATCGACGTCCGGGCTGATGGCGGTGATCTTTCCCTCCACCGCGGAGCCGGAGAACGCGTCCCCGGACAGCCGGACAGGAAGGCCGGTAGAGATCTGCGCCAGCTGCTGCTGGGGAAGGTAGAAATCGACGAAGATCGGGTTGAGCGCCTGAAGCGAGACGATCGAGTCGCCCGCCTTGAGGTTCTGCCCAAGGTTGACCAGGCGAATGCCGAGCCGGCCCGAGAAGGGGGCCTTGATCGTCTTCTTCGCGATCGTCGCCCGTATGTTGTCTGCGGCCGCGGTCGCCTGCTTGTACGTCGCCCCGTCAGAGTCGAACTGGGACTGCGAGACGGTCTCCTTTGCGAGGAGTTCGCGCGTCCGCTCAAGATTGACCTTCGCAAGGTCGACGCCCGCCTCCGCCGACCGGAGCATCGCCTCCTCGACCGAGGTGTCCTGCCTCACGAGCAGGTCGCCAGCCTTGACCGCGCTGCCCGCCTCGAAGGCCACCTGGACGATCTTGCCGTCGAGCTCGGCGGCGACTGTCACCCCCTGCACGGCCGTGAGCGAGCCCACGGACGTGAGCGCCTGCTGCCACGTTTCCTGCATGACCCTGGTGGTCGACACCGATTCGGGCGGCTGCGCGAACTTCATCGTCATCAGGGTCTTTACCTGAAGGGCCTTGACCAAGAAGATCGCCCCAAGGACCACAAGCAAGCCGACCACGGTGACTGTGATTTTCTTAATCATGGAGGGCATGCGTTTGCTCTGGGGCGGCGTCATAGGGAAGCCATCGTTGAATGGTTATGCGTCCGGGTCTCCATGGCGGAGGCCTGTCCCGCGACTTTGTTCAGGAGCCGCACGAGGGTCTTGCGTTCGTGCTCGGAAAGAGGGGCCATGAGCGTGGCCATGCGCTTGAAGTGACCCGGGAGGACTTCCCGCAGCGTCTCGTGCCCCTTGTGGGTGAGGTGGACGAGCATCATCCTGCGGTCGCCCGAATCGTGCTCGCGGGTCACAAGACCGTCCTTCACCAGGGTGTCGACAAGGCCGGTGATGGTCGCACGGGTGACGCCCGCCTTCTCGGCGAGGTCGGCCGGCGTCTGCGGGAGCGGCTCGGCCCGCATCTTGTCATAGAGGAGCATCAGGACGGTGAAACGCCCCGGCGAGATGTCGTGCTCGTTGAAGTAGCTCTCGCTCTGGCGGTAGGCCTCGTCACCCGCGCGCAGCAGGTTCAGGTATGCCTCGCACGCGGAGGGATCCAGGTCCGGGAAATGCCTCGCGGCCTCGAGCAGGCACTCGTAGCGGGGCAGGTCCTTCAGCATGAGTAGCGGCATGGCGTGTGGGATTTGGCGACGCGGGTTTCCGAGGGGGGAGCCAAGTAGTTAGGTGGCTAATTATCGCGTTTTCAAGCGCGAAATGCTCATTGCCTGGTTCACGGTCCGCGCCGGCGCCCGGATGCCGGGCGAGCGTCGCGAGTCTCAGGGCCCGAGCGAGCGCGCGGCCGCCACAAGGGCCTCTGCGGTGATCCCCAGAGCCTTGAAAATGTCGGGCGCGGGCGCGCTCAGGCCGAAGCGTTCGATTCCGACCACCTTGCCGTCAAGGCCGACATACTTGCGCCAGAGACCCGTGACCCCGGCCTCTATCGCGACCCGCCGGCGGCACGACGCCGGCAGGATGCTCTCGCGATACTCGTCGGTCTGCCGGTCGAATATCTCGAAGGAGGGAATCGAGACGACGCGCGTCGCCTCGCCCAGCTCCTTGGCCGCGGCCAGGGCGAGCTGGAGCTCGCTGCCCGTCGCGAGTAGGATGATGCCCAGGGGCGCCGTCTCCTGAAGCGCGACGTAGGCGCCCTTCAGGACGCCGGCCCGCCTGATGTGCGGCGAAATCTCGTTCAGGACCGGCACGGCCTGCCGGCTGAGCGCGATGAGCGTCGGGCCATCCGTGCGCTCCAGGGCTGCCGCGAAGGCGCCCGCCGTCTCCTCGGGGTCCGCAGGCCTGATGACCTCCATGTTGGGGATCAGCCGGAGAGCGGAGACCGTCTCAATGGGCTCATGGGTCGGGCCGTCCTCCCCGACGCCGATCGAATCATGGGTGTAGATGTAGATCACCGGCAGCTTGGAGAGCGCCGCGAGGCGCATCGGCGGCCGCGAATAGTCGGCGAACACGAGGAAGGTCGCGACCGACGGCCGGAAGAGGCCGTCGTAGGCGACCCCGTTCGCAATCGCCGCCATGCCATGCTCCCGGATCCCGAACCGGATATTGCGCCCGGCCCTGTTGGTCGCGTCGAAATCCTTGTCGGCGGCGATGTAGTTGTAGGTCGAGCCGTACAGGTCCGCGCTCCCGCCGATAAGGAGCGGAAGCTCCGCGGCGATCGGCTGGAGCACGTCGCGGCCCGCGGCCCGGGTCCCCGCCAGCTTAACGTCCGGCGCGAACAGCGGTATCTTCGTCAGGAGGTGGGCGGCGCTCGGCCTTGCGCCCGCGGATTCGAGAAGGGCCGCCTTTTCCGGATTGGCCTCGCCCCACGCCTTGAAGGTCTTGTTCCACCGGTTGTAGGCGCGCACCAGCCTGCGCTTGTGCCCCAGGAAATATTCCCGGACGTCCTCGCTCACGTAAAAAAGCTGGTCGGCGGGAAGGCCGAGGCCCGCGCGGGCGGAGTCCGCATACTTGGCGCCGCCCTCCCCGTGCGCCTTCTGCGTGCCCTGCACCTCGGGTATGCCCTTACCGATGATCGTCTTCACCAGGATGAACTGCGGCTTGCCGCTCTTCGCCTTCTTCGCCCTGTTGAACGCCTTGAGGAAGGCCGCCATGTCGTAGCCGTCGACGGTCTGGACATCCCATTCGATCGCCTTGAACCGCAGGGCCGTGTTCTCGCTCTGGGTCATGTATGCCATCGCGTCCAGCGTGACGTCGTTCGAGTCGTAGATGAGGATCAGGTTCTCCAGCTTCTGGTGCCCCGCGAATTCAACCGACTCCATCCCGACGCCCTCCTGCATGCACCCGTCGCCCGCGAGGCAGACGACATGGTAGTCGAAGATCGCGTGCCCCGGGGTGTTGAACCGCGCGGCGGCCATCTGGCCCGCCACCGCCATTCCGACCGCGTTTCCGACACCCTGCCCCAGCGGGCCCGTCGTCGCCTCGATCCCGGGGGTCTCCCGGAACTCCGGGTGCCCCGGCGTCATGCTGTGCAGGGAGCGGAACTTGGCGATCTGCTCCATCGGGATGTCGAAGCCCAGCAGGTGGAGCCACGAGTAGAGGAACATGCTGCCGTGGCCGGCCGAGAGGACAAACCTGTCGCGGTTGATCCAGCGCGGGCGCTCCGGGTTGAGGGAGAGGGCGTGCCCGAAGAGCACCGCGCCCATCTCGGCGCAGCCCAGCGGGAGTCCGAGATGCCCGGAGTTGCAGGCGTGTACGGCGTCGATCGTCAGTCCGCGGGACTGGTTGGCGGCCTTCTCGAGGATTTGGGTCTGAAGGGGCATCGGGAAAAGTCCGACAACTCCTACGCCCCGTCAACCGTCCGGGAAAGAAGAAACTCCGGAAATCCGCAGTGCCTGCCGTCAGCTCGACGCCGGGGACGCCGCCGGCTCCTCGGCGCGCCTCGTCTTCACGTTCACGGCCACGGCTGCCTTGCCGGTCCTGTTGCGCAGGTAATAGAGCCGCGCCCGCATCGGCTCGGACTCGAGTTCGATCTCGATCTTTTCGATGTTCGGCGAATTCACCGGGAAGACGCGCTCGACGCCCTCGCCATAGCTGATCCGGCGGACGGTGAACGTCTCGTGGATCCCCGAGCCCTTGCGGGCGATCACGATGCCGGAAAAGATCTGGATCCGCTCCTTGTCGCCCTCCCGCACCTTCGTGTGCACGCGCACGCCGTCTCCGACCTTGAACGGCGGAATGTCATTCTTCACCTGGCTCGCGGTGATTTCCTTGATGATCGGGTTCATTGCTGTTGCCTTGTTTGTATTTGATTGAAAGTTACTTAAGAAGATCTGGTCGAACCTGGCGCGTCTTTTCCAGGGCACGGGCCGCGCGCCACTTGTCTATCTCGGCATGGTTGCCGGAAAGGAGGACTTCCGGCACGGACATGCCCCGAAATTCGGCGGGACGCGTGTATTGAGGAAAGTCGAGCAACTTGCCTGTGAACGATTCATGCGTCAACGACTTTTCCTGCCCGAGCAGCCCTGGAATAAACCGGCTGAGCGCGTCGATGGCGACGGCGGCCGCGAGGGTCCCGTTGGTGAGCACGTAGTCGCCTATGCTCAGCTCGAAATCGATCGCGCTATCGCGGATCCGCTGGTCGATTCCCTCATAATGGCCGCTGAGGAGGATCAGGTGGCGCTCCCTCGAAAGCCTTTCAGCGATCGCCGGGGTGAGGGGAACCCCGTCAGGGGTGAGATAGATTCGCATGCAGCCCTGCGTCTGCAGCTCCTCGATCGCCGCGAAGACCGGCTCGGGCTTGAGGACCATTCCCGCGCCCCCTCCGAAGGGCCGGTCGTCGGCGGTGCGGTGCTTGTCGAGCGTCCACCTGCGAAGATCGTGGACGGTGACCGACAGTAGTTCCCTCGCGAGCCCCTTGCCGAGGATGCTCTCGGCGAGGAAGCCGTCTAGCATCCGCGGGAAAAGCGTCAGGACGTCGATTCGGGGCATGTTGCCCCCCCTTTCCGGTGGCGAACCGCCTCAGCCGGCGGCGGCCGGGGCCGCCTCCGGCGCTGCGGGAGGGGCGGAAGCGGCGCGGCGCGCCCGCTTGATGATGGAGTGCAGCGTGTCGGACGGCTTCGCGCCCTTGCTGATCCAGTAGTCGACCCGGTCGAGCTTGATCCTCACCTGCTGGCCCTTCGTGCGGGGATCGTAGGTGCCCAGCGTCTCGACGGCGTCGCCATCGCGGCGCGAGCGGATCTCGGCCACCACGATGCGGTAATGGGGCTGGTGCGTGGAGCCGATTCGGGAAAGACGGATTCTGAGTGCCATGGGAGCGGAATATCGGGTGCGTTCTGTTCGGAAAAGAGGCCGATAACACCTCCCGGCCGACGGGTTGTCAAGCCCACGGAGCCGGAAGCCCCAAGGCGCCGTCGGCGCCAACCCAGACCCTTCGCAATGCCGAGCCGCGCACCCCGGGCCCGCCGCGACCGCTCATTTGACCGCGAATCCCGGCACCGAGGACCCGTCCCGCGCGGGATGGGCGGAGTTGCTCCCTGCCTGGGTTCCCTCCTTCGAATCGACGGGCTCCTCCCAGCGCCCCGTCTTGAGCACTTCCCAGTCGCCCTTCGACCCCTCCAGGTGCTCAGACTTGGAGACCTCCGCGGAGATTCCCCCAATCTTGAACTTGCTGAGCTGCGGCAAAAGCAGGCTCAGCAATATCATTCCGAAGAACAGGGGCACCAGAACCATGAACATCTTAGGCGAAACATCGGCCCATTGCGTGATGTACAGGAGCCAGACGCCGGCGAGCTGGACAATCCCCACGAATGCCAGCCACATCGAAAGCTGCTTCAGCACCTTGGGATCAAGCCCGCTGGTCAGGATGAACGACTCCTGGAGCCTTTCCTGGTTGCGCACGGCCACAAAGTAGACGGGGTCGAAATTCGAGTCGTTGCCTCCCGCGAGCGAGGTGAAGTAGGCGATGCTCTTCTCAAAGTCCCTGCCCGCCGTCGCGAACTGCCCGCGATGGCAATTGATGATGCCACGCGTGCACCGGAGCTTCGCATGCTCGAGCGTGTTGTCGCCGGGGACGCCGTCGGAGGCCCTGTCCAGGGCCTCTATGGCGTCGTCGTAGAACAGCCTGTCCCCATGCGCCTTTCCCCACCGGAAATAGAGGTCGGCGAGCGTCTGATGGATGATCTGGAAATCGCGCTTCCCCTCCCCCTCGTCCTTGGACCTCCTCGGGGTTCTCAGGCGCTGCAGCAGCCGCTCGGCCTCGTCAAAGCGCTTCAGCTCGATCAGGCTCAGCGCGACGTCGCGCTGGGCGCCGACGTTCCCCGGATCTATCCGGACGGCGATTCGCTGCTGGGCGAGGGCCTTTTCAAACTCCCCTTTTTGGGAATACAGCCGGCCCAGCTCGAAGAAGCACCGCGCGTTTTCGCGGTCCAGTCCCGCGGCCTCCACCAGGCACTTCTCCGCCTCGTCGACGCGCTCCTGGCTCGAGAGGAGGGCGCCGCGCTTGGACAGGATCGACCCGAGCCCGCGGCGGGCAGGCAGGGATTCCGCCCTCAGTTTCAACGCCCGGCGATACGAGTCCTCCGCCGCCTCGAAATTCCCCTGGTTGACCTGGGACAGTCCCAGGTTCGACAGGTATGCCGCCTCATGGGCATCGCATTCCGAAGCCCTGCGGAAGTTGCGCTCGGCGTCGGAATTTTGGCCCTTCGCCAGCGCCACCCGGCCCAGCCAGTTTATGATCTCGGCGTTGTTCGGCTTCAGCGCGAGCGCGGTCTCGAACTCGGCCTTGGCCTGGTCATACCGACCCTGGTTGAAAAGGACCGCGCCCAGGCCGTCGCGCGCGGCCAGATAGTCGGATTTCAGCTGCAGCGCGCCTCGATACGAGGTCTCCGCGTCGGCAAACCTCCCCTGGTTGGAAAGCGCCAGTCCCAGGTTTGTCGGGTACGCCGGCTCCGTCTCAGCGAGCTTGGAGGCCGCCCGGAAATGGCCCTCGGCGTCGGCGTTTCGGCCCTCGCTCAGGGCCACCCGGCCAAGCCAATTGCAGATCTCGGCGTTCTTCGGATCCTTCGCCAGGGCCTGCTCAAAGGCGGCCCTCGCCTCGCCGAAGCTGCGCCGCTGAAAGAAGATCGATCCCAGCCCGCTGAGGGCGGGCAAGTAGTCGCTTTTCTTCGCCAGCAGCTGCCTGTACAGGGCTTCCGCCTCGTCAAACTTCCCTTGGTTATACAGGGCCAGTCCCAGGTTCGCCGGGTAGGACATTTCGTTGGCATTGGCCTTCAATGCGGTGCGGAAATAGGCCTCGGCACCCTCGTTCCTGCCCTGCGCCAGCGCCACCCGGCCAAGCCAGTTGTTGATCTCGGCATTATTAGGGGCCTTCGCCAGCGCCTGCTCGAACTCGGCCTTGGCCTCGTCAAAGTGACGCTGCTCGAAGAAAATCGAGCCCAGACCGTAGCGTGCGGGCAGGTAGTCCCCCTTCTGCGCCAGTATCTTCCGGTAAAGGGCCTCCGCCTCCGGAAATTTCCTCTGGTTCGCGAGCGCCAGCGCCAGATTGGACGGGTACGCCCATTCCCCGGCATTGAGAGCGGACGCCGCGCGGAAATAGGCCTCGGCGGCGGGATTGTCGCCCAGCCTGAGCGCCACCCGGCCAAGCCAGTTTTGCACCTCGGCGTTCTTTGCGTCCAGCGAGAGCGCCATCTCGAATTCGGCCTTGGCCTCCTTCAGGAGGCGCTGCGCGAAAAAGACCGAGCCCAGCCCCAGGTGCGCGTCCAGATTGTCGGTTCCAAGGTCCAGCAAACGGCGATAGGTGGCCTCCGCATCCGGGAATTTTCCCTGGTTGCACAGGGCGAGGCCCAGGTTGGACAGGTAGGCCGCCTCACCCGGGCTGAGTTGGGACGCCTTGCGAAAACAGGCCTCCGCGTCGCCATTGCGGCCTTCCACAAGCGCGATGCGGCCCAGCCGATTGTGGATCGGGGCGTTGTCAGGGCTCACCAGGAGGGCCTTCTCGTATTCGACCTTTGCCTCGGGGTAACGGCCCTGCCCGAAGAGCGCCTGGGCATTCTGAAAGGACGGATCGGTTTCCATGGGTCTGTTTGGCAAAGCCCCCACCGTCTTAAATCCATGGGGCATAATGTCGAGCCGAAGTCTCCGCGTTGCCCGCGGATCGCGGCGGGCCTTTGCCATTGACCGCGGCGAGGCCGACGGCGAACGTGCACCCTCCATGCTCAAAGCCGGCATCGTCGGGCTCCCCAATGTGGGCAAGTCCACCCTCTTCAACGCCCTCACGCGCTCGCGCAAGGCCGAGGCGGCGAACTACCCGTTCTGCACGATAGACCCCAACGTCGGGGTTGTCACGGTGCCTGACGACCGCCTCGAGGTGCTCCGGAAGATAGCGAAGACAAACGTCATCATTCCCGCGGCGATCGAGTTCGTGGACATCGCGGGGCTCGTGGCGGGGGCGAGCAAGGGCGAGGGACTGGGCAACCAGTTCCTGGCCACCATCCGCGAGGTGGACGCGATCGTGCACGTCGTCCGCTGCTTCGAGGATCCCGATGTCGTCCACACCATGGGATCCGTCGACCCTGTACGGGATATCGAGGTCGTCACGACCGAGCTGATCCTGTCGGACCTCGAGGCCGTGCAGAAGCGGATCGACAAGAACCAGAAGAAGGCGAAGAGCGGCGACAAGGAGGCGGTCCTCGAGATCGCGCTCCTCGAGCGCATCGCGCCGCACCTCAACGCGAACAAGCCGGCCAACGTCCTCGAATTGAGCGAGGACGAGGCCAAGCTGACCAGGCACTTCCAGCTCCTGACCGCGAAGCCGGTGATCTACGCCTGCAACGTCGCGGAGGGCGACCTCGCGACGGCGGAGCAGAATCCCTTCGTCCAGAAGGTCGCCGGTTTCGTGCAGGCGCACCATGACGCGGCCTACGTGCCGATAAGCGCGAGGATCGAGGCCGAGCTGATCGACCTGGCGCCCGACGAGGCGAAGGCCTTCCTGAAGGACCTCGGCGTCGACGACTCGGGCGTGTCCTCGCTTATCCGGGCGACCTTCACGCTTCTCGGGCTTCAGACCTACTTCACCGCGGGCGAGAAGGAGGTCCGAGCGTGGACGATCAGGAAGGGCTGGAAGGCGCCGCAGGCCGCCGGGGTCATCCACACGGATTTCGAGAAGGGGTTCATCAAGGCGGAGGTCGTCTCGTACGCGGACCTGTCCAGGCTCGGCAGCGTTGCCGCGGCACGCGAGGCCGGCAAATACAGGCTGGAGGGGAAGGAATACGCCTTCCACGACGGCGACGTCGCGCTTTTCAGGTTCAACACCTGACGTGAATTGAGTCAAAAAAGGGGCCTCCCCTGATTTTCTGACGGGCCTGGACTCATAGTCTCGCGGAAATGCCGCACGGCAGCCCGCTGAAATCCGGGAAGGGCAAGCGCAGCGTCCAGCGACCATCGCGGCGGCAGAACTTGCCATCAGCCGGCCGCCGGCCGACAAAGCGATCATGACGATGGAACTTCAGCAATTCATAACGCAGTCGCTGGTCGAGATCATGAATGGAGTCGAGGGCGCACAGGATCGCCTGAAGGCGTTGCACGAGAAGATACCGCCAAGCCTCTCCGACGCCATGGCGGAGGACGACGCATGGCCGACCGTGGGGCTCGCCGGCAATAGCCCAACCGCGTTTGTTGAATACGACATCGCGTTGGACGTCTCAAAGGTGGGCGGCGAAGGCACAATTGCCGTGGCCGCCGGCGGCGTGGGAGGGGGCGCGTACGCGCCCCGGATCAAATTCAGCATTCCCGTCACCTATCCGCAAGGCGCGACCAAACGGGTGAAAAAGCCCAAGCATGGGAAGGCGGCCGGAACTCCGCCTGCCGTGAGAGGGGCCTATGGCGGAACCAGGGATGCTTCGTCAGGGGGGACTGTCGAGAAGGGGGGACCTCCATCGGGGGGTCCCGCATAGATCGAAATCAGCGGCCTCAACACCTGACTGCTATCCCGGCCGCGGCGAGCTCGCCGCGGATGCGTCGCGCGAATGACACTGCGCGCGGGCTGTCTCCATGCAGGCAGACCGTGTCCGCGTCGATGGCCACTTGCGAGCCGTCCGAGGCCAGCACGGTCCCATCGGTCGCGATCCGGAGCACCTGGCGAACGGCCGTGTCCTCGTCGGCGATGACGGCGCCCGGCTCCGAGCGCGGTGTCAGCGTGCCGTCGCGCCTGTACGAGCGGTCCGCGAACGCCTCGCCGATGACCTTCAGTCCGCGCGCCCTTCCGACGGAGACCAATTCGCTTCCGGCCAGGGCAACCAGGGTCCACGGCGAGCCGGCCGCATGGCCCGCACCCACGAGCGCGTCGGCGACCGCGATCGCGATCGCCCCGTCCCGTGCGGCCATGTTATAGAGCGCCCCGTGGAGCTTGACGCGCCCAACCGCGGCGCCGAGGTCCGCGGCCACCTTCCGAAGCAGCATCGCCTGGTCGACCACGAGGGCCGCGGCCTGCGCGGGCGACACGGGAAGCTCCCTCCTTCCAAAATGCTCCCGGTCGGCGAAGCCGGGATGGGCTCCGATGGCAGCCCCGTGCCGCAGCGCGAGGGCCACGGTCTGGCGCATGGTCCCCATGTCCCCCGCGTGGGCGCCGCATGCGATGTTCACCGACGAGACGAGGGGGACCAGGTCCGCGTCGGACGCGCAGCCCTCCCCGACGTCCGCGTTGAGATCGATGGAGGCGCGGCGGGTCATGCGGGGTTGAATTTCCCGGCGAGGCCCTGGCGCAGCAGCGCAAGCTCGTGCTCCTGGGCGTGCGCAAGCGCGTGCGCCTCGGCGAGCGAGGACCTTATGAACCGCACCCCGTCCCCAGGCGCCAGCTGCGCAAGCAGGGGGATGTCGACTGCGGCCGCGTGCGCGATCCGCGGATATCCGCCGAGGGTCTGCGCGTCGGCCAGGAGCACGATCGGGTGCCCGTCGGGCGGGACCTGCACCGTGCCCGGCGCCACGGCCGACGAGACGATGTCGCCGCCGGCCAGGCGCGCGAGCGAGGGCCCCTCCAGCCGTATCCCCATGCGGTCGGACCTCGGCGTGACCACGAAGCGGCCCGAGAAGAGCGCGTCGCCAAACTCCTTCGCGTGGGCTCCAGGCAGGACCCTCACGGTCGGGTCCTTCGAATAGTGCGGGAGCATCCGCTCGTCCATGCTCCAGTGGCCGGCGGGGCTGCGCGTCGACGCCGATAGCCGCACGATGTCCCCCTCGCGCAGCGCGCGGCCCTGGAAGCCGCCGAGGCCGGCGGCGAGGAAGGTCCCCCTTCCCCCCATCACGGGCTCGACGTCGATGCCGCCGGACACGGCCAGGTACGCGCGGCAGCCCTGCGTGCGCCTCCCGAACTTCAGCCGGACCCCGGGCTCGACCCGGAGCGGCCTCCATGCGGGCATTCCCTCGAAGCGCGCGCCGCAGACGGCGACCCATGCGGCCTCCCCGAATTCGAGCTCGGGTCCCGTGAGCGTGATCTCGAGCGCGGGCGCGTCCTCGGGGTTGCCGACGAGGAGGTTGGCGACCCGCAGCGCGAAGGGATCCGCCGCGCCCCCGTTGGGAACACCCTCGGAAAGACGGCCCCGCCGTCCCAGGTCCTGGACGGTTGTCAGCATGCCGGCGCGGATGACCGTCACTTCCATGAGTCGAACTCCGATGCCGAGATGGCCCTGAAGCGGACCCGGTCGCCGGGCCTGAGGAGCGCGGCGGGGCTTTCCCCGGGGCGGAAGAGGGCGAGCGGCGTACGGCCGACGAGCTGCCATCCCCCCGGGGACGCCAGCGGGTAGACGCCGGTCTGCGAGCCGCCGATGCCCACCGAGCCGGCCGGAACCCGGGCGCGCGGCGTGTCGCGACGGGGCGTGCGCAGCGGCTCGGGAAGCCCTCCCAGATACGGAAACCCGGGCGTGAACCCGATCGCATGGACGAGGTAGTCGCCGCCCGAATGGAGCGCGATCACCCGGTCCTCGCCGAGCGCGCAGCGCGCGGCGACAAGCCCGAGGTCGGGGCCGTGCTCCCCGCCGTAGCAGACCGGGATCTCGACGCTCCTGGCGGCGGCCGCCGGGCCCCCCGCATCCCGCGCGGCGCAGGACTCCATGAAGCGGCAGACCTGCTCGTACGCGTCCTCGGAGGCCTCCGCGAACTGAAGCGGATCGTAGAAGACCGTCACCGTCGCGTACGCCGGCACCACGTCGACGATTCCCCTCCCCTTTGCGGAGGCGATCGCCTCGGCGAGCCTGAGCACGGACCCCAGCGCGGCCGCGTCGATCCCGGATCCCAGCGTGGCGACCACGGCCGAGTCGCCGAGAGGCTCCAGTTTCATCGCGGCGGGTCAGCCGGCGCGAAGGAGCTTCTCCGCGTGCGCGAGCGCGCTCTTCGCGTTGCGGTCCCCCAGCATCCGGGCAAGCTCGCCCACGCGCGCCTTCCGGTCGCCGTGGATGGGCTCGATCGTGACGACGGCGCGGTCCCCCGTCTGGTCCTTGAGGACGACGAAGTGGCTGGCGGCCTGCGCCGCGACCTGCGGGAGGTGGGTGACGCAGAGCACCTGGTGGCGGGCCGCGATCGCGGCCATCCGCTCGCCGACGACGCTGCCGATCTCGCCGCCCACGTTGGCGTCCACCTCGTCGAAGACGAGGACCGGGACGGCGTCGAGATCGGCGAGGATCGCCTTCAGCGCGAGCATCACGCGGGCGAGCTCGCCGCTCGACGCGATCCTGCTCAGGGGCAGCGGCGCCTCGCCGACGTTCGGCGAGAAAAGGAACTCGCAGCCGCAGTCGCCCGCCGGCCCGAGTCCGGGCGCATCCGTTATCGAGACGCGGAACTCCGCCTTGTCGAAGCCGAGCTCGGCGATGCCCCTCGCCGCGACCCTGCCCAGTTCCTTCGCGGCCTTCTGGCGCGCCGCCCGGAGCACGGCCGCGCATTTGCGCGCCTCGCGGGCGGCCGCCTCGATCTGCCCGTCCAGGCGCGCCAGCGTCCCCTCGATGTCGCCCTGCGAGGACACGCGCAGGCGGATCGCCTCCCGCGCCGCAGCGACCGAGCGGACGTCGGGTCCGTGGCGCCGCCTCGCCTCGAGCCATGCGTTCATGCGCTCCTCGAGGGTCCCCAGGCTGTCGGGGTCGGCCTGGAGCTCCCGCCCGAGCGACCCATACTCCGCGGCAAGCTCGGAGAGCTCTGCCGAGGCGGACGCCAGCCTTTCGGCAAGCTCCCTGCTCGAGGGATCGACGGACTCAAGCCGCCGGGCCTCGCGCACGAGCGCCGCCACCCGGGACGTCGCGCCGTCATCCCCCGAAAGCCCGGCTTCAAGCGCCGACGCGAGGGCCGTGATCTCCTGCGCGCGGCTCGACCGCTGGTAGTCGCGTTCCAGGGCGGCCACGGCTTCCTCCGAGAGGTCGAGCCGGTCGAGTTTTGCGAGCTGGGCCTCCGTGAATGCCAGCTCGTCCGGGGAGAGCCTCGCCTCCGACGCCGTCCGCTCCCTCTCCGACTGGAGGGCCCGCCATGCGCCGTACCGCGCGACATACGCCTCGAGCGCGGGTCCGGCCCTTCCGTAGAGGTCCAGGAGCTCCAGCTGGCACGCGTCCCTCAGGAGCCGCCTGGGCTCGCTCGGCCCGTGGAAATCGACCCAGCGCTCGCCGATCCGCTGCAGGGCGGCGAGAGTCGCAAGGCCCCCGTTGACCGTGATCTTCGGCGCCCTCTCGCGCGGGACGCTCCGCTTGAGGACCAGAAGTCCCTCCTCGCACGCGGGGAGGTCCAGCTCGGCGAGGAGCGCGTCGATCCCGCCCGGGTCCCTGAAGTGGAGCGAGGCCTCGACCTCGCACGACGCGGCCCCCTGGCGGATGACGGTCTTGTCCGCGCGCTCGCCCGCAAGCAGCCCCAGAGCGCCGATGAGTATGCTCTTGCCCGCGCCCGTCTCCCCGGTGACCGCCGTGAACCCCGGCTCGAAGTCCACCGACACCTGCTCCAGGAGGGCGAGGTTGCGGATGCATAGCGACTGGAGCATGGGGGGCGGTCCCTCGGCGGATCGGTCCTAGATCGTGTGCTTGGGAAGCAGGGGCGTCAGCTTCTTGATGTCCTGCACGGAATCCCGGTGGCACACGAGCACGGCGTCCGCCATCTCGACGACCACGAGGTCCTTCACGCCGCAGAGCGCGATCACGCGCCCGTTGCTGACGGCGATCGTGCCGGTTGTCCCGACGGAGAAGACGGCCCCGCGCGAGACGTTGCCCGACCCGTCGGCCGCGAGGTGGCTGTGGAGCGCCGTCCACGCCCCGGCGTCGTGCCAGTCAAAATCCGCGATGACCGTCGAGACGGCCAGGGCCTTCTCGAGGACGGCGTAGTCGACCGAGATCTTCGGCAGCGACTCGAACCGCCTGGAAACGTACCGGGCGGGGTTGCCCGCCGGGAAGTCGCGGACAAACGCCGCGAGCTCGGGCGCCGTGCGCTCGACCTCGGCGAGGAACCGCCCCACGCCCCAGACGAACATCCCGGCGTTCCAGGCGTAGCGTCCGCTCTTGATGTAGCCCAGCGCGGTCTTCTCGTCCGGCTTCTCCACGAACCGCTTAACGCGGAGCAGGCGGCTGCCATCGCCCGACTTTGCGAGCTCGTCGCCAAGCTCCAGGTAGCCGAAGCCCGTCGCGGGGTAGGTCGGCGGGACGGCGAACGTGATGAGGCCGAAGTCGGACCCGCCCTTGCCCTCCCCTGCCGCCCACGAGAACGCCCTCCTGAGCTGCTCGGCAAAGCGCGCCGGGTTCTTGATGAGCGCGTCGGCCGGCAGGAGCGCCACCACCCCGTCGGGACGGCGCGCCCGCACCAGCCCCGTGGCGAGCGCCGCGGCGGGCGCCGTGTCCCTCTTCGCGGGCTCGGCTATGATCTGCCCCCGCGGGAAGCCCGGCAGGGCCTTGCGGATGCGAGGGACCTGCGACTTGTTCGTCAGGATCCAAACGTTCCCAGGCGCCACGACTCCCTTGAGCCGGATTATCGTCTCCTCGAGAAGCGTCCTCTCCGAGAAAAGCCGGAGCAGGTGCTTCGGCGCGCTTGCCCGGCTCATGGGCCAGAAGCGCTCGCCGCTCCCGCCGGCGATGATGCAGGCGTGGAACCGGGGATCCGTCTTCAGCTTGGGCACCGGGAAAGACTCATGGTCGAACGGGCCCGCGCCAAGCCGGAATGGTGCGGGAACGCCGTTTTCGGCGGCCTAGATCCGGACGACGATCTTCCCGAACTGCCCCCCGCGCTCCATCAGGTCGAATGCCTCCGCGCCGCGCTCCAGGGGGAAGACATCGCTGACGACGGGCTTGAGGCCGTGGCGCGCGACGAATGCGGTCATCGCCGACCAGTCGGCCGGGCTTCCCATCGTGGTTCCCAGGAGGGAGATCTGCCGCCAGAAGATCTTCCGCAGCACGACGTCCGGCACGTTTCCCCGGGTCGCGCCGAAGAACACGATCCGCCCGCCGGGCGCGGCCAGGTCGATCAGGTTCGCGAAACCCGGGCCCCCCGCGCTGTCGACGATCACGTCAAACAGGCCCGGTTCCTTGGCGGCGCCCGCGGCCCAGCCGTCGCGGTCATACCGGAAGCCGCCCTTGGCGCCCAGCGCCACGGCCCGGGCGATCTTGTCGTCGGAGCTCGAGGTCACCCAAGTCTCGTTCCCGGACGCGGCCGCGAACTGGAGCGCAAAAATGGCGACGCCGCCGCCGATGCCGGTGACGAGGACGCGCTCTCCGGGCGCCAGGCGCGCCCTGCTGACGAGCGCCCGCCAGCCGGTGAGCCCGGCGAGCGGGAGCGCGGCCGCCTCCTCCCATCCCAGGTGCGCGGGCTTCGGGGAAAGCTGCGCCGCGGGGACGGCGACGCGCTGCGCAAGGGTGCCGTCGCGCGGCAGGCCCAGGATCGAGAAGGCCGCGGCCTGTGCGGCCTCCGAGGGCCCCCAGCCGAGCCCGGGGTAGATCACGACCTCGCGCCCCACCCAGGAGGCGTCCACGCCCGGCGCGACCGATCGGACGACGCCGGCCCCGTCGGATCCGGGAATGCATGGGAACCTGAGGCCCGCGTACTGCCCGAGCTTGATCCAGAGGTCGCGGTGGTTGAGCGCGGCGGCCCTGATCTCGACAACCGCCTCGCCCGAAGCCGGCACGGGATCGGGAACGTCGGTGACGGCGATCCTGTTGATGGCCTCGATCCGGACGGCGCGCATGGGTGCGGGGCGGGCTCAGGCGCGCAGGATCACGTCCTGCGGATTGAAGCGGACCTTTGGCGCGCTCGCATACTTGTCCTCGCTCGAGCGGTATCCCGCGGCGCATGCGCAGAGCGCGTTGTAGCCCATCGCTCCGAGCCCCAGGATCTCGTTGAATTTTAGCGGCTCGATGCCCTCCATCGGGCAGGTGTCGACGCCCAGCAGCGAGGCGGCCGCGATGAACCCGCCGAGCGCGATGTAGACCTGGTGGGCCATCCAGGAGTCGAGGATGCCCGCATTGCGGCCCCTCTCGGTCCCGCCATGGAGCATCTCGGCGAACCCCTTCAGGCTTTCCCGGGCGACGCCGCGGACCTCGGACGTCCGGGCCACGTGGCGCTCGATGTCCGTGGAATCAAGGCCCTTTCGCCCGGCGAAGACGACGAAGTGGGAGCAATCGACGGGCTGGCGCTGCCCGTGCGCGGCTGCGGAGAGCCTTTCCCGCATCGCCGGGTCCGTGACGACGACAAACTTCCAGGGCTGGAGCCCCATGGAGGACGGCGAAAGGACGAGGACCTGCTCCAGCGCGGCCCAGGTTTCAGCCGGGATCCTCCTCGACGGGTCGAATTTCTTCGTCGCGTAGCGCCAGCGGAAGGCCTCGGTGACGGACTGGGGGGATACGGGTGTCATGGTGTGCCGACCAGAACGAGTCGCGCGCGCTGTGTTTGTCAAAGGCCGGAGCGGAATAACCGCCCCACCACGGGCAGGCGGGCGAGAAGCGCCTCGAGCTCGTCCCTGCCCTCGATCCGAAGGAGCCAGAGCGCGAGGCCGTAGCCGCCGATGCCGGCCGGGATGAGCCCGGCGACCGCTATCGCGTCGGTCGCGCGCCGTCCCAGCGCAAGGGCCTGCAGCGCCCACCAGCCCCCCCAGACGACGCAGGCCATCACGGCCGTGCCGCACAGGACCTTGGCGATGCTCGGCAGGAGGGGCGCAAAATGCATCTCCGGCAGCCGCCGGACCAGCGCCCGCTGGAGCAGCACCGCCTGCGCGATGATGGCCGTCGTGCTGGCGATCACGAGGCCCGGCACCCCCAGCCAGCGCATGAGCGCGAGGCTGACGGCGATGTTGATGCAGAAATCGACCGCGCCCACCTTGACGGGGGTCCGTATGTCCTTGACGGCGTAAAAGGCCCGCACCGTCAGGTTGACCACCGAGAAGAACGGCATCCCGATGCAGAACAGCATCACCACGATGGAGAGGTTGTGGGCGTCGGCCGCGGTGAAGTGGCCGCGCTCGTAGAGCAGGCGAACGATGGGCCTGCTCAGGAGCGCGAGGCCGGCCGCCGCGGGAACGTTGATGATGATGATGAGCCGGAGGCCCTTTCGGAAATCCTCCGCCATTTTCCGGCGGTTTCCCTCGACCGCGTGGCGCGCGAGCCGGGGATAGACCACGGTTGACACGGCGATGGCGAAGACGCCGATCGAAAACTCCATGAGGCGGTTTCCCATGAACAGCAGGGTCGGCCCGGAATCGCTGACGAAGAACGCGATCTGGCGCGAGACCAGGATGTTGATCTGGTAGATCGCCGTTCCAAAGAGGCCCGGGGCCATCAACGACGCGACCTCGTGCATCCTGGGCGAGAGGCCGAGGTCGAACCGGGGCCGCCACCCCTCGCGCACGAGGACGCCCGCGGGCACGGCCATCTGGAAAAAGCCGCCTATCAGCACGCCGACGCACAGCCAGTGCATCTCGCCGAGGGGCGTGTGGGCGTAGTGGAGGCCGGCCCCCCCGAGGGAGACGATCATCGCGATGTTGAGCCAGATCGGCGAGAGCGCCGGTTCCGTGAAGCGCTCGAGGACGTTCAGGGCCGCGTTGAAGCCGGCCGCGACGCACACCAGGACCATGTAGGGGAACAGCCACACCGCGAGATCCGCGGCCAGGTACCACTTGTCCCCGTGGCCGCCGAATATCCTCGCGTGGCCAAGCGCGAGCATGGCCAGCAGGACCAGGCCGCCCGTGACGACGAACAGCCACGAGGTGACCTTGGAAAGCAGCTGGAACGCGCCGGCCTTCCCGTTCGCGTGCAGCTCCTCCTGGAGGGTCGGCACGAACGCCGCCGACATCGATCCCTCCCCGAGGAGCCTGCGGAAGAGGTTCGGCCAGCTGAACGCGGTCAGGAAGGCCGAGTACAGCACGCTCGTGCCGAAGATGGACGCGGCCAGGATGTCGCGCGCGAGCCCCAGGACCCGCGAGACCACCGTCAGAAACGAGAGGACCCCGATGTTCTTGAGGCTCTTCGACACGCGGACTCAGCCCGCCCTACGGCATCCTCAGCCTCAGCTTGGAGCCCTCGATCGAGACATCGGCAAGCTTGGACCAGGCCGCTGCGATGTCGTCCGGCACCGGATCCGTGAAGAGGACCTTCTTGAGGAGCCATTCCCGGATGTAGGGGATGCGCTGCAGCGGGCAGCAGCCGACGTAGAACACGTCCGGAACGAACTCGAACGTCGACCCATTCTTGACGAATTCCCCGCGGGCCTGGACGATCAGGACGCCGTTGTAGCCGTATTCATTGATCGTGTACGTCTCCCCGAACTGGATCTTGCCCTCGTAGATCCGCACGTTGAGCGCGGACTTGTCGAACTCCTTGGGCGCGGGCGGGGGCGGCGGCTGGACGAGGGTGTTCGGGGGCAAGGGCGCGGGCGGGGCCTTCGCCGGGCCGTTCAGGAGGACATTGATCTCCGACTCGTCGACCGTCACGGACTCCCCGGCGAGAAACGCCTTGCGCTTCGCCTCCACCGGCGAGGTCGAGGAATAGCCGCGCGCGCCCTCGACGTAGTAGATGGCGTTCGGCGGCGCGTCCTTCGGGATGTCGCCGATTTTCTTGACCGGCCTGGTCGCCAGGTAAAACGCGCCCATCGCGATGCCGAGGGCGACGCCCAGGACAGCCGCCAATGTCACCTCGGTCCAGCTCGGGCCACGAAGACTCTTCGGCTTTGCGCTCATGAAAGGTTGCTCATTTGACGGTGGAGCGGGCGGAGGCCTGCGCTCCCTTGGATTCGCCGCCCGCCGAGCTCGCGGCGGGCTTCGCCTCGCCGGCCGGCTTGGTTTCGCCCGCGGCCTTGGTTTCAGCGGGGGCCTTGGGCTCCGCCCCCTCGGGCTTCGCCAGGCCCTTGTTCTTGTAATCGGTGATGTAAAACCCGCTCCCCTTGAAGATTAGCCCGGCCCCGCCGCCGACCAGGCGCTTCAGGGCCGCCTTCTGGCAATTCGGGCACTTTCTCAGCGGCTCGTCCCGCATGGATTGGAATTTCTCGAAATGGTGACCGCACTTTGAACAGGCGTACTCGTAGGTGGGCATCGGATGGAGCGGCCATTTGTGGGCCAAGCGCGCGGGTTTGGCGAGTTTGTTCTCGGCACCCGTTCGGCGTTGCCGCTCAATTTCCGGCGATGGATTTCACCGAAGCGTTGCAGCGCCACGTGTTGCGCGTCGAGGCGGGCATCGACCGCCTCCTTCCCGCGGCCTCCGAGCCGTCGTCCCGGCTCCACGGCGCCATGCGCTACTCCATGCAGGCGGGGGGAAAGCGGCTGCGGCCGGTCCTGGTCCTTGCGGCCAGCGAGCTCTTTGACGAGTCGGGCGCGTCCGACCCGCTTCCCGCGGCCGTCGCCGTCGAGTGCGTGCACACCTATTCGCTCGTGCACGACGACCTCCCCTGCATGGACGACGACAGCCTCAGGCGCGGGCGGCCGACCGCCCACAAGGCGTACGACGAGGCCACCGCGCTCCTCGCCGGGGACGCGCTGCTCACCCACGCGTTCGCGATCCTCTCCGGGTCCTACTCCCGGAATCCGGCCCTCGCCGCATCGCTCGTCGCCGAGCTCGCCGATGCCGCCGGTAGCCGTCGGCTGATAGGCGGCCAGATGGAGGACCTCCTCGCGGAGCGCGGCGCCGGGGCGACCCCCGAGGGCCTTGCCTTCATCCACCAGAGCAAGACGGCGGCGATGATCGAGGCCTCGCTCGCGATGGGGGGGCTGTGCGGCGGCGCCCCTGTTGACGCGGTCGAGACCCTGCGCGCGGCCGGCCGGGGGCTCGGCCTCGCGTTCCAGATCGTCGACGACGTCCTCGACGCGACATCCGACACGGCCACGCTGGGCAAGACAGCGGGAAAGGACGCGAGGGCGGGCAAGGCGACCTACGTCTCCGTGCACGGGCTCGACGCCGCCCGCAGGATCGCCCGCGAGCGCTCGGACTCGGCGATCGCCGCCCTGCGCCGGCTTCCCGGCGACAGCGGTTTCCTCACGGCCCTGGCCGAGAGCCTCGTGAACCGGACGCATTGACCGTTGCAAGGCCGGCCGCCCGGGGTTTTTGTAGGGGCTCCCCCCTTACCCCATGCCCCGAATCTTTCTGCGCGCCGCGGCGGCCGCCCTGGCCCTCGCGACGACGGCGCTCGCCTCAGGGGCCGTGACAAAGGGCCAGGTCCTGGAGGCGATCCGGACGTTTGAGGCGGGTGCGCTGGGAAGCCTGACGACTCCAAAATCGACGGAGGATGCGGCAGCGGCGGTGGCAAGGGCGTCGAACACGGTCATGAAGTACGCGCTCGAGAGCGACGACGTCGTCGTTGACCTGGGCTCAAACTCGGTGCCGTGGTGCGACGTGAAGAAGGGCCCCTCCGGGCTCCCGAACCCCGGCGAGCGAGGCCTCCTCCTCGCGGCCTACGTTTCCGGCTGCGTCAAGGCGCAGCTCCAGGCGGGGAAGCAGGATCCCAATCCCCTTGCGGGCTGGGTCGCCATGCTCCGGGTCTACCGCGCATTGAGGGTCCGCGAGGGGATCAGGATCCCGGAGATCGAGGAGCTGCTGGCCCGGCAGATGAACGGCTCGCTCGAGGCGTACGCCGCCGTCGCGCTCGGCAGGTCCAACGAGAATCTACGCCGGGAATACGGCGCCTCGGGGGCGCCCTACCGCCAGGAGCTGCCCCCGCTGGCCTCGCAGCCCTGATCAGGAGACCCCGGCCGCGGCCCGAATCAGCTCGACGAAGCTGCGCAGCTCGAGGCTGGCGCCCCCGATCAGGCCCCCGTCGATGTCCTTCTGGGCCAGGAGCTCGGACGCGTTGGCCGGCTTCATGGAACCGCCGTAAAGTATCCGGATCCGCTGCGCCGCGGGATCCCCGTATAGCTTGGCGAGAAGCCCCCGGATGAAGCCGTGGACCTCCTGGGCCTGCTCCGTCGTCGCGACCTTGCCCGTCCCGATCGCCCAGATGGGCTCGTAGGCGACGACGATGCTCGAGGCCAGCTCCGTGCTGACGCCGTCGAGCGCCCGCTCGATCTGGGTCTGGATGACCTTGAGCGTCGAGCCCGCCTCGCGCTCGGCCAGGCTCTCGCCCACGCAGAGGATGGGCCGCAGCTGGTTCTTGAGCGCCGACAGGACCTTCTTGTTCACGAGCTCGTCGGTCTCCCCGAAGAGCGTCCTGCGCTCGCTGTGCCCGAGGATGACGTGGGTCGCGAAGAGCGCCCGCAGCATCGGCGCGGAGATCTCCCCGGTGAACGCACCCGACGGCTCGAAATGCATGTTCTGCGCGCCGAGCTTCACCAGCGATCCGTCGACGGCCTTCGCCACGCCCTCGAGCGCGGTGAACGGCGGGCAGACGACGACCTCGACGACCGACTGGTTCCCCACCGAGACCACGATGTCGTGGGCGAGGGCCGCGGCGTCGGCCGAGGTCTTGTTCATCTTCCAGTTCCCGGCGATGAGCTTCTTGCGGGTCATGGTGGGTGGCGTTCGGGACAGGGTGCCTCAGGATTCCAGGAATGCGACGCCGGGAAGGACCTTTCCCTCGAGGTACTCTAGGCTCGCGCCGCCCCCCGTCGAGCAATGCGTGACCTTGTCGGCCACATTGAACTTCCGGGCGGCCGTCGCGGTGTCGCCCCCGCCGACCACCGTGGTGGCGCCGTGGGCGGTGGCCTCCGCGATCGCCTCGGCCATCGCCTTCGTCGAGGCCGAGAACTTGGTGAATTCGAAAACGCCCGATGGGCCGTTCCAGACGATCGTCTTCGCCCTCTGAATGGCGGCAACGTAGAGCGCGACGGACCTTGGCCCGCAGTCGAGCCCCATCCATCCCTTCGGGATTCCCGTCGAGTCGTCCGCGGGCCGCGTCGACGCCGTCGGGTCGAACCTGTCCGCGCACAGGAAGTCCACGGGCAGGATGATCTCCACACCCCGCGCCTTCGCCTTCTCGACGAGCTCGGCGGCGATCTTCGCGCCCTCGGGGTCGAAGAGGCTGTCGCCGATCTCCATCCCCCCCAGGACCTTCTTGAAGGTGAAGGCCATCCCTCCGCCAATGATGATCTCGTCCGCCTTGTCGATCAGGTTGCGGATCAGCGGTATCTTGTCGGCTATCTTCGCCCCGCCGAGGATCGCCAGCAGCGGCCTGCGCGGGTTCGCGATCACGGCTGAAAACGCCTTGAGCTCGGCCTCCATCAGGAATCCGGCGGCCTTCTGCGGGAGGCTGATCCCGACCATCGAGGAGTGCGCGCGGTGGGCCGTCCCGAACGCGTCGTTGACGTACACGTCGCCAAGCCTGGAAAGGCTGGCGCGGAACGCCTCGACCGCGGCGGGCTCGGCCTTCCTCGAAGTGCCGTCCGCCAGCTTCACCTTGCCCTCCTCCTCGATGTGAAACCGGAGGTTTTCCAGGAGGATGACCGAGCCGGGAGCCGGGCTCGCGCAGGCGGCCTCGACTTCCGGGCCGACGCAGTCGTCGAGGAACGTGACGGGCCTGCCGAGGAGCCTCGACAGCTCCGAGGCCACGGGCTTGAGCGAAAACCTGGCGATGCGCTGGCCGTCCGGCCGGCCCAGGTGGCTCATGAGGACCACGGACGCCCCCTGGTCGAGGACGTACCGGATCGTGGGGAGGGCCGCCTCGATCCGCTGGTTGTTGGTGATGGCCCCTGTCGCCTTTTCCTGGGGGACGTTGAAGTCCACCCGGATCAGGACGCGCTTGCCCGAGAGCGTGAGGTCGCGAACGCCCTTGAAACTCATAGACCCGACGCAACCTTCCGGAGGAGGTCCACGCAGCGGTTGCTGTATCCCCACTCGTTGTCGTACCAGCTCACCAGCTTGAAGAACCGGCTGTTGAGCTCCATGCCCGACCCGGCGTCAAAGATCGACGAGTTCTTGTCGTGGATGAAGTCGCTCGAGGCGACCTCGTCCGCCGTGTAGGCGAGGATGCCCTTGAGGTAGGTCTCCCCCGCGCGCTTCATCGCCTCGCAGATCTCCTTGTACGAGGTCTCCTTGACCGTCTTCACCGTGAGATCGACGACCGAGACGGTCGGCGTCGGGACGCGGAACGACATGCCGGTCAGCTTGCCCTTCACCTCGGGGCAGACGAGGCCGACCGCCCTGGCCGCGCCGGTTGTCGACGGGATGATGTTGATCGCGGCCGAGCGGCCGCCCTTCCAGTCCTTCTTCGACGGGCCGTCCACGGTCTTCTGGGTGGCCGTGTAGGAGTGGATCGTCGTCATCAGCCCCTCCTCAATGCCGAAGCCCTCCTTGAGCAGGACGTGCACAAGGGGCGCGAGGCAATTGGTCGTGCAGGAGGCGTTTGAGATGATGGCGTGCTTCGCCGGGTCGTACTTGTCGTCGTTGACCCCCATGACGAGCGTGATGTCCTCGCCCTTGGCCGGCGCGGAGATGATCACCTTCTTGGCGCCCGCCGCGATGTGGCCCCTCGCCTTCTCGGCCTCCGTGAAGAGGCCCGTCGACTCGATGACGACCTGCACGCCGAGCGCGCCCCAGGGCAGCTCGGCCGGGCTCTTGGCGCTGACGACCCTGATCTCGTGGCCGTTCACGACGAGGACGTCGTCCTCCGCCTTGTCGGCCGCCGACTTCTTCGAGGCGACCGTGCCGCCGAACCGGCCCTGCGTCGAGTCGTACTTGAGCAGGTAGGCAAGGTTGTCGGCGGGCACGATGTCGCCGACCGCGACGACGTCGAACGTCGAGCCGAGGAGGCCCTGTTCGACGAGAGCCCTGAATACGAGGCGGCCGATGCGGCCGAAGCCGTTGATAGCTACTTTGACAGCCATGGGAGTGTGCGGATTGTGTGGTGTTGGTGTTTCGGGTTGCCCGATCGCTGGGCCGCGCGGGTGCGCGGGGAGCGTTTCAATGAACGTACCGCGCGGGCGAAGGCAAGGGCGTTAATGCCGGGCGCCGCCCGTGGCGGGGCCCGCCGGGGGGGGCGCGCTCACGCGACCTTCGCCAATTCCTCGCGCACCGCCGCCAGGGTGCGGTCGACCGCGCCGCCGTTCTCGCCCTGCCAGGAGGCCGCGGCGGCCGAGAGGAGCGCCCTGCGCGCCGGATCCCCGAGGAGCTCGGAGGCCCGGCTGGCGAGGTCCGCGGCGTCGACGACCGCCCAGGCGGCCCCCACCCCGACCAGCTCGCGGGCGATGGACCGGAAATTCCCCATCCCGGGGCCCAAGAGGATGGGCTTGCCGAGCGCCGCCGCCTCGACCGGGGTCTGGCCCTCCGTGTGGGGGGCCAGGCTCTTGCCGACAAAGACCACGTCGGCAAGCTGCGTCATCGAGCGAAGCTCGCCCGTGGTGTCGCCGACGGCGATGTCGACACCGCCGGGCGCCGCCCCCTGCGAGCGCAGGTGGAACGAGAGCCCGGTCGCCCCCAGGAGCCTCCCGATCTCGGCCCTGCGCTCGGCGTGCCTGGGAACGATCAGGAGCGAGCAGTCGACGCCCCTCGAGCGCGCGGCAAGGAGCGCCCCGACAAGCGCCTCCTCCTCGCCGGGCCAGGTCGAAGATCCCAGGAGGACCAGGCGGCCGGCGGGCAGGCCCAGCTCGTGCCGCAGCGCCGACCGGGCGCCCTCGTCCAGCCGCGGGATCCTCACGTCGAGCTTGATGTTGCCGGTGACCGCGATGCGGCCTGCGGGATACCCCATCTCGCGGAAGCGCTCGGCGTCGTGCACCGAGCCCGCAAGGAGGCGCGTCATCCCGTCGAGCACGAAGGCCGCGGCGGCCGGGAACCGCCTCAGGCGCCGGAAGCTCCTGTCCGAGATGCGGGCGTTGATGCAGAGCACCGGGACGCCGCGGGACGCGGCCTGGTGCATGTGCTCGGGCCAGCGCTCCCCCTCGGTCACGATCGCCAGGTCGGGCGCGATCGCCGACCAGGCCCGCGACGAGAAGGGCATCCAGTCGACGGGAAAATAGGCGATGCCGCAAACGTGCGGCAGGTGCCGGTCGGCCGCCACGCGGCGGCCCGTGCTCGTCGTCGTCGTCAGCATGACCTCGACGCCGTCGGCGCCCAGGGCGCGCACGATCGGCTCGACCGCGAGCACCTCGCCCACGCTGACCGCCTGCAGCCACACCCGGCGCACCCCGGGCCTGCGGGCCGGGAGCCCGGGAAGCATCCCGAACCGGTTGCGGAACCCCGCGCCGTAGCCGCCCCGCCTGCGCATCCGCCAGAGGTAGTAAGGCGACGCGGCCAGCAGGACAAAGGGGAAGAGCAGCCTGTATATCCAAATCATGGGCGGACGGCGGTGATGACGCTTTGAAGACACACCCAAACGGTCCGCCAATGCCACAACAAGTTTCGCGGCACCCGTTTTTTTGCTCTTGTGCGCGCCCCGCCCGCGTCAACGATTCTCGTTTCGCCATGCGACGCATCCCCAAGATTTTCCTGCTGCCGGTGTCCCTCGTCTTTGCGGCCGCCCTGCGGGCCGCGATCCCCTTCCCTCAGGCGGAAAGCGACCTGAAGGCCGATCCCGCCGCCCGGTTCGGCACGCTCCCCAACGGGCTGCGCTACGTCGTGCTGTCCAACCACGAGCCGAAGAACCGGGCCTCGCTGCGGCTTCTCGTGCTCGCCGGCTCGTTCGAGGAGACCGAGTCGCAGCGGGGGCTCGCGCACTTCCTCGAGCACATGGCGTTCAACGGCAGCACGCACTACGCGCCCGGCACCCTCGTCGAGAAGCTCCAGCGCCTGGGGATGGGATTCGGCGCGGACACGAACGCCTCGACGTCGTTCGACCGCACGCTTTACCAGCTCGAGCTGCCCGACACGGCCCCCGCCACCCTCACCGAGGGCCTCAGGATCCTGGCGGACTACGGCGGCGGGCTCCTGATCGAGCCCGCGATGATCAACAAGGAACGCGGGATCATCCTGAGCGAGAAGCGGACCCGGGACTCGGTGGGCTACCGCACCCTCGTCTCGCAACTTGAGTTCATGGAGGGCGGCACGCTGGTGCCCAGCCGGCTCCCGATCGGCCTGCAGAGCGTGATCGAGAAATCCGGCCGCGAGCCCTTCGTCGAGTTCTACAACACCTGGTACCGCCCGGACCTGATGGCCGTCGTCGTCGTTGGCGAGATCGACGCGCCCGCGATCGAGAAGATGATCGTGGACGGGTTCACGGGCCTCGCGCCCCGGGGGCCGAAGCCGCCCGCGGTCGACCTGGGGAGCGTTCCGGACTTCACGGGGGTGAAGACGCTCTATCACGCCGAGACCGAGGCGCCGGACACCCAGATCGTGATCGGGTGCACGGTCCCATACACCCACGAGCCCGACAACGCCGCCAACCGGATCCGCTACCTCCCGAGGACGCTCGCGCTCGAGATGCTCAACCGCAGGCTCGAGATCCTCGCGAAGAAGGAAAACGCCCCCTTCATCCGCGCCAGCGCGAACGTGGACGAGGCGTTCAACCTCTACCGCGAGTCCGACATCGCCGTGGTCTGCAAGGCGGACCAGTGGACGGCCGCGCTGGGGGTCGCCGACCTGGAGCTGCGCCGCGCGCTTGTTTTCGGTTTCCGCCCGGACGAGCTCAGGGAGGCGGTCGCGGATTTCCGAAACGACCTTGAGCAGTCCGCAAAGACGGCGTCGACCCGCCGCTCCGGCGACCTCGCCGGCGAGATCGCCGACAGCCTGGTCGAGCGAAACGTCTTCACGAGCCCGGCCGACGACCTGCTGCTGTACGGCCCCGCGCTCGGCAAGGTCTCTCCGGCCGACTGCCTGGCGGCGCTCCAGACGGCCTGGAGGACGCCAGGACGGTATGTCTTCGTCGCCGGAAACGCCGTGATCGGGGGCGACGCGAACGCGACGATTGCCGACCAGTATTCCAAGTCGCGGAGCGTGGCGGTGACGGAGGAGGCCGCCAAGGCCAAGTCCGACTGGGCCTACACCGACTTTGGCCCGCAGGGCGCGGTCGCGACCCGGAAGCACATAGACGACCTCAACTTCACGGAGGTCACCTTCGCGAATGGGGTCCGCCTCAACCTCAAGAAGACGGAGTTCGAGGCCAACACGATACATGTCGCGGCCCGCCTGGGAACGGGCCAGCTCACCGAGCCGGCCCTCCTCGAGCCCGGCCTCTCCGCCTTCTCGGGCCTCACCTTCGCGGCCGGAGGCCTGGGAAAGCACAGCGTCGACGACCTCAGGCGCATCCTCTCCGGCAGGAGCGTGGAGATCCAGTTTGCGTCGACCCTCGACGCGTTTGTCCTCGAGGGGCAGACGGACAGGGAGGACCTCGCCCTCGAGTTCCAGCTGCTTGCGGCCTCGATCGCCGACCCGGGATACCGCCCCGAGGCGCAGCGCGAGGCCCGCAAGCGGATCGAGGAGGAGTATCTCAAGTTCGAGCACACGGAGCGCGGCCCTCTCGCGCTCCAGGTGCCCAAGCTCCTCTTCAGCGGAGACTCGCGATTCGGGCTCCCGCCGAAGGACCTGATGATGGCGCGAAACCTGGACGAGGTGAAGGCCTGGCTGGGCCCCACTCTCGCCAGCGGCGCCCTCGAGGTGTCCGTCGCGGGCGACTTCGACATCGAGATCGCGATCGAGGACGCCGCCAGGACCATAGGCACGCTGCCCAAGCGCGAGCCCAGGCCGGCCCTTGACGACCTGCGCAAGGTGTCGTTTCCAGGCAAGCCGTTCGACAAGGACTATCCCGTCGACACGAAGATCCCGAAGAGCATGGTCACCGTGTACTGGCCGACCTCCGACGGCATGGACGTCCACAGGGCCAGGCGCCTCAACATCCTGGCCAACGTGCTCTCGGACCGCCTGCGCGTGAAGGTGCGCGAGCAGCTGGGCAGCACCTACTCCCCGTCCGTGGCCAGCTCGGCAAGCGACGTCTTCCCGGGCTTCGGCTATATCGTGGCCACCGTCGAGGTGGACCCGGCGAAGGCCAAGGAGATCGAGGCCGTCGTGATCGGCGTCGCGGCCGACCTGAGCGCAAAGGGAGCGACCCAGGACGAGCTCGACAGGGCCAAGAACCCCATACTGACGCGCGTCCTCGAGACCGAGCGCACGAACGGATACTGGATGACGGTGCTCGGAAAGGCCCAGGAGCGCCCCGAGGTGCTGGACTGGGCGAGAAGCCGGCACGCCGACTTTGAGGCAATCTCCAAGGCGGACATCGACGCGCTCGCGAAATCCTACCTCGCCCCGGAATCGGCCTCGAGGGCCATCATTCACCCGGTTGTCGTCCCCGCCCCGACCACCAAGGTCCCGGCGCCGCCCGACGCGTAGCGCGGCCCGCTACACCCGCCCAAACACCAGCGACGCGTTCGTCCCGCCGAAGCCGAAGCTGTTGGCAAGCGAGGCGTCGACCCTCTTCTCGACGGCCGTGTGAGCCGTGAAGTCGAGCCCCAGCGTCGCGCACTGGGGATCCACATTGTCGAGGTTGATGGTGGGCGGTATGACGCCTTTCTCGATGGCGAGCACCGCGGCCAGGGCGCCCAGGGCGCCGGCGGCGCCCAGCAGGTGGCCGGTCATCGACTTGATCGCGCTCAGATGGAGACGGTCCCTGTTTCCCGAGAAGACGGCCGCGATCGCGGACGCCTCCTCGCCGTCGCCACCGGGGGTGGACGTCGCATGGGCGGAGACATAGCCCACGCTCGCGGGGGCCACCCCCGCGTCGGCCAGGGCGAGCTGCATCGACCGGCGCGAACCCTCCGCCTCGGGGGCCAGCGCCGAGAGGTGGTGAGCGTCCGCGGTCGCCCCGTAGCCCAGGAGCTCGGCGTAGATCCTGGCCCCGCGGCGGCGCGCCTGCTCCATCTCCTCAAGCACGAACACGACGGCTCCCTCCCCGACCACAAACCCGTCCCGGTCCGAATCGTAGGGGCGCGACGCCTTCTCCGGGGCCTCGTTGCGGGTGGAGAGGGCCTTCATCTGCGCGAAAGCGCCCACGGCCACCGGGGTGATCACCGCCTCGGCGCCCCCCGCCAGGAAGATGTCGGCATCACCGCGCCGGATCGCGCGGGCGGCCTCCCCCAGGGTGTGGCCGCTCGTCGCGCACGCCGAGGCGATGCTCATGTTCGGACCGCGGCAGTTCAGCAGGATGGCGAGCTGTCCCGCGAGGATGTTGGGGGCGGACTGGAGGATGAAAAAGGGCGAGATCTTCCGGAACCCTCCCTGCCGCCACGTCTCGTGCATGGCGACGATCTCGGGGAGGCCGCCGAGCCCGACCCCCATGTTCACGCCGATCCGCTCCGGCGCAATCGAGTCGCGCAGGGAATCGAGCCCCGAGTCCACGTAGGCCTCGAGGCCCGCGCCAAGCCCCAGATGTGTGAAACGCCCGAGTTTGCGGACGTCCTTGGGCGACAGGGCCGCCACCACCGGGTCCCCCCCGCGCCCGCGCGGGTGCACGGGGCCGGCGATCGGCGCGGTCGGATCGAAACCCCGCACCTCTCCGGCTATCCTTGCGGTGCATCCCGATGCGTCAAAGCGTGTTATGGGCCCAATTCCACTGCGGCCCGCTGTCAGGGACGCCCACGTCGCCGGCGCCGTCAGGCCGACGGGCGTGACCGCGCCCAGGCCGGTGACGGCGACGCGGCGGAAGGGATGGGCAGCGGGCATAATTCCACAAAGGACACTGTCTCGGGGCTTTTAGGCAAGTCTTTGACTTTGCCCCTCCCATCTGATCGATTGGGGAGCCCTTTACGATGCAGCAGCTTCACGCCTACTGGCGCATGGATTACATTGAGGCGCCGCGTTATCCGGCAACGATGAAGCGGCCGTTCACGGAGCTTCCGGCCATGGGGGATGACCGGGAGGCGCTGATCGTCCACCGTTCGGCCTCGTCCTACCTGGTGCTGAACCGCTTTCCCTACAATCCCGGGCACCTGCTCGCCGTGCCCTTCCGGGAGGTCGTCGAGCCGGAGGAGCTCAGCGCGTCGGAACGATCCGACCTGATGGAGGAGATCGTGTTCGCCAGACGGCTGCTCTCGGCCGCGATGAAGCCCGACGGCGTGAACATCGGGTTCAACCTGGGATCGACGGCGGGCGGAAGCATCGCCCACCTCCACGCCCACGTCGTCCCGCGCTGGAACGGCGACAACAATTTCATGCCTGTCGTGGCGCAGACCCGCGTCCTCCCCCAGTCGCTCGAGGCGACCTGGGAGAGGCTTGCGGCAAACGTGGGGCTGATCGCCCCGAATTCGCGCTAGGCCTCCATGCCCGCCAAGACCCTTCATTTCCAGAGCCCGAGGCACCTGAGCCAGCTCTACGCGGGCAAGGAGGAGAACCTGGCCCATGCGGAGCGGGTCCTGGGGGTCAAGCTCGTGACGCGCGAGGACTGGCTCAAGATCGAGGCGCCGCAGGAGCCGCTGGCGCTCGCGGAGGAGTTTTTCGCCTTCCTCAACGCGGCGCGCAACCAGGGAATGACCATCCCGTCGCCCGACTTCGCCAGGCTCGTCGACTCGTTCGCGAAGGGGGAGGCGCGCCAGTGGCAGGCCTTCCTGGACGAGCCCCTCGTCATCGCCACCAACCGAAAAAGCGTGGTTCCCAAGACATTCGGCCAAAAGGAATACCTGCAGTCGGTCCTCAAGAAGCCGATCGTCTTCGGGATCGGCCCGGCGGGCACGGGAAAGACGTACCTGGCGATGGCCGCCGCGGTGTCCGCGCTCCTCAACCATGAGGTGAGGCGGATCGTCCTCACGCGGCCCGCGGTGGAGGCCGGCGAGGCGCTCGGCTTCCTGCCCGGCGACCTGCGCGAGAAGATCCTCCCCTACCTGCGGCCGCTTTACGACGCGCTCCATGACATGCTGGATCCCGAGGAGGTCGTGAAGCTGACGGAAAAGGGGATCATCGAGATCGCCCCCCTCGCCTACATGCGCGGCCGGACGCTCTCGAACGCGTTCGTGATCCTCGACGAGGCCCAGAACACGACGCCGGAGCAGATGATGATGTTCCTGACGCGGCTTGGCGACGACTCGCGGATGGTCGTGACGGGAGACGTGACCCAGATCGACCTGCCCCGGTCCAAGCAGTCCGGGCTCCTCGAGGTGCGCCACATCCTGAAGGACGTGCCCGGAATCGTGTTTCATACGCTGACCGGGGCCGATGTCGTGCGCCATCCGCTCGTCCAGCGGATCATCGAGGCGTACGAGCGCTACAAGAACCCGATGGCCGGCGCCGGTTCCGAAGGAGGCCGCTAGAATGTCCGTACGCAACCAGCTCAGGCTCCTGGTGGGGGGGCTCGGCGCGCGCAGGGGGGACACGAACGAGCCGGGATCGGGGCTGCGGGATTTCCTCGACCGCAGCCGGCTTGTCGCCGGCCTTATCTTCGTCGTGACCGTGGCCGCGATCGTGATCGTGAGCTCGGCAAGGATGAGGGTGCTCGACCTTCCCGTGCTGCCGAACCAGATCGCGCCGGTCAGGATCGTCGCGGGCGTGCCGTTCACGTACGTGAGCACCGAGAAGACGCGCGCCGACCGCGAGCAGCGCCTGAGCGGGCTCCCGCCGATCTACCGCCTCAACATGGCGCCGCTCGACCGGTTTGAGGGCGCCGCCCGCATCCTCATCGCGAAGCTGGCGGCCTTCGAGGCGGCGCACCCGGAGGCGTCGGCCCTGTTCTTCGACCGCCACGCCGCGCTCACCGCCATGGCCGACGAGTTCAACTCGCGCGGCCCCTATGAGACGAACGCGGAGGACCTGGCCGCGCTTCTCACGGCGGGCGACGCGGCGGCACGCGCCGCGCTCTTTGAAAGCGGCTTCGCCGCGCTTCGCCAGATCTACGACGAGGGCGTCCACGACGCGTCGGTCTCGGGCGGAACGGCCGACGCGGAGGTGATCTACGAGATCGAGCGCCCGGCGGGCGGCGTGGCGGCGCGGCCGGTCCAGTCGATGGAGGACGCCCTCACCTTCCTCCGGGTGAGCCTCTCCGCTGAAGGGGTGCCGCGGCCGGCCGCGCAGGCCGTGTTCCGGCTCTTCCGGGGCGGCGTCCAGGCGAACCTCGTGTTCGACCGCGAGGCGGCGGCGGCCCGTGAGGCGGCCGTCCTGGGCAAGCTCAAGCCCGTCAAGGTCCGCGTGCCCCTGGGAAGGATGATCGTGGACGCGGGCGACCGGGTGACCGGGGAGCAGTACGAGATGGCGACGGCGTACCGCATGGCCGCGATCGAGGGGGGCGCCGCGGAGCTGGACGACGGCCTCGAGCTCTTCGGCCGCGTCCTCCTCGTGCTCGCGATGGTGCTGGCCTCGATACTCTACGTCCGGCTTGAGGACCCGGAGACCCTGGCGAGCAACGTGCGCCTCGGCCTTCTGGCGCTCGTCGTCATCTTCAACCTCGCGCTCGTGCGCGCGGTCTATTCGGTCGGGGGCGCCGAGCTCTTCGTGCGGGACTCGACCTGGGCGTCCGCCCTGCCCTATCTCGCCCCGACGGCGCTCGCGCCGCTGATCGTGGCCATCCTGATCGACGCCGGGTCGGCGATCTTCATGGCCCTGCTGATCTCGATCTTTACCGGCGTGATCTACGGCAACCGGCTCGACCTGCTCGTGCTCACGTTCCTCGCCTCGATGGTCGCCATCTACGGCTGCCGCGACGCGCGCAGGCGCGGGCGGGTCGTGGCGGCCGCCGGGATGGGAGGCCTGACGGTGCTGGCCTTCGCCGGGTTGATCGGATGGGCGCAGCAGACGCCGCTCGAAACCCTGCTCTGGCAGATGGCGGCGGGCCTGGTCACGGGGCTCCTGACGGGCGTCGCCGTCGTCGGGCTCCTCCCGGTCCTCGAGGCGCTCTTCAAGCGGACGACCGACATCACGCTCCTTGAGCTCACCGACTTCAACCATCCTCTCCTGCGGAAGATGCAGCTTGAGGCGCCGGGCACGTACCACCATTCGCTTGTCGTCGCCCAACTCTCCGAGAACGCGTGCAACGCGATCGGCGCCAACCCGCTCCTGGCCCGCGCCTGCTCGCTCTTCCACGACATCGGCAAGGCCGTCAATCCGGCCTACTTCACCGAGAACCAGCGCGACGGCGGAAATCCCCACAGCGAGAAGGACCCCGTCGCCTCGGCGGCGATCATCCGCCAGCACGTGGCGGACGGCGTCGAGCTGGCGGCGAGGCACCACCTCCCGCGGGCCGTGACCGACGTCATCCGCCAGCACCACGGGACGACGCTCGTCCGGTTTTTCTACGAGCGGGCCCTCGCCCTGTCCCAGTCGCCGTTCCCCGGGGTGGAGCCCCCCTCCGTCCCGGACGGCCCGTTCCGATACGAGGGTCCCAAGCCGCAGTTCAAGGAGAGCGCCGTGGTGTCCCTCGCCGACGGGGTCGAGGCAGTCACCCGCTCGGTGAGGACCATCACCGCCGAGAAGCTGGGGTCGCGCATAGAACGGCTGATCGCGGAGCGGGTCGCCGACGGGCAGCTCGACGAGGCCCCGATCACGTTCGAGGACCTGGCGAAGATCAGGAACAGCTTCACGTTCACGCTCCTCAACATGCTGCACTCAAGGGTGGCTTACTCGTCGGCGGGGGAGCCGCCGACCGAGGCGAAGGCGTGAAGAGCGAACGGCGCCGCCTCGACGTCGCCAACCGCCACCCCCGCCTGCGAGTCGACCGGAGGGCCCTGGAGGCGGCCGTGGCCCTGCTCGACGCCAACGCTCAAAGCTTCAGGGGCGGATGCCCCCCGGGTGCCCTCTCCGTCGCCTTCCTCGACGACGCCGCGCTCGCCGGCCTTCACGGCCGCTTCCTCGGCGACCCGTCGGCCACCGACGTGATCACGTTTGCCGGCGACGCCGCGAACGCGGCCGCGGGCGAGATCTGCGTGTCTGCGGACGCGGCGGCGCGCCATGCCCGGGCCACCGGGGCGCGCCTTTCCGGCGAGATCGCTCTCTACGTGGTCCACGGCTGGCTCCATCTCGCGGGCTACGACGACCGCAAGCCCGCGGACAGACGCGCGATGCGGCGGGCGGAGGCGCGGGCGATGCGGCTCCTGGCGCGTTCCGAGGCACTGCCCCGGTTCAAGCTGGCGTAGGCGCCCGCCACCCGTTCGAATGCGGGGACTCATCGCTCCCGCCATGCCTGATCCAGCACCAACCGACTCGCGCTACATCACGCTGCGCAACGCATTTTTCTCGGGCGTCATCCTGGTGGCCCCGCTGTGGTTCACCATCTTCGTGTTCGTCAAGATCGTCGACTTCATCGGCGGGGCGTTCAGGCCGCTCTTCTTCGTGTTCGTGCCCAACTCGCTTCGCGACAGGCCGAGCCTCGAGATAGTCTGGGACATACTCGCGACCCTGATCGTCATGGTGCTTGTCACGTTCCTCGGGTACGCGTCGCGCTACGTCTTCGGGAAGTATTTCTTCAGCATCGGCCACCGCTTCATACAGAGCATCCCGGGCGTCAGCGCCGTGTACAACACGGTCCGGCAGATCGTGAACACGTTCAGCGCCCAGAGCCGCCACATCTTCAACAAGGTCGTCCTCGTCGAATTCCCGAGGAAGGGGTGCTGGACGATCGGGTTCCTGACGAGCACGGAGCGCGGGGAGGCGCAGGCAAGGACGGGCGAGGAGGTCTGGACGGTCTTCGTCCCGACGACCCCGAACCCGACCAGCGGATTCCTGCTGATGCTCCCGAGGGGCGACACCGTCGAGCTGGACATGACGGTGGGCGACGGGATGAAGATGATCATATCCGGGGGCGCCGTCGTGCCGCCGTGGCCGGCGGCGGAGCTGGCGAAGCTGCGCGAGGCCAAATAGGGCCCTTACCTGGTGCCTGGCCAGACTCTGACGACGGAGGCGTTCGTGATCGAGAGGCGCCCGCCGGCGGACGCCTTCCAGACGCTCGTCCTGTTTTCGGCGGAGCACGGCAACCTGCTCGCCCTGCAGCGCATCCCGAGGAAGCCCTCGCCCTCACACGTGGCCCCGGACCTTTTCGACACGATCTCGGCTATGCTCGAGAGCTCCAACCAGGGGCGAACCTGGTTTGTCCGGGAGGTCCGCATCGTCACCCGGCGTTCCGAGATCGGACGCAGCTACGACGCACTCAGGTTCGCCTCGGCGCTTGTCGCGGTCATCGGCCGCAACCCCGTCCATGAGGAAAGCCGGCCCAACGTGGAGCACCTGCTCCGAACGGCGCTCGACGCCTTCGGCACGGCGGAGCGGCCCGACATCGTGCACCTGAAGGGCCTCTTCCGTTTTGCGCGCGACGAGGGATACCCTGTGAAGCAGGACTGGCTTCCGTCGCTGCCCGCGGCCGACCGCGCGCTCGCGACGGCGGTGCTCAACCGCCGGCTGAGCGAGCAGGACTCGGCGCCCGCCGAGGTCGCCCGGATACGGCGCAGCCTCGAGGACTACCTCGGCTCCCGCACCGAGATCGTCATCCCGTGAACTTCGACCTGGACACGCGCCGCGCTCAGATGAGCGTGGGCGACCTGTCGGATTTCTCGATCGGCCCCCGCGCGTCCACGGGGGGGGCGGGCGGCCTCTGGCGGGCGCAGCTCGGCACCCGCTGGCACCGGGAGATCCGCGAGCAGGTGATCTCGGAGGGCGCGGACGCGGAGTTCGAGGTGCCGATCCAGGGCGAGATCGCCCGGAAGGGATGGCTCGTCGCCCTGGCCGGAAGGATCGACCAGGTCGTCCGCGCGGGGGGGTTGACCGTGCTTCGCGAGATAAAGACCGTGAGCCGCATCCTCCCCGCCGGCGAGGCGGAGCTGCGGGCCGATTATCCCGGGTATTTCGCCCAGCTTGCCGCGTATTCGGCGCTGCGCGGCGAGAGGGAGAAGTGCGAGCTCGTCTTCGTCGAGGCGGACACGGGGCTCGCGCAGACGGTCGCCCTTTCGCCGGAGGACGACCGCCTGCTCGACGTCCAGCTCGACCGGGTCGCCGAGTTCCTTGACCTGAGGCTCCAGGGGCGGGAAAGGCTTCGCCAGCTGCGATTTCGCCCGGCGTTCGCCGCCCTGCGCCACGGCCAGGAGACCGCGGCAGCGCAGCTGCGCGAGGCGGTCCGCGGCGCGCAGTCGGCCATCCTGCTCGAGGCGCCGACGGGGTTCGGCAAGACGGGGGTCCTTCTCGAATGCGCCCTCGGCGAGCTCCGGGAGGGCCATTTCGAGCGCGTGCTCTACCTCACAGGGAAGTCGACGGGCCAGCTCGAGGTCGTCGAGACGCTCAGGCAGATGACCGCCCCGGGCCCGGACCTGGGCGCCGGGGCGCCGGTCGCGGCGTGGCACGTGCGCAACAAGTCCGAGCACTGCGTCAACTCGGTCTTCCAGTGCGTCCGGGAGGCGTGCGCCTACCTGGACGGAATGGAGAAGCGGTGGCCGGGAAGCGGCCTCTCCAGGTTTTATCTCCTGGAGGATCAGCCGCGGGACCTGGCCTCGCTCCGCAGCGCGGGCATCGGCGCCCGGATCTGCCCGTATGAGATCACGCGTTCCGCCCTCGCCTTCAACGACGTGTGGATAGGCGACTACAACTACGTTTTCTCGCCCGACAGCCGCGTGCTTTTCTACGACCGGCCTGGGTTCGAGCCGGCGAGGACGCTCCTGGTGGTCGACGAGGCGCACAACCTGCCGTCGCGGGCCGCCGACGCCCATTCGCATGTTCTCGCGGCGTCCGATGCGCGCGACGTCTGCGAGGCGCTCCAGCGGACCCGCGCGAATCCCCAGTGGGTCGCGCTGTGGGACGACTGGGCCCGATTCCTCCAGTCGCGCGTCAAGTCGGGCGCCCTCGGCGAGGCCGACCGCGAGGACGCGGTCGAGCAGCTCTCGAGGCTGGCAGAGGGGGCGAACTCGTTCCCCACGGACTCCGCGGCCATCGGGCCCCATGCGGCCGCGCTCATCTGGAGGATCCCGTCCGCCGTCGAGCAGCTGGCCTCGGTCGAGCTTCCCCGGCTCTGGTGGTGCCCGCAGGACGGGGTCCTCTCCATCACCTGCCTTGACGCCGCGCATGCGATCGGAGCAGCGCTCCGCGAATTCGGCGGGGTCGTCTTTGCGACGGCGACGCCGGGCCCGGCCGACCGGTTTGCCGAATGCTGCGACAGCGGCGGGCTGCTGGCGATCCGGGCCGACACGCCCTGGAGGGACGGAGCCTACGACGTCGCGGTCGACCTGCGGGTCGACACCACCTTCCAGCACCGCCAGAGGCACATCGGGACCACCGCGGAAACCGCCGCGGCCCTCCACCGGAGCGCCGCAGGCGCCCCTATCGCCGTCTTCTTCCCGAGCTTCGCATACGCGGAGTCGGTGGCCCGGGAGTTCGGCCCGGCCGCCCTCCAGCCCAGGAGGAGCGAGCTGTCCGCGCAGAACGCATGGCTCGACGGGGCGCTTGGGGAGGGCCGCGCGCTCTTCCTCGTCCTCGGCTCGGGCTTCGCCGAGGGCATCGACCTCCTGGGCGGCCGGGTGGCCCACGCGATGGTCGTCGGGCCCGCCCTGCCCGAGGTAAACCCCGTGCAGAAGGCCAGGCTCGCCGCCTTCGCCCACCTCGGGAGGGACGCGGCATTTGACCGGGTGTACAGGATCCCCGGGATGCAAAAGGTCAACCAGGCCCTCGGCAGACTCGTGCGGGCGCCCGGCCAGAGCGCCCGGGTCCTCCTGCACTGCGGGCGGTTCGCCGAGGCCGGCTACGCGCGGCTTCTCGCGCCCGAATACCAGTCGGGACGGCGCATCGCGGAGGACGGCGACCTGGCCGATTGGCTCGGAGCGGGCTCCTGACACGCCGGGGACCCATTTTCCTTTACCGGAGCTCGACCGGCATGCAGTACTTGTGGCAGTGGCCAAGCCCAAGACCATCGGCCCCCGGGAGGTTCACGCCGCCATAGAGCGGCTTGCGGCGGCCATTGAGGCCAGGCACCCCGATTCGAAGGGCCTTCTGGTGCTTGGGATAGCGAACGGGGGAATCCCCGTCGCCCGCCGCCTGTGCGCCCGGCTCGGGATCAGGCGGGTCGGCGACCTCGACATCTCGTTCCACCGCGACGACATCGGCAAGCACCCCATTCCCAAGGAGTTCACGCCGACCCTGCTGCCGGGCGACGTCAACGGGGCGACCGTCCTCCTGGTCGACGACGTCCTTTTCACAGGCCGCACCGTGAAGGCGGCGCTCGACGAGCTTTTCGACCACGGGCGGCCCGCGACGGTCGAGCTCGCGGTGCTCGTCGACCGGGGCTGCAGGCGGCTCCCCGTCGCCGCCGATTTCTCGGGCATCGCCCTCGCCGCCGCGCAGGACGAGGACGTCGTGGTCTCGCTCCACGACGATCCGGCCCGCGACAGGATAGACATCCGCCCCCGGGAGGCGCGGGCCCAGCGCGCCGCCTCCAGCCGATGACCTGGACCCGCCGACACCTGCTCTCGATCGAGGAGCTCAGCCTTGCGGAGATCGAGCAGATCCATGCCACCTCGGCGGCGTTCAAGAAGATCCTGCAGCGAAACGTCAAGAAGGTGCCCGCGCTGCGCGGCAAGACGATCGTCAACCTCTTCCTGGAGCCGAGCACGCGCACGCGGATGGCCTTCGACATGGCCGCGAAGCGGCTGAGCGCCGACGTGATCGCCTTCGACGCGGCGAGCTCCTCGACGCAGAAGGGGGAGACGCTGCGCGACACCGCCGAGAACATCCAGGCGCTCAACGCCGACATGATCGTGATCCGCCACGCCGCGGCTGGCTCCCCGCTCTACCTGAGCAAGATCCTGGACATCCCGGTGATCAACGCCGGGGACGGCGCGCATGAGCACCCGACGCAGGGCCTCCTCGACACCTTCACGATGAAGGAGCACCTCGGCTCGATGAAGGGGCGCAAAGTCGCCATCCTTGGGGACATCCTCTTCAGCCGGGTCGCGCGATCCAACATCCATGCGCTCACGAAGATGGGCTCGGCGGTCACGCTTGTCGGCCCCTCCACGCTCGTTCCGCACGGATTCACGGCCCTGGGCGCAAAGGTCTCCCACGACCTCAAGTCGGCGCTTGCCGACGCCGACGTCGTGATGCTCCTGCGCATCCAGCACGAGCGCCAGGGCCACCGGCATTTCCCGTCCCTCGGCGAATACACCAGCATGTTCGGGCTCAACAAGACCCGGGCGTCATGGCTCAACCCTCGCGCCATCATCATGCACCCGGGCCCGATCAACCGCGGCGTCGAGATCGACAGCGAGCTCGCGGACGGCGAGCGCAGCGTGATCCTCGAGCAGGTCACCAACGGCATCGCGGTGCGGATGGCGGTCCTCTACCTGTGCGCGGGCTACCAGCCCGAGCACGTGATCTCGTCCACCGAATAGGCCGCCCCCATGCCCCCACTCTGGATAAGCCGAGCCCGCGTCATCGATCCCGCATCGGGGCGCGACGGCGTCGGGGACCTCTTCGCCCGCGACGGCCTGATTGTCGCCGCGCTTTCCGCCGCCGACCGGAAGCGGGCGAGGAAGATCGACGGCCGGGGGCTCGTGGCGGCCCCCGGGCTCGTCGACATCCACGTGCACTTCCGCGAGCCAGGGCAGACCCACAAGGAGACGATCGCGACGGGCTCGAGGGCCGCGGCGGCCGGGGGATTCACGACCGTCGTCTGCATGCCGAACACCACGCCTCCGGCGGACAACGCGGGGACGATCCAGTACATCCTCGACGCCGCGAGGCGCGACGCGATCGTCAAGGTGCTTCCCACCGGGTGCATCACGATCGGCATGAAGGGCGAGTCCCTTGCCCCGATAGGATCGCTCAAGCGCGCCGGGGTCGTCGCGATCACGGACGACGGCGACTGCGTCCAGTCGAACGAGGTCATGCGACGGGCGATCGAATACGCGAGGATGTTCAACCTGCCCGTCATGGACCACTGCCAGGACCAGTCCATGACCGAAGGCGCGGTCATGAACGAGGGCGACATGTCGATACGGCTCGGGCTGCGCGGATGGCCCAACGCGGCCGAGGACCTGATCGTCTCGCGCAACGCCATCCTGTCGGCCTACACGGGCGCCCACATCCACATGCAGCACATCTCGTCCGCCCTCTCGGTCGAGATCGTCCGCCGGGCGAAGGCGGACGGGGTCCGCGTGACCGCCGAGGCGACGCCCCACCACATCGCCCTCACGGACGAGTCCCTTTCGACCTACGACACGAACTTAAAGATGAACCCCCCTCTCAGGACCGAGGCGGACCGCAGGGCGATCATCGCCGGGCTCAGGGACGGCACGCTCGACTGCATCGCCACGGACCATGCCCCGCACAAGGACTATGAGAAGGACCGGGAGTTCGACTATGCGCCGAACGGCGTCCTGGGCCTCGAGACCGCGCTTCCCGTCGTGCTCGACGTCCTGGTCCGGAAGAACAGGTTCAAGCTGTCGCACGCGCTCGACCTGATGACCCGGAGGGCCGCCGGGGTGCTCGGCCTGCCCGCGGGCGCGCTCACGGCCGGGGCCGCGGCGGACATCTGCATCTTCGACCCGGAGGAGAAATGGGTCTACGACGCCCGGGCGGGAAACAGCAAGTCGAGCAACTCGCCCTGGGACGGCCGGACCCTTCGCGGCCGCGTCAAGGCGACGATCGTCGACGGCAGGATCGTGTTCCCGCTCGCGGCATCGTGAGCCAGCCGGATGAAACGGCGCCGGCCGCGGTGGCGGCCATCGCCTTCGAGATCGCGCTCCTCATCTGCGGGCTCTGGCTCATCTGGAGGCTCGTCCTTAGGCCGGCCGCCCGCGCGAGCCGGGAGATGCGGCTCGCCGAGTGGCGCGTGGCGCCGATCGATTTCGCGTGCTTCCTGTTCTTTGGCTTCCTGGGGGCCATCGGCCTGAGCGCTGTCGCGGGGCTCGTCGTCCGCCATGTCGCGATGGGATCCGACGCCGCGACGATCGTGGGCTCCGCGGTGACCGAGGGCGGCTTCCTGCTCGGCCTCGGCGGGTTCTACCTCATGTACAGGGTGCGCGCACCCGGCGGCGGCGGCCTCGGCCTGCTTGCGTCGCTCAAGAGCGGGCTCGCCACCTTCCTGATCGCGATGCCCCTGGTCGTCGCCGTGAGCAACGCCTGGGAGTTTGTCCTCACGAAGATGGGCCTGCCGATGGAGAAGCAGGAGCTGGTGAGCATCCTCGAGAACACGCATTCGGCGGCGCTGCGGTGGCTGTTCGTGGGGGTGGCCGTCGTCCTCGTGCCGGCGGCAGAGGAGCTCCTGTTCCGCGGGGGGCTCTTCCGGTTTTTCCGGACGCGCGTCCCGCGCCGGGTCGCGATCGGGCTCACGTCCGCGCTCTTCGGGGCGCTCCACGTGGCCTGGGGCGACCACATGGTCGGCCTTCCGAGCCTCCTGCCCCTCGTCGCGCTCGCCGTGGTCTTCTGCCTCGCCTATGAGAGGACCGGCATGATCGGCACCACTATCGTCGCCCACGCGCTCTTCAACCTGAACACGATGCTCCTCGTGGCCATGGGGTTCACCTCGTGAACCGGCCCCGCCTCTTTTCGCGGTCCGCGCGCGGATCGGTGTCCTCGATCGGCGAGGACGCGCTGATCCGCTGCATCCGGGGCTGGCTCGGCAGGGCGTCCCCGCGCGCGCCGGCGGGAATCGGCGACGACTGCGCGGTCCTCGCCCCGCCGCGCGGCCGCGAGCTCCTGACGGTCGACCCGGTGATCCACGGAATCCATTTCGACGACCGCATCCCCCCCCGCGCTGCGGCTGCCAAGCTCCTCAAGCGCAACCTGAGCGACATAGCGGCGATGGGAGGGAGGCCACGCGCAGCCGTCGTCGCGATCGCGCTCGACGGCAGGGTCTCGCTGAAATGGCTGGCGGAGTTCTACAGGGGGATGGCCCGCGAGAGCAGGCGGCGCCGGGTGCCGGTCGTCGGCGGCGACGTGGCCCGCCTCCCCGGGTCGTTCGTGGCGACCCTGGCCCTCACGGGAGAGGCGACCGGACGGATACTCACCCGCTCCGGCTCGCGCGCGGGCGATTGGATCTATGTGACGGGCTCCCTCGGGCGCAGCCTTCCCACGGGCCACCACCACCGCTTCGAGCCGAGGCTCGCTGAGGGGGCCTGGCTCGCCCGCCGAAAAGGGGTGCGCGCCATGATGGACGTGAGCGACGGGCTGGCCAAGGACCTGGCCGCGCTGACCCCGCGGGGGGCGGCCCCGGCGATCTACGCGGCGATGCTTCCGAGGCGCGCGGGAGCCACGGTCCGCCAGGCGCTGTGCGACGGCGAGGACTACGAGCTCCTCTTCAGCGTGGCCTCCGGCGCCGTGCTCGCCGCCCTTGAGAAGGCGTGGCTCCGGGCCTTCCCTCGCACCCGCCTCACCCGCATCGGCCGGTTTGTCCGCTCCGGCGCCTTTCCCCAGGACGCGGTGCCCCTCGGGAAATTCCGTGGCTACGAACATCTGCGATAGGCTGCGGGCCGGCGTGACGACGCGGACGCCCGGGGAGACCCGGTCGGTCGCGGCCGAATGGGCCGCCGCTCTTCCCGCCGACGCGACGGTCGCGCTGCACGGCGACCTCGGTACCGGCAAGACAACCTGGGTTCAGGGGATGGCGCACGGCTTCGGCATAACCGAGCCCGTGACGAGCCCCACCTTCACGATCTACATGCTCCACCGCGGCGGATCGCGCATGCTCGCGCACATGGACGCCTTCAGGCTCGCGTCCCCCCGCGACGCCGAGGACCTCCTGCTCGAGGAGTTCCTCGAGAGTCCGTGGTGCCTCGCGGTCGAGTGGCCGGACAGGGTGCCGGGCTGGATATCGGGCGACGCCTGGCACCTGGACCTCCATATCGAGGCCGATGGCCGGCACTCGATCCGGCTGAGGTAGCACCGGTCAGGCGACCGAGGGCTCGGTGGGAGGCGGAACCTCGGACTCCGCGGGCGCGGCGGGCGCCGGGGCCGACGCCTCGGCGGCCGGAGGCCCGGGCGCGGCCGTCTCGGAAAGCGCCGGCTCCTCGGAAACCGCCGAGGCCTCGGGGAAATTCTCGGGGTCGACGTCCTCGGATTCGACCTCCTTCTTGCGCGCCTCGACCATGGCGGGCGGGGCGTAGAGCCCCCCGTC
>Ga0182018_10000271_pt1 | contig 68851 bp, 70 predicted proteins | sample 812P2MmetaG_FD_120490 | JGI IMG/M metagenome (GOLD analysis project Ga0182018, IMG submission 120490) | Permafrost microbial communities from Stordalen Mire, Sweden - 812P2M metaG | ecosystem: Environmental > Terrestrial > Soil > Wetlands > Permafrost | place: Sweden: Stordalen | collected... | reverse complement strand
CAGCGTTACGCTTTTTGAAAAAACGCCCATTTTACAGGTGCTCCAGCCACCCGACTCCCAAGAAGACCTGCTCAGTTCCGCCAATCAATTGATTCTGTTCGAGTTATAACCGGACAGTAGTGATCTTGGCCAACTCGCGTCTTTCAGCATCGTGCTCTTCTTCCATGATGCCGATGGGATTTGCAACAGGGCCGAAAGAGTACCGGGGCAGCCTGACGCCAGCGACGGAGGCCGCTTCGAGCTGCGCAATCATTGGGAAGAGGACCTCTTCCTCTTTCCTTAAGTGGTTCTCCAACTCGCGTTTGAAAAACGGGAAAACCTTCTCTAGCGGTGCTACCGTGGCGGCATCTGTCCGGCCACGGGCCTCACGCAAACGAGCGATTAGCCGCTCCATCAAGGGAAGTTCGTTCCGGAGATACGCATGATGCCGAACGACAATGTGGCGCATAAGGGCATCGAGACCTGTAACATTCCAGTTGGGTTGCTCCGTCTAGCGCTCCGCCACTGCCAGCCGCAGTTCAGACAGTACGATTTCCAACGGAACTCCCATCTCCGCAGCAACCACATCCAGCGTCTTATCGCCAGTCCAGCAAAAGTCAAAATGGTGCTTTTCAAGAACAGGAATCGCCGCTGGACACTCCACAGCGATTTGCTTTATCGTTTTGGAACCGGGATCTATCATCAGGGTCGAGTCCATCAGAATTGTACTCGAGAATCGAGATTCTGCAACCAAAACGTCTGTAACCCTGAATGTGACAAATAGACTATTTCAAAATCGGCAATTTACCGTCAGATTCGAACTGTTGGTAACAGAGATCATTCAATGACTGCGGTTGAACGACTAGCGGATTTCGCCGTGAGTGCCTCTTATGAGGAGCTTTCGGAAACGGCGCGCCAACAACTGAAGATCCGAATTCTGGACGCTCTGGGTTGCGCCATCGGGGCTGTCGAAGGCGAGCCAACTCAGATCATTCGCAAGAACATTGCCGAATTCGATACCAACGGAAAATGTACCCTGCTGGCCGGAGGACGCGCAAGTCCCGACCATGCCGCCTTTTACAATGGGGCCGCTGTTCGTTACCTGGATTTCAACGACAGTTATCTGGCGAAAGGCGAAACCTGCCATCCCAGCGACAATCTGGCGCCAATTGTGGCGGCTGCGGAGTATTCGGGCGCCAGCGGTCGCGAGTTGATGACGGCCCTCGCGGTTGCCTACCAGGTGCAGTGCCGATTGAGCGATGTCGCCGCCGTCCGCGCTGCAGGGTTCGATCACACTGTACAGGGAGCCTATGCTGTTGCTGCTGGAGTCGCGCGGGTGTTGGGTCTCGACGCCTGCAGTGCTGCCAACGCGATCGCCATCAGTGGTACCGCCTTAAACGCACTCCGGGTCACCCGGACAGGCAAGCTTTCGCACTGGAAGGGCCTCGCCTATCCCCACATGGCTGCTTGCTCCACTGCCATCGTCTTCCTGGCCCGTCTGGGCATCACTGGTCCGCTGGAAGCGATTGAGGGGGAAAAGGGGCTAATGGATGCAATTACAGGCCTGTTTGAGATCGATTGGTCCCGCGAAGACCTGGAGCGCGTTAAGCGCACTATCTTGAAGAAGCACAACGCCGAGATTCATTCGCAGACGGCTATTGAAGGCGTGCTTACACTGAAACAGCGTCACCAATTCAAGGTAGACGATATCGAACAGGTCAATCTCGAGATCTTCGATGTTGCCTACAACATCATAGGTGGGGGAGACGAAGGCGATAAGACGTCTGGCGTAAGCACCAAAGAGCAGGCCGACCACAGTCTGCCATACATCCTCGCGGTAGCCATTCTGGATGGCCAGGTCACGCCGGAGCAATACCGGCTTGAGCGAATCCGTCGTTCTGACGTACAGGACCTGCTGCGGCGTGTCACGGTAAGCCCGAATGCCGCCTATTCGGAACGGTTTCCGAATGAGATGCCTTGTCGCATAGGGGTTCGACTTCGCGATGGCAGGATGCTCAGCAAGGAGATGCGGGATTACCCGGGCTTCTTCACGCAGCCGATGACGTGGGATATGGCCTTTGAAAAGTTCGAGCGTTTGGCGGAGCCATATACGACCGCTGCGGAGCGCCGGGCCATTGCGGATGCGGTTGCTGACTTAGAGAATACGACAGTCTCCGACCTGATGCTGTTGCTAGCGGGAGTGCGTGGGCCGCATGGATGTGGAGGAGGCGAGCATGTCTGATCGAGCGTTTCCTTTCTTAAGCGGCAACCAGCGTCAGTCGAAGCCACGGTCCCGCGGCCTTACCGAGATCCGTGGCCCCTATTACACCCCGATGGGCAAGCGCTACCTGCAGGACGTCCTCGAAACCATGGGTGAGTATGTCGATTCCCTCAAGTTCGCGGGAGGCTCGTTCACACTCATGCCTCGGCCGGCGCTGGTCGAACTGCTGAATCTCTGCCACGAGCATAACGTGGTCGTCTCGACAGGTGGGTTCCTGGAGTACGTACTCACACAGGGAGCGGAGGCGGTGGACCATTACGTCCAGAAATGCCGGGAGGTGGGTTTCGACATCATCGAGATTTCGTGCGGATTCATCACGATTCCCACCGACGACTGGTTGCGGCTCATCGAGAAAGTGCAGAAGGCTGGTTTGAAAGCGAAACCCGAGGTCGGCATTCAGTTCGGCGCCGGAGGCGCCACAAAGGCCGAAGAACTGGAAGCGGAGGGCACGCGGGACCCACAGTGGTGCATCAAACAGGCGCAGCGCTTTCTCGACGCCGGCGCCTACCTCATCATGATTGAATCCGAAGGGATCACGGAAAGCGTCCGAACCTGGCGCACGGATGTTCCTGCGCGGATCGCGGATGCCCTGGGACTCGAGAAGGTGATGTTTGAAGCGGCCGACCCCGCAGTTTTCTCCTGGTACATCCGGAACTATGGACCCGAGGTCAATTTGTTTGTAGACCACAGCCAAATTGTGCAACTCGAATGCCTGCGCTCGGGCATCTGGGGGACAGCGGCCACGTGGGGCCGGGTACTGACCTATAAAGGCGAGGCGAAGAAATCCGAATGACAAATACCCAACACATGCAACCCAGACTCGATTATGCGAAAGTAGCGCCCGGTGCGAGAGAGGCGATATATGCCGTGGAAAGATATGTTCGGGAATGCGGACTCGAACGCCGGCTGCTGGAGCTTGTCAAGCTGCGTGCTTCGCAGATCAATGGCTGCGCGTACTGCGTGGACATGCATACGAAAGACGCGCGAGCGAATGGAGACACGGAGCAGAGGCTGTACGCCGTTGTGGTTTGGAGAGAGGCCCCTTTCTTCACCGACCGGGAACGCGCTGCGTTAGCGTGGACCGAGGCTGTCACATTGGTGAGCCAGGAGCAAGTTCCGGACAACGTATTTGAAATAGCACGCAAAGAGTTCAGCGACAAAGAACTCGTCAATTTGACGATGGCCGTAATTGCAATCAACGGATGGAACCGCGTGGCCATCAGTTTTCGTGAGGTGGCGGGGACCTATCAGCCCGCGCCGCCGCAGGGAGGCGCCAAGGAGGTGTGAAATGCTCGCTTTGAAGCGCGTTTATGACAAGACGGCGCCAGAAGACGGCGTTCGGTTCCTGGTGGAACGGCTCTGGCCGCGGGGGATTAAGAAGACCGATCTCCGTCTTGATGACTGGCTCAAGGATGTGGCGCCCAGCGCCGCACTTCGCCGGTGGTTCTCACACGACCCCCAAAAGTGGACCGAGTTCCAAAAACGCTATTCTGCAGAGTTGGACAGCCATCCGGAGGCATGCGAGCAGATCCGCAGCGCCGCACGCCATGGCTTGGTCACCCTGGTCTACAGTTCGCACGACACAGAACATAACAACGCTGTTGCGTTGAAGGAATACCTGAGTGCCCGTACGGGCAAGAAAAGGAAGCTCAACCATGTCTGAAACCGAACCGTCTCGTGGCGCGGCACGCGCGCCTGAACCGACAGAGGGACCCTCTCTCACGTTTGACCTCGCCGAGCAGATCGCATCCCTTCGTCAGGAACCCTACTGGCAAAGCGGACGAAATTCTAAAACGATCGTCAAGTACTCGGACTTCCGCGTCGTGCTGACAGCGCTCCAGGCGAACACTACGATTCACGAGCACCACGCTGCCGGCCGTATCTCGGTACAAACGGTGCAAGGCCATTTGCACATGCATGCCGGCGGAAAGGAGTTCGACTTGCCGGCCGGACGAGTTCTGGTGTTGGATCGCGCCATGCCTCACGATGTCGTGGCCCTTGAGGACAGCGCATTTCTGCTGACCATCGCGTGGCCGGAGGGGGAGGAGCACTAACCGTACATGTGGCCTCTGGGCCTCTATTTCGCGCTGGTGTTGCTTCTGGTCGCCGGCATGCTCGTGGTTTCGTACCTGCTGGGACAGCGGCACCACCAACGTTCGACGGGCGAGCCCTACGAGGGCGGCATCCTGTCGGAGGGTTCGGCTCGAGTACGCCTTTCGGCGAGATTCTACCTGGTGGCGATGTTTTTCGTCATCTTTGACCTGGAAGCGGTATTCCTATTCGCATGGGCCGTCACGGCACGGTCTTTGGGCTGGCCCGCGTTCTGGGAAGCCGTGATATTTGTCGGAGTCCTCGCCGCAGCCTTGCTGTATCTCTGGCGTGTAGGCGCACTCGATTGGAGCAGCAGTTCCAAACAGAAGGAGTGAGCGAATGCGGTGGTCCATTACCAGACCAGGCACAGTTCTGGAAGAGTCGAAGAAGGAACAGAGTACGTTCGACGATGCGGTCCGCCGCAACGTAGTCCTGTCGCGTCTGCAGGATGTTGTGTCCTGGGGGCGAAAGAATTCGATCTGGCCGTTCAATTTCGGCCTTTCCTGCTGCTATGTCGAGATGGCAACCAGCATCACGAGCAAATATGATGTGGCGCGCTTCGGTGCTGAAGTCATTCGCGGCACACCACGTGAAGCCGATCTCATGGTCATTGCCGGCACCGTGTTCATCAAGATGGCGCCCGTGATTCAGCGCCTCTACGAGCAGATGATGGAGCCTCGCTGGGTGATCTCGATGGGCTCCTGCGCGAATTCCGGGGGAATGTACGACATCTACAGCGTGGTGCAGGGCGTGGACAAATTTCTGCCCGTCGATGTATACGTGCCGGGTTGCCCGCCGCGGCCGGATGCGTTTCTGGAAGGCCTGACTCTCTTGCAGACAGCTGTTGGCACCGAGCGGCGGCCGTTGAGTTGGGTGATTGGCCCGCAGGGTGTCGAACGCCCGGCCATGCCTTCCATGCGGGATCTCAAGCGCACTCTCCGGCAGCAGGCGACGAACCTGCGCACTCAGGATCGGGTGTGAGCATCACGGCAACCACCAATCCGATCGAGTCGTTGCAGGAGCAGTATGGCAGCGATGTGGCTCCACAGCTTACCTGCGACGGGATACCGACGTTTTGGGCTCCTCGCGAGCGCGTGCGAGAAGTCCTGGGATATCTCAAGGGTAAGATCGATCGACCGTACGCAATGCTCTACGACCTGACCGCGATCGACGACAGGGTGCGGGTGAACCGGCAGGGTTTGCCGCCCGCCGCGTTCACTGTCATCTATCACTTATTCTCCTTCGAGCGCAATGAATACATCCGGATGAAAATTGCTCTTGACACTGGCGCCCTGTCGCTCGACAGCATCACGGGCCTTTGGCCGGCGGCGAATTGGTACGAACGCGAAGTATGGGATATGTTCGGAATATCTTTTGCCGGGCACCCCCACCTGCAACGCATACTGATGCCGAGAAGCTGGGTAGGGCATCCGCTGCGAAAAGACCATCCCGCGCGCGCCACTGAGATGGGGCCCTTTCACCTTTCCGAAGAGAAGGAGGACAAGGAACAGGAGTTGCTGCGGTTCCGCCCCGAAGAGTGGGGCATGCAGCGCAGCCGTGACGGCAGCGACTTCATCTTTTTGAACCTCGGACCGCAGCATCCGGGCACACACGGCGTCCTGAGGATTGTGGTTCAGCTGGACGGCGAGGAGATCGTCGATGCGGTCCCCGAGATCGGATTCCATCACCGCGGCGCGGAGAAGATGGGTGAGCGCCAGTCATGGCATACCTACATTCCCTACACCGATCGCGTGGACTACCTGGGCGGCGTGATGAACAATCTGGCTTACCTTACGGCCGTGGAGAAATTGGCGGGGATCACGGTTCCGCCGCGAGCCCAGGTAATCCGCGTGATGCTATCCGAATTGTTTCGGATCATCAGTCATTTGGTCTGGTACGGCACGTTCGCGCAGGACTTGGGGCAGCTTTCGCCGGTGTTCTACACGTTCAACGACCGGGAGCGCGCGTTTGGCATCGTCGAAGCCATTTGCGGGGCGCGCATGCATCCAAACTGGTTTCGTATCGGCGGCGTGGCGGCGGACCTGCCGGAAGGTTGGGAAGGCATGGTCCGCGATTTCATCCGCTACTTTCCGCCCCGTCTGGCTGAATATGACCGCGAGGTTCTGCGCAATCGCATCTTTCAGGCACGCACCAAAGGAATCGGCAGCTTCACCAAGGAAGAAGGCATCGAGTGGGGGGCTACCGGACCCAATCTGCGCGCATGCGGTTTCGAATGGGATTTCCGCAAGAAGCAGCCTTATTCGGGCTATGACCAGTTCGCCTTCGATATACCCACCGGCAGCCGCGGCGATTGCTACGACCGCGCGGTGGTCCGTGTAGAGGAGATGCGGCAGAGCCTGCGCATCATCGAACAGTGCGTGAACCGAATGCCGGATGGGCCGTATAAATCGGATCATCCGTTGGCGACTCCTCCCATGAAGAATCGCACGATGCACGACATTGAAACCCTCATCACGCATTTTCTGAGCGTGGGCTGGGGGCCGGTGATACCGCCCGGCGAAGCGTTGGGTGCCATCGAGGCGACGAAGGGCAATAACGGTTATTACCTGGTGAGCGATGGCAGCACGGTTTCCTACCGCACACGCATTCGAACGCCTTCGTTTGCCCATATGCAGATGCTGCCGCAACTCTGCCGCGGCAGGATGATCCCCGACCTGTTGGCGGTTCTTGGAGCAATGGATTTCGTACTAGCGGACATCGATCGATGAGGGGCGATTATGTTAGCGCCTGAAGAGCGGACCGAGATCGAGGCCGAGTTCCCGCACTATCCGAACAGGAAGGCCGTGAGCATCGATGCCATGAAGATCGTGCAGAAGCACCGCGGCTGGGTGTCGGATGAGGCGATCCACGACATCGGCGAATTACTCGGGATGTCGGACGCCGATCTGGACGGCATCGCCACATTCTACAACCTGATCTTCCGCCGCCCGGTTGGCCGCCACGTGATTTATCTCTGCGACAGCGTCAGTTGCTGGATCATGGGGGCCGACCAGCAGTGCCGTCATGCTTCCGAAACACTTGGTATCCAGCCGGGTGAAACCACTGCGGACGGACGTTTTACGCTGCTACCGATCGTCTGCCTGGGAGCTTGCGACCATGCGCCTGTAATGATGATCGACGACGACATGAACCTCGATCTGACCCCCGAAAAGATCGCCCGGATACTGGAGCGCTACAAGTGATGTCCACTGAGAGGCCGCTCACCGGAAATATGCGAGCCGATAAAGAGGCACTGGACCGTGATGCCTACGAGCGCGCCGGCGGCTACCGCGCGCTGCGCAAGGCATTGCAGAGCATGACTCCGGCAGCAGTCACTGAAGTGGTGAAGGATTCGAACCTGCGAGGCCGCGGAGGCGCTGGATTTCCGACGGGCCTGAAGTGGACCTTCGTTCCAAAGGACGCGCCGCACCCGAGATATCTGGTCGCTAATGCCGACGAGATGGAGCCCGGCACGTTCAAGGACCGGGTGCTCTTGGAAGGCGATCCGCACCAGTTGATCGAAGGCATGACTCTCGCGGGATATGCCACCGGTACCGACATCGCGTACATTTTTCTGCGCGGCGAATACAAGCTCGCGGCGAAGCGGATCGCAAAGGCAATATCGGAGGCCTACGCGGCGGGGTATCTCGGGAAGGACATTCTCGGTTCCGGTTACACTCTCGAGTTGTACTTGCACGTCAGCGCCGGGCGTTACATGTGCGGCGAAGAGACTGCGATGTTGAATGCCCTCGAAGGCAAACGCGCCAACCCGCGCGCCAAGCCGCCGTTTCCTCCGGTTTCAGGACTCTTCGGGAAGCCGACTACGGTTAACAACGTCGAGACGCTCTGCAACGTGCCGCACATCATCAACAACGGCGCCACCTGGTTCAAAGGCCTGAGCCGCAGCAAGGATGGTGGGACCAAACTCTACGGCGCGAGCGGCAAAGTCAAACGCCCTGGTATCTGGGAACTGCCCATGGGCACCACGATCCGGGAACTTCTGGAGGAGCACGCGGGAGGAATGCGCGATGGAGTCCATTTTCGGGGGTTGCTCCCCGGCGGAGCTTCCACGGACTTTCTCGTGGAACAGCATCTGGATGTTGCCATGGACTTCACTGAAGTGCAGAAGGCGGGCAGTCGCATGGGTACCGGCACGATGATCGTGCTCGACGACCAGACCTGTCCTGTTGGCATGGTCTGGAATTTGGAACGCTTTTTCGCGCAGGAATCCTGCGGCTGGTGCACACCGTGCTGGAGCGGGCTGGGATGGGTGGAACGCATCCTGAAGGCGATGGAAGAAGGGCACGGCGAGCCCGGAGACCTGGACAAACTGGCGTTTCAAACGCGGTTCTGGACACCCGGTCACACCTTTTGTGCCCTTGCGCCTGGCGCCGCCGAACCGCTACAGAGCGCGTTGAAATACTTCCGCGCCGATTTCGAGCGGCACATCAGTGAGAAGCGCTGCCGGTGGAGATGACATGGCGACCGTGTACGTGGACAATCAACCGTACCAGATGAACCCAACGCAGAACCTGCTGCACGGCTGCCTGTCATTGGGCATGAACCTGCCGTATTTCTGCTGGCACCCCGCGATGGGTTCGGTGGGTGCCTGCCGCCAATGCGCGGTCAAGCAATTCAAAGATGCGAGCGATACGCGCGGCAAGATCGTGATGGCCTGTATGACGCCCGCCGTCGAAGGCACCCGCATCTCGATTGAGGACGCGGAGGCGGCCGAATTCCGGGCGGCCATTATTGAAGGCCTGATGCTGAACCACCCCCACGATTGCCCGGTGTGCGATGAAGGCGGCGAGTGCCACTTGCAGGACATGACCGTAATGACGGGTCATAATTATCGCCGCTACACGTTCGAAAAACGCACGTTTCGAAACCAGTACCTGGGTCCCTTCGTGAACCACGAGATGAACCGCTGCATCCAGTGCTATCGCTGTGTGCGTTTCTATCGTGAGTACGCCGGAGGAGCAGACCTGAACGCATTTGCGTTGCGAAATATCGTTTTCTTCGGCCGCGACCGTGACGGTGTGCTGGGAGAGCGAATTCGCCGGGAACCTGGTGGAGGTATGCCCCACCGGCGTCTTCACCGACGCCACGCTGAAGCGGCACTACACGCGCAAGTGGGACCTGCAAATGGCTCCCTCGGTGTGCGTGCATTGCGCTCTCGGGTGCAACATCACCGCGGGCGAACGGTACGGAATGTTGCGGCGTCTCGTGAACCGATACAACGGCGAGGTCAACGGCTACTTTCTCTGCGACCGCGGCCGGTTCGGCTATGAGTTTGTGAACAGCGAACGGCGAATCCGGCAACCGTTACTCCAGAACACGGCCGCCACTTCGGAGGACGCGCTCAACCGCCTCCGGGGGCAGGCGTCAGGTAAGGTGATCGGCATCGGCTCGCCGCGCGCTTCGCTGGAGAGCAACTTCGCATTGCGATCGCTCGTGGGCGAGAACCGGTTCTATGCCGGCATTCCCGCCACCGAATCCAGGCTGCTGAAGCTGATGTTGGACGTCCTGCGCAACGGTCCCGCGCATACCCCTTCGCTGCACGAAGTGGAATCCGCCGATGCCGTGTTCATCCTGGGCGAAGACGTCACCAACGTTGCACCTCGGATGGCACTCAGCCTGCGACAGTCGGTGCGCCAGCAGCCGATGCAAATCGCCGAACGGCTCCACATCCCGCTTTGGATGGACCATGCCGTGCGCGAGGCGGTGCAGGATGAAAATGGGCCCCTGTTCATCGCCAGCACTGGCGCAACGCGTTTGGATGATATCGCCACGCGTACCTATCGCGCTGCGCCCGACGACCAGGCGCGACTTGGTTTCGCGGTGGCGAATGCGCTGGACCCGCGTGCGCCTGCGCCCTCCGATCTTCCCGAACCGGTGCTGACTCTGGCGGCGGAAATCGCCCAGGCGTTGAAGACCGCCAAACACCCTCTTGTCATCTCAGGCCCGAGCAATGGCAGCGCGGCCATCATTCAGGCCGCGGCGAATGTGGCGTGGGCACTACCCGGCGCCTCACTCGCGTTCACAGCGCCAGAGTGCAATGGCTTTGGCCTCGCGCTGATGAACGCACCCGCGCTCGATCGGGCACTCGAAGCCGAGGCAGACACCGTCATCGTTCTGGAAAACGACCTCTACCGGCGACTCTCAGCCCCGATTGTGGACAAGTTTCTAGCGCGCTTTCAGCACGTGGTGGTTCTCGACCACCTGGAAACCGCAACCACGGCGAAGGCGGAACTGGTTCTACCTGCGGCCACCTTCGCCGAAGGAGATGGCACTCTGGTGAGCAGCGAAGGACGGACGCAGCGCTTCATCCGAGTTTTCGTGCCGTCCGCGCCAATTCAGGAAAGCTGGCGCTGGCTAGGATCGTGGGAAACGCTGGATGAGATTGTCGCGGCGCTCGCCGCCTCCCTCCCGCAACTGGCCGCTGTCACTCGCGCGGCTCCATCCGCCGATTTCCGCATGGCGGGCGCGAAGGTTCCGCGCGAGCCGCATCGGTACAGCGGACGCACCTCAACGCTGGTCAATATTAGTGTGCACGAGCCGAAGCCGCCCGACGACCCGGATTCGCCCCTCTCGTTTTCCATGGAAGGAAACCCGGACCAGCCGCCTTCTGCCTTGCTCCCATTCTTCTGGTCGCCCGGATGGAACTCCATTCAGGCAGTGAACAAGTTTCAGGCTGAGATCGGTGGTCCACTGCGGCAAGGCGACCCGGGTATACGAGTCATAGAGCGGGATGGAGCCGAGTTCAGATTCTTCGACCAACTGCCTCCGCCGTTTGAAACCCGGAAGAACGAATGGCTGGTGGTTCCGCTCTATCACATCTTCGGCTCCGAGGAACTGAGCCGCTCGGCTCCGGCCATCGCGGAACTGTCGCCTGAACCATATGTCGCGCTCGGACCGGAGGACGCCTCCAGCTTCGGCAAGGAAGTGGAGTTGTTCGGCCAACGCCTTCCGGTGAAGATCGCGATGGATGTGCAGGCAGGTCAAGCTGGCGTGCCGGCGGGAGTGCCCCCGTTTGCCGGCCTCGACCTGCCGGTGTGGAGCAGGATCTCCAGAGTGCCATGACCAGTCCGTATCCCGTCCTCTCCATCATTGGGGTCCTGGCGGGGGCACTCACGCTTGCAGCCTGGCTGATCTGGCTCGAACGCCGGCTTCTGGCGTTGTGGCAGGACCGGTATGGCCCCAATCGCGTCGGTCCTTTTGGGCTGCTTCAGGTGGTGGCGGACATGATCAAGATCTTCTTCAAAGAGGATTGGATCCCTCCATTCGCCGACAAAGCCGTTTTCGTTCTCGCACCAGCCGTGATCGTCGTGACGGTACTAATGTCCTTCGCCGTATTACCGATCGCGCCGGGCATTATCGTCAGCGATTTGAATATCGGTCTCCTGTTCGTGCTTGCGATGTCCTCACTCGGAGTCTACAGCGTGGTATTGGCGGGGTGGTCCTCAGACAACAAGTATTCGCTGCTTGGAGCACTGCGGGCCGCCGCCCAAATGCTGAGCTACGAGGTTTTCATGGGGTTGTCGCTAATGGGCGTCGTGTTGCTCGCAGGCTCCTTTGACTTGTCCGCGATTATCGCAGCCCAACGGCATCTGTGGTTCGTGGTGCCTCAGTTTCTCGGCTTCATTCTGTTCCTCATCGCCGGTGTGGCGGAAACCCGGCGGCTGCCGTTCGACTTGCCCGAAGCGGAAAGTGAATTGGTTGCCGGCTTCCACTCCGAATACTCGGGCATGAAGTTCGGCATGTTCTTCGTCGGAGAGTATCTTGGGGTGATTCTGATTTCCTCGCTGATCAGCATTCTCTTCTTCGGCGGTTGGCTGGGACCCGTGCTGCCCCCCATTGTCTGGTTCCTGGCCAAGACGTTTTTCTTTATCTGCTTTTTCATCCTACTGCGGGCATCTCTGCCGCGGCCGCGCTTTGACCAGTTGATGTCCTGGGGTTGGAAAGTGATGTTACCCCTGTCATTGGCCAACCTGTTAGTCACGGGCGCTGTAGCGCTCGCCTGGAGCAAATGAAATGTTCAGCATCATTCGGACGATCTGGTACGTGTTTCTGCATATGTTTCACAAGCGTGTCACGGTTCAGTATCCCGAACAGAAACCATACCTGGCCCCCCGGTACCGCGGCCGCATCATCCTTTCGCGCGATCCGGATGGAGGTGAGCGATGTGTCGGGTGCTATCTCTGTGCAGTGGTTTGTCCGGTGGACTGCATTGCTCTCCAGGCAACGGAAGACCCAACCGGCAGGCGTTACCCGGAGTTCTTTCGCATCAATTTCTCGCGCTGCATTTTTTGCGGCCTCTGTGAGGAGGCGTGCCCCACTTATGCCATCCAACTGACTCCCGATTTCGAAATGGGCGAGTACCATCGGCAAAACATGGTGTACGAAAAACAAGACTTGCTGATCAGCGGCCCCGGCAAGTACCCCGGATACAACTATTGGCGCGTGGCCGGCGTGAAGATCGGCGGAAAGGATAAGGGCGAGGCAGAGAACGAAGGTCGCCCCGTGGACCTGCACAGCCTCCTGCCGTGAGCAGCCTATGACGATTGTGTTTTATGTCGCGGGCGCGGTGGCGATTCTCTCCACGGCCCTGATGATCACCCGCCTCCATGCGGTGCACGCGCTGCTGTACCTGATCGTTTCGCTGTTGGCCGTCTCGGTGGTCTTCTACACGCTCGGCGCGCCTTTCATCGCCGCGCTGGAAGTGATCGTCTATGCCGGAGCGATCATGGTGCTGTTCGTGTTCGTGGTTATGCTGCTGAACCTGGGGGAACGGGCCGCCCAGGCGGAGCGCGCACTGCTCAAACCCTCCATGTGGGCCGGGCCTTCGGTCCTTGCGGTCATCCTGGTGGGTGAGTTTCTCTACCTGCTGGCCAAGAGCTCCGGGGGGAGTTCCGGAACAGCAATGATGGGACCCCGTGAAGTGGGAGCTTCGCTGTTTGGGCCTTACCTGATCGGTGTTGAGTTGGCGTCGATCCTGCTGCTAGGCGGGCTCGTGGGAGCGTATCACCTGGGATCGCGCAATCCCTCCAACCCGGAGGTCAGGTGATGGAACTGGTTCCGCTGCGTGAAGGTTTCATGCTGGCCGGAGTTCTCTTCGCACTGGGCCTGATCGGAATGTTGGTAAGAAGAAATTTGATTTTCACTTTGATGTCGATCGAGGTCATGCTGAACGCCGCCGGCCTGGCTTTTGTCGTGGCAGGTGCGCGATGGGGCCAGCCGGACGGGCAGGTGATATTCCTGTTTATTTTGGCGATGGCTGCGACGGAGGTGTCGGTGGGGTTGGCGCTGGCGCTCGAACTCTATCGCCAGTACAAGTCACTGGATACCGACGTCATCAGCAGGATGAAGGGTTAAGAATGCTCAAATTGCTCTGGTTGGTCCCGGCAATCCCCTTCGCGGGCGCTCTGGTGCTCGCGGTACTCGGAGCGCGGATGTCTCACAAGCGCGTCACGGTGGTGGGTGTAGGGACCGTCGCCGCATCTGCCTTCATTTCCATCCTCATTGCCACCGTGTTTCTGAGCGCACCGCCGGCGAGCGGGATGTACACGCAAACCCTCTGGACGTGGATCGACGTCGGCTCCTTCCGCCCGCAGATCGCCTTCTACCTGGACGCGCTGTCACTGGTGATGATGCTGGTAGTCACGTTCGTGAGCTTCCTGATCCACCTGTATTCCGCGGAATTCATGCGAACTGACGAGGGTTACAGCCGCTTTTTCGCCTACATGAACCTGTTCGTGGCCTGCATGGTGACGCTGCTGCTGGCAGACAACCTCCTGCTCCTGTACCTCGGTTGGGAGGGCGTCGGGCTGTGCAGTTATCTGCTCATCGGTTTCTGGTACCAGGATCCGGTGAACGGGCTCGCGGGGCGAAAAGCCTTCATCGTGACGCGCGTGGGCGATACCGCCATGGCAATCGGCCTGTTTCTGTTGTTCCATAGCCTGGGGACGCTCCGCATCCAGGATCTGCTGCACACGGCGCAAGTCCAGTGGTCCACTGGATCCGCATACGCGATCGCGGCGGCGGCGCTGCTGCTGGGTGGGGCGGTGGGAAAATCGGCGCAACTCCCGTTGCAAACCTGGTTGCCGGATGCGATGGCTGGTCCCACACCGACCAGCGCCCTGATTCATGCGGCCACCATGGTGACGGCGGGCGTTTACCTCATCGCACGCACGCATGTCCTTTTCGAACTGGCGCCGCCTGTCCAGTTCGCGGTCGCCGCGATCGGCGCCGCCACTCTTCTGATGGCCGGTTTCAGCGCGCTGACGCAGAACGACATCAAGCGCGTCCTCGCGTATTCCACGGTAAGCCAGATCGGTTATATGTTTCTGGCGCTGGGCGTTGGCGCATGGGGCGCCGCCATCTTCCACTTCATGACGCATGCGTTTTTCAAGGCTCTGCTGTTCCTGGCAGCCGGCATCATCATCGAGGCACTGCACCACGAACACGATATCTTTCGTATGGGCGGGCTTCGCAAGGAGCTTCCAGTCGCCTTCTGGACTTTCCTTATCGCGGGGTGCTCTCTGGCCGGCCTCCCGCTGATCACCGCCGGCTACTACAGCAAGGACCTCATCCTGTGGAGCGCCGGCAGTTCCGCCGCCGGCAGCACAGTCCTGTGGGCGGCGGGAATCGCCGGCGTCGTATTGACGTCACTGTACACGTTCCGGCTCATCTTCCTGGTCTTCTTCGGGCCGGTGCGGACTCCCGTCACCAAGCAGCCTGGCCTCGCCATGACGATTCCGGTCTGCGTCCTGGCGGTCCTGTCGATCGTGGGCGGCTTCGACAAAGTCCCATTCGCAAGGTTCATCGCGACCGCGCTCCCCACCCTGCCCGAAGCAGTTGGTGGCATCACCGAGACCTTATCAAGCATAGTTGCGGCCCTCGCTTTTCTATGCGGTCTTCTGGGCGCATGGTTCGTCTATCAGCGCAATCCCGCCCTGGCCACGGCGATGGTCGAGAACCCGGCGGGGCGGGTGTTACACCGCTTCTGGTTCTCGGATTGGGGAATGGATTGGCTTTACCATCGGCTCTTCGTCCGGCCGGTGGTTTGGATCGCGCGCGTCAACAAAGCGGACGTGGTCGATTCTATTTACGTTGGCCTGGCGAGCCTGGCCACCTTCTGCTATCGCGTTCTCAGTCTGACCGAAACGGGCAAACTGCGCTGGTACGCCGCATGGATTGCCGGCGGCACCGTGGCTTTTGTCGCGATCGTGATGTTCTTATGATTTTGCTCTGGCTCATCCTGATTCCGCTGATCGCCGGCGTCCTGGCGTGGATGGTGGCGCGCTGGAGCGCCTCAGCCGCTCGCTGGGTCGCACTGATCGCCGTGCTGATCGATTTCGTCCTCGCATTGTCGCTGTGGATAGGCAATTTCCACGCGGGCCTCCGTACCTGGTTCGAGCAGGCCGATTGGGCTTGGATTCCGCAGTTCGGCATCCGTTTTCACCTCGCCCTCGACGGCCTGAGCCTCCTGCTGCTGATGCTCACGTTCTTCCTTGGCATCCTCTCCGTGCTGGCTTCATGGAACGAAATTACGAAGGCCGTGGGCTTCTTCCACTTGAACCTACTCTGGATACTGGCCGGTATCGCAGGCGTTTTCCTCGCAGTCAATCTCTTCCTGTTCTACTTCGCGTGGGAACTGATGCTGGTCCCGATGTACTTCCTGATCTCCATCTGGGGCCACGAGAACCGCGCGTACGCCGCCGTGAAGTTCTTCCTCTTCACGCAGCTCAGCGGGCTGTTGATGTTGATTGCCATCCTGGCGCTTTTCTTTCTGCACTACCACGCCACCGGTATCTACACGTTCGAGTACGAGCAGCTATTGGGCACGGCCATGGCTCCGAGTACGGAAATGTGGATCATGCTCGGCTTTTTCGTCGCGTTTGCCGTCAAACTGCCGGTTGTGGTGCTGCACACCTGGTTGCCCGATGCCCACACGGAAGCGCCCACGGCGGGCAGCGTCATACTCGCCGGCCTGCTGTTGAAGACGGGCGCTTACGGAATGCTGCGGTTCGTCGTGCCGCTTTTCCCCCATGCCGCCCACACATTCGCTCCCGTCGCTATGGCGCTAGGAGTGGCCGGAATCCTTTATGGCGCCATCCTGGCCCTCGGACAGACGGACCTGAAGCGTCTGGTCGCATACACCAGTGTGAGCCACCTCGGCTTCGTCCTTCTAGGGATCTTCGCCTGGAATGAGCTGGCGCTTCAGGGAGCCGTGATGACCATGATCTGCCACGGCATCAGCACGGGCGCGCTGTTCATTCTGGTGGGCGTGCTGCAGGAGCGCATTCATTCGCGGGAAATGGACCGCATGGGCGGGCTGTGGAGTACCGCTCCCCGGCTGAGCGGCGCGACCCTGTTTTTCGCACTCGCATCCCTGGGGCTTCCCGGTCTTGGGGATTTCGTGGGGGAGTTCCTGGTTCTGCTGGGCACCTACCGGCAGAGCATCGTCCTGGCGGCGCTGGCCAGCGTGGGGGTCCTGTTCGCCACGTTTTACGCATTGCGGCTGGTCCAGCGCGCCTTCCAGGGGCCAAATACGCACGACTGGCGGATTGCGGACCTGGTGCCGCGCGAGGGTCTTGTAGTAGCGCTGATGGTCGTGACGCTGCTCTGGTTGGGCTTGTACCCGCGGCCCGTTCTCGATACCTTCCAGCCGGCCATGGCGCGGTTGGAGCAACTGGCTTCGGGGAGATGAGCGTGAGCGCTAACGAACTGATCGCATTGCTGCCGTTGCTCATCGTCGCCGGTACGTCGATCATTGTCATGCTTGCGGTCGCGGTGCACCGGGACCATAAGCTCTCTGCCTCCCTGACGTTCATCGGCCTGGCCGCGGCCTTCGCGTCCTTGTGGATTGCCGCGCCAACAGCACCGCTCCAGGTCACGCCGCTGTTGATGCTCGACCGCTATGCCCTGTTTTACATTGGGCTCATCGTGGCCGCCAGCATGGCATTCGTGCTGCTGTCGTACGGATATTTTGAACGCTGCGAAGGTAACCATGACGAACTCTACATCTTGTTGCTCGTGGCCACGCTCGGTTCGACGGTCCTTGTGGCCAGCAGCCACTTTGTCTCGCTATTTCTGGGGCTCGAACTACTCAGCGTCGCGTTGTACGGGATGATCGCCTACCGTCACACTCGGCCGCTCCCTCTCGAAGCTGGCATTAAGTACCTCGTACTGGCTGCGGTCTCCGCGGCGTTTCTCCTGTTCGGTATGGCTCTTGTCTACGGTGCTCTCGGCACCATGCAATTTGGGGAAATCGCAACACGGATCACTGGCGCGGACTTCGACCGCTGGCTCGTCTTGCCGGGCCTGGCCCTGATCACAACGGGCTTCGGCTTCAAACTCGCAGTGGTTCCTTTTCATCTCTGGACCCCGGACGTGTACCAAGGCGCGCCGGCACCCGTTACGGCATATATCGCCACAGTTTCAAAAGGCGCCATGTTCGCCCTGCTGCTGCGCTTCTTCTATAGCTCCGGCGCGCACGCTCTCGCGCCCGTCTTCATTGTCTTCAGCATTATCGCGATCGCTTCCATGATCGTGGGCAACCTTCTGGCGCTGCTGCAGAACAACGTGAAGCGCATCCTGGCATATTCCTCCATTGCGCACCTGGGATATCTGCTGGTGGCATTTCAGGCCGCAGGCGATCTCGGCCCCACCGCCGTCACCTTCTATTTGGTTTCGTACTTTGTGACCACCATGGGTGCGTTTGGCGTGGTCACAGTCCTGTCGGACGGCTCCAGTGAACCTGAAGACATGGACGACTACCGGGGCTTGTTCTGGCGGCGCCCGGCGCTGGCGGCGGTCTTCACCGCGATGCTGCTGTCGCTGGCCGGCATTCCGATCACCGCCGGCTTTATCGGGAAATTCTACGTTGTGGCGGCCGGAGCTTCCTCGGCCATGTGGGCGCTGATTGTCATCCTGGTGATCACGAGCGCGATCGGGCTCTTCTACTACCTGCGCATTATTGTTGTGATGTACGGACTGCCGTCCGAAAGCCCGGCTAGCGTGTCAAGGCTCGCGCCGGCTGGAAGCCTGGCTCTCGCACTGCTGGCCGCGCTCTTAGTCTGGTTTGGTGTGTTCCCTGGGCCGTTGCTGAGTCTCATTCGTAATGCAATAGCCGGGTTGGCTTGAAAGGGCAAAACGATGTTTCCACTTAAGAAGATTCTATTACCGATTGATTTCTCTGAGCGCTGCCTTGGTGGAGCCCGCTACGCGATTCCTCTGGTGGAACACTTTCATTCAGAGTTGACGCTGCTGCACGTGATCTCCCCGATGGATTACCTCTCTCCAGAGGTACAGAAGTTGAACGAGGATCGGCGAAAGAAAGCGTCAAAAGAATTGGACGATTTTCTCTGTGCAGCACTGAATCATCTCGACACTCGACGAATACTGCGTGAGGGCGATCCTGCCGAGGTCATCGCGAACCAGGCAGTCCAAGACCGATCGGATCTGATCATGATGCCCACCCACGGTTACAGTCCTTTCCGGCGCCTCCTGTTGGGCTCAACGACTTCAAAGGTTCTGCACGACACCGCCTGTCCTGTGTGGACCGGGGCACACGTTGCGCAGGGCCCTCCCGCGGAATGGATCAAACTGAGTCACATCGTATGCGCAGTCGACTTGGGGCCGCATAGCGCGAGTGTCCTACGCTGGGCTGCCGGCCTGGCGTCAGAATTCAAGTCCAAGCTGACGCTGCTGCACGTCGTTCCACGGCTTGACTCCCCGGGGGAGGGCTACTACGCGGACGAATGGCGACGGCGTTTGCTTGCCGATGCCGGCGAGGTAATCGCAAAAGTGGAGCAAAGCGCGGGCATACACGTAGAAGCTGTAGTGGAATCGGGTGATGTTTCCAAAGCCGTACGCACCGCCGCTGGCCGCCTGAATTCCGACTTGGTAGTAATTGGCCGTGGCGCCGCCGATAACGCGCGTTTGCGCACCAACGCATACGGCATTATCCGCGATTCGCCCTGTCCCGTTGTGAGCGTGTGAGCCCTGTTGCTACACGCCTCGTAAGGAAAAAGATGCCAGAACTGCCCGAAGTCGAAACCATTGTGAATGACCTCCGGTGTGAACTCATAGGGCGGAAGATTCAGGACGTCCAGACCGACTGGCCCAGGTATTTTCAACTTCCCAAGTCGGAAGCAGCATTCAGAACGTGCGTCATCGGAAGAGTCATTACGGGTGTAGACCGTCGGGCCAAGAATGTGCTGATCCATCTTGAGGGTGGACATCTCCTCCTGGTGCACCAGAAAATATCCGGCCGTCTGATGCTCGGAAACTGGGAACGCACAACGCGCCTAATTGGTTCAACCCATAGCCTGTGGCAACCTGTCACCTCGGCCGCATCGACACACCAACCCGCGGGCCGCTTTATTCACCTCGTTTTCGAACTGGATGACGGACGCCAGCTCGCATTATCCGATCTCCGCAAATTCGCGAAGGTACTCTGCGGGCCAAGGGATGCCATCTTGAACCTGGACGAGATCCGTCGCCTGGGGCCAGAGCCATTGGATCCACGGTTTACATTTTCAGATTTCAAAAGACTGTTCGAGGGCAGAACAGGACGGATCAAGCCGCTCCTCATGAATCCGAACTTCATCGCGGGCATCGGCAATATTTACTCCGATGAGATCCTGTATGCGGCCAGAATTCATCCCCTGGGCCGAGTCGATCAACTGGCAGAACCACGGTTGCGGTCCCTTTACCGAAGCATGAAAGCCGTACTGCGGAAGGCCATCCGACTGCGGGGCACGGGAATAGAAGGCTCTCGGGGTTCTCCAGCCGGGTACGACAAGGTTCGGATGGTGTACCACCAAAAACTCTGCCCTAAGGGACACGTGGTATCCCGGATCATAGCCGGCGGGCGCTCAGCCCACTTTTGCCCCGTAGAGCAAAAGCTGCACCGCCATGCCAGCACGTAGCACGTAATGTACTTGGTGGCGTTAGACCGGCTGCTTGTCGGGGCCGGAGCGGGGATTGTCTCGGCTATAGACAACGCCCCTCTGGATCACGATCGTTCTGCCGCAGACGCAGGCCTGGGTATGCGCTTCCTCGGTGTCTACTTCGTCTCGGCCAAAAATCCACTTTTTGCCGCATTCACAGATATAAGCCATGGCGTGGTGCACGGGGGCCTGCTGAAGAGCAAACGAACCTGCGCCAACCGTACGTACTTTTCTCATTTCGTGGACTTCCATCCATTCTTACTGTCGCCTTGACGGGGCCGGCTGGCAATGGTCTGTTTGTCATGGCAATCAACACTTCTGTCATGGCTGCACGTTAAGACAACGGACTCAGCTCAGAAGGCCAGAGCTTTTTCAGCCCCAAGCCGCAAGCTGGCGACCGAAGGGAGCACAGCCAACTCGAGATTCGGTGCCGAAGGGACGAACGTGTCCTTGGCGGCGACCCGCACCACCGGCCCATCCAGCGAGCCGATGCAGTTTTCCGCGATGCGTGCCGCCACTTCCGCGCCGAAGCCCGCTGTGAGCGTATCTTCGTGGGCGATCATGACATGGGTGGTCTTACGCACACTCTGGTAGATGAGATCCTCGTCCAAAGGCACGATGGAGCGCAGGTCGATGATCTCCAGGGATACGCTATCCTTCTCCATCTGGCGTGCTAATTCCAGGGCCATGTAGACCGTGCTGCCCCAGGTCACGACGGTCAGGTCCTTGCCTTCACGGCGGATCACCCCTTTTCCGAATGGCACGATGTAGTCGGCATCCGGTTCGGGAGTCTTGGCTTGAACACGCCGGTAGAGACCCTTATGTTCCAGGAAGATTACGGGATCCTTGGATCGGGCAGCGGCCTTGATCAGGCCTTTCGCGTCTTCCGCGCAACTGGGGTACACGACGTACCAGCCGGGAATATGCGCGAAGAAAGATTCCACGTTCGCAGAATGCCACGGACCGCCCTTGATATAACCGCCCACCGCGATTCGCACTACCACCGGGTATTCCCATTCTCCCTGGCTGCGCCACCGGACGGTGGGGATCTCGTCGCGAAGTTGTAGGGCCGCCGGCCAGAGGTAATCGGCGAACTGCATCTCGACAATCGGCTTGTAGCCGCCGATCGCCATACCCGCAGCTACACCCGCAATACTGGCCTCGGCCAACGGAGAATTGAAGACGCGACCGGGAAAGGCGCTGCTTAACCCGCGGGTGACACCAAACACGCCACCTTTGGGGTCAGCCACGTCTTCACCCCACATCACAATCTTGGGGTTGCGCTCCATTTCCTCCCGCAGGCCGTGGTTGATGGCGTCGATCATGGTAACTTCCTGGCCGGAAAGGTAGCGCGGCGGCTGGGCCTCTCCCAGCAACGCGGCGTCATTGGAATAGATATGAGCCATGACGGTGGATTCATCGGGCTGCGGATGGCGATCCGCCTCTTCCGCGGCACGATCTACCTCAGCCTTGAGTTCCGCGCGCAGCGAAGCCACTTCCTCATCTGTGACGACACCATTCCGCAACAGGTACCGTTCGGTTTGGAGGATCGGATCGCGACCGGTGATCGCCTGCAACTCGGTTTCGCCACGATACTTGCGGTGGTCATCCGACGAGGAGTGGGGATCGAGCCGCACAACCATCGCCTCCACCAGTGCGGGGCCAGCCCCGTGCCGCATCGCCTCAATCACCGGCGGCAGGGCTTCATAGAGGTGCTCGAACCAGGTGCCATCCAGGCGGAGCGCAGGCATGCCAAAACCCTGAGCGATTCGGTGCACCTCGGAACCCGTCTGGCAGGTCTGAGGCACGCTAATCGCGTAATCGTTGTTCTGGACCGTAAACAGCACCGGCAGTTTCTCGCGTGAAGCCCAATTCAAGGCTTCGAAAAACTCGCCTTCACTGGTGGCGCCCTCCCCGGAAGAGACGTATACCACCTCGTCACTGCCGTCCGCTTTGACTGCCCGGGCCATTCCTACGGCGTTCAGGTACTGCGTGCCGGTAACGGCCGTTGGAGCCACTAGCCGAAGATTGCGGGATGACCACTGCTCTGGCATGTTGCGGCCATTGGAGTTCGGATCTCCCTCGCGGCCCAGCATGCCGAGGAAGATGTCCTTGATGGGCATGCCCAAACCCACCGCGACGGCTTTTGATCGGTAATAAGTGAAGAACCAGTCGTGCCCAGGCTTCAGCAACATCGTCATGCCGACCTGGAGCTTTTCGTGGCCGCGCGTGGAGGCCTGGAAACCACACTTGCCCTGGCGCACAAAGGCCTTCATCCGCTCTTCGATGTAGAAGACGGTCAGCATCTTGCGATAGAGTTCCAGCGTGATCGGATGCGGAACGATCACGTTATCGGTGAGCCCCAGCAGCTGAGTGGATGTAGCCATGTGTGTCAGTCCCCTAATCCCATCGTAGAGCACTCCGGGAGCGCCGCCAGTGACTGGAGTCACGCTCACACGTGACCGCCAAGCTGAATCAGGTCGTCTGGGTCTCCACAATTTTTCCCGACGAGCTTGTTGAGAGCGGCCTGAAAGGTCGCAAATTCGACGTGCCTCAGGCGGCAAGCCTGCTCCAGGCTCACCGAGCGTGCGAATATCCGTTGGGCCATCGGATTGTCGATCATGCTGAAGCCAAACTGCCGGAATAAGGCGACGGTTTCCGGGTAGCTCTCGATTACCTCGAACACTTTGGTTCGTGGCCCGATTGCCAGGCGACCGGGAGTCACGGCCACATCGGGCCGCCGACCCATGGCGCGCCAGAGATCGACGGCCCACAGGATGAGACCGGTGACTTCGACCCATGCGCTGATGCCCATCAGCGGAAACGCCCATTTGTGACTGTCGGTCAGGATCTGGAACACCACCCGCATCGAATTCCCGACGTTGACGAGCCAGAAGGTGGCGCGCAGGGAACTCAGTCGGCGTGGATCGAGGCCGCCCAGAATCGGAACCACCTTGCTGGAGACCCCGAGAATCATCATGCTGATGAACCCCACGGTGAAGGCGTGGCGGTAGCCGCCGAAGTAAGCGTGCGAGAACGCCACGCCGCGGACAGCGTCGTAAACCGGCAGGAGCGCCAGCAGGGCAATCGCCACCAGAGCCCAGAAGTAAGCTGCCTTCAGGAATGGCAGCGAACGATCGTGCTCCACCTTCACGGAAAAAAGCCCGAAGCCCCGGATCAGCAGCACGATGGACGCGAACATTCCCAGGATGCACAGTTCGAGGACGATGCCCCACGCCGGCTGCCCGGTCCGCACCAGCATGGAATAGGCCACCACGTTGCCGGCGACCGCGATGTTCCACAGGTACAGGACCAGGCGCGAGGTGCGCGCCGGCACTTCGCGAAAGCCGTAGATGAACGGAAGGAATCGCTGGCTGACCCCGAGGATCATGCCACCTGCGAAGCCGGCCAGTTGCAGATCCCGCCATGGCGCATCGTAGAGGCTGATGAAATGCACCCAGCCCTGGTAACCGCTGACCGTTGCCGACGCCGCGAATATCCACCAGTCGAAGGCGAAGGCTGCGATCATCCACCCGAGAGCGGCAAACACGAATCGTTCATACGGCTCGATCGGATTCGGCGATTTGCGAATCGTCTTGAACAGGATGAGCGCGAATGTCATCACGACGGCCAGTTCCCCGGCACCCGCGATTTTGCCGGCCAGGACCCATGCCGGATTGCCGATCCACACATCCGCCAGTGTCCTGACGGTGAGCGCCGCTGCCATTACGAACAAGCTCCTGGATGCCAGCAGGGGCTGCCACAGAGTCGTGAACTTGAAACGGGGAATCGATTGATAGGCGAAGCCCATCACGAAGAACGTGACCCACCCGGCGATCTGGGCGTGCGCATGGGCCCACGTGATGGCGCGCATGTCCAGCGAGGCGAGTTGGCCACTGGCGGCCATGATGGCCAGGTTGATGCCGCCGAGCACGCATCCGAAGGTGAACATGGTGAGGATAGCGGCCCGAAAGAAGCGGCGATAGATGACATCACCCGGGCCGGGCGTGTACTCGGGAGAGCCGGGCTGTAGCACGCTCGTCCAGGCGGTTTCGTTCAATTCCGCCAGCAGTCGGGCCTCATCCACCCGGTGTGCGCGGGCGAAAAACGCGAGCGATTCCTGGGGACCGAGCGGACCACCGCAACCCACCAGTCCATAATGATCGAAAACCTTTCGGCATGCAGGAAATTGCGAGAGGATCGCCGGCAATTCCATATCACGTGTAATCGAGGGTTCGGTCATACTGGTCACCTTTGAGATTCCAACGACAGAGCACGGGGGAAGAGAACGCTCTCTTCCAGGTACATATGGAACTGTAGCCCGCGCTCCAGAGTCTCAAGATCCTGGAACAGTGCCCGGTATCTGTCGCATGCGTGGCCCGGAAGCTGATAGTCGCGTGTGATCTTGCGGATATCACTCAGAGCTTCTGCGGTGCTGTCGTGTTCCGACAGCATGGTGCGAATCCGGCTCGACAGACCACTGGGTGCCGCCGCCTCGCGTTCCAGTTGCTTGATCGCGGGGAACAGGACGAGTTCTTCCTTACGCATGTGAAGGTCGAGATCGTCCTTCATGAGAAAGAGGAGTCCCGGAAGCGATGCCAGTGTGGCGCTGTCCTGGGCCCTGTAGGTTTCATAGACCGCGTACAAACACTGTTGTAGCCTCGGCAGCTCGATCCGCAGATATTCGTGGTGTTGCGAGATGAGGTGCGCGATCAGTTCTGCCAGTGAAAACGAATTCCAATCGCCGGCGACTGCTCCCGCTCTCGGTTCTGTGCGGAGTTCCATAACGTACCTCTTGAACACGATGCTATGCCGGAACTGCTGAAATTCCAGTGACCGCAGTCACGGGAACAACAAGTATCCACAGAAGCCAGGCCAGCAGCGCCATCTCCGCGATATCCAAAACGGCGACTGCCGACATCGCGATGACCGTCTTACCGTTCGATGCTGCGGCGGTACCGGCGGACCACTTGTCGAAGAGGCCTAACCGTTCACCGAAGGCTAGACCTCCCCAATGGTAGATGGCTGCAACAGCCAAAAGCCGCCCGAGTAAAGTGTCGAACGTGGCGTATACATGAGGAAGGATCAGGATGTAGTACGCTGCTTCCAGCCGGATCGCCCGGCGCAGTCTGCGTACTTCGACGACAGGTTTAGATCCGGAGCGAAGCAGCGCCGCCATGGCGGATGCGGTCCGCCACTCCGCCACATGAAGTATCCACATCAGCACAGTTGCGAGAAATGCCGCAGCCAGGTAAACGGTCATCCCAGAGATCCCGCAATCAATGACTGCAACCGGCGAGCACCGTCTCCTGCACCGGTGCCGACGAAGGCGCAATCCGCAAAACCTTGATACGGAATTCGTCAGGGCCTTGAACCTCGTATTCCCAAGCCAGTTCGCCGGGGCGTAGTTGCTCCATCTGCGCGTGCAGAGGTTGCGGATCGTGATCGTTGACCAAAAGGAAGGACTCGCCAACCCCTAAGGTATCGAAGGCATAAAACACCGTGCTGTGGCGGCGTTCGCGAGGAGTCTGCCGCAAATCCAGAGTCCGGCCTCTGGGAGCCAGGGCGTTCCAGGCGGAAGCGTCGCTCGGCTTGATCATGGTGACCAACAGGCGGGAGTCCTCCTTCGCCTCTACGCGGTGTGGCAGGCCGGGCGCCAGGCGGATTAGTGTGCCCGGAACCATGTCGCAGCACTCGGCGCCCTCATAGAAGAGAACGCGACCACCGACGGAATAAACCGTCACGAGCCCGTTCGCCGCATGCTCGGGCAGGGTCTGGCCGGCACGCAGGGAGACAAGCACTACTCGCATGACGGGATCCTCCATCAGGATCCGGCGGGAGATCTCATCGCTGCTGAAATCATCGAATTTGTTAATGTCCAGTTGCTTCATGTTTTGAGAATGGCTCCGACCGGCCGCCGCGGATAGGACTTCAGTCACACGACCGCAGAATGCGTCGCCACGCGTGACCTCAGTCACATCGGGAGCAAGAAATCCGGTCTACTCTTAAATTTCACAAAGCTGCTGGGGCATATAACCCAATGCTCATGCCATCTGCAAAAGTGCGTCCCAACTGGGGCATATCCCCCCACTGCCCTGCGGTTGATTCCGACAATCTTATTGACTCCATTGAAGTTGTCGTTTGGGGACGCGATTGCTTCTTGTGTAGACACGCACCAGAAGGGATGAAATGGAAGACGAGAGGGGAAAGTACTCCGTTCTGATTCCGGACGCCGAGTTCTGGAAACAGATGGTTCCGTGCCAAGCCGCCTGCCCGGTTCATACCGATGCCGGCCGGTACGTGCAGTTGATCGCCATCGGCGAGTACCGCGAAGCGTACCTCACCGCGCGGTCTCCAAACCCCTTCGCGTCGGATTGTGGCCGCGTCTGTGCGGCGCCCTGCGAAGACCGATGCCGCCGCGGCAAAATCGATGCTCCGGTCAGCATCCGCGCCCTCAAGCGTTTCGTCTGCGAGAAATACGGCGCCGAATCGTTCGCGCCGGATACCCAGAACGAGCTCTTTCACGGTGCTACCGAGCAAGGCAACAAGACACCCTGGCATCTGCCACTTCTCACCGTCAGCCGGAACAACGTAGCGCGCGGCCAAAAGGTTGCGGTGATCGGTGCCGGCCCCGCCGGCCTCGCTTGCGCGCATGATCTCGCGCTCATGGGCTACCAGGTGACTGTGTTCGAGGCCTCGGGAACGCCTGGCGGCATGATGGTTCACGGCATTCCCGAATTCCGCCTGGCGCGCGCGGTGATCGATAAGGAGATCGCCAAGATCACCAGCCTCGGAGTGGAACTAAAGCTCAACGCGCCGCTCAACGAACAGTTCGGCTTGCGTCAACTTCGCGAACTCGGTTACCAGAGTGCGTTCCTCAGTGTAGGCACCCAGCGCGGGCGCGGCATGGCGGTGGAAGGCCAGGAACTGGATGGCGTGGTCAAGGCCATCGATTTCCTGCTCAACGTAAATAACGGGTACAAAGTCGAACTGGGCAAGCGGGTACTGGTCATCGGCGGTGGTTTCGTCGCCTTCGATGCGGCGCGCATGGCGCTGCGTACGGCACTCGAAGGCCAGCCGGCGGCTGAGGGCAACATGGCGGCGGCCCTCGATGCGGCGCGCGCCGCGGTCCGCGCCGGAGTGACCGATGTCCGCATGATGAGCCTGGAATCGTTAGCTGAACTGCCGGTCATGCGGACTGCCCAGGGCAAAGAAGAATTCGAGGAAGCGGAACGCGAGGGCATCCATTTTCATCCGCAGCGCGGCGCGCGCCGCTTCATCGGCCGCAATGGACGCGTCGAGGCTGTGGAACTGATCGGCGTAAGCCGTACCTACGACGACAATGGCCGGTTTAACCCGGTGTACGACGAATCCGTTCACGAGACGGTGGAAGCCGACACCGTCATTCTGGCGATTGGCCAGCAGGCCGACTTGAGCTTCCTGAACCCCGCGGACGGCGTCGAGTTGACACGGGCGGGCACGGTCAAGGTGGATCCGGAAACCTTGGCTACCAGCGCGGCGGGCATCTTTGCGGGCGGCGATGTGGCCTTTGGACCGCGCAACCTCATCGAGGCCATCGCCAACGGGAAGCAGGCGGCGCTCTCCATCGACAATTACCTGCGGGACGTCCACGGCGGACCGGAAATCCGGTTTTCCATCCGCAAGATTTCCACTCGCGACTACCGCATGCCCGAAGACTACGAGCAGCTCGCACGCCAGGCTCCTCCGACCACGCCGATCGACCGGCGCACCGGATTTTCCGAAGTCGAGACAGGCTACTCCGAACCGGAGGCGCGCCTGCAGGCGGAGCGGTGCCTTTCGTGCCACATCCAGACCATCTACGACGCCGACAAGTGCGTCCTGTGCAACCGCTGTGTGGACGTCTGCCCGGAGTACTGTCTCAAGCTCGTGCCGCTCGATCAACTGGACCTGGGCGCGGAGCGCGAAGCCGCGCTGACGCACTACGGAGCGAGCGGAGAGGTTGGCGTACCTCTTTCAGCGATGATCAAGGACGACGACAAGTGCATTCGATGCGGTCTGTGCGCCATCCGCTGCCCCACCGACGCCATGACGATGGAGGTTTTCTTCTATGAAGAATCTGAAGCTGCTTGCAAGTGAAATGAGCGAAGGGCGGCGCGCCTTCTTCCGGAGGATCGGCCAGGGCACATTGCTGGCTGCGGTGGCGGGACAAGGCTATGCTCTGTTGCGGTCCCTGGTTCCCAACGTCCTCTATGAGCAGCCGCAGAAGTTTAAGATCGGCCTGCCAACGCAGTTTCCAGAGGGCGTAACGTTCATCGAGGACCGCCGCGTCTACGTATTCCGCAACCAGAACACATTTCACGTGCTTTCGGCGAAATGCACCCACCTGGGATGCACGGTCAAGATGGTCAACTTGAACCAGCCGGAAACGGTCGAAATCAAGGGGCGGCAGGTGGAGATGGCACAGGAGTTTCACTGCCCGTGCCATGGCTCCAAATACTACGGTGATGGCACCAACTATGCAGGTCCGGCACCAAAGCCACTCGCCTGTTACCAGATCGAGGTCTCTCCGGACGACGGGCAACTGGTAGTCGACCTGGGAGAGACGGTCAGCCGCGATGCCCGGCTGACGGTTTAGGGGAGAAAGATGGAAGTCAAGAAGAGCAAATGGGACCGGCTGTTCTGGACCTGGAAGCCGGCCAGCGAGCGGGAGGCGGGCGATTCCGTGGTCCGCAACTTGCTGCTGCACTGGTTCCCGGCCAAGGTGACGAAAGAGAGTCTGAGCTTCCGCTATTCGTTCTGGCTGGGTACCGTTTCGGCGCTGCTGTTCGGCATTCTGGCAGTGACCGGCGTGGTGCTGATGTTCCTCTACGTCCCTTCGGTGGAGCGCGCGTACCCATCGGTGAAGGACCTCGAATTCACCGTCTCTTTCGGCGGATTCATCCGCGCAGTGCATCGCATCTCCGCGCACCTAATGGTGGCGGTCGTATTCCTGCACCTCGTGCGGGTCTTCTGGACGGGCGCGTACAAGAACGGGACGGCAACCAGTCAGAACCGGCCATTCAACTGGATTCTCGGGCTGGCGCTGCTGCTGATCACGTTTCTGCTCTCCTTTACGGGCTATCTGCTTCCCTGGGACCAACTCGCGTATTGGGCGATCACAGTGGGCACGAATATCGCGAGTGCCGCGCCCCTGGTGGGCGACAAGATTCGCTTCCTGTTCCTGGGTGGCAACGAGATCGGACAGAACACCCTGCTGCGATTCTATGTGCTGCACTGCTTTTTCCTGCCGACGATGGTGCTGTTCCTTTTCTACTGGCACATGTGGCGCGTGCGCAAAGACGGCGGGCTGGCTTGTGTGGACAAGCTGGCGCTCAAACAAAAGAGCGAAAATACCGCGCCCGTAAAGAGCAAGACATATTCCCTGCTGGGAATCACGCGAGGGAGCACGGTCCATGTGGAAACGGCACTGGTAGCGCAGGACGAGCATACCGTGCCGTCATCGCCGAATCTCACGCGGCGTCTGCTGGCCGTGATGCTGATCACCCTGACAGTAGTGGCCCTGCTGGCCGTTTTCGTCGGCGCACCGCTCGAAGAGGCGGCCAATCCGCTGGTGACGCCGAATCCGGCGAAAGCGCCGTGGTACTTCCTCTGGCTACAGGAACTGGTCACCGATACCACCATCCACATTGGCGGCTTGACTATCAACGGCGCGCTGTTGGGCGGCATGCTGGTGCCGGGCCTGCTGGTTCTGCTGCTGGGCGCGTGGCCTTACCTGGATAAGAGTTCGGTCAATAGCGTCGGCGTGTGGTTTGCCAAGGAACGCAGGAGACAGAACCTGATCTTCCTGGCGGTGGTGATTTTCATTCTGATTCTCACGATTATCGGGACGTTTTTGCGCGGCCCGTACTGGAAATTCTACTGGCCCTGGCAGGGTTGGCCGGAAGTTCCGAGGAGATTTTAGGGAACCCGCCATGAACTGGAAGAATCGCGATTGGGCTTGGATCTACTGGTCGGCCGTTGTGCTGCTCCTCGTCACCGGCTACATTTTCTGGGATCAAATGGTGCCGGAATGGGGAGATTACCAGGCCGATTTTAAAGAATTGGTTGCCAGCCGTCTTGGACAAGCGCGCGCGAAGCAGGTGCCCACCGGCATCCAGCAGGTCTGGGTGCCGCAACTGGGGCGCGCCGACCGCTGCACCACGTGCCATATGGGCGTCTCCTGGAAAGGTTTCGAGAGCGCGCCGGAACCCTTCCGCACGCATTCCAAAGAGATTCTGGATAAGCACCCCATCGCGCAGTATGGATGTACGGTGTGCCACAGCGGCCAGGGGCAGGCCACCGATGAGCGCTCGGCTCATGCCACGATGGTAGATCACTGGGAAGACCCGGTACTGGGCGCCGACCTGGCTAAGACATACCTGGTAAAGAATCGCGAAGCGCTCCTCCAGATCAACTGCAACCAGTGCCACCGCTACGATCGCGAAACCAAGGGCGCCGATTACATCAACTACGCCAAACAACTGGTGCAGCAGAAAGGCTGCCGCGCCTGCCACACCATCAACGGCCGCGGCGGGATGGTCGGGCCGAACCTGACGTACATCGGGGACCAATCCCCCGAGCAATACGACTACTCGCGCATGAACGGCGTCAAGACCGCGTTCGCCTGGCACCTTGCGCATTTCAAGGAGCCGAAGGCCATGGTGTCCACGACCGTGATGCCGAATTTCGGCTTCGGAAGCAAGGAGGCGCAGTCGCTGGCGATGCTCGTCCTCAGTTGGAAGAAGACCAACTTCCCGGTGGAATACATTCCGGGCGCCAAGGTGGGAGACGTTCCGACTCCCGAGGAACTCGCCAAGGAAAAACAGATGGAGACGGGCGAGGGCGCTTTCTTTGTGAAAAAGACGTGCTTCATCTGCCACAGCGTGAGCACGCTCGGGATCGAATCGGCAACCAACATCGGACCCGATCTGGCCAATGCCGCGGCCGACGTGCAGGCGCGATTCGGCCGGACGCTGGAAGATTTTCTGGCTGCGCCGACAGGGACTATGGCCGTAGTGCTCTCCACTCAGATCCACCTCACGCCTGAAGAGAGGGCCGAAGCCATTAGCAAGCTGAAGGCAGCTTATCAACTCAAACTCGAGCAGGAGAAAACCGCTCGACCGAAGAAGTAAGACGAGGAATCCATGAAGAAGATCGAACGGAGAACGCTGATTACCGGCTCGCTGGAGGCCCTGGGCGGACTGTTCCTGGCGGGGTGCCGCCGGAGGCCGAAAGTCGAGATGCGCCAGGGTGATGTCGCGGAAGCCGCGGTGGCCACATATGTGGCACCGGGTGACACCGACCAGTACTATCTCTTCTATTCCGGCGGCCAGTCGGGACACATCTTCGTGGCCGGAATCCCCTCGATGCGGCATATCAGCACGATTCCGGTATTCACTCCGTACCCCGGCACCGGGCATGGATTTGACAAGGAATCGAAGGCCATGCTGGGCGGCTATCTTTGGGGGGACGCGCATCACGTAGCTTTGAGCCAGACTAACGGCGATTATGATGGCCGATGGATCTTCGTCAGCGATAATGCCAACAATCGCATGGCGCGGATCGACTTGCGGGACTTCAAGACGAAGCAGATCCTTGGGCCAATCCCCAATGTCTCGGGCAACCACTGCTCGTCTTTCGTCACCACCAACACCGAATATGTTCTGGCCGCATCGCGCTTTTCGGTGCCCCTGCCGATGGGTACCTACGCGCCGATCGAGCAGTACGCGAGCGTTTACAAAGGCGTCGTGGCCGGCGTCAAAGTGGATCCGAAGACCGGCGAGATGAGCCTCGGTTGGGAGATTCTGATGCCTCCGTTCGACTACGACCTGGGCACGACCGGAAAAGGGCCCAGCAACGATTGGGCTTTCTGGAGTTGTTACAACTCCGAACGGGCCACCGGAAAACTGGAGGTCACCTCCACGCAGCGCGATCGCGACTACGTCGCCGCCGTGAACTGGAAATTCGCTGAACAGGCGATCGCCAACGGCAAATACAAGATCATCGATGGTGTAAAAGTCATCGATCCGAAAGACACCCCCGGAGTGGTGTACTTCATGCCGTGTTCCAAGAGCCCGCACGGCGTGGATGTGAGTCCTGACGGGAAATACATTGTCGGCAGCGGCAAACTGCAATCGATCACTACGGTTTTCGATTTCGAGAAGATACAGACCGCCATTCAACAGAAGAACTTCACGGGAGATGAAGACGGCATCCCGGTGCTGAAATACGAGGCCATCAAGGATGCCGAAGTAAACGTCGGTTTGGGGCCACTCCACACCCAGTTCGACGATCAGGGCTATGCCTACACCAGCCTCTTCATCGAGAGCGCGATCGCCAAATGGAAACTTGGCACGTGGGAAGTGGTCGATAAGATTCCGGTATCTTACAACATCGGCCATCTTTGCGTGATCGGCGGCGATACCGTGCATCCCGACGGCAAGTACGTGATTGCGCTCAATAAGCTTTCTCACGGGCGGCATTTGAGCGTAGGGCCGTCGCAGCCGGAGAGCTCGCAGTTGATCGACATCACCGGCGAAAAAATGAAGCTTCTGTACGACGCGTTCACGGAGTCGGAGCCGCATTACTCACAGGTCATTGCGGCCAGCAAGATTCACCCCATCGAGGTCTATCCGAAAGAAGAGAGCCGCAACCCCAATGCCATCTGGGACGTGAAAGATGCCAAGATCGAGCGGAACGGCAACCACGTGACCGTCAAGATGACCGCGGTGCGCAGCAATTTCGAGCCGAACAAGATCGAAGTGAACAAGGGCGACCTTGTGACTATCCATCTGACCAACATCGAGCAGACCACCGACGAAACCCATGGATTCGGTTTGAGCGAGTACAACATCAATACGTCGATCGATCCGGGCGAAACCAAAACCCTCGAGTTCGTCGCCGACAAGGTGGGAGTGTATGCCTACTATTGCACGAGTTTCTGTTCGGCATTGCATCAGGAAATGCAGGGTTACCTGCTGGTAAAGCCGATATAAAGAGGAGTCATCATGTCACCCGCAGTTCCGGTCCCTTCACCGGTGTCATTTCTGGAAAAGACCAACGCTTTCTTCGACCGGCCGCTGGGCAAGCGCGGCCGTCTGACGGTTTTGGTGGCGGCGCTGCTGCTCATTCCGACGTTCTTCTTCCCGCTCTGGAACATGACCCTGTTTTCGAACCAGTTTCAAGACGGCTTGGACCTTCACATCTATTCGTACACCCTTGCCGGAGGCCACACTGCCTCGCGGGACGATCTGCGCGAGATCAACACGCTCAACCACTACATTGGCATGCGGCCGCTGCTCGAAAGCGACTTCAGCGAGTTCACGTGGCTGCCGCTGATGATCGGTATCTTCTTCATCCTGGCCTTGCGGGCGGTGGTGATCGGTAAGGTAGCCAGCCTGGTGGATACCGCAGTCCTGTTCATGTACTCGAGCCTGTTCTCCCTCTGGAGTTTCTACCACCGGATGTATCAATACGGGCATCAACTGGATCCAACGGCTCCGGTCAAGGTGGCGCCCTTCATGCCGCCGATGCTGGGATCGCGGCAACTCGCCAACTTTCAGGTGCAGTGCTATCCGGGAGCCGCATCGTACTTCATGGTGGCGTTCTTTCTGTTGGTTGTGGCGGCCCTGGTAATCACGTGGGTGAAAGCGAAATGATCGCGGCCCGCCTCAGCGTCGTTCTGCTGGCCGTGCGTTCCCTTACCGCCGCAACCCTCGTCGTCGGTCACGGCGGGGATTACAGCAGTGTACGCGACGCGATCGCCGGGGCGACGGCCGGGGACACCATCCGGGTCGAAAGCGGAACGTATCCAGGGAGTCTGGTACTCGACAAGCCACTGACCCTGATGGGCGTGGGTAAACCCGTGATCCACGGAGACGAGCGAGGCAGCGTCATTACCGTGCTTGCCGACGGCTGCACGATCCGTGGATTCATTCTGGAGCGCAGCGGCGGCATGCTGGTGAAGGAGGACTCGGGCATCCTGCTGCACTCGAGCGGCAACTTCGTCGAAGAGAATGAACTCCGCGACGTCCTTTTCGGGATTTACTTCTTCGCCTCCAGCCGGAATATCGTCACCGGCAACGTCATTCACGGGCGCGCCTGGCTGGGCGTTGGCGAGCGCGGGAGCGGCATCCACATCTATAACTCCTCGGAGAATACCATCACCGGCAACACCATCAGCGAGACGCGCGACGGCATGTATCTGCAATACGCCTCCCACAGCACCATCCGCGGCAATCGTGTCTCCGATGTCCGTTACGGCCTGCACTACATGTACTCGGACGACAACACGTTCGAGGACAATTCCTTTTCCCGCAACATCGCGGGCGCCGCCATCATGTATTCGCAGAGGATCACGTTTCGCCACAACCGGTTTGTGCATAACCGCGGCGTCAGTTCCTTCGGGATTTTGTTTCAGGAAGCCGAGAATTGCGTGGCCGAGGACAACGTCTTCGTGGACAATGCCGTGGGTATCTTCATGGAAGCGCTGCGAGGAACGGTGTTCCGAAGGAACCTCATCGCGGCCAATGACACGGCTCTCCGGATCTTCAGCAGCGCCACGGGGAACACGTTCGAAGCCAACAATTTCATCGACAACCTCAGCCCGGTGGAGGTGATTGGCAGGAGTACCGATACGCATTGGAGCGGTGCGCAGAGCGGCAACTACTGGAGTGAGTATGACGGCTATGACCTGAATGCCGATGGCGTGGGCGACGTGCCCTTCAAAATCCAGAATATCTTTCAGCATCTGGAGGGAGACTATCCGCGCATCCGCATTTATCTTTACAGCCCTGCCTCACAAGCACTTGCGGCTGCGGAGAAGGCCTTTCCCGTGTTTGAGGGCTCCCGAGAGTTCGATCGGCGACCGCTGATGAAGCCGGTGGCGCTTGCGACCCCGGTGCCAGAAAAGCCGCGGAAGACTGGGATCTACCCACTCGCGATTTCGATGGCCATGCTGTTGATTCCCGCGATGGTTTACAGGAAAGGGAGAAAGCGATGAATGCGGTACAGGTTCGCAATCTCAACAAGCGCTTTGGAACGTTTCTGGCGTTGGAGGACGTCTCCTTCGCCGTGCAACCCGGCGAGGCCTTCGCACTGCTTGGCCCCAACGGCAGCGGCAAGACGACCACTTTGAAGTCGATCGCCGGCCTGGCTCCGCCGACCTCAGGCCAAGTCCTGGTGGAAGGCATCGATGTCTGGAGGTGTCCCCGCGAAGCCAAGAGCCGGTTCAGCTATCTTCCGCAGCGGGTCGCATTTCCGGAAAACCTGACGGCGCGCGAGGTTCTGGAGTTCTATTGCCGCCTTCGCCGCGTGCCCACCAGTCGAGCAGAGGGGGCCTTGTCACGGGCGGGACTGAACCGGGCCGAGTGCGGCACCAAGTCCGTCGGAACATTTTCCGGCGGAATGTCGCAGCGATTGGGCATCGCGGTGGCTCTGCTGGCTGAGGCGAACATCCTGATTCTCGACGAGCCCACCGCCAGCCTCGATCCGGAAGGCGCGGCCGGATTTCTGGACACCATCGAACAGCTCAAGCGCGGTGGCACAACGGTGCTCTTCTCTTCCCACGTGCTATCGGATGTCGAGACGCTGGCGGATCGCGTGGCGTTGCTGCTGGATGGCCACTTGGTCGCGGTCGAGTCGGTCGACGGACTGAGAAGCGTGCTTCGCCGAGGCGCGCCAACTCGTGCAATGCTGCGACGTGCCGACGACTTGGCCGTGCGCGTGGCTCGCCGGGCCGGAGCCACGGAAGCCCGCATCGACGGACGTGTTCTGACCTTCACCTCGGATGCCGAAGATCGAATCTCCATACTTCGCTCGATGGAAGAGGCTGGGTGCGGCGTCGAAAGCTTCTCGACCGAAGAAGGCTCGCTCCAGGAAGTGTATTTGCGATATATCCATGAAAAAAGTGCTGATCATCGCGTTGACGGCGCTCGCGGCGTGCCGGACCGGTCCGCCGCGGCCGACTGACATCGAACCATCCGACATGTGCTCTCGCTGCCGCATGGCGATCTCGCAGAATCGCTACGCCGCGGAGTTGGTGGATCGCGATGGCAACGTGTGGAAGTTCGACGACATCGGATGCATGCTGCGCTACACCAGAGACCACAGCCTCGAACCGCAGTCGCAGACCTACTTTGTGATGGATTACCAGAGTCAGCACTGGCTCGACGCTGCGCGTGCGATCTACGTCAGGTCCGAGGAGATACCGAGTCCCATGTCGGGCGGGATCGTGGCATTTGAGAATGAGGCCAAAGCAGAGGAGTTCTCGCACAGCGTCCATGGCGCCGTGCTGAAATTCGAGGGGTTATGGAATACCAAATAGTGAAGACCATCGGCGCGCAGGAATTGCGCATCCACGTGCGGAGCAAATGGACGCTGCTGTTCGGATTAGTGTTCGGCGCCCTGGCACTGGCGATCTCCTATTTTGGATTGGTAACCGCCGACCTGGTCGGCTTCCAAGGGTTTACGCGGACCTCCGCAAGCCTGTTGAACCTGGTGATTTACCTCGTGCCGTTGATGTCGTTGACTATGGGAGCGCTCAGCTTCACGGGTGAACGCGGCGCCGCGGAGTTGCTGTTCTCCCAACCCGTGTTGCGCAGTGAAATCCTGCTCGGCAAGTTGGCTGGACTATTCGCCTCGGTGGCCGGAGCTACCTGTTTCGGTTTCGGCATGGCGGGAGTCGTGATCGCTCTGAATGCCGATGGGGAGGGATCGCTGGCCTACCTGGCGCTGGTCGGGTTGACGCTATTGCTGGCCCTGGTATTCCTGTCACTCGGAACGATGGTAGCGGTGGTGGCACAAAAGAGGGCGAAGGCGTTCGGCTACGCACTCTTCCTCTGGTTCTTCTTCGTGCTATTTTACGATCTGCTGGTGATGGGGGTGGCTTTCTTATTAAAGGAACGGGCAGCGAACCTCTTAATTTTTCTCTCTCTGTTCGGCAATCCCGCGGACATGGTTCGGGTGTCGGCCTTGGTGGCCATGGGCGGCACCAGTATCTTCGGCGCCGCCGGCGCGCTTCTCGTCAAATTCCTCGGCGGAGCGCTCAGTGCAGCACTGCTGATGGTATCGGCCCTGCTGATCTGGGTCATTGGCCCGATCACCTTCGCGAATCGTGTTCTACGAGGCCAGGACATCTAGTGTTTGGAAACCTTGGGTGATGGCTGTCAAGCGAGTAAGGAAAGCCGCGCCACGCCAATCCGTGGAAGGACACGTTGCCGGTGCACGAACTTACCAACTGATTGAACGCCCTGACGGCTCCAAGGTATTCAAGTGCCTGTTCTGTGGGGTCAAATCCTCCAAGGCGGAGAATATCGAGCGGCTCTACTGCGCTCTCTGCCGTTGGTTCCACGAGCCATTCGACGAAATCCGGGAGGAACTCTCCCGTCATCTGCACAGCGCAGTTCACGCTGTAAGCGACGCGCTGGACGTTGCGCGCGCCGCGCCCGACCCCGAAGCAGTCCACGATCTGGAGGCTGCGCTGCGAGCACTCAGGAAGGCCCTGTCGCGCGGTTGATCCGAACCGCCTTGTGACATAAGTCACTGTGGCGGCGACCAAGCGGAGCCACGCTGAAACAGGAGGGAAGACGATGGCCTATGTAATCGCCGAGCCGTGCATCGGCGTGAAAGACACTGCCTGCGTGGATGCTTGCCCCGTGGATTGCATTCATCCGAAGAAGGACGAGAGCGAATTTGAAGACGCGCCACAACTATACATCGATCCCCAGGAGTGCATCGATTGTGGCGCCTGTGTGCCAGTTTGTCCGGTTTCTGCGATCTTTGCACTCGATGACTTGCCTACCCAATGGAGCCAGTTCGCGCAAATCAACCAGGAGCACTATCGGAAAGCGCCGGCGCATTGACGCATAATGAAATGGAAGCCCTCGATATTGAGGCGGGAAGGCCGGGATGTTGGAGGCGGAGCTGTTTGCATTCCTGGAGAAGACGGCGGACGCCGCATTTGCGGTAACCAGGGAAGGTCAGATCTGCTCGTGGAACCAGGCTGCGGAGCGGCTGTTTGGATATTCGGCGGCGGACGTGATGAACCGGGCATGCTATGAAGTTCTGGACGGTCACGGCGCCCTTGGAACGCAGGTCTGTACCGGGGATTGCAGCGTCCAGCAATGCGCCGCGCAGAAGGTGGATATTCCCGATTTTGACCTGGAGGTCAAAACACGTTCTGGAGACAGGATATGGGTGAACGTTTCCACCCTCGTATTTGAGGAACCTCGGCGCACCCGCCATCTGGTTGTGCATTTGGCTCGAGACATTTCGCGCCGCAAGAAGAGCGAAGAGTTGCTGGCCAAGATGCTGGAGATCTCCAAAGAAATGGTGGCCGTCGCCGACCACAACACTCGGGTGACGCCCGTGTCGCCGCTCTCCGAACAAGAACAGCGAATCCTTCGCTTATTCGCGAAAGCCAAGAACTCTTCCGAGATTGCCCGCGATCTGGGAATCACTCTGCCCACGCTGCGGAATCATCTGCACAGCATCAACGAGAAGCTGCGTACCCACTACCGCCTGGAAGCCGTCATGCACGCCATGCAGCGCGGCCTCATCTAGATTTTAGAAGCCCTGCCCCACCTGCGGTTTAACGAATGTTCCTTGGTTTGTGACAAACGGATCATTGTGGTCTTGCCGTAAAAGCCTGAACCTATAGAAAAGGAGGTAGAAGGTTGGTCGCAACGACGCCGGAAGGCCGAACACAGTGGCTCGTGGAACACTTGGGAAAAGGTGCGGACTCTCGCTCCAGCCTTATGGCCGTGCTGCCCACGCGGGAAGACCGGACCGCACTACAGCGAATTATCAGCCCGTGCGAGTGGGAACTGCAATGGACGGGCGCCTGCCGGGAGGCAATCGACGCATTCCGCCAGACAAGCCCTCCGATTGTGATTTGCGATAGCGATTTGCCGGACGGAGATTGGCGCCAAGTTTGGAATATCCTCGCTAGCGAGCCTAAGCCACCGATATTCATTGTGACTTCCAGGCTGGCGGACGAGGCGCTGTGGGCGGAGGTGCTCAACGTCGGCGCATACGACCTGCTGCTGAAACCATTCCGTGCAGAGGAAGTAATCCGCATGGTGCATGTCGCTGCAACACGGATTGCCCCGGCAAGGCACAAGCTGCTCTGTCGTTCTGCAACATGAACCCACATTCAATCGCGGCAGGCAACCTCGGTTATCCGCGAATCGGATTGCACCGGGAGTTGAAGGTCGCCCTGGAGCGGTTCTGGTCTGGCGAATGGAGCTCCCAGGAGTTGGAGGCGGCGACCCGGGAACTCCGCGCCGCCCGCTGGCGGATTCAAGCGGAGGCGGGTATCGTTCATATCCCGTCGAATGATTTTTCGCTTTACGACCACGTGCTGGATGCGGCCGTGCTGGTCGGCGCCATTCCCGCGCGATTCGGCCGCCATTTCGAAGACTTAGACCTGCCCACGTATTTCGCCATGGCGCGCGGGAGCAAGTCCGCTCCGGCGATGGAGATGACCAAGTGGTTCGACACGAATTACCACTACATCGTTCCTGAGCTCGAGTCGGGAATGGAGTTCCATCTCGGCAGCCGTAAACCAGTCGAGGAGTTCCTCGAAGCAAGAGCGCTCGGGCTCACAACCCGTCCAGTGCTTCTAGGCCCGGTCTCGCTGGCGCTGTTGGGAAAAACTCACGGCACGCGATGGGATCGAGCAACTATCGCGCAAGCGCTGGTTGGCGTGTACCGGCAATTGTTGATTGAACTGGCGGCGGCCGGGGCAGACTGGGTGCAAATGGATGAACCGTGCCTCGGTCTGGACCTGCCCGAGGAGCACCGAAACCTGTTCGGCCGGATATACGAGATGCTCATCCTACCGGCCCGTAGTCCCAAGATTCTCCTGACGACGTACTTCTCGGACCTGGGTGAGAACCTGGAATTCACTCTGCGGCTACCGGTTGCGGGCGTGCATCTGGACTTGGTCCGCGGTCCTGGCCAGTTCGCGCAAGCTCTGGCGCTGGCGCCCGACAACCTGCTGTTGTCGCTCGGCGTGGTGGATGGCCGAAATATCTGGCGGTCGGATCTGGATCGGGCTCTGGAGATGATCCGCATGGCCGCTGGGCGCCTGGGCTCCGAGCGCATCCAGGTTGCGCCATCATGCTCGTTGCTCCACATTCCGGTCGATCTGGAAGCAGAGCATCAACTCGATCCCGGCTTCCGAACCTGGCTGGCGTTTGCAAGGCAAAAGCTGGACGAGACCGCACTCCTGGCGCGGGCGGCCACCGAAGACTCGCTGGAAGTCGAGGAGCGGCTCGCGGAGAACCGTGCGATTCTCGGCCGGCGTCACCGCGACAGGCGAGCCTGCGACCCAGCGGTGCGTGGTCGCACGGCGGCGGTCCGACCGGAAATGTTCGAGCGTTGCAGTCCTTTTCCGGTCCGACGCGAGAAACAAACTGTACTGCGTCTCCCGATTCTGCCCACTACAACGATCGGCTCGTTTCCGCAAACCGCGGAGGTCCGCCGGGCGCGCGCCGTTTGCCGGTCCGGGAAAATGGCTCGCACGGAGTACGAAGCTTTGCTGCGCGCGGAAGTCGAGCGCACCATCCGTTTCCAGGAAGAGATCGGGCTCGATGTGCTGGTGCACGGCGAATTCGAGCGCAATGACATGGTGGAGTACTTCGGCGAGCAACTCCGCGGCTTTGCCTTTACAGGGAACGGCTGGGTGCAGAGCTATGGCTCCCGCTGCGTGAAGCCCCCTTTGCTGTTCGGGGATGTGTCGCGGACAAGCCCTATGACGACGGCTTGGGCGCATTACGCGCAGTCTTTGACCGAACTCCCGGTCAAGGGTATGTTGACTGGGCCGGTGACCCTGCTCGAATGGTCGTTCGTCCGGGACGATCTGCCGAAATCCGAGGTCGCGGTGCAACTCGCACTGGCCCTGCGCGACGAGGTGGCGGACCTGGAGGGCGCGGGAATGCGCATCATTCAAGTGGATGAGCCTGCCCTGCGCGAGGGTCTGCCCTTGCGTCGGGCGGAACAAGCCGGATACCTGCGCTGGTCCGTCGACGCATTCAGGCTTGCCACCTCGGGAGCGAACGACGAGACTCAGATTCACACGCACATGTGCTATTCCGAATTTGCCGATATTCTCGATGCCGTGGTGCGCATGGACGCCGATGTGCTCTCCGTCGAGGCGGCGCGTTCGCAAATGGAGCTACTGGACACCTTCAATCAGAAGCAGTATCCAAACGACATCGGGCCCGGCATCTACGATATACATTCTCCGCGCGTGCCGGACGCCGAGGAGATCGCGGCGCTTCTCCGGAAGGCGCTGACGGTGCTCCGCCCGGAGCAGTTATGGGTGAACCCCGATTGCGGGCTGAAAACGCGCGGGTGGGACGAAGTGCGGGCCGCGCTCCGAAATATGGTAGCTGCCACCCGGCGCGTCCGTGAGCAGGTGAGGGTGGCCGGCAACGCAAAACCACCGCGAGGCCATTAGCGAGGATGATAGAAGAATGACTGACGTACACGTTTACGTACGCGATATTCGCGAGCTGGCAAAGGTACCCGAGAACGGGATACTGAGCCAGACGCTGCAGAATGATGACAGAACAAAGGTGATTCTGTTCGGCTTTGCGGCGGGACAAGAGCTTTCAGCGCACACGGCTCCTTTTCCTGCCACGCTGATTTTCCTGAAGGGAGAGGCCCATCTCAGGCTGGGCGGTGAGGAACAACTGGCGACGGAAGGAACCTTCGTTTATATGCCGCCAAACCTGGAACACGGTATCAAAGCGCAGAGTGAAGTCGTCATGCTCCTGACCATGATCAAGAATCCCCCGGCATCACATGGCTAAGGTGTATAGCTGGACGAAGGGTGCGTCGTTCCCGAGAGGCGGGATCCCTGCCTGTTCCGCGCGCCGATCGCGAGGAAGAGCGTCGCCCATGGGCTTCGGTTGATAGATGCACCGCGGCTCTTCGGCCAACGGATTCCCCGTGAGCGCATACGAACGCGATCGGGAACCACCGCACAGGTTACGGTATTCGCATTCACCGCACTTTCCTTGCAGATTGTCGGCATTGCGGAGTGTCCGGAAGAGGGGTGATTCGCGGTACACCGCTGTAAGCGAGTCGCGTCGGACGTTCCCTGCAGTGAGTGGCAGGAAACCACTAGGGTAGATTTCCCCCGTGTGCGATACAAATACGAATCCCTTGCCGTCGTTAATGCCGGCCTGCCGCTGAATGATCTCGGGCGCCGTCCGCCGTGCTGCGCCGCCGACCTCGCTATCGGCCTTTCTGCTTTGAGCCACGTAGCGGCGATAGTGCTGGGCTTCCGTGGTCTTGATGTCGAATGGGGCGGTCTTCGACAGATTGTAGAGGAAGGCGAAGACCTCTTCGTACTCTTCCGCAGTCAGGTCCTGCGATGCCGACGCCCGTCCCGTCGCAACCAGAAAGAACACGCTCCAGAGCTTCGCGCCAACGCGCTCGACCAACCGCGCAATCTCGCCCAGGCGGCCGACATTGTGCCTGGTGACGGTGGTGTTCACCTGCGTTTGCAGACCAATTCGTTGTGCATGTTCCAACGCGAGAATCGTACAATTGAAGGAACCGTTGACACGGCGGAATCCGTCGTGGCTTTCCGAGTCCGGCCCATCGAGGCTGATTGCCATCCGGGCCAATCCACAGTCCTTAAACCGTTCGATGGCACCCTCCGTCAGCAGTGGAGTTGCGCTCGGAGTCACGGTGGTTCGCAGCCCCAAGCGCACGCTCTTCTCGATCAACGGGAGCAGGTCCGGCCGCTTCAAAGGGTCGCCGCCAGTGAAAACCATCAGTGGGTCACCGAAGGAGCGGACTTCCTCAAGCAAGCGGAAACCTTCCTCAGTGGACAGTTCTAATGGGCTTCGGCTCTCAATCGCGCAGGCCCGGCAGTGAACGCACGCCAGATCGCAGGCCTGTGTCAGCTCCCAAATGACAATGAAAGGTGCTTCATCGAAACTTCTCATAGCCATTTCCCTTCTTTCAGCCCGGCCGTAACTTCGACGTGGTCCTTCTCGGTGGGTGGCGGGCTCACAACATGCAAGGCAATCAGCCTGGTTTCCGCCCTGACCCCACGAGCCTCGCCCGCAGGGGCAAAGATACCGTTCCCGGGTGGGCGGCCTCCTGCCGATCGCCTGAGACCACCTCACCTTCACCCTCCAGAACGATCAGCAACATGTCAATTCCGGGGTGGTGTACCGGAATGAACTGACCCGGTTCCAGGCAAGTAAGCACAGCCTTCATGTGTGAGCCGCTTGCCACCAGCACCGGGTTGAATCTCTCCGGGCGGAATGCGATTGCGTCGCGATACGAACCCAATATTGCCGCCATGCCTTCAGATTACGGTGCCGATAGACCGGCGGCAGTGACGCAAGTCACGACAATTGCGTGCCAACCACGAGAAAAACGCCAAACATGGCTGCGTAGATCAGTTCGCTCTTACCGAGGGCCGGAATCGCGAGCGGTTGAGGTTTGATCGCGAACCAGGCGAATCCGCGGAATAAGACCGGCAGGAAGGCAACTGCAGCATACCAGCGGAAGTATTGCTCGGCGCAGGCGACGGCCAGCAATGCCATCAGGATGGTTTGCCCGATCAGGAACCACCGGCCGGCCGATAGCTTCTCGCTCCGATTTGTGGTGTGTGCCGCGTGGATCCGAAGGTGTACGTACTGGATCTGGTTGATGGCGAACAGGAGGTTGGCGGCCCAAAGAGACCAGGCGATGAGATCCAGTTGCCCGGTCACGGCGTAATACGCGGCGGGTGCAGTAGCAGTCAATCCCGCGGCCCCAATCATCTGCGCCGGCGCTCGCGCACGGCGCCCAGTCCGCTTTAGAACTGACTGGACGAGGAATGCGCTTCCAGCAGTCGCGCCGATCCACAGCAGTGCCCGGTTCTGCCATCCCCAGAATAGCCAGAACAATGCACTCAATGAGACCGCCGCTAACGCCAGCGAGGTATTCCGCACGAACCGCAGTTCGTTGGGCGTTCGTGCACGAATCGGGGCCGTTCCGATCCAGCTTTCGACGGGCGTTCGCAACCAGAACAGCGTGAGGGTCACGATGCTGAAGGGAGCAAGGCCCCCGGCCCCTCCCCCTTTCCAAAGCCCCACGGATGCACCGGTCAACATGGGAACCAGCAGGATGCCCCACGCTCCGTGTTCACGGGGAACGATCAGGGATCGCCGCCGACTCGCCGACGCCGTCACGGCTGGCATTTCCGCACCCTCCCAACCCATTGTCCCGCAGGTCGCCAACGCAACAGGAACCGTGATCACACGGCGCCAGAGTTCTGACGGAGCGACCGCGGCAGGCGCGATTCAAAGAAATCGCCCAGTTTTTCGATCAGGATCTCGGGCGGAACCTCGTCGGCTCGAGCCGCTTCGCCCAAGGAGAGACTCTTGGGAACCCTGTCCGCTCCGCCGAGCGTGACCAAGCCGTTATCGACCAGGATCTTACGAGTGGCAGGGTAACTCGAGATCAGCCAGTAAATGCTCATTCGATCGTTTACCTGCTTGCGTCCGAACCAGGACGGAATCGGCGCCGCCAGAGTCATCGCAAGATTGAAACCGAATAACAGGACGGCCGCCAATTCGCTGAAGGCAGAAACGGGAAGAACCGTCCATGCCGAGGCGACAATGCCGCCATAGGCCAAGGGTTCGGAGATGACCCGCAGCGCGCAGCCCGCAGTAACCAGCACAAGCGAGAACCGCATCAGCCGTGCGCTCCATAATTTTCTGCTGTTCAGAAACGACGGCAAGATGCGCGGGCCGATTGAGAAGATCAGCGTTGCGAGGAATCCAACTGTGAAGGCGTGCCGCGACGCGCCGAGCATACCTGGCCGCGACACGCCGAACCCGAGGACCGCGGAGACGGCCAGCCAGACATAGGCGAGTCGCGCGAATTGCGGATAGCGCCTGTATACCCCGGTGGTCTTCGGATTTCCCCTCTTCGGATGAAATACGCGCAACGACCACAACGCCAGCGCCACAGCGATGGAAGTAGCGGACCCAGCCAGAACAGCCGAATCCAGTGCGAAGCCAACGGCTGCAATGGCTACCAGCCCGAGCGTCAGGTGGATTCCCGTTACGTTTGCCACTGCAGTTCCGAGCAAACCCGGGAAGAACTTGGCGCAGTATCCCACCACCACTGGAAAGCCGAAGGTCCAGACGGCCAACGAGATCAGAATACGGTTCGGCAAGGCCGGCAGGGAGGGCGAACTGAGCGGCCGCATGGTGAGCAGTAATTGCCACCCCAGAAGCAGGAGCAGTGCGGTGAAACCGGCGAAGATCGGGGCCTCCCAAGCCTGACCCTTCCGTTGCTTTGGACCCGAGGCGGTCACCTGCCAGAGGAGCAGCACCGCAACCCCAAGTTCCAGCGCCGAAGAGATGCGGAACGCCGCTGGGATCGCGACGTTCTGAACGCCCGCCAGCCATCGAAGCCCCACGCCAACGCTCCACATAACCCACATGATCCAGGCGAGGGGAATGGAGCGGCACGCGGAGCCCCGGAACTTCGGAAAGGTGTATAGCGAAATCCCGATGATGAAAGTCCCAAACCACCCGAAGAACTGGGCGTGCCCATGGGCCTGAATCCATGCCGTCGAAACGGCCGCCATCTCCCGCTGCGAACTGATCCCGACCAGATTCCAGACGCCGAGCACCGTGCCCGGCAAAATCATGAAGAACAGGCTCGAAGACAACGTAGGCGGCGAGTAGTCGCGCCAACCTGCGTTCTGGTACCGGATCGGGCAGGGCCGGCTTTTCTGCCGAATCGCGCTCGAACGCGGACCGCCATTGGTCGGGCAAACGGAAAACGTTCACGCCTCATGATCGCTCGCCGGCGGAGTAGCGGTGGTGACCGAAGTCACTGGAGAGAACCAGGGATGGGCGTAGTATGGACCAGGTTTATGAAACTGCGACTGCAAGGCAATTCGCTGCGGCTTCGCTGACACGGTCAGAAGTTGAACGGCTGAGGGACATCGGGCTGGTGGAGGAGTCAGTCGATTTCGGCGGCGGCGAGGTGTTGGCTTACCGGCTGCTGAGCCATCTGGAGCCGGGTGCTGTGCAAGCTCGATTCGCCAGGGCACCGTGACCGTCTCGGTCGCCACGAAGTTGCTCAAGCCTGGGCGGCTTCGGAGGAAGTCGGCGTTTATGCGCAATCCGGCGCCCTCGCTATTTCGATTGAAAAGGACTTCCGCTGTCTGACCCAGCCGCTCAACCAGCGGGAACACGACGCCTATCCTCACCCGGGCCAGCCGTCGGAAACGCGATCGTAAGGAGTTGAATTCATGCCCATCGTTATCGGAGCGAAGCGGGAGAGCGATTTCACGGACCCTACCGGAATGCTGGGCGATTGCCACCGCCGCATTGACCGGTTTCTCAACGTGCTGGTGCGCGTCGCCGCAGAGCGGCCACTGTTTTTTGAATATCGATGACGATCTCAGCTTTGCGCAGTGCCTGGGTGAGGCCGCTCGGTTTCGCGGTGCAACTGCTGGTTTTCTCCCGCGACGGGATCACGCTTGTATTTGGGGCCGCGTTTCTGGGGAGCCAATGCCAGGAGGATGAGGGCGTCCCGCTCGCGGCGCCACGTCGTCAACAGAGAAGATTACAAACCTTCGCGGCGGAGGAGCGCTCCGACACCGCCGGAGCCTTTGGCCCGGTCAACCTCGGCCAGAATGCGCTGCTTGTATTCAGCGGTGAAGCGGCGGCGCTTAGCTTGCGCCACGACCTCGGGATCGGGGCGGGGCTTCGCGGCGGCGCCGGCTGGGGAAGGAGCAGGACCCATATGATCGTTCAAGTTGTTCACGAAGTGAATCTTTCTCCGCCCTGCACTGCAATTAAGGAACGAAGAGCGTCTCACCTATGTTGGCACAGAGGGGTAGCGCTGAGAAATGACACTGCGATACGCTGATTTGTGCGCGTGCTGGTTGCGCGCAGGGGTGAAGCGATGCAGGAACCGCCGCCGAATTCGATATCGGCATTTGAAAAGAAGCACCCGGCCGTCTGGGAGGCATTCGCCAAGCTGGGCGAAGCCTGCCATGAAACCGGTCCGCTGGATGAGAAGACCCGCAGGTTGGTCAAACTGGCGATGGCCGTGGGCTTACGCCACGAAGGAGCGGTCCACTCGGCCATGCGGAATGCCTTGCAGTCCGGAGTGGCGCGGGAGGAGATCGAGCACGTCGCGATTCTGGCGATCACTACCATAGGCTGGCCCAGCGCCTACGCGGCAATGACGTGGATTGAGGACGAGATCTCCCATCGCGACGGAAGCCGCTAGCCGGTCACATGCGGCACGTGAATTCCACGTAGCCGATATTCAGACATTCCACGATTTCAGGGACGACGAGATCTCCCGCCGGATCCTGATGGAGGATCGGTGGCGTGAACCTGGCCATCATGGCGGCACGGCATCAACTCGCTTCACTGAACCTGGACGAGATCCGTCGCCTGGGGCCTGAGCCGTTGGACCCAAGGTTTACGTTTTCAGATTTCGCAAGACTGTTCGAGGCAGAACAGGACGCATCAAGGCGCTCCTCATGACTCCTACATTCATCGCGGGCATCGGCAACATCTACTCCGATGAGATCCTGTATGCGGCCAGAATTCAGCCCCTCGGCCGAGTCGACCAACTGGTCGAGCCAGGGTTGAGCCCCCTTTACCGCTGCATGAGAGCTGTACTGCGGAAGGCCATCAGACTGCGCGGCACGGGGATAGAAGGCTCTCGGGATTCTCCAGCCGGGTACGACAGGGTTCGGATGGTGTACCAGCAAAAACTCTGTCCCAAGGGACACGCGGTACACCGGATCAAGGCCAGCGGGCGCTCAGCCCACTTTGCCCCATGGAGCAAAAGCTGTACCGCCATGCCAGCAGGTAGTGTGCTTGGCGGCGTCAGGTGGTCTGTTTGCGGGAACCAGCGCACGGAGAGCCGGTGCCATAGACAATCCCGCCCCGGGTCACGATCGTTCTACCGCAGGCGCAGTTCAAGGTATGCTCTTCCTTGGTGGCTATTTCGTTTCGCATAAACACCCACTTTTTCCCGCATTCACAGATATAAGCCATCGCGTGGTGGACCGAGGCCTGCTGGAGAGCAAGCGGACCTGCACGGGGTGATCGCCTTCGCGCAATCATGTTCTTACTGTGGTCCCAACGGCACCGCTTGGCAATGATCTGTTTGTCATGGGAATCAACACTTTTGTACTGGGTACACGTTGGGGTAACGGGCTCAGCTCAGAAAGCCAGTGCTTTTTCAGCCCCCAGCCGCAGGCCGGCGACCGAAGGCAGTACAGCCAACTCGAGATTCGGAGCCGAAGGCACGAACGTGTCCTTGGCTGCGACCCGCACCACCGGCCCATCCAGTGAACCGATGCAGTTTTCCGCGATGCGCGCTGCCACTTCCGCGCCGAAGCCGGCAGTGAGCGTATCTTCGTGGGCGATCATGACGCGGCTCGTCTTGCGCACGCTCTGGTAGATGAGCTCTTCGTCCAGAGGCACGATGGAGCGCAGGTCAATGACCTCCAGGGATACGCCATCCTTCTCCATTTGGCGCGCCAGCTCCAGGGCCATGTAGACAGTGCTGCCCCACGTCACGACGGTCAGGTCCTTGCCTTCCCGCCGGATCACCCCCTTGCCGAATGGCACGATGTAGTCGGCATCCGGTTCGGGAGTCTTGGCTTGAACACGCCGGTAGAGACCCTTATGTTCCAGGAAGATCACGGGGTCTTTGGACCGCGCAGCGGCTTTGATGAGCCCTTTGGCGTCTTCCGCGCAACTGGGGTACACCACGTACCAGCCCGGAATATGCGCAAAGAAAGATTCCACGTTCGCGGAATGCCAAGGGCCACCTTTGATATATCCGCCCACTGCGATGCGCACCACCACGGGGCATTCCCATTCGCCTTGACTGCGCCACCGGACGGTGGGAATCTCGTCGCGAAGTTGCAAGGCCGCCGGCCAGAGGTAATCGGCGAACTGCATCTCGACAATCGGTTTGTAGCCGCCGATCGCCATCCCCGCGGCTACGCCCGCAATACTGGCTTCGGCCAGCGGCGAGTTGAAGACGCGGCCGGGAAAGGCGGTACTCAACCCGCGGGTCACGCCAAAGACGCCACCTTTCGGGTCGGCCACGTCTTCGCCCCACATCACGATCTTGGGGCTGCGCTCCATTTCCTCCCGCAGGCCGTGGTTGATGGCGTCGATCATGGTAACTTCCTGGCCGGACAGGTAGCGCGGCGGCTGCGCCTCTCCCAGCAACGCGGCGTCATTGGAATAGATGTGAGCCATGACGGTGGATTCATCGGGCTGCGGATAGCGATCCGCCTCATCCGCGGCACGATCCACCTCGGCCTTAAGTTCCGCACGCAGCGAGGCCACTGCTTCATCTGTTACGACACCGTTCCGCAACAGGTACCGTTCGGTCTGGAGGATCGGATCGCGATCGGTGATCGCCTGCAACTCGGTTTCGCCACGATACTTACGCTGGTCATCCGATGAGGAGTGGGGATCAAGCCGAACAACCATCGCTTCCACCAGTGCGGGGCCTGTCCCGTGCCGCATCGCCTCAATCACCGGCGGCAGCTCTTCATAGAGGTGCTCGAACCAGGTGCCATCCAGGCGCAGCGCAGGCATGCCAAAACCCTGAGCGATTCGGTGCACCTCGGAACCGGTCTGGCTCGTCTGGGGCACGCTAATCGCGTAATCGTTATTCTGCACCGTAAACAGCACCGGGAGTTTCTCACGTGAAGCCCAATTCAACGCTTCGAAGAACTCACCTTCACTAGTGGCGCCCTCCCCGGAAGAGACGTGTACCACCTCGTCGCCGCCGTCCGCTTTGACTGCACGGGCCATTCCCACGGCGTTCAGATACTGCGTGCCGGTTACCGCCGTTGGAGCCACCAGCCGCAGTTTGCGGGAAGACCACTGCTCCGGCATGTTGCGGCCGTTGGAGTTCGGATCGCCCTCGCGCCCCAGCATGCCGAGGAAGATGTCCTTGATGGGCATGCCCAGTCCCACCGCAACGGCCTTCGATCGGTAGTAGGTGAAGAACCAGTCGTGACAAGGCTTCAGCAACATCGTCATGCCGATCTGGAGTTTCTCATGGCCGCGCGTGGACGCCTGGAAACCGCACTTGCCCTGGCGCACAAATACCTTCATTCGCTCTTCGATGTAGAAGACCGTCAGCATCTTGCGGTAGAGCTCCAATGTCACCCGATGCGGAACGATCACGTTATCAGTGAGTTGCAGCCTCTGAGTGGATGTTGCCATTTGTATCTCAGCCTCTTTAATTCGATCATAGAGCACTCAGAGAGGATTGCCAGTGACAGGAGTCACACCACCGAGGATTTGTAGGAAGTGCCGCTCCGGTCAAGAACGCACGATGAATACTGGCCACCCGCCGAGAATTGGACCCACTCTGCTGGGGACCCCGCGGATCATCGTGCTGCTCGATCTCACCGTGTACGACGATGACACGCCTCGAGTAGAATACGCGTGGACCCGACCAAATAGTGGGCTCTGTGACTAAAGTCACTGCCCGGCGAATCGGACGGAGCCACGCTGAAATAGAAAAGGGACCTACAGACCAACGGGTCTAGCCAATTGTCGATTTCACCTTGTGAGGGGGAGCCATGGCTTATGTGATCGCCGAGCCTTGCATCGGCGTAAAAGACACTGCATGTGTGGATGCTTGTCCAGTGGACTGCATCCATCCAAGAAAGGACGAGAGCGATTTTGAAGGCGCGCAACAACTATACATCGATCCTCAGGAATGTATCGATTGTGGCGCCTGCGTACCGGTTTGTCCGGTCTCCGCGATCTTTGCACTCGATGATTTGCCCGCCCAATGGAGCCACTTCACCCAAATCAACGAGGAGCACTATCGGAAAACTACGGCGCAATGACGCATAATGGAATTCAAGCCATCGATATGAGGGCGGGAAGTCCTGGATGCTGCTGGCCGCAGAAACAGGAGTGGGCCTTGAAGCGTTTTTCGGGCTGGTGGCCGGCGCCTCCCTGTGGTACGTAGTTCAGATGCGGGCCGTAGCGACCGGCCAGCTCGTCCAGCGAAAGCGGTGCCTTAGCCAGACCGGCACCGCCACCGCCGTCATCAGAATCGAAAAGACAGCACGGCCGCCAAAACGGTCGGTGAGAATGCCCATTGGGATTCTGGCTAGCGATCCAAGGAGCACGGCGCCACGAGCAAGGCGGTCTCCGAAGCTGTCAGTTGAAAGGCCTCGCGGAAGCGGGCGCGAAGGTGCTGATCAGCCCCCGTGCTGCAATGCAAAGCAGACCGTAAATGAGATGGTTCCGAGTGCTACGTGGCGGCGATTAAGCATAGGCCCCCTCCTCGTAAGTCTAAGCCCTGCTGGATTCGATCGGGGTGACTGAGGTTACGATCACGACGTGCGTCACCGGATTGCGCCAAGATTGAAAGGCGGAGACGGCAGGACGGCGACAGTCTCTAAACTTCCCGAAAACGACCCGGGGAATACTAGTGGCCCCTTTGGTCACCGGGCGCGGCGGCAGGCTCTCTGGCCGGAGGAACCGCACTGCCTGTTGCGTTTCGGACGGCCGGAGAACGCAACCGGGAACAGGCCGAGTTTACTTGCCTTTTGCGGCCTTTTGCGGCCTTTTGGCGAGCCGAACCCTTGTGCATCGCTAAATGGTCTTGTCGCTCTTAATCAAATACTGCGGCTCTTCGCTCGATGGATGAACCGTCTAGCCCCTGAACGTGATCTCTGAGGTGTGCTTCCTCTTGATCGTCCCCCGGACTCGCCCTGCTTCCGAGTTCCATTCAACGTGATCTCCTACATTGAAGTCGTCTGCCATCGTGCCATCGGTGTGATCTCCTCTTGCTCTACTCTTTGCGTTCAGCAGGATAAGTAACCTGCGTCCCATCAATTTTCCCCCAAGGCGTCAGCGTATGAGTTTGTGAACGAGTCGCGCTGGTGATTTCGCGTACTTCAATCCCCCGTGCCAACAGCGCATCGGCTATCAAGGAGCGGTGACAGCGCCAGGGAACGGCTTCGGCGCACACGATAGCAGTCCGTTCTGACTCGGCAAGCGCGATCAAATTATCCAGGTTCTTGCGGAACTCAGGTGTCTGCATGTAATCGGCGAAGCCACGGAAGCTGGCGTTATGCCAGCCGGTGTTGAGGGAATCCCGATGCGCGCGCCGAAAGCCGCCCAGTCCGGGCATGTACCGGTAATGAAGGCGAGCCGAATGGAGAGCGGTCGACAATTCGCTTCGGTTGAACTGCGGATTATGTCGCGAACGTGGGACGGTACGCACATCGACCAGCCGCCGTACCTGGTGTGCTTTCAGGATGTGGATGAACTCCTTTGCCGAGCGCGTGGAATGCCCAATGGTCATGACGATCAACGGTGTTGGTGACGCGCACTCTTTCATGCCAGACACCCATCCTGAGTAATCCTGAGTCGTGACGAATAACAGCCCGTCAACATCGGCCCTCCGGTTCATTTCAGAGCATTCCGTCCTCTGGCACTTTCACTTATTTGTGCACGTCCCGCACGTAAACGTATGCGCCACTCGTTTTTTCATCACTCTTCTCGATTCGTCGCATAAGCATATCGGCGGGAGCCGAGGTTACGTATTACGATAGATGTTTGCCACAGAAAATCGCAGCTCTTTCAGAGATTGTACTATTTGCAGCTAAGTGAAATTCAGGGAGTGGCGCAAGCGAGCTAAGCGAGCTATGGAGAGGCGATTCGCTCCGGACGAAATGCTATTCTGGGAAGGGAAGGCGTGCGGCGGCATCTTCAACGCTAGGTTCCGCCTCACGCTGCCGGGCACATCTAGCGACCGGGCCGTGCCCACGAACAGCCGCACGCCGCCCAACGCAGTGAGACACTCCTCCGTCGGCTGTTCATCAATCTCGAACAGGAGTTCGCCTTCGGCTGAGGAACGCCTGGACTTGAGGGACATCGCGCAACGCTTAGCAATTCCGCACCCATTCGGTGCTGCGCCGGCTTCCAAATCACACCAGCGGAACTCAATAAACCTGCCTTGCCCACACCCTGCACCGGCTACCCTAAAATGTCCCTCCCACTTACGGACGGATTACGGTAGCGTCTGCCGGGCGCGGCCTGGACCTACGCCAGACTACGCGCGAACGGCGCCACTCGACGGTGTTCTATACGCTCGATGGCCTAACTGTTGGTAAGTCATTTTTCATCGTGAACGATCACGATTCGCTGCCGCTACGAGCCCAACTGGAACAATTGCGGCCTGGTGAAGCCGCCTGGGAGACGGTGATCGGCGGACCCGATCAATTCCGAATCGATCCGCGAGCTGCAAGCCGAACACGATAGTCTCCAGAGAGTCTTGCGCGGAGAGCTTTTGGCGCTGTGATTCCGAATAGGAGATCTTCTTGATCGGTTCTGGGCGGTCATTTGTGACGCTCGAAATTGGAGTGAATCCGGACGGCAGGCCGGCGCGTTTGCCGGTTCGCCAGCCCAGTCTGATTTGCTTCCTGGCGCCAGGAAGCAACATTTGAGCCGCTAGCGCCAGCCGCGGAATTCCCTGTGACCTGAGTCACTGACCAGGGCCGCCCTTTGACGCCAAGATCAATCGGAAGGGCAACAAAAGGAGATCCGATGACGACTGCCATGACTTTGGCTGAGCTGGCCGCCACCTCGTTGAGCGCGATTCGCATTCTCGAGCAACACGGCCTGGACTACTGCTGCGGCGGGAAACAACCATTTGAGGAGGCTTGCCTCGCCAAGGGCGTCAAGCCGCAGACCATCATCCGGGAGATTGAAGAGGCCAAGGTGGCCAGCGTGGCCGGTCGGGACTGGCAGACGGCTCCGCTCGATGAGTTGGTGAAGCACATCGTGGGAACTCACCACGAGTACCTGAAACTGGATCTGCCGGTCTTGGGCCATCGCCTGGATAAGGTCGTTGCCGTCCACGGCGCCCGCGACCCCGAGGTCCTTCCCCGGATGGCGGAGGTTTTTGCGGCCTTGCGCGCGGAGATGGAACTGCACATGCACAAGGAGGAGGCGATTCTGTTTCCGTTCATCGAGCAGTACGGCCGCGCCGAGGTCCAGAATCGGCCCATGCCCCCGGTTCCCTTTGGAACTATCGCCAACCCGATCGCGATGATGGAACGCGAGCACGTGAGCGCGGGAGACGCGCTTGGCGAAATCCGGACGCTAACCAACGACTTCGAACTGCCCCCGTATGCCTGCAGCACGGTGAAGGCGCTCTATGAAGGTCTCCAGGTGCTCGAGGCGGATTTACACGTGCACATCCACCTGGAGAACAACATTCTCTTCCCGCGCGCGATTGCACTGGAGAAACGATAGGCGGAAAGCGCACGACCATGGCTACAAAAACTCCAGCCGAAACCGAGATCGCCTTACAGCGGATGGTGACCATCTATGTGGTCACCGGCCTGCTCTTTCTGGTGCTCCCCGGTACATTCCTCGGCGTATGGAATCTGGTTTCCATCAGCGGACGCCATTCGTTGGCCGGACTCTCCCAAGCCTGGCTACAGGCGCACGGACACGCCCAAATCTTCGGCTGGATTGGCACCTTCGTCATCGGAATCGGCTACTATTCGCTCTCAAAAATGGGTGGATTGCAGCCGGCCGCCGTCAGCCGTGCATGGACGAGTTGGGCTCTGTGGACGGGTGGCGTCACAATGCGATGGGTGGCCAATGTCACGGAGTTTCAATGGCGTCTTCTGTTGCCGGTTTCGGCGGCGCTCCAGTTGATTGCGTTCGTGATTTTCTTCGTGACGGTGAGCCATCACAAAGCGCAGCCGGGCAAAACAAAACGGGCTCCTATCGAAACATGGATGAAGCTGGTCATCGCCGCAACCGTCGCGTTCCTGCTGGCACTGATCCTGAACCAGGTCGAGACCGTGGTACTGGTATCGACAGCAGAACATCCGGTCATACCGCACTGGCTGGATCAGCGTTACCTGTTTCTGGCTGCCTGGGGCTTTCCTGTATTGGCCGTGTGGGGATTCAACGCGAGATGGCTGCCCGTCTTCCTGGGCCTTCGCGAACCATACAGCCGCGGACTGCTGGCCGCGCTGGGGGCTTCGGCGTGCGGTCTCGCCGCGGCGCTTTTGGGACATCTCCAAATGGCGACGGTGCTGCTCTTGATTGCCAGCCTTCTTGCGACCTTCTCCCTGAGTGTGTTTCGTAGGCCGAGGAAACCCGCCAAAACGCTGGGGGTCTCCCCGATGTTTCCGGCTTTCGTTCGCGCCGCTTACGTTTGGCTGCTCATCGCTGCCGCGCTCGGCGTGTACGCGGCGGTGGCTGACACCCACGGCGGCGCTTGGGGCGCCTCTCGCCACGCTCTCACGGTCGGGTTCCTCTCTACGATGGTCTTCGCAATCGGCCAGAGAGTATTGCCTGCATTCTGCGGAATGCGGCTGCTCTATAGCAAGCGACTGATGGGGGCCTCGCTGGCAATCCTGAATCTCGGCTGCCTGCTGCGCGTAGCTTCGGAAGTTCCGGCATACGAGGCGAATATCCGCGCCGCGTGGCAAATTCTACCGGTGTCGGCGGTTACTGAGCTGACCGCGGTCACCCTTTTCGCCGTCAATCTTGGCATCACTCTGCTCCTACCGCCTCCGTGTCCGGCAGTTGCCAGACCACTAACGGGCACGGCGCTTTCCCACCCATCATGATACTTACCCATAAATGGATGCCCGTCATCGATGAAGACAAGTGCTCCGGTTGCGGGCTCTGCGTGAGCGCTTGTGGACCTGCCTGCCTGGGAATGGATCGCGCCCTTGCGGTTCTGACCCTGCCAGAGGTGTGCGGGAGCGAAGAACATTGCATCGGCGTTTGCGCGGACGATGCAATTCAGATGGCGTGGCTACCCTGGACCGGCGATACGTCACGCGGAAAATGGCGCGCCGCGCCGGGCCGTGACCCAAGTCACTGAAAGGCACGCCATCACCTTCTAAGCTCGGGTTGAGGACCAACGATGAGCGAATTAATCGACAACCGGGCACAGCGCGTGCGCACCCTGAAGGGAATCATCCATCGCCTGCACGCCGGAGAAGCGCCGGACGAGGTACGGGCCAGTCTGAAAGAACTGGTCTGCCAGACGGATTACTCCGAAGTCATGGCCATGGAGCAGGAACTCATCGCCGATGGCATGCCGGTGGAGGAGATTCAGGGCATGTGCGACCTGCACTCGCAGGTCACCCGGGAAGTTCTGGTGCAGTTGGCGCCCGCGCCGCTTCCTCCCGGTCATCCCGTAGACACGTTTCGCCGGGAGAACGAGGCCCTGCGCCAGTCCATCGCGCGCCTGCAACTGGCGATGAATGCGGTCCTCGAAACCGCGGACGACGGGGACGCGGCGGCCCCGCTGCTCGAATGGCGGCAAGCGCTCAACGAACTGCAGGATGTCGACAAACATTATCAGCGCAAAGAGCACCTGCTCTTCACGTGTCTGGAACGCCACGGGATCACTGGCCCTTCCAAGGTGATGTGGGGCAAGGACGACCAGATTCGCGAACTCCTAAAGGATCTCAGCATCGCTCTGCGTGAGGCCGGTGCCACGGTTGCGGAATGGAAGCTCCTGGCGGCCACCACGGGCGCGGCGGCGGCGAGCGCGATCCACGAAATGATCTACAAAGAGGATCAGATCCTGCTCCCGATTTGCCTGGAGCGCTTTACCGCCGACGAGTGGGCGGAGATCTGGGCTTCCTCACCGCGATACGGCTGGTGCCTGGTTGCGCCGCACGAAGGCTACAAGCCCGTGGACCGACAACCGGATCGAACTGCGACGGCCGGCGGCGTTTCCCTTCCGACCGGGACGCTCGCATTGGAACAACTGATCGCCATCTTCTCCACACTTCCGGTGGACCTCACGTTTGTGGACGCCGACGACCGGGTGGCGTTCTTTTCGGAGGGTCCGAACCGGGTTTTTGCACGCAGCCGCGCCATCATCGGACGCATGGTACAGAACTGTCATCCTCCGCGAAGCGTGGAAGTAGTGGAGCGGATCATCAGCGACTTCCGGGAAGGCCGGCAAAACGTGGCTGAATTCTGGATTCAGTTTGCCGGCCGATTCGTTCACATCCGCTATTTTGCGGTCAGGAGCGAGGATGGCCGCTACTTGGGGACGCTGGAAGTCACACAGGATGTCGGCCCCATCCGTGCCCTCGAGGGCGAGCGCCGGTTGTTGGAGTACGCCGACACGCTGCCGGTGGGTGTCCAATGAGCTTGCCGATCGGTCCTGAAACCACGGTTGGCGCGATGCTGGATGCCTATCCGGAACTCGAAAGCGTACTTGTGGAGATGGCGCCCGCGTTCGCAAAGCTACGCAATCCGGCGGTTCGCCGGACCGTGGCCAAGGTTGCAACCCTTGAGCAGGCGGCCAGGATCGGTGGAATCAGTCTGCCGGCGCTGATTCTGCGGCTCCGTAATGTCACGGGGCAGAGTGTGCCAGACTTGCCTCTCCCGCAGCCGCGACAGGATGCGGCTGGTGATGATACATCCTGGCTGACGTCCGGCCGCGTTGTGGAGGAGATCGACGCGGACACCATGCTGGAGCGGGGAGTTCATCCGATCGGCAAGATTCGCGCGACTGTGGCAGTACTTGGTCCGGAGGAAGTGGTGGTGCTGCGGAGTTCATTCCGCCCCCAACCGCTGATCGAGACGTTACGGCGCGCTGGGGCGCCGGTTCACAGTTCGATGCAAGGCGTCACGCACCTCACCTGGTTCGGAAGGCAGAGAAAATAGGCGATCGCTCTCTATTCGCCTCTCGACCCATTCCAGCCCGTCCGAGATAAGCTTGAAAGGCGTGATCTCGGAACCAGCAGCGATTCTCACCCCGGCCGTTCTGTTTCTGGCAACTATCATTCGCTCTGCTTTCGGATTTGGTGAGGCGTTGGTGGCCGTGCCGCTGCTCGCGCTTCTGATGCCTGTTGAAGTGGCGGCGCCGGTTGCTGTCCTCGTCTCTATCACGGTTGCCTTCATTGTGTTGTTACAGGACTGGAGGAAGGTTCACGTCCGCAGTGCCGTCAGATTGGTATTTTCAACGATGTTGGGCATTCCCCTGGGCCTGATGCTTCTGAAGGCCGTAGCCGAACCTGTCGTCAAAAGCATTTTGGCGGTTGTGATTATCGCCTTCTCCGCACAGTCATTGCTGAGCGGCGTACACCGCGAGCTGAAGAGCGACAGGTTTGCCTGGCTTTTTGGATTCAGCGCGGGAGTGCTCGGCGGAGCCTACGGTATGAATGGTCCTCCCCTGGTGATATACGGCTCGCTTCGAGGATGGTCTCCGCAGCATTTTCGGGCAACTCTGCAAGGATATTTTCTTCCGGCGAGCCTCGCGGGCCTCTGGGGCTACCGACTGGTCGGCCTTTGGACTCCCGCGGTGAATCGATTCTACTTGCTGTCATTGCCCTTGGTCATATTGGCGACGTTTTTAGGTCGCGCAATCAACCGTCGCCTGGACGCTTACCGCTTTATGCGTTATGTCCACGGTGGCCTCATTCTCGTTGGGATCGTTTTGTTGTTACAGGCCGCAACGGGTCATGCCGGGCATTAGCGAGAGACTGCTCCTGGCCGATGCAACCGTCACACACCAGGAGCGATTCTTCGGAAGACTGCCTCCACCACACGATCGCACCGCGATAGATGAAACGGAAACGCCTGGGCGGTCACGACACCCGCACGTTGTTGAAGATCTTTCCGCAGCAGAGACCGCGCCCTGTGAAGCCTGGTCTTGACAGCTTCGACGCCGATATCCAGACATCCTGCAGTCTGGGCCACTGACAGTCCTTCGACCGAGCGCAGCACGAAGACCATTCGATAAATCTCAGGCAGCGAATCGATCGCACCCTCCAGTACGATCCTGAGTTCATGGTCGTATGCCTGCCGCTCCGGATCTCGTGTGTCTGATGCCATTCTGGCCATAACGTGCCTGTCCGATTCCAAAACCGAATCGAGATTCTCCGTCCGCCCCTGGCGGCGCACGCGTCCCAGTGCTTCATATACCGTTATTTTCGTGAGCCAAGTCGAGAATTTCGCCTCACCGGCAAATTGGTTGAGATGCTCGTAGGCTCGGACGTACGCTTCCTGCATCACGTCTTCCGCGTCCGTATCATTGCGTAGAATCGACCGCGCCACCCGATAGAGCCGCTGATTATAACGGCGCATAAGGATCTCGTAAAGGGCGGTTTCGCCGGCGAGAACCCGCTGCACCACGTCCTCGTCCGCGCTGCCATCCCAAGCCGCAAGATTTGATCCCACCGTGCCCACTCTAGTACCCATTGTCGCGATGGTTCACCAGAGACAGAAACTCGTCCCGCGTGTCCTTTCGATCCCGGAAAGCACCCAGCATGGCGCTGGTCATTGCGCCCGAGTGCTGCTTCTCCACACCGCGCATCATCATGCAGAAGTGCCTGGCATAACAGATCACTCCTACGCCAACAGGGTCGACCACTTCCTGGATTGTCTGCGCCACTTCCTGCGTCAGCCGCTCCTGAATCTGCAGACGTCGCGCGAACATGTCCACGATCCGCGGAATCTTGCTCAGGCCGATCACCTTCTTGCGTGGCAGATAGGCCACGTGTATCCTCCCGAAGAACGGCAGCATATGGTGTTCGCACAGGCTGAAGAACTCGATGTCCTTCACGACTACCATTGCATCGTACTTCACCTCGTATAATGCGTTGTTGACGATCCGACGGAGATCTATCCGGTAGCCGCTGGTGAGAAACCGAAGAGCCTGGTCCGCTCTTTCAGGTGTCCGAATCAACCCTTCCCGCTGCGGATCCTCCTCTAATCGTTCCAGGATCTCTCTAATCAGCGGCGCAAGCGCCTGCCCCTCAGACTGCGAGTCGATCGCTCGTACTGCCACCTTAGCCGATGCCATCCGTATTCACCTTCACACCGTACGGAGTGAGCGGGGAGAAAAAGGCTGCACGAACTCGTCATAGAGATCATTGCGGGACTTCTGGTGGCGTTTGAACCCCGGGTCACAGCCTACGTGGTTGCGTTCTGGCTGTGGGGTATCATCGTTAATTAATCTGTTGCTCATTCCGGACTTTTTCGACATCGCGCTACGCGACTTTGGCCTGTCGCTGGGCGCGCTGGCGCTCGCTCGTCTGAGCCGGGAATTTGGCTCGTGATGTGAACTCAGCCTCTTGCCCTGTCGAGGATGTGTTCCACTTCGGCCCGGTCCACGTCCATGATGTGTTGAATTCCGCTAACCTCCGCCGACTCCCTGGTCAGGCGGCAAGGTCGTCCCGGCTGATGTAGTCCATCGAGAACTTTCGGCTGCCGGCCATGAGCTGACGTAGTCCCTGTGCCAGCCTCTAGTAATAAGTATACAGTCCCAACCCGCCTGCCGGAAGCTGCGTATCAAAGACCGTGTCGCCCAATTCGTGGCGCAAGGCGCTGGCGGTTACGAAAATCTCATCGCGAGAACTGCCGAAGCGCTCGATATAGACCGGCAGTTGACCCTCGTCAATGGCGCGGCCGAATCGTCTTGCCGACCATCGCGGCCGCGATGGGAGAGCGCGCCATGGAGATCACGATCACAGGGAGGCTGGGATCTCGGTCTGCGCTCATGCGCTGCTCCAGCGCCTGCAATTGCTCGATCGAATTCAGCCGTTCCATGCCTGTACTCCGCTCAGAAAACAGGTCCGCCGACATCGAGAATGTGCCCCTTGCAACCCCGCCGCGAGCAGATCTGCACGATGCCGCCGCCGCGGACGATCATGGGGACCATGGGGGTGCGGCATTCGGGACAATTTGAGGATCCTGTGAGATGTGCGTGGCAGTGCGGGCAAAAGAAGTCCGCCTGGGTACCGATCGGGATCTTCTGATCGGATTCCACACTGTGGCTGCCGTACAGCGACGAAAGCCGGATGTGGCCGTGCACGCCGTCATACGCGAAGGTCACGCGAATCGACGGGTGTCCGTCCACCGGGTGATCGGGGTCCATCAAACTGTGGTTGCAGCTTGCGCAACTGACCTCCACGGGGAAGATGCGTTCGTCGCTCTTTAGCTCGAAGTTGTCCAATCCGACGCGAGTTCGCTTCCACAATGTCCGCCACCCCAGCCGGACTTACGTTCGAGAAATAGTGGCCGTCCGCCACCACGATGGGCCCCAGCGCACAGGCCCCCAGGCAATGCACCGTTTCGAGCGTGAATTCGCGATCTCCCGTGGTTTCGCCCGCCGGCACGTCCAGCACGCGCGCGAATTCACGGGCGATCACCGGTCCGCCTCGCACATGGCAGGCCGTGCCCAGGCACACCGAACAGAGATGCTTGCCGCGCGGCCTCAGGCTGAACGAATGATAGAAAGTGGCCACGCCATAAACGTCCACCAGCGGCCGGCCGGTCTGGGTCGCGACGGCCTTCAACGCCTCGGCGGGAAGATAGCCGTACCTCACCTGGATGTTCTGAAGGATAGCAATCAGCCCACCGCGGCTGCCTGCATGCTTCCCGACAATTTCGGAAACGTGTTCCGCCGTCATATGTTTATGCGTACTCTTCGCAGCGCCAGACTCCGCCTTCGGGTTTGGGATAGATGCAGGTTTCCCGGTTTTCGCAGTTTGAGCAAAGGCCGGGATACGCGCTCGATTCTGTCGCGCGAGGCGCAGCGCTTCGGATTGGCAGCGCTGGTGCGGGGGACTGCCGGAACCCCATTTCAAACTGTTCGCATTGGAGAATGGCACGGTCGGACCGGGCCTCGTAAATGCAATCGGGATCGAATTTGCAGGTCAGACATAAGCCTCCGGCTACGCTCGGCTTCGACATGATTCACCTCACTGTTACTTTTGGCCCCGCCATTCACCGGCCCGTAACGCCACTCTGCAGTTGCGCTCGGACCAGGCGAATGGCGGCTGTTAGCAACCGCTTATCCGTGGTGCAAGTTGGCGACCATTTGCGACTTGGGCACTAAAGTGAATCAGATCAATAGGTTTTAGACACTGATATCTGAATTTGCTCGATCACGAGACGGGGAGATTTGAACCGACGGGGAGAATCTCCCCAGTTCACTGCCTGTCTTTGAGCTTCTCGCGTAGAGTCTTGCGATCGATTCCCAGAATCTCGGCCGCGCGTGTGCGGTTGCCGTCGACACTGGCCAGGACGTTCCGGATATACTCGAATTCCACCTCAGCTAACGGCCGGTCGAACCCGCCCTTTTCCAGCGCCGAGAATCGCATGAGCGAAGGCAGGTCCGGAACATCCACTGAATTCCCATCGGCCATTACCACCAGGCGCTGCACCACGTTCTCCAACTCTCTCACATTGCCCGGCCAGCGGTAGCGCTGAAGAACCTGCAGTGCGCAATCGGAAAAGCTCGGAACCGGTTTCCCCAGTTCCGCCGCAAAGCGGCAGGCAAAATGGCGGATCAGCAGTAGAACGTCCTCCCCCCGCTCGCGCAGCGGAGGCAGGTCGATGGTGATGACGTTCAGGCGAAAGTAGAGGTCTTCCCGGAATAGCTCCTTCCGGATGAGGGTGGGTAGATCCTTGTTGGTTGCCGCCACCACGCGAATGTCCACAGGTTGCGAGCGTGCGGAGCCTACCATGCAAACCTCGTGCTCCTGCAAGACCCGGAGAAGCCTGACTTGCATGGACTGGCTGGTGGCGCCAATCTCGTCCAGAAAGATGGTGCCGCCGTCAGCCGTCTGGAAGAAACCGGCGCGTGTTCCGGCGGCACCGGTGAACGCCCCCTTGACGTAGCCGAAGAGCTCACTTTCGATCAATGTCTCCGGAATCGCCGCGCAGTTCACCGGCACGAAAGGCGACGACGCGCGAGGACTGCCGTAGTGGATCGCTCTAGCGATCAGTTCTTTCCCCGTGCCGCTTTCGCCGGTGATCAGCACGGTGACAGCCGTCGGAGCAGCCTTGGAGATGGCGCCGAAGACCTTCTGCATAGCGGTTGACTCGCCGATAATTCCAAAGGGCGCCTGCGGTGTTCGGTACTGGGGAGCCTCTACCATGCGACGAACGCGCAGGTTATTCAGCGCCCGTTCCACGGCTGCGTACAGTTCTTCATCGGTGAAGGGCTTAGAAAGGTAGTCTTCTGCACCCGTTTTGACCGCGTCCACCGCCCCGCCGATTGAAGGATACCCGGTGATCATCACGATTTCCGTGCCGTCGTAGTTTTCGCGGACATGTTTCACCAATTCCAGGCCGCTCACTTTCGGCATTTTGCAGTCCGTGATTACCAGTTGCACCGGGGTCTGTTCCAGAATCCGTATCGCCTCGCAGACTGCGGACGCAGTGTAGACCAGGTAGCCTCTAGCCTGGAGATTCCGCTGGACCACCTCCAACGTGTCTGGCGCGTCATCCACCACCAGGATTCGCGCGGTCTCTTCGGGCTTGCTAGGGGGTGTCATAACGCGGTCTCATCTTCCCTCTGGCCGTTTCGGGGTAATCGGATCTCGAATCGCGCGCCCTTCCCCGGAGCGCTCTCCAGGTGCACAGAGCCCCCGTGTGAAGTCACGATGCCGTGGACTACCGCCAGACCCAGACCCGTTCCCTGATCGACATCCTTGGTAGTGAAGAACGGGGTGAACACCTTCTCTCTCACCTCGTCCGTCATGCCAGTTCCGGTATCTTGAACGCTGAGCGAAACCCAGTCCGTGCCTGCCTGCGTCTCGATGGTGAGTGTGCCTCCGTCCGGCATGGCTTGTATGCTATTGACAACCAAATTGACCACCACCTGGTGCAACTGTGAGGCATCCGCGGGGATCTCCGGTATGTCGGGCGCGAGCACGGGACAGAGCGTAATTCCAGCCCGGGCGCAACGGGACTCCAGGAAGTACAGCCCATCGCTCACTACGCGGTTGAGATTGACCCGCACTTTCACCGGCGGTTTCTGCCGCGAAAAAACCAGCAGCTTGTGAATCACCCCCCGGGCATGAAGAGACGCCTTGACGATCTTCTCCAGGTCTTTGGCTGCCATTTGCGGCAAATCCAGCGCCTTCTGCATGAGCTGCGCGAAACCCAGGATGCTGCCCAATGGCTCATTCAACTCGTGGGCAACCCCGGCGGCCAGTTGGCCGATTGTCGCCAGCCGATCGGCGTGCCGTAATTGCGCCTGCAGAGTGGCCTGCGACGCTTCGGTTTCGCGCCTCTCCACGATGAGAGACACTTCTCGCGCCACCGTATCGATCAAACTGCGCTCCTCCGGCAGAAACGGTCCCTCGGCGAACTCCACTCTCTCTTCCAAATAGGCGACTTCGATGACCCCGCGCACGTTGCCGTTCATCGTGAGTTCGGCGGTCTGACAATGGGAGCCGCTTTGCATGCCCGGAGTGGCGTAAACCCGCCCGTCCAAGACGATCCGGGCGCATGCAATACCGGGGAACTGCCAAGCCGGCGGCAAAAGTTCCACGATTCGCTGCAGAGCATCGCTTAACGAGACTTCGGGGAGTTGAGCAATCCGCCCGATTCCATAGAGGCACGTCAACTCCTTCACGCGCTCACGCAGAGCCCATTGTGCCTGGCGGCTGGCTATCGCCAAGCCGATTGTCCGGGCAATGGGCTCGCAGGCTTCCGTACTTCGTCGGTCGAAACGGCCCCCTCGAAGGTTCTTGAGCAGCAACTGGCCCGCCGCTCTCTCGTCCACCATGAAATCCAGCACCGCAACTGATGGATAGGGCTCGGGCCGGGCAACACTGCCCAGCGAATCGTCCAGAACCGTAAATCGCGACTTGGGCACAGGGCGGAGGGCGAATTCCCACCGATAGGAGAGGTCCCGGTCCAGCAGGCGTAGTTCCAGCGCATCACAGTCCAGGGAATCCAGCAGCATGTTGGAGATTTCAGTCAGGAACTCGATGCGTGCGGCACCCCGATTGGCGGAGCGAAGAATACTCTGGGACAGTGCCGCAAAACTCTCCGTTTGGATCGAACGTTCATCGCCGCTGAGGATGTCTTTCACTGGCCTAGCCACCGGCTGAACCAGCTCGTTTGTCGCCGGGTCCTCACGAAGCCAAATAGTAACACCAAGCTCAGGGCCGAGGCCGTCTATCGACATCCGCGGCCGTCAACCTGATCTTGATGGAAAGGGTGAACGCCGTCACCTTCCCGCAATTGAGCGCCGGGAGGCCATTTCGCCTCCTCTCGCCTGACGGTCGGACGCGGACAAGGCCGCGGCTGCGGCCGGGAAGACCTCATTGTCTTCGGTCGCGATATGATGGCGATAAAGGTCCCGCAATTGGAGCACTAGCGTCAGGAGGCGTGCCGCCCGATCCGCCGGCAGCATGCCATCTTTCAGCCACAGACGGCCCAGACTGTCCACTTCTCCATGGCTCCTGTCGGCGCAAACGTGCTCCTCTTCCAGCGACTCGATACGAACCATGAGCGCTCGCACCTCAGCGCTCTCGATCTGGCGCAGGCGGGGGAACAGGCTTTCCTCCTCATCGGCGGTATGCTTCGGCGCCGCTTGGCGGAAGTAGCGAAGAGCCGTTTCCAGGGCGCCACGCTGCTCTTCGTTCAGCGCCGCGCCCTTCGCCTGCTCGGCAACGCGCACCAGCACGTTGAGGAACATTTCGATGCGGCGGTGGCAATCGCTCAGCATCCCAACAGGGTCCGTGAAATCGCTCTCTCGTTTCGCTCCGATGACGATGGGCATGAAGTCGACTCCCTTACCTTACGATCGCGTCTCTGCTGGCTGGACGGGATGCGGGTAGGCGTCGCGCTCCTGCTCATCGAGACGCCGGGTCAGGCAGCGGAAGTCTTTTTCAACTGAAATCGTGAGGACGCCAGATTGCGCATATAGGCCGACTTCCTCTGAATCAGCCCAGGTGCGAGCAGCGTCCTTGGAGACGGACACCGTCATGATGCCCTGGCCAAACGCGGCCTCCACCGGACCCTGTTCCAGCCTGCTTTGCAACCGGTACGCCAACACCTCGCCAGCGCCGAAGTCTACTGACTCCTCCACTAGCCCTGTTTCCCGCAGTCGCTCGACTTCAGACCGTGTCAGGCGAAGTCGCACCGAGTTGCCCTGCAATCGCATTTTCATAGCCTAGTCCATACTACGCCGATCCGCCGGGGCATCCAGTGACTTCGGTCACGGCGGCGGAAATCCGGGGGGCTATCATAAGAGGTCTCCCTCGAACCGCCGTGACTTTCGTCACTGTCGTTGATCCTGCCGGGCCGTAGGCTGAAGTCATGGGGGCAATCAGCCAATGACGAACTTCGACGAAGCGCCCTTCCTTGTCATTTGGGAACTCACCCAGGCTTGCGATCTGGCATGCGTGCACTGCCGTGCCTGTGCGATCGAGAACCGGAGCCCTTTGGAATTGTCGACCGAAGAGGGATTCCGATTGCTTGAAGAAGTGCGTTCTTTCGGCGATCCTCTGATGGTCTTCACGGGCGGCGATCCTCTAAAGCGTCCGGATCTTTTCCCGCTGCTCGAAAAGAGCGTGCAACTGGGGCTGCGTACCACGGTGACTCCGATCGCCACTCCCTTGCTGACTGAGAACGCCATCGAACAGTTCCAGAATTGTGGAGTAGCCCGCATGGCGATCAGTCTCGATGGGCCGGACGCGAAGAGCCATGATGGTTTCCGCCGCGTGACGGGCTCTTTCGAGCGCACCATCCTCGCGCTGCAACATGCGCAGCAAATTGGCCTGCAAACGCAGGTAAATACCACTGTCACCAGACACAATGTTGGCCGGCTGAGCGAGATCGCAAACCTGGTGATGGGAGGTGCGAAGCTGTGGAGCGTGTTCTTCCTGGTAGCGACGGGACGCGCGTCAGCGTCTCAGGACCTCACTGCGGAAGAGTATGAAGAGGTTTTCGCCTTCCTTTACAACCTGTCGAAGAGCGCGCCATTCGATATCAAGACCACTGAAGCGCAGCATTATCGCCGGTACGTGGCGCAACGGCGAAAGGCCGAAGGAGCAGGCAAGGCCGGGACACGCCAGGTTAGCCCTGAGATCATACAGAGGCAGGCCGGTATCAATGACGGCAAGGGATTTGTGTTCGTGTCGCACACGGGGGAGATCTTCCCCAGTGGATTCCTGCCCCTGGCCGCCGGTAACGTCCGCCACGACTCGCTCGCCACCGTATATCGCGAGTCGCCCCTTTTCCAGACGCTTCGCAACGCTGACAATCTAAGAGGGAAGTGCGGTGACTGCGAATATCGCAATTTGTGCGGTGGTTCCCGGTCGCGATCCTACGCGTTGACGGGTGATTTCCTGGCTGAAGAGCCGCGATGCGTGTATGAGCCGAAAGGGCCCGATAACAGCCGCCGGATCAGTTCAAGGACAAGTCTGCCGCTGGCGGACGCCGCTCCGCTCGTCCAACTCCTGCCGGCCCGCTAGAATTTAAACGTCAATTCCAGAAACCCAAAGCTGGCGTTTTTTCCTTGCGGGTATATTGACTGGGGCACCAGTTTTCCCGCTGCGTACCCGTAGTATGTGCCGACGGCAACATGGCCGTTGACGTTGTAGTCGGCGCTCAGATCATAAAGAGTCGCCAATCCCGACTGCCCGTTGGACGGGCGTCCGGTGTAGCCGAACGTCCAGGGCTGGAAGGCTCCCCCGCCGGAGTACCAGAGATCGTTGCGGTTGGCCAGGCGAAGCGAGTGGACGTCGGAGCGGATAGTGATCTTCTTAGATGGCCGCACCTGCAATTCGCCGAACACATCGCGATTGTTCATCATGTTGAAGAACGGAAAGCGCGCATAAACACGGGGTGTGGGCAGCACCTGAAAGAACGTGCCGTGGGTTGAGTCGCCCGCATTCTTGTCGCCTGAGCCGTAGTCATATCCACCGCGGAACCACGGTTTCAATCCAGCCAGGAATTTCGGTTGCCAGCCCGCCTCCGCCGCAAACGCCCCGGCGCGTTGATTCAGCTTGCCCCACGCACCGGATTGCAGCGCAACCCAGGCAAGCGCATCGAGCTGTCCAGCGCGGGTTTCAAGCGTATGGACATAGTGGCCTCCGAAGGTGCCGATATTAATGTGGGCTGTGTCGGCATTCCGAACCGGAGCAGGCCGGTTGTCAGTTTTCAGAACCCCGTCGCGCAGGTCCTGATACCCCAGGCCGAAGACACGCCACTCGCCGGCGCTCTTCTTACCCCCCACTTGGCCGGTCAGGGCTCCATAAAAGACATTGATGTTGAGTTCTCCCCATCCATCCGCTTGAAAGACGCCGCGCGTGGGGCGGCCGCCGAACAGTGTCAGATCCAACTTGGATCGATTGAGGTTGTACTGGACGCCGTCGAAACTCCGGCCAGCGTCGGAAAAACCGAAGTTTCCGATCAGGCGGTGAGCGATACGGTCGCGCTTGAGAGCGGCCAGAGTGCCATCCTTGGGCGTAACTTCGGCGCCATCGATCAACTCCATGCGGCCGAACTTCAGCGACTGCCCGTCTACACCGCCCAATCTCTTGAAGCGAACAACACCCTGCTTGGCGAACACCATCCCCCGTTGGTATTCCAGTGATTTGCCGCGAAATAGCTACTTTCCGGCGCAAAAATAGCTAACTTTAGCGTTTGTTTTCAGTTAGCGCGAACCGGCAAATTTGCACAGACGCAACTTTCCGTCTCTCTGTGCGCGT
>Ga0182018_10000270_pt1 | contig 68932 bp, 60 predicted proteins | sample 812P2MmetaG_FD_120490 | JGI IMG/M metagenome (GOLD analysis project Ga0182018, IMG submission 120490) | Permafrost microbial communities from Stordalen Mire, Sweden - 812P2M metaG | ecosystem: Environmental > Terrestrial > Soil > Wetlands > Permafrost | place: Sweden: Stordalen | collected... | reverse complement strand
TAGCTCCTAGCTTCTAGCTGCCAGCTCCGAGCTCCATGTTTGTCCTGGCAGCTGGAAGCTAGGAGCTGAAAGCTAAAGAACTCGTTCTTTCTGTCTCGCGTCGGCTGCGGGGTCTGCGGCGGGTTGGGTGGGCCAGCCGGGGAGGCGCTGGTCGCCGGTGATCAGGCGGGCGCCGCGGGTGAAGGTGAGGTAGTTCCAGATCCAGGCAGCGAAGACGGAGAGGCGGTTGCGAAAGCCGATGAGAAAGAAGATGTGGACGGTGAGCCAGGTGATCCATGCGGGAAAGCCGCTCATGTGGGCCTTGAATGGCCATTCGACTTTGGCGACGGCGGCCATGCGACCGATGGTAGCCATATCCCCCTTGTCGAAGTAGCGGAAGGCGGGCCGCTGAGCTCCCTTGAGGTCGGCGGCGATGATTCTGGCAACGTGGTCGCCCATCTGCATGGCGGGCTGGGCGACGCCTGGAACCTGATGGCCGTTCTGTTCAAAGTGGGCCAGATCGCCAAGGACGAAGATGTTGGGCAGGCCAGCGGGGTTGAGCGTTCGGTCGACGGGGACACAGCCTCGGCGATCGAGAGTCGCGCCGAGGAGCTTGCCGAGAGGTGAGGCCTGCACCCCGGCCGCCCAGAGGGTTACGATTGCATCGATGCGGCTGCCTGCGGCTTCAACCCAGCCGGGACCGATTCCAGTGACTTGAGTTTTTGTGTGCACTTCAACGCCGAGGCGGGTGAGCGCGGCTTCAGCTTTGGCGGAGAGATCGGGAGGGTAAGCGGCGAGAACACGCGGGGAACCTTCCAGCAACATGACGCGCGACTTGGATGGGTCGATGTGGCGGAAGTCGTGGCGCATGTAGAGCTGGGCGATGTCGCTGATGGCGCCAGCGAGCTCGACTCCGGTGGGCCCGCCGCCAATGACGACGAAATTGAGGGGCGGATGCGAGCCCTGCTCGACCATCTGGCGCTCTGCCAATTCAAAAGCCAGCAGCACTTGGCGGCGGATTTCAGTAGCGTCTTCGATGGTCTTCAGGCCGGGGGCGAGCGGAGCCCACTCGTCCTTGCCGAAGTACGAATGGGTTGCACCGGTGGCGAGGACGAGATAGTCGTACGCGAGTTGAGCGCCGGAGCGGAGTGAGACTCGGCGGGATGGAGTGTCGATGGCTACAACTTCGTCCATGAGGACCTGGGTGTTGGCCTGCTTGCGCAGAATGGAGCGGATGGGTTGAGCGATGTCTGCCGGGGAAAGGACGGCCAGGGCGACCTGGTAAAGCAGCGGCTGAAAGGTGTGGTGATTGCTGCGATCAACGACGGTGACGTCGACGGGAAGATGGGCAAGACCCAATGCAGCGCGAAGGCCAGCAAAGCCGGCACCAACGATGACGACCCGGGGGCGTGTAGTTTGGCGGGGAAGTTCGGCCAAGGGGTACTCCTCTCTAATCAAGATGCTTGAGAAGGGAGATTGGTGACAGAACCGACGAGGAAAATCCGTCCGATGCCTTTGCCAGGGGTGCTGCTCGACGGTGATGTTGACGGCGGAGGTATTGCCGGATGCGGAGTCGGCCTGAATGTTGGTGGCAATGCCAGGGAGCGAGGCGGGGGTGAAGGCGACGGCGCCGTCAAGGACGGAGGTGGCAGTGGCGGACCGGGCGGCGAGGAGATTGAAGGGTGGTCAGACGGCGTGGACCAAGCAGGGCGGGGCTGTGGCGGTGAATTGATGGAGGGCTCTCCCTCAAAAGGCCAGGATCGGGAAACCCGGGGAGCGAGCCTCAGATTTCAGGGTAGAAGTCAAAGAAGGCGTCGAGGCTGCGCTTGAGCTGGGTCTCGATTTCTTCGCGGGTGCCGTCGATGACGTGCATGGTGACGTGGGCTTCGTGTCCGGTGGCCAGCTTAAGGGTGGCGTCGCGGATTTCAGTGACTTCGCCTTCAGGGAGGAGCCGGAGACCGTAGATTAGAGTCAGATTCGCCATATGGCTCATCATAATGAACGCACCCTGCGAGGAACAGAGCGGAGGGCTGGCGGCTGCATCTAGAATCGACATGGGAAACCTTATGACAGAGATTCGCGATACCGTTATTCTCGGTTCCGGCTGCGCCGGACTGACGGCGGCTATTTATACCGGCCGGGCTGGACTGAAACCGCTGGTTCTTGAGGGCCACGAGCCCGGAGGACAGCTCTCGATCACGACGCTGGTGGAGAATTTTCCCGGCTGGCCAGATGGGATCCAGGGACCGGAACTGATCGACAACATGAAGAAGCAAGCGGAGCGGTTTGGGGCGACGTTTCAGCTGGCTCACCTGACTCGGGTGGAACTTGGCTCGCATCCGATCAGACTACATACTTCCGCGGGAGAGATTTTGACGCGGACGCTGATTGTGGCGTCGGGCGCGAGCGCGCGGTGGCTGGGATTGCCGAGCGAGCAGGCGTTGATTGGGCACGGGGTTTCAAGCTGTGCGACGTGCGATGGGTTTTTCTTCCGCGGCAAAGAGATCGCGGTGGTGGGCGGCGGAGACTCGGCGATGGAGGAGGCGCTGTTTTTAACGCGCTTCGCGAGCAAGGTGACGCTGCTGCACAGGCGGGAGAGCTTCAGGGCCTCGAAGATCATGCTGGAGCGGGTGATCGCCCATCCGAACATTGAGCTCCGCACCAACACGGTGGTGCAAGAGGTGTTGGGCGTTGAAGAGAAGGATGTGAAGGGGCTGCGGCTCCGCGATGTGACGAATGACGAAGTGTGCGAGTTGGCAGTCAGTGCAATGTTTCTGGGGATTGGGCACGAGCCGAACGCGAAGATGTTTGAGGGGCAGATGGACCTGGATGAGGACGGGTACATCAAGACCAAAGGCAATGTGCTGACGACATTCAATGGTGTGGTGGTGCGTGGAGTGTTTGCCTGCGGAGATGTGCAGGATCGCCGCTACCGGCAAGCGATAACGGCGGCGGGCTCGGGATGCATGGCGGCTCTGGAGGCGGAGAAGTATCTTGAGGCACTGGGGCACTGAGGCGCCGACCAAGAGCGCTACCAGGCATGAAAGACGAAGAAGGCCGCTGCGACAAGGCATGCGCCTGCGGCGGCGTGGTTCCAGCGTAGATGCTCGCCAAAGTAGAAGAGGGTGAAGACGGCGAAGACGCTGAGCGTGATGATCTCCTGAATCACCTTGAGCTGAACGGGCGAGAAGCGCGCGGCGCCGATGCGATTGGCGGGGACCTGCAACAGGTACTCGAAGAAAGCGATGCCCCAACTGACGAGGATGACCTTCCACAGCGCGTCCTGACGGTACTTCAGGTGGCCATACCAGGCAAAGGTCATGAAGATGTTGGAGAAGATGAGCAGAATTACTGTCCACATAGTCGGCTTGGATGCGGGCTGGGTGGACAGGGATTCAGCAGGAGTACGATGACGGCGCTTGCGGAGAATCTGGAACGGCTGGAAGAGCGGATTGGGCAAGCTTGCCGCGAGGCGCGACGTGGGCGCGGCGAGGTCGAGCTGATGGCTGTCTCAAAGACCTATCCAGCGGCTACGCTCCTAGAGGCTGCGGGGCTCGGGCTTTCGCTTTTTGGAGAGAGCAGGGTACAGGAGTTTGGGGCGAAGTCGCTGAATGCGGCAGCCCTGAGATCGGCGTGCGGAAAAGAGGATCTGCGGGTGCACCTGATCGGACACTTGCAGACGAACAAGGCAGCTCGGGCGGCGGAGCTATTCGATGCGGTGGATTCGGTTGACTCTCTGCGGCTGGCGGAGAAACTAAACGAGGCGGCGGGGAAGTTAGGCAAGCGGCTGCCGGTGCTGATTGAAGTCAAGCTGAGCACTGAAGATACGAAGGCGGGGTTGGAGCCGGATTCCGTTGAGGCTTCAGAGTTGCTGGAGCGGTTGCCGGGGATGGAACATCTGGAGGCGCGAGGGCTGATGACGATTGCGCCGTGGGGCGTGGCGGAGGATGTGACGCGGGCTTGCTTTCGCAGCCTAAGGGAGTGGCGGGATCGCTGGGCGGAGGCGCATCCGGGCTTGAGATTCGACGTATTGTCGATGGGGATGAGCGGAGATTTTGCGCTGGCGATTGACGAGGGCGCGACGCGGATCCGCGTGGGGACGGCGCTGTTCGGGAAGCGGCAGCCGTGGACGGGGCCGGAATGATTCGGGCGGTTGCGGGCGGAGTGACGCTGGCGGTTAGGGCGCAGCCGGGGGCGAACAAGACGGCGATCGTTGGCGTATGTGGCGAAGGGAATGCGACACAGTTGAAGATTGCGGTGCAGGCGCCGCCGGTAGAGGGGAAGGCGAACATGGCGCTGGTTGGTTTTGTGGCGGAGACGTTGGGAGTTGCAAAGAATAAGGTGGAGTTGATTAGTGGGAAGTTATCGCGAAGCAAGGTGTTTTTGATTAAAGGAGTTCGTCTTGAGAATGCCTCGACTTTGCTCGGGCAGTGGATCAAGACGTCGTGAGCGTAGCCCAATCGAGGATCCTGGCCTTGAAAATGTAATCGCGCGTCAACTCGCGGTTTTGGAGATGGTGATTCTGTAACTGTCCAACTCGTGGTAATTTGGCGAATGTGCATGAGACCGATCGACAAATCGAGCGGGGCCTTGTTCTTCAGCGTGCCGGCAATGTTCAAGCGGCTGCGGAAATCTATCAGAAGGTTCTGGAGCGGAATCCAAACCATCCGGACGCACTCTACTTGCTGGGTTGCCTGGCGCACCAGGCCGGTCACAATTCAGTTGCGGTGGAGTTTCTAAATAAAGCTATACTGGCGCGCCCGGGCAAGGCGGCGTACTACTATGCTCTCGGCAACGCGCTTGCCAACCTTGAGAAGGACGAGTTAGCGGAACACAATTTGCGCGAGGCAATCAGGCTGGGCAGCCGGCCGGAGTTTCATACCAGCCTGGGTTTGTTTTTTAAACGGCAACATCGGCTGAGTGAAGCCATTGCGGAGCTCGAAGCGGCGGTCCAATTGGCTGCTGATGATGGAGAAGTCCACTTCTATCTGGGCAAAGTCCTTCATGATGCTGGGAAGCTGCAGGAAGCGATCACCAGTCTTGAGAAGGCGCTCAAGATTCAGCCAGGCCACGTTCCGACGTTGGCTGCGTTGAGAAAGGCTCTTGCCTCGGCCCACAGAGATGACGAAGCCAGTGCGCGACTTGAAGAAGCGGTAGAGCCGGTTGGGAAGGATCACGATCAGCTCTGCGATTTGGCAGATGCTCTGCAGGAGGCCGAAGACCTGGCAGGGGCGATTGCGGTTTACCAGCGTGCGCTTGGGCTGGGCGGGGAATCGCCGCGAGCCTGGTATGCGTGCGGCTGCGCTGACATCACGAGCGAAGATTTTGCATCCGCGATCGCCTGCTTTGATAAGGCCATCAAGCTGCGGCCGGAATGGCTGGAGGCACGTCATAATCTCGCCCGAGCTTTCTATGAGATGGGGCAGGTGGGTGAGGCGTACGAGGAATTTAAAGTGTGCGCGGGGCGAGGCGAGGAGGGCGCCCGGCTTGCGCGGGCGATGTTGGCGGTGATTGCGCCGGGCGCTCCGCAGGCTAGTAATGAAGAGGTTTTGCTGACGCGACAAGCATGGGTCAAGGACCTTCCGACGGACGAGTTTTCCGTACGAACTGCGCCGGTTCAGCCACATGCAGGCGGTCGATTAAGGATTGGTTATGTCTCTTCGTTTTTTGCCAGCGATAACTGGATGAAACCTGTTTGGGGTTTGATCAATCAGCACGATCGCAGGGACTTCGATATCTATTTGTTTTCCGACGCTCCAAGGTCGGCGATTCGGCACGGGTACAGCGCGCACGAGGCGGACCATTTCTTCGATACCACTCGACTGTCGAACCGCGCCCTGGCGGAGTTGATTCAAGAGAGCGGGATTCAGGTCTTGATCGATCTGAATGGGTATAGCGAGATGAAGCGGCTGCCGATGTTCATGCTGCGGCCTGCTCCGGTGGTTGTGGGCTGGTTCAACATGTATGCGACGACTGGTATGCCATGTTTTGACGCTCTGATTGGAGATGGCGAAGTGATTCTGCGGGAAGAGGAGGCATTCTACTCGGAAACAGTTCTGCGGGTGGCTCAGAGCTACCTGACATTCAGCGTGGATTATCCTATGCCTCCTGTAGCCGCGTTACCATGCGCCGTCAGCGCTCCATTCACGTTTGGATGCCTGGGCTCGCAATACAAGATCACGAGTGAAGTTGTGGCGGCGTGGAGCCGCATCCTCATCGCAAGCCCCGGCAGCCGTCTGCTGCTGAAGAACAAGCGCTTGAAGGAAGATACGTCGTGCGCGTTTGTGGAGAAATTGTTCCGGCGGTTTGGCGTGGCGCGAGAGCGAATTGTGTTTGAGGGCCCGGAGGAACATTACGAATTTCTGACGGCCTATGACAGGGTGGATGTTGCGCTCGATACGTTTCCGTATAACGGCGGCACCACCACGACTGAATCGATCTGGCAGGGGGTTCCGGTGATTGCGTTTGCGGGAGATCGCTGGGCTTCGCGAACGAGCGCATCCATCCTGCGGGCGGGCGGACTTGGAGACTTTGTTGCGGACGACCTGAAGGAATACGTTGCTCTAGCTGTACGGCTGGCCAACTCGCCTGAGGAAAGGCCGCGGTTGGCTGCTCTTCGGGCGAACATGCGGGAACAGCTGTTGGCTTCCAGTGTTTGTGATACACGCAGGTTTGCACGAGAGATGGAAGACATCTATCGGAATTGTTGGAATCGGTTTTTGCAGAAGTGAGAGGTTGCTGAGTTCGGCAGGTGGGAGCGCGCTGGTGAATTCCGATCGCTAAGCTCATGCAAGATCAAAGCTCAAAATCGACTAGCGGCTGTGAGGGGCGAAGGCGGCGGCCAGGGCTTCTTCAGGCTCGGGGCGGACGCGGAAGTCGGCGTGGGCTTCGGCGAAGAGGACGCGGCGGTCTTTTGCAATGACGTAGGTTGCGGGAATTGGCAAGCGCCAGCTTTTTTCGCCGTTGACAAAGGGGATATTGACGAGGATGGAGAGGTAGTAGGCGCGGTGATAGTCGGGCACTGTGTAAATGAGGCCAAATTGTTCTGCGACGAGGTTGCCTGGGTCGCAGAGCACGGGGAAGGGCAAGCCGTGCTGACCGGCCATGAAGTCGCTTTGTCGCCCGATCTGCGGGCCTATGGCGACCATGAGGGCTTCGCGCTCGCGGATGGTGCCGTAGAGGTCGCGCCAGGCTTCAAGTTCCGTCACACAATACGAGCACCAGCGGCCGCGGAAGAACTTGACGATCAGCGGGCCGAGGGCGAGAAGGTCGGCGCTGCGGACGGTGCGCCCGTTCGAGTCGTTGAGTGTGAACTCGGGGGCGAGGTCGCCGACGGGGAGGATTTTCTCCTCGATCCCCGACGCAAACAACTCCGCAACCGCCCGTTCGCCAACGGCAAGGCGCTCGGCCTGCACCAGGTGGCGAGTGTTGGCGGTGATTTCATCGAGTTGGTCCTGAAGTGTGGTCATGCTTGCGCCTTTTGAGAGTTGGAGAGCGAATGAAGTGTGCGGACGGAAAGAATGACACCTATCGCCCGAAGCGTTGTTTGCTGCCCATGCCCATGGCGCCGAGGCCGCCGCGCATCATGCTTTTTGCTAATCCGCCCTTGCCCATTTGCTTGAACATCTTGGCCATTTGGGCGTATTGGCGGAGGAGCTGGTTTACGTCCTGGACTTCAGTGCCGGAGCCTTTGGCGATGCGCTTGCGGCGCGAGCCGGAGATGATTTCGTGGTTGCGGCGCTCAAAGGGCGTCATGGAGTTGATGATGGCCTCGAGGCGCGCGAACTGTTTTTCGTCGACGCTGCTCGCCGCCTGCTGCATACCGGCGAAAGGTCCGACGGAGGGGAGCATTTTGAGAATGCTCTCCATGGAGCCCATCTTCTTGATCTGGCGGAGCTGATCGCGGAAGTCTTCGAGGGTGAAACCGTCGCCGAGGAGGGCTTTCTTGGCCAGGTCCTCCTGCTTTTTACGGTCGAGGGTGGACTCGGCCTTCTCGATGAGCGACATCATGTCGCCCATGCCGAGGATGCGGCCGACGATACGGTCGGGGTGGAATGGCTCGAAGGCATCGGGCTTTTCGCCGACGCCGATGAACTTGATGGGCTGGCCGGTGACATGGCGGATGGAAAGGGCTGCGCCACCGCGTGCGTCGCCGTCCATCTTGGTGAGGATGACGCCGGTGAGACCGAGCCGGGTGTGGAAGTCCTGGGCGGAGTTGACGGCGTCCTGGCCGGTCATGGCGTCGGCGATGAAGAGGATTTCCGAGGGGTTGAGGAGCTTCTTGAGGCGGGCCATTTCATCCATCAACGATTCGTCGATGTGGAGGCGGCCGGCGGTGTCGACGATGAGGGTATCGCAGCCCATGATGCGCGCTTCGCGGAGGGCTTCCTTGGCGAGGCGGAGGACGAGGTCTGGACCGGCGGGTTCGTCTTTCTGATCACCTTCGTAGAGTTTGGCCTCGATCGACTTGGCGACGACCTTGAGCTGCTCGCGCGCTGCGGGGCGATAGACGTCGACGGAGACGAGCATGGGGCGATGGCCACCCTTCTTAAGCCAGGCCGCGAGCTTGCCGCTGGTGGTGGTTTTGCCGGAGCCCTGCAGGCCGGCCATGAGAATGACGGAGGGCGGCTGCGAGGAGAACTTGAAGCGAGCTGTGTCTTTGCCGAGGAGGGTGATGAGTTCGTCGCGAACGATCTTAATGACCTGCTCGGATGGCGAGAGTGCGGTGAGGACTTCAGTGCCGACGGCTTTGACGCGAATCTGTTCGATGAGGTCGCGGACGACGTTGAGGTTGACGTCGGCCTCGAGCAGGGCTACGCGTATTTCGCGCAGGGCATCGGTAATGTTTTCTTCAGTAAGCGTGCCCTGGCCGCGAAGGGTCTTGAAGGCGCGCTGGAGTTTGTCTGTGAGGTTTTCAAACATGGTCTATTTCAGTGTAATGGAAAGATGGAGGCAGTGTTTGCAGGCCTCAGGGCTCGCAGAGCCTTGGGCACCCACGGATCAGAAGCCGCTAGCAGCGTGTAGCGGACTGGTTTCAGCGGGCAACTCATTGCATAGGCCAAGCGCCAGCAGCGGGTACACGGTGCCGCTATAGGAGATGAACTGCCAGCCGTCCCGGTTAAGAGAGCGCGTCCACCATCTGCCCGAAGAGCGTTGGTTGGTCAGCAGCCAGTGGATGCCCCGCTGAATGCGGGGATCGCTGGCCGGAATCCCGTCCTTTCGCATGACGATGATCGCGAGGCCGGTCATGTGGCCGTCGCTGGGCGGATCGGTAAATTCGAGTTCTGTCCGGAGCTTCTCTGCGCGATTGCCGTTGCCCCATTCTTGGGGCTGGGCGAAGGTCCGAATTGACCAACCTCCATCGGGCATCTGGCGCCGGGAGATCATCTGAATCAATTCCTGTTTACGCTTCGCATCAAGCAATCCGGGGAGCTCGGCTGCCGCCCAGAGCAGATCGGTGCGATCATAGTCGCCCTGCATCTTGCGGTCGGCGCGCAGGTAGTTTTCGAGCAGGTTGATCTTGGCCTCAAGTGGGGTGCCGCGCTGCAGGGCAAGCCAGCCGGGCGCGTTGCCCACGGCTCTGGCTGCCACGGTGGCTAACTGATAGCGGCTTGATTCAAGCGGCGGGTTGTTGTCATCACTGATGGTCCAGTCTCCGTCGGCCCGCTGCAGCTTGAACATCATGGCCAGGGCCTGAGCTGTTTCGGGAGATAAGCGGTGGGTAACGTGCGCATCCCATATCGCCAGCCCTGCGGCCACATACACTGCCTGCGTGGAGTCCAATTCTGGACGCTGGTCGGCGGGGTCGGTGGCCAGCTCAGCCTGGAGCGTGCCCACAAAAAAGGCGCGCAGCTGACGATTGGGCTGCCCCAACTGCGGCGTCAGCAGAGGGCGCACCACCATGTATGAGCCGTTGGTGTGACAGGCAACGCATTTCCACTCCGCGGTCCAAGCCACCGCGCCTTGTTCCATATAGTCAAGGGCGAGCTTTGGCGTGAAAGCAATTTTGGACTCTGCAGGGGATGGGCGAAGATAGGTCACATCTTTGTGGTGATACTGGTATTGAAACGGAACCTGCCACGCCTCTTCCGTGGTCGAGCGCCGCAGTTCGAGGGGCATCGAGTCATGGTCGAAGGTCCATGTGCCCTTAATCGCGGCTCTATCCGCACTGATTCTGCCCTCGAAGGCTCCGTTGCCACCATTCAGAGTGAGTCTCAAAATAGATCCATCAAGAGTGAGCGAGTCAGCGTGCACCGCATCGTGGAAGAACTCGACATAGCAAGCTGGGACTTCCCAACCGCCGCCTTCCTTTTTCGCGATCTGAAGGACAACGCGATGCTGGTCTGCGTCGGCAGGGAGGGTTCCCTGCCAGGTTGCGGCAAGATCCTGGGCGTGGGCGGCGGCGGATATGAGCGAGGTGAGGGCGCAGAACTGAAGGATGCTTTTTCTCATCAAAGGATTTTCCTTCGTGGGATTCTCTCCCGCAGGGGTTTCGGCAATGGATGCTCGGCTCGGGAATGGTACCAAATGAACTTCTCAAGCGCAATCGATTGGTTAGGGGCATTTCATTGCTTTTTCTACCTTCACCGGAGCGAATCCAGGGCCACGGCTGCCGCGCTTCGCGCATTTCAACTTTAGAATGAAGCAAGGAGCAGGATATGAGCGACGGTCGCGAGGAGCGCGAGGAGCGGGAGAAACGCCGCGAGCAGGAAGAGCGTGAGAATCGCGAGGATCGGTTGGAACCTGAACGGGAAGTTGAGTGGGAGCCGGAGCGGGTGGACTCTTGATTCCTCAGCTTAAGGTTCGGATGAGTGGGAAGGGATTTCGGGAATGATGCGAGAGATGATGAGGCCCCAGTAGGAGAGGTGTGGCTTGCGGAAGGGCTGATTGTGGGCGAGGTTGGGAACCACAAGCAACTCGGCAGGGCCGGGGCAACAGGCGACCAGATCGCGGGCCATTTGCACGGGAAACAGGCGGTCTTTTTGTCCATGGACGACGATCACCGGCAAGGAGCAGGAGCGCAAGGATTCGCGGGCTGACCAAATGGGAGGCGCGAGGAACGAAAGCCGTGATGGAAGCCCGGTGGCGCATACGGCGGCGCGGAAGGACGTAAAGGCCGCGCACAGCAGCAGTCGATGCGCTGGCACGCGATAGGCGATTGCGGCGGCGGGTCCGCTGCCCAATGAGAATCCGAGGATGGATATGGGCAGGCTTGGCGTCAGCTTCTGCAAATACTGGAAGGCAGTGAGGGCATCGAGATCGCATTGGGTCCAGTCGACGGAGCCGGTGCTGCGACCGTAGCCGGAGTAATCGAATACGAGCGAGGCGACTCCGTTGGCGGCGAGAAGCCGCTGAACGGGGAACCAGCGCTGCACATTCTCGGCGATTCCGTGGCAGATGAGGATCGCTGCGAGCGCAGGACCTGATGAAGGCTCCACGAAGACGGCGTCGATGAGGTTTTTACCGCTGGGGATGGTGTGGTGCGATGCGGAAGTGTCAGTTGTTTCCGTGCGGCGAGCGAAGCCGACTGATTTCAGAACGCGATCTCGCAGGATAAGAGCCTTGCTGATGCCGGTGAGTGCGACGGTGAATGAGATTCTGTGAGATCGCATGGCCTGACAATTCCTGAAGGGTCATTGTTGCCGGTGAAGTGGGAAGAACCAATACGCTTTGGCATTACTGAGCGGGGGCGATGAGGTACTGTTCCAGTTTGCCGTCGGGGTAGGTGTAGGTGGTGAGGGTGAGGTGCTTGCCAGGGTAGACGATCTGGAAGGCATGGAAGGTCATGCCCCCGCGGAGTTGCTCGTCGGACTGGTGGAAGGTGAGCGGTTCGCCGAGTGGGGCAAGGCTGGACTGGAAGTCGGCGAGGGCTTCAGGGGTGAAGTAATCGCTGAGGTTGGGGGCGAACAGGGAGCGGTCGATGCGGCGTTGCTGGAGATCGTGGTAGATGGCGAGGGCCTGGGCTTCGGCGGGAGTGGCTGGTGTAGCAAGAATTACAGGAGAGGCGAGGCGCGCGATGGTGATCGCTGCGCTCACGGCGTCCTGATTTGTGAGGACGGCGACGGCGACGCCATCGTCGACGAGGACTTCGTTGTCGGAGACGAATCCTGAGACTTCGCCGGAGTGCTCGATGGAGCGGTGGCCATCGCGATCCATCACTTCGACGCCGAGGCCGTAGTGGGTTCCCTTGCCGTCTTTCAGTTTGATTTCAGTGAACATCTGCTTGTAGCTTTCCGGCTTCAGGATGGATTGAGCGATGAGGCTCTCATCCCAGAGGGCGAGGTCGTGCGCGGTCATGGCCAGTTCGCCGGCGGCGAACATCCAGCCGCGCCCTTCCTTGGGGGCGACGCGGAGAGGTCCAAGGGCGTGGCGAAAGTAGGCGGTTGCGTCGGCCTGAGTGAGCTTGGTTTCATCGGAGTTCCACACGGACTGCATGCCCAGCGGGCGGAAGATGCGGCTGGTGAGAAAATCCATGAGCGGATGGCCTGCGATGGTTTCAACGATGCGTCCAGCGATGACGAAGTTGGTGTTGGAGTATTGCCATTGCGTCCCGGGCTCGAAGTCGAGAGGTTTTTTGGCCCATGTGTCGAGGATCTGTTGCGAGGGCTCGGGAACGAGCATGGGAGTCATGACGTAGTCCTCGGGCCAGTAGTCCTGGTAGCCGGAGGTATGGGAGAGGATCTGGCGGATGGTGACGACATCTCCCTGGGTGAGGCCGGGGACGTATTTGCCGACTGGATCGTCGAGGGTGAGCTTGCCTTCTTCCTGAAGAAGCAGGATGGCAGCGGCGGTGAATTGCTTGGAGATGGAGCCGGTGGAGTAGCGCATCTCCGGCGTGGCCGGGATGGCGGGTGTGGTTGCAGTGGCGAGGCGGGCGCTGCCGTAGGCGTGGGTGTAGGCGAGCTTGCCATGCTGGACGACGGCGACGGAAGCGGAGGGAACGCCAGTCTGATCTAGGACCTGCTGGGCGATGCGGTCGACGCGGGTTTGTAGGGCGGGATCGAGGGTGGCGATGGATTGAGCCGGGAGTGCGAACGGGAAGATAAGGGCGATGAGTGGGAGGTAGAGGGCGGTGCGGCGCGTGAATCCAATCATTGGTGAAGCGGTCTCCTACTAGGCGGAATGGTAATTGATTCCGTCAGGCCGTGCGGACCAGGGTGACGACGGTGATGTCATCGTCCTGGCCGAATTGGGAGGCGTCGAAGTTGCGGGGATCGGCGCTGGGGGAGGTTGGTGCGGCTGCCTGCGCCGTTGCACATGGGATGCAAGCGGAGGCGGCAAGGGCGAGGCAGCCGAAAAGCAGAATGTTGAAGGAGCGTGGCGAAGAACGCATTGGGGGTAACTATATCGCAGAGGCGGTGCGATAGGCTTGAGCAAAGACGAGTCAGATTAGGGGCTTGCGAAAATTGAGGGACTTGGGGGTTGGATGGATCGGTTGATTGCGGGGCACAAGCGGTTTTTGACGGAGGTTTTTCCTGGGCGGCGTGCCCAGTTTCACTTGTTGGCCGAGGGGCAGGCCCCGGAGTGGCTTTTCATTACGTGCTCGGACTCGCGTGTGCTGCCGGACCTGATTCTGGGGACGGGACCGGGAGATTTGTTCATCACCCGGAACGCGGGGAACGTGGTGCCGGTTACGAGCCACGATGTGGACGGGGTGACTGCGACGATCGAATACGCCATCGAGGTGCTGAAGGTGAAGAGCGCGATTGTTTGCGGGCACTCGGACTGTGGGGCGCTGAAGGCGGCATTGAACCAGAAGGAACTTGAAAAGCTGCCTAAGGCGCACCGGTGGCTACGGCATGTGGACGCGGCTTTTAGGCATCGGCAGCCGTTGAATCCGGCGGATGGGGAGCATGCGGAACTGGCTTCTCTGATTCGAGGGAACGTGGTGGCACAGTTGTCGAATTTGAAGGCGCAGCCGGCGGTGGTTCATGCGTTGGGAGAGGGCCGACTGACGGTGCATGGGTGGTACTACGACATCTTGAGCGGGCGGATTGAGGAGTACGACGAGGGGGTTGGCGGGTTCAGGGCGCTGGTGGGGTGAAAGGTACCGTCATGATTCAACTCATTTCCCGGTGGACTGCATGAAGGCAGGGTTCGTGGAGAGATTGGCGAGTTCGGACTTGACGAGCGGCGATGTGTCGGCCGAGGCGAGCATGAATTCGATGTAATCGGCGGCGAGAGGATCGTTGCGCTGGAAGGATCCGAGGGACCAGCCGGCTGCCGTGTAAGCTACCCCGCGGACGACTGAAGGGGTGAATGAGAGGTTATGGTCACGGGCTTTGCGCGCCTTGTCGAAGTCATCGTAGTCGGGTCGCCAGCTGAGTGTGCTGGCAATCGTGTTTACCGGTTTGAACTGGCCCGTGGCGCCGAATGTCGACCACATTAGATCGAGATGGCCGAAGACTTCACGCGTTGGAGTCAGGTCGTAAGGATCTGGCATTGGGGTAAGGCTCTGGAACTTCTGCCGGTCCTCGGCGCTCAATGTGTTCAGAACGATGGTGATGTCGTAGCCCGCCGTGCGTAGTACGAGGAGGCCCAGTGCGCGCGTCACCGGTGGCTGCGCGCCGATGCGGGCAAGGAAATCTTTCGCAGAAATCGGGTCGGCCTTGAGCGCGGCAGCCAGGAAGGCACAAACCTCTTCTGGAAATCCTTGCGCAACCTGTGGTTTGGGGTTCTGGTTTTCAAAATCGACCATGAACTTCAATACAGAGAGCAGTCGCGCAGGATTCGGCTGACGGTAGTAAGTTTGCAGAATGCCAGAGAATTCCCCAACATCTTTAAACGACTTCTTGCTGCCTGTATCAAAACTTTCAATGCGCACTGGGGATGGCTTGAGAGACTTGCGGCCGGACGGTGATTCGGTCTCGGCTTCGATGGTGGCGATGCCGTCGGTGGCATCGGAAGGGACACACCAGTTCTCAGTCGATACGCCCATCGTCGCCATGGTCAGGACTGGGCTTTTGATTCCACCAGCGGCAAGAGCCTGAGTCACAAAGTCTCCGCCCTCGGGTTTGATCTGCTTGGTCTGGGCTAATGCGGAGAGAGGATGATCCTTAGCCTGGCCGCTGAACTTTACGCGGAAGGACAGCTTGGTCTTCTCGATAAACTCGTCGCGATTGTCGCCTGCGGCAACAACGCCGACGCGAATGCATTGTCCGGGATTGAGCAAAGTCACATTTTGCGGAGCATTCACGAGCTTGAGAGTGTGCGTCCATTGCTCAAGGACAACTGACTCGCCGACTGCAAACAACTGCGGCTCGATCTTTGCGGGTGTGGGCTTTTGGGGCGAATAGACAGCATCCTGAGCAAGAAGCTGGAAAGCAACGATTGTTACCGTGAGGATGCAAAGGCCAAGGCTCCGCATCCTTCTAGTGGTGGCCTTAGATGGTGCGGATTGCATGATAGCGGCAAGTAGAAACCAATTCCGCACCGATCGCAAGTGACTGCGCTCACGCTCGAATGTCAATGCATGCCGGTTGGGGGTGGGGCGTTCCTGTCGGGCTTTTTGAAGAGCCAGACGGCGCATGCGCAGAAGAAGGCCAGAAGTGCTGTCCAACGGAAGATGTCGACGTAGGCCATGAGTGCGGATTGCTGCAGCATCAAGCCGTAGATTGCTCCGAAGGACCCGGGGCGGGCCTGGGCGGGACCGATGCGGTGGGCGAGGTATCCGGCAATGGCGGCTGATTTCTGTTGGAGGACGAAGCCGTTGGGGGAGAGGTTTGCGCCGAGCTCGTTCTGGTGGAGGGCGGAGCGGCGAACGAGGGCGGTTGTGGCCATGGCGATGCCAATGGAGCCGCCAATGTTGCGCAGCATGTTGAAGAGGCCGGTGGCGTTGCCCATTTCGTCGCGCGTCAATGTGGAGGTGCTCATGGTGGCTAGGGGGACAAAGACGAAGCTGAGGGCAAAGCCGGTGAGAAGGATTGGGACGAGGAGGGTGTATGGGCCGATGGAGAGGTTGACTGTACCGAAAACCAGAGCGCAGAGGCCGAAGGCGACAAAGCCGGCGGAGAGCAGTTTGCGGTTGTCGATGCGCGAGCCGAGGAACCCGATGATGGGGGAGCCGATGAAGGATCCGATGCCGCGCGGGCCGACGACCAGGCCGGCGGTGAATGCGGTGTAGCCGAGGACCTCCTGATAGTAGAGGGGCAGGATGGCGATGGTGATGTAAATGCACATGCCAAGCAGAGCAATGAGGAAGCAGCCGGTGCGGAAGTTGCGGTTCTTCAAGATGTGCAAGTCGACGAGGCCACGGGGATGGGTCCAGGAGTGCCAGATCCATCCAATAAGTGCGACGACGAGCGCAGTGACGGCCCAGCGGACCCAGAGTGCGCCGAACCAGTCATCTTCCTGGCCCTTGTCGAGGACGATCTGCAGGGCGCCGGTCCAGACAATGAGAAGGCCGAAGCCGATGTTGTCGAATGCGCCGACTTTGGCGTTCTTGATGTAGGGCGGGTCGTGGATGAAGCGGACGATCATGAAGACGGCCAGAATCCCCACGGGAATATTGATGTAGAAGGCGTACCGCCAGGAAAATGTGTCTGTGAGCCAGCCACCGAGTGTGGGTCCGAGGACCGGGGCGACGACGATGCCGAGGCCGTAGGCGGCCATGGCCATGGAGCGCTTGGCGACGGGAAAGCTCTCCAACAGGATGGACTGGGAAAGAGGCTGCAGGGCACCGCCGCCTGCTCCCTGAAGAACGCGCGCGAGGAGGATGACGCCGAGGGACGGAGCTGCTCCGCAGAAAAAGGAGGCGACGGTGAAGATGATGACGCAGAGGAGCAGGAAACGCTTGCGGCCAAAGCGGCGGGCGAACCAGTTGGAGGCGGGTAGGATTACGGCATTGGCGACCAGGTAGCTGGTGAGGACCCAGGTGGCCTCAGAGTTCGAAGCAGAAAGGCTCCCGGCGATGTAGGGAAGAGCGACCGAGGCGATCGCGGTGTCAAGCACCTCCATGAAGGTAGGGAGCATGACGGAGACGGTGACCAACCATGGGTTGACGCCTTGAGTGAGCGGGTAACGGGCTTGGGCGGCGGCGGTGGTCATGATTGGCGGAACTTATGAGGTTAAACGATTGGAGCGGGTGCTGGTAGTGATGGCGCTCGCTTGCGAAGCAGCTTCTAGCTCCCAGCTCGTGGCAGTTGGTGGGGTTGGCGAAAGGACCTGACTGCCCTGGCCGCAAAGAAGAAATCGCGGCCAGGGCGAGGTTCCGCTTGCTACTGGATGGAGCGGAGCCAGGAAATGACTTGCCAGCGCTGCGCTTCCGACAGGCTGGACCAGGAAGGCATGCCGTGGCCGAGGTCGCCCTGGCGGAGGAACCACTCGATGTCTCCGTCCGATGCGGAGCGAATCCCATCGCTGCGCAGTGAAGGTCGTTTATGGCCATCGCCCTCGGCATTGGTTCTGTGACATTGCAGGCAGTGGTCGCGATAAACGAGCGCACCGGCTGCGACTGTCTGCGGCGTGCCGGCAAGCGGGTTCGGGCGTGAATGATCGTTTTCCGGGACCTGCTGCCAGCGGGAGCTGAAAGCCGCGGCCACCACAAGGGAGACACTGAGCAAGATGGGAAGAATCGCTAGCCTGAGGCGCATCATTCCGCACCTCCCTATGAGCCGGACTGCGGTCTCGATGGATGGAACCAACGGCCGATCTGCTCGAATTCGAAGGCAAGACCGACGCGGTAGACGCGGGCAAGGCTTGAACTAGTGAGGCCAAAACCTGGCGAGAAACTCAGGCGTGCACCCTTCGGCAGCTGCCACCCGACAATTGGCGCAATGTAGTGCGAGGTATCGCGCATGGTCAGTGCGAAGGTGTCACCGAGGCCGCCGTAGGCCTCCGCGCCAGCGGTGAACTTTTCCGCGCAGAACGTACATTCCCGTCCGCCAGCTGCGCTGCGCAGGGGTCGAGCAACGGCAACGGCGTAATCGAACTCCCATGGGTCGTGGCCCATGTCCTTCTCGGTAATGAAGTTCTCTGAGATGTTCCAGTCGTGGAGGTTGGAAGAGAGGATGAGCTTGAGTTCGGCCTCGTGCTGGTGGTCGCGGCGGAGGTCGCTGTTGGGGCCGGCAAGGTCGGCTTGGATATCGTGACCGACGAACTCGAGGATCGTCTTGTCGGCGCCGGAGGTGTTCTCGTACTCCACATAGAGGACTGGGTTGATGGCGTGGTCGCGCATGAGAGGCAGGATCCGATTCTCAATGCGGAAGCCGGTAAAAATGGTGGAATCCTGAGAAGTGGCCTGGCCATCCAGATAGAGCTCGGTTGTCCACCGGGCGCGGGTGCCATATTCGAATTCGACGGCGGTGGCTCCGATGTTATTGCCGCCATTGGGTTTACCGAGAGGGGTTTGGTTTCGATCCCGAGGTTGCCGGGTTCCTCTAGATCGTGGGAGTAGGTGACAAAGTAAGGCTTGTCCTGCGCAACGGCTGGAAAGGAGCCCAGGATTGGCAGGCAGGCAGCGAGGCAGCTGGCGTAGGTGATCAATCTAAAAGGTTTATTTGAAGACAAGATGGACTTCCATAAAAGTGCGACCAAATCAGTCTTATTTAATATAAGACTAAATTAGTCTTATATTTTCGGCAAGTGGTTTGGTTCCGGGTAGAGGGACGGGCGATAGCTTATGTAGGTATCATCAAATAAAGTTGACACTAACACACTCAATCATGCATCTTATAAGAGTCAGAATTTAACTGAAGAGGCAGGGAACAAAACCATGGCAAAGATTATTGGCATTGACCTCGGCACGACGAACTCGTGCGTGGCTGTACTTGAGGGCGGCGAGCCCAAAGTAATTCCGAATGAAGAGGGTGCACGGACTACTCCCTCGATTGTCGCGTTCTCAAAGAGCGGCGAGCGTCTGGTGGGCCAGGTGGCCAAGCGGCAGGCAATCACGAACCCGGAGAACACGATTTTCTCCATCAAGCGATTTATGGGCCGGCGCTACGACGAAGTCAGCGACGAGATGAAGATGGTGCCTTTCAAGGTGACCCAACAGGGCGACCACCTGGCCGTGATCGCCCAGGGTAAGGAATACACGCCGCCGGAGATTTCGGCGATGATCCTGCAGAAACTGAAGAAGAGCGCCGAGGCCTACCTGGGCGAGACGGTGACCGAGGCAGTCATTACGGTTCCGGCTTATTTCAACGACGCACAGCGCCAGGCGACCAAGGATGCGGGCAAGATTGCCGGGCTGGACGTGAAGCGCATTGTGAACGAGCCGACGGCGGCTGCGCTGGCATACGGGCTGGACAAGAAGAAGGACGAGACGATTGCCGTTTACGACTTTGGTGGCGGCACGTTCGACATTTCCATTTTGGAAGTGGGCGAGGGAGTAATTGAAGTGAAGTCGACGAACGGTGATACGCACCTGGGCGGCGACAACCTTGACCAGCGAATTGTTGAGTGGCTGATTGCCGAGTTCAAGCAGGAACAGGGGCTTGATCTGGGGTCGAGGGGTAACGAGATGGCGCTGCAGCGTTTGAAGGACGCCGCGGAAAAGGCCAAGATCGAGCTTTCGACGACGATCGAAACGGAGATCAACCTGCCGTTTGTGACGGCGGACGCGACGGGGCCGAAGCACCTGGTGCGGAAGCTGACGCGGGCGAAGCTGGAGCAGCTGGTCGAGGACCTGTTGGACCGGTCGCTTGAGCCGTGCAAGAAGGCGTTGGCGGACGCGGGCATTACCACCAGCCAGATCAACGAGGTGGTCCTTGTAGGCGGCCAGACCCGGATGCCGAGGATCCAGGAGATTGTGAAGAAGATGTTCGGCAAGGAACCGCATCGTGGCGTGAACCCCGATGAGGTTGTGGCGATTGGCGCGGCGGTTCAGGCCGGCGTGCTGGCCGGCGAGGTGAAGGACCTGCTGCTGCTGGACGTGACGCCTTTGACCTTGGCGATTGAAACGCTGGGCGGTGTGGCGACACCGATGATTCCGCGGAATACGACGATTCCAACGAAGAAGACGGAGACGTTTTCGACGGCGGCGGACTCGCAGACCGAGGTTGAGGTTCACGTGCTGCAGGGGGAACGGCCTCTGGCGGCGCAGAACCGGACGCTGGGCAAGTTCAAGCTGGGTGGCATTCCACCGGCGCCACGCGGAGTGCCGCAGATCGAGGTCACATTCGACATCGACGCGAACGGCATTTTGAACGTGACGGCGAAGGACAACGCGACGGGCAAGGACACGCGCATCACCATTACTTCGAGCTCGGGTTTGAGCAAGGACGAAGTGGAGAAGATGGCGAAGGAAGCTGAGGCGCACTCGGCCGAGGACAAGGAGAAGCGCGAGGAGATTGATGCGCGCAACTCACTGGACGGGCTGGTCTACAACATCGAAAAGATGCTGAAGGACTCCGGCGAAAAGGTACAGGCGGCGGACAAGACAGAAGTCGAGTCGGCGCTGGCTGAGGCCAAGAAGGCGCTGGAAGGCACTCCGACTTCGGGAGAGTTGAATGCTGCGCACGAGAAGCTGACACACGCGAGCCACAAACTGGCGGAGGTGCTCTACAAGGCGAATGCCGATGCTGCTACGGCAGGAGCTGCGCCTAGTGGGGAGGCTCCCGCGAGCGAGGCGAAGAAGGACGACACCGTGATCGACGCCGAGTATGTGGACGTGGATGACAAGAAGTGAGGACTGGCCGTCCAGGCGTACCCGCCGTTCCGGCGGAAAACTCAGGGGTGGGCAACGAATTGTTGCCCACCCCGACTTGTTCCAGCCCGGTACCGAGTCTTGGACGGGGAGAACCGTCGAAGCGAAGATGGCGTTATTGGGAGTTTGGTGCGTAAGGAATTCCTTATCCCGTTGCGGATGACGGCGAAGATGCTGGCACTGGAAATCAGGCTGCCCCAAGGCCGTGGGGTTGCTATCGTAAAGGAGAGGCGGGATTCCTTCAGAGCCAGAAGTCCGTACTCTTCAAGGCGGCGATAAGAGTCGAAAAGATGCGAGCAGGAGAAGGCTAGACAGCGATACGAGTAGAGGTTGCGGAGCGCTTAACGCGGAAACGAGTTCGAAGAGACTATGCCCAGTACGCAAAACAAGGATTATTACGGCACGCTTGGCGTGAAGAAGACGGCGACGCAGGAGGAGATCCGGAAGGCGTTCAGGAAAGCTGCGCGCCGTTATCACCCGGACGTGAATCCGGGGGACAAGAAGGCGGAGGAGAAGTTCAAGGAGATTTCCGAAGCCAATGACGTGCTGAGCGACGAGAAGAAGCGGAAGGTTTACGACCAGGTGGGGTTCTACTCCGATCAGATTGACCCGGCGGTGGCGGAGGCGTATGCGCGGCAGCAGGGGTCTGGTGGGCGGCCTCCGGTGGACTTTGATGGGTTTGATTTTTCAGGGTTCCAGAGTGGGCCGGGGCAACATGCGAATGCGCAGGCGGGGGCGGGTTCGTCGTCGTGGGGCAGCTTCAAAGACATTTTTTCAGGGATCTTCAGCGGGCAGCAGCAGCCGCAACGGCCACGGGGGCCGCAACCGGGGACCGACCTGGAGTACCAGGCGACGGTGGACTTCTGGATGGGAATCAAGGGCGGCCAGGCGCGGCTCCAGGTGAATCGCCAGGAGGTTTGCCCGGCGTGCAACGGACAGGCGCATACGGGCGGACCAATCCAGTGCCCGGAGTGCAGTGGGACGGGCCAGGTGACGCAGATGGGCGGGCGCATGAAGTTCAACATCCCGTGCCCACGCTGCAATGGCACGGGGCGGACCACCAACGAATGCGCGACGTGTCGTGGTGAAGGCGTGGTGAGCCGCACGGAGACGGTCGAGTTCAGGATGAAGCCGGGGACGCGGGACGGCCAGCGGATTCGCTTGCAGGGCAAGGGGAATGCGGGGTTGAACGGCGGAGCGCCAGGAGACCTGTTTGTGATTGTGCGGACGGGGACGCACCCAGTGTTTACGCGGGTGGGCGACGACATTCATATCACAGTTCCGGTGACGGTTCCCGAGGCATCGCTGGGGGCGAAGGTAGATGTGCCGACCATCGACGGGCGGGCGCAGTTGAAGATTCCGCCGGGCACGCAGAGCGGACAGAAGCTGCGCATGCGGGAGCGGGGCGTGGAGAACGCAGCGCGACCGGAGCAGCGCGGCGACCAGATTGTGACGGTCGAAGTGGTGGTGCCGACACTGCAGGATGAGCGCAGCCGGGAGATCATGCGCGAGCTTGGCAAGCTGAATAGCCAGGATCCGCGGGTGGCGCTGTTCGAGAAGGTGTGAGAAACCGGGGCCAGGGCTAGGGAATTGGCTCCTGGGGTGAGATGTTGGGTGCGATTCTGGCGGTGACGGTAGAGATGCGGGCGGCCACGGGGCGCAAGGAAGATTGGTCGTCTGACGAAACAACTAGGGTAAGCTGATTCCGAGAAAGCATATGGCGGCAAAACGGAAATCCAAGGGCGCGTACATGATCTCGGCGGTGGCCGAGATGTATGAGATTCATCCGCAGACGCTGCGCTTGTATGAGCGAGAGGGTTTGCTGAAGCCGTCGCGCACCGAGGGCAACACGCGGCTCTACACGGACGAGGACCTGGAGCGGCTGGAGTTCATTCTGAACCTGGCGCGGGACCTGGGCGTGAACATTGCGGGGATCGCCATCATTCTGCAGATGCGGGAGCGGATGGAAGAGATGAACCGGCAGATGCAGAGCTTTGTGGAATATGTGCGGTCAGAGATGCTGACGCGGTTTCAGCAGGCTGCGCCAACCGGTGGGGCGGCGATTGTGCCTATTCGCAGGCCGGCGGTGGTTGCGCGGCCGGTGGTACCGCGGAAGCCGTAGTCCGGTCCTAAAAATACTTCCCGTTCATACCAGAAAATCATTCAGAGACTTCGAGAAGCCGGCTATAGAGGTGCGGTGAACGTGTTCAGTGTGCGGAATCCCGGTCGCTTGACTTGGGGTGAGCCGGGTATTCTGGAAAAACTGACATGTTGTACGTTTTGCTTGGATTGGCCGTCTTCGGCCTGAGTACTTCGACGGTGTTTGCGGGCATGGTGCTCGCAGCGGTGCCCGGCTATCTGCGCGAGCGGCGGCTGGCATTGCGTCAAGCTGCCGCGAGGCCGGGGTTTACGCCACCACTGACCCTGTTGAAGCCTTTGCTTGGGGCCGAGCCCGGGCTTGAGGCGCATCTCGCAACCTTCTTCGAGCAGGACTATCCGACATACGAGATTCTTTTCTGCGCGCGATCGGAGGATGACGCCGCCCTGGAGACGGCGCGCCGGGTTGCGTCGCGGTATCCGCTCATTTCTGTTCAGTTTTTGTGGACTGGCGGCGAGCCCGATTACATCAACGCGAAGGCTGCCTCGATGGAACGGATGGAGGAAGCGGCAGCGAATCAGATTCTGGTCATTAGCGACAGCGATGTGCGGGTGACGGCGGATTATCTGCGCGCCGTGGCTCTGCCGTTTGCGGACGAGCATGTGGGCGGGATGTGCTGCGTGTATCGGGGCGTGGCGGCGGAAGGCGGGTTGTGGGCGCGGCTCGAGGCAGTGGGCATGAGCGTGGAGATGACCGCGGGGGTTCTGGCGGCGCGGGGCATGGAAGGGATGCAGTTTGTGCTGGGGCCGACGATGGCCTTCAGACGAGATGTGATCCGGCGGATGGGCGGCTTCAAGGTAACTGCCGACTACTGTGCGGACGACTTTGTGCTGGGCAACGAGACCTTCAGACTAGGGGAGAAGGTGATGCTGAGCCATCACGCGATCGATCACATGGTGATCAATGCGAACTTCGTGAATTCAATGAAGCACCAGGTGCGCTGGATGAAATCGACTCGGTTTTCGCGGCCGGCGGGACACTTTGGGACAGCGCTGAGTTTCAGCGTTGTGTTTGGGTTGCTGGGGTGGGCGGCAGCTGCGGGGTTGGGACATCCGTGGTGGGGTCTAGGCCTGTTTAGTTGGAGCGTCACCACGCGGCTGGCGTTGGCGATTGCGGTGGGACGCGGCGTGGTCCGCGACACAAGCTGGTTTGGGCTGCTGGTTCTTTATCCGCTGAGGGACTTGATGGGGTTTGGGTTCTGGATGGCCAGCTACTGGGGTAGCAAGATCCTGTGGCGTGGGCGGGTGTTTGAGTTGCTGCCAGGCGGGAAGATGCGTGAGGCTCGTCGGGCGGTGGGTCAGACGACTTCGACTCCGGGAGCTTGAGCGGCTTTATCCAACCTGGTGCAGAACGACCTTATTGCAGCGGTCGGTCGGTCCAGAGGGCCTTGTCGGCGACAGACTGGACGGGGTAGAGGCGCCCGGCGAGAAGGCTCTCAACTTTGGGCTGGTTTTGATCCTGGGCGAAGAGCCACTTGCGATCGCCTGTTCCCCACAGCTTTGAGAGCTGATCAACACTGAGATAAATATTCGGAGCATCCGGGTAGCAGGAGCCCCAGAGCAGCGTGGAGCCTTCGCCATGCTGTCCGCAGCGCGGGAGGACGAGAAGGCTTGGTTTGTTGAGGAACTTATGCGTGTAGAAGATGACTGATGAAGCGTCAGACTGTTCGCCGAAGATGATGAAGGTATCAGTCGGCGCGCCCTTCTGGAGGATGGTGTCGGCCATTTGTTTTGAGCTGAGCATGGGCTGGAAGCGGGCAAAGGCGATGTGCGCGGCGATGAGGAACACCGCTGATGTGAGGGCCACGCTCACGGTGGCAGCAACGTGCTTCCCTTTCAATCGGAGGAACCAGCCGACGGCGGGGCCGATGAGCAGGGTAATGGCGGCCATGATTGCGGGCAGGCGAAGCGCCGCAAAAGATGGACCAGTGAGGTCAAAGAAGTGGGACATGGAAAGGGTGTAGTCGCCGACAGCGCGGTGTGCAAGCAGAGTGCCGATGTCGTCGACATAGGGCAGGTGCCGTGAATCCCACAGTCCCCAGGCGAGGGCGGCGGCGGCCAGCAAGCCTACTGCGGCGAAGACGGCATGAGCGCCGGTGAGCCACGCTGTGGAGAGCAGTGGCGGACTGCTGTTGCGGCTGCCTTCAGGAGATTCTTCGAGGCCGCGCTTCTCTTCGACTCCTGTGAGCACGCCGGCAATGAGGATGAAGATGGGTGGCCAGACGGGAAACGTGTAGTACTCCTGGTTGGTGGAGATGGAGAAGAAGATCAGTGAGAAGGCGGAAAAGAGGCTCAGCAGCCAGATGGTTCGCACGCGAAACTTGAGGCGGACGACGTAACTGGCCACATCCTCGCGTGCAGCGTTGTCAATGTAAAAGTCGACGGTCTGCCCGGCGTTGGGGCGCGCGTATTGGAGCCAGTTGTGCCTTGTCTTCCATGCGACAACCACGAGGGCGGGAAGAAAGAGGCTCCAGGGGAAGAGCCAGACGAGATGAAGGACCCAGTAGGCGACGTAGGGGAGCTTGTTGTAGTCGTGCGGATAGCGATGGCCGAAGAAGCGGAGGATGTGTTCGTTGACGAAGTAGAAGTAGAAGAAGCCGTGTACGTTGCCAAGGGTGGGGTGGTTGCCGATGGGATGACCCTGGTCAGGATTGGCGAGGCCGCAGAGGATATGCCAGGGAGCGGCGATGGCGAGGAAAACGAGCGGGCCGGTGATGGGCTTCAAGGTGCGCCAGCGGCGCCATTGGCCGGTGAGAGTGAGGTAGGGGATGGCTGCGCCCAAGAAGAAGACGGGGGCAATGAGTCCCTTGGTTAGGGTGGCGAGGGCAACGGATGCCCACATGATGTAAAAGCGAGCCGGGCGCTCGTCTTCGAGCCCGGTGATGAGGCAGTAGAGGGCAACAAGGAAGAAGAAGCTAAGCTGGGCCTCGGGAATGATGAAGCGGGTAAAGAGAAAAGGGCCGATGGAGGTTAGGACGGCCAGACCAGCATAGAGCCCGGCGCGGGGTCCCCAGGCGCGGCGTGCCCATAGCCATGAAAGCCAGGTGAGGGCCAGCATGGCGAGAGCGTTGGGTAGGTGTGTGGCAAATACGTTTTGACCAAAGATGCGGTAGAGGCCAGCGGAAAGCCAATAGGGTAGGGGTGGCTTCTCAATATAGCGGATGCCGTTGATCTTGGACGTGACCCAGTCGCCGGTTTCAGAGATGCCTTGCGCGGCCTGGGCGTGGGCGGCGTCGACATCGTCCATGAGAGGCGGGTTGAAGAGGGACCCAATCTGCACGGCGCCAAAGATTGCCGCGAATAGCAGCCAGGTGGCGAGTGCGAAAGACGCGGCTTTGGGGCGATTGTGGGTGACGGTCCGGCTGGTGGTCGGGGACGTTGGCATTGGAACGAGGATAACAGCCGGGGAATGTGGATCGTCTCAAGATTAGTGTGGGGATCAGATGGCGAAGTGCGGGGTGAAAGCGAAACAAAGGGATGAATTTACGGTGACCCACACGCCATGCTACCGTCCTCGCATGCAATTTCCCATTCGCGTAGGCCTATTTCTCTTGCTGGTGGTTTTGGGCGTACTTCCGCTCGGAGCCCGCGTACTGCGTATTGAGATTACTTCTCGCACCGATGTTCTGCAGGGCAACGCTTTTGGCGAAACCGGGGCGTACGAACGCATCATTGGGCGTGTGTATTTCTCGGTGCCGGTGGCCAACAAGCACAACCGGCAAATTGTGGATCTTGACAATGCGGTGAACCTGAAAGACGGCGAAGTCGAGTTTTCTTCCGACTTTGTTGCCGTTCGCCCCAAGGACGCAAAAAAAGGGAATGGCTCGATGCTTCTGCAGGTTCCCAACCGCGGACGGGCAAGCCGGATGACGTGGGTGGAAGGCGGCGACAGCGGCCTGGCGAACGACGATGGGGACGCGTGGTTGCTGCGGGACGGGTTCACGGTGGTGAGCCTGGGCTGGCAATGGGACGCAACAGGGCCAGGCACGCTGCGTTTTACGGCGCCCGTGGCAAAGGAAGGTGGCAAGACGATTACGGGCTTGCTGCGCGGTGACCTGATGCCTTCAAATGCAATGCTTGAGATACCGCTCGGGCACGTCATTTCGGGCCGCATTGGGGGCACCGAGTACCCTGTTTCAGCTCCCGACGATCATCGCAACACATTGACAGTTCGGGATTCGCGCAACGGACCCCGCACCATGATTCCTGCAAACGAATGGCAGTTTGCGCACACGGTCGACGGCAAGCTCGTTCCGAGCAACGGCTTTATCCATTTGAACGGGGGCTTCAAGCCGGGGAAGATTTACGAGTACATCTACGTCGTTGCCGATCCTGTTGTGGCGGGCGGAGGGTTCGCCGCGTTTCGCGACTTTGCATCTTACGCAAAACACGCGCCAGACGCGATTGCTCCGGCAAAGCGGGTTTATGGACAGGGAAGTTCGCAGACCGGGCGGTTCTTGCGGGACTTTCTTTATCAGGGCTTCAATGCCGACGAAGATGGACGCATGGCCCTCGATGGAGTGCTGGTGAACATTGCGGGAGCGGGCCGGGGCAGCTTCAATTATCGGTTTGCGCAGCCATCGCGGGACGCTCAGCCGACATCGTCGGTATTCTTCCCAACGGATCTGTTTCCGTTTACTGATTTACCTGAACGCGATCCGATCACTGGGGAGACTGGAGGGCTGCTTGATCGCGCAAAAGCCGAGAAGGTTGTGCCGAAGATTTTCTTTCTGAGCACATCCTATGAGTACTGGGGCCGCGCGGCAGCGTTGATTCACGTAGAAGCCGATGGGATGCACGATGCGCCGATCTCTGACTCAGTGCGCATCTACCACTTCACGGGACTGCAGCACTCTGCGGGACCGTTTCCGCCAGAAAAGGGAAGCGGAGATTCCTTCGGGCAACAACGACAATCGCCGCTGGCGTCAAGGTACTTTACGCGCGCGATGATTCTCAACATGGATGCATGGGTGCAAAGCAACGTGCCTCCGCCTGCAAGCAGGTATCCGAGGATTGATGACGGAACGCTTGTGCCGTTGAGCAGGTACGCGTTTCCGGCGATTCCGGGAGTGAATCTGCCGCATGAGGCGAATGAAGCAAGGCGTCTCGATTTTGGCCCGAACTGGCAGCAGGGAATTCTCAGCGTGCAGCCGCCCAAGGTGGGCGAAGCGCTTCCAGTGCTTGTGCCGCAGGTCGACGTCGACGGCAACGAACGCGATGGTGTGCGGCTGCCAGAGATCACCGTTCCGTTGGCAACGTACGCTAGTTGGAACCTGCGCGACGCTTCGATTGGCGCGCCGGATCAGAGGGTCGCGTTCGAAGGGTCTTACCTGCCATTCCCCAAAGACGCTGTCGAACGCGAGAGGACCGGCGACCCTCGCAAATCCATTGCCGAACGTTACGAAAGAAGCGATGACTATGCGACGCGGTACGCAGCTGCTGTGGATGAACTGATCAAGCAACGCTTCATCCTTGCCGAGGACCGCTCCGCTTTACTGAAACGGGGAGAGCAGGAATGGGCGGAAGCGATGAAGTAGTGTTTGCCGCTTGAGTTTTGATAATGAGGACCGTGCGGTTAAATCAGGAATCTAGGCGGAGAAGGCACTGGTTCACTTCTGGGCTAGGCGTCGACGGAGCGGGGGACAAATGGGGGCCGATAGAGCATGGAAGGCAAGAACATGAAGATCTGCGCACACGCGGCGATGGCAAGCGCGTACCAGAGGAACCACCATCCGATGTGAAGGGCCAGGACCAATGGAATCGCCGCTATCAATGCGGCGCCCAGGGAAATTCCGAGGGCTGGTATGAGTACACCAACCCTGACACTTGCGAAAGGCTGGCCTTCAACTCGGTTGAATCCGGCAATGGATGAAGCTTGGGTTGAAGTCTCGCTCGCTCTCCAGCGTTGAAGGGAGTTGAACAAATGCCGCTGAGTGGGGAACCAGTCCACCGGATGCAGGATGAAGGCCTCAACGTCGCCAGATTCCGGCCGACGAAAACGCACCATCGGCATGAGCCGGAACCAATTTGACGGCGATGCGGCTACCCTGGTGAGGTCAACTATATCCGCTGGATTGAGATTGATCGAGGTGCGCTCGCTTCGATAACAAAGCCTGCCATCGCCAAACCAGAGAATCCCAGCGTCGGAAAAGCGGCGGCCGCCGTACAAGCGCGGCTCGCTATCGGCTGCAAGGCCGACGAGTCTTCCGCTCACACCAAGCTTGGCCTCCAGCTTGTGCTGCATTCTCGCAAAGTTTCTGGCGATGACGGCTGCGGCGAAGCCCTTGGTGAGCAGGCTTCCGAGTGCAATTCCCAATAGAAGCTGCAATGTTCCAGCTCCCGTCGTTTTATAGAGCAGCCAGGCGAGCGACAGTCCAGCGACGCTGCAGCCGAAAAGTGCGGTCCAACCGTAGGCAACTGCGTTCATGGTCTGCCAGGCGGGCGTAAAGACTGTTGCGACGCTTTCGTCCGGCGGGAGTTCGTAGGATGGACCGGGATCGTCGGTGGAGCAAAGGCTCTCGACTTCGGTCGGATCCAACCGGGAGGCAGCGGCCAACGCACGGATGCGTTTGCGCGTGGATGGATGTGTGGAGAGCCACTCCACGGCGACGTTCATATCAAGCGAGGTTTTGTTTTTGCGAGCGATTCTGGCGAGGGAACTGATCATCGCGCGCGGATCCCCGGTGAGCGCAGCGGCGTAGGCGTCGGCAGCGAACTCATGCTTTCGCGATGAGTAGAGCGATGTGAACAGCACGACTAACAGAAGCAAGATGGCGGCCAACAGTCCGTCGGGCAAGGAGAGGAGTGTCACGTTCAAGGGCGTTCCGAAAAGGGCCATCGCCAAAGCGAGTGCGGTCCATTGACCGCGGCTCGATTGACTGACGTGCGCCAGCTCGTGTGCCGCGACTGCATCCACCTCTGGCTTGCTGAGTGAGCGCACCAGGGGCGCGGTCATTTAGATACTTCTGCCGGGAAGGGTAAACGCGGTGGCGACTTGTGTGCGCGCCGATGACGAGACATAGACCTTGATGGGGGGACGTCCCGCTCTGCTAAGAAGGGCCGATACACGCTCTTTCAATTCGCCATCAGTTAATTGCCGAACAGTGGTACGTGCGCCGGCTCGAATCCATGATCGGCGCAGAAGGGCAAAGAGGGGCGCGACTACGAGCCACGGTAGGGCAACGATCCAGTCCTGATCCATCATTGAGGGAAGGGCGCCGATGACGGACGTGAGCACAAGCGGGATGATGGCAAATCTCCAAAAGACTTCATTGAATTTGCTGAGGGGCTTCCAGTTGTCCTGATTCCAGCTCCCCAACGCAACGCCAGTGGCAACAAAGACGAGGGGCGGCCAGAATTCCAAACACAGTGCGGCAAGGTTTGCCAGCTGGTTGCCATAAAGAAGGACGTGGACAGGTGCTCCCACCTGAAGTTGAGCGGCGGTGGCCATCCAGAGAATCGCGCCCAGCAGCATGATGGAACGGATCAGCCCGGCTGCTCCGATGCGAGGGAAGGTCGCGGCCAGAAAAGTGATTGCCAGCGCCAAGGCAACAACGGGAAGGTAAACTCCAGCCAATTGATCGGTGCGGTAACCAAATTGAATGTGGATCGGCGGGGGTACAGTTCCGGCCTCGAAGTGCGCAGTTCGAGTGACGCGCATTGACCCTACCTGCTCCTCCATCGGCACCGATATGGATTCAAATCCAAGACGCGGGTCATTGAGCCAGAGTTGGACTCCAGTCTTGCCGTCGAGCCTTTGCATGATGGGTGCCAGGTCGAGCACTTCTTCGAGCGCAAGACCGTTGCGCCGCAGCGCCCTTGAGCAACTGATCTTGTTTGACCCGGTCGAATAGGGCTTTAAGCTGCCCTGACAGCGCAGGACCTCTGGCAGGACCGCAACGAGGTCAGTCCTGCCGTTGCCGGACCAGGCATTGATTGAAACTTCGCCGGTAGCTTCGGATTGAACCTGCACATAAACATCGGTGCCCATGGGTTGGATCGTGACCAACTGTGCATGGCCGGCAAGAGACGCGCCGAGGCAAAGCACTCCGGCAAGGGCAGCCGGAAATCCAGCGTCGATCGACATAGCGGCTATCTTCTTCACGATTCCAACGTCACGGATGACGGTTCACTCAGAGACTCTTGCACGGCCGCTGCTCAGAGGTCAAAGCCCGGAAGTACTCAATTGCGGGCGGCTATTCCGGAGGCGAGGTCCACCTACGCGCTTCCGCGATCTCCGAACGTCCCGGCTGATCGGCGCGCTCCGCAACCATGAGCAGTCTTCGGAAATATGCCTGTGCTGTTGGAAGGTCACCGGCCAGCCTGGCTGACTGAGCTGCCCCGTAGAGGGATCGAAAGCGGTTTGGCTCCCGGGTCAGCGTGGCTGCGAATTCCTTGAGTGCTTCGGAGGGGCGATTCAACTGGAGCAGCAATTCTGCGAGCAGTTCGCGCGCGGGCGCGAGTGGTCCGGGCGTGACAACATTTTTTTCAGTCTTGTCTTCCTGTTCTGCCGCCGCGCGCATTCCGGCGAGAGCACCCCGACTGTCGCCTTCAGCGAAGGCAAGCCACGCGGACACTTCCTGGCGCTGAATTTCAACCTGGTTGGCCCAATAGCTCTCTTTCGTTGCAGTGAGTTTGTCCCGCATCTGCGCCAACGATGCGATGGCTGAGCGCGCGGCGGCGCGATCGTTTTGATGTGCAGCGCCCAGGCCGCGAGCGAGGTAGGTGATGGCATCGGTGTAGGGAAATGGGCTGGTGAGCGGGTCGAGCTTTGCTGCATCGGCCCAGGCCTGGCGTTCAAGAAGAAAGCGAGCAGGAATGGCCGCGTTCGCGAAGTATGCGGCAGCGGGGCTCCCTGCTCCGGTGACGGGAGCTGCCGGATCGAAGCGGGCGAAACTCTGAGGGGCTGCTTCAACAAGATGGCTGGCAGCATTGTCCTGCGCGGTCTGCAAGTAGGCGTAGACCATGTAGTCCATGGCGTGCAACTCATCGGGAACTTGAGCGGCATTTCGCGCCGCCGCCGCGGAGGCTATGTTGGCGTCGATGGAGCTTTGCCAATCGCCGACCCGTGTGAAGGTGTGGGATGGCATGTGCAAAGCGTGCGGCGTGGACGGGGCAATCTGAGCATAGCGCTGCGCAGCTGCGATGGCTCGCCCGGCGAGTGGCGGCACATCGTAGGTGTGGATGATGTAGTGAGCCAGGCCAGGATGATCTGGATATTTCGCGAATAGGCTTTCGAGGATGGCGCCTGCTTTGAGTTGCTTTGCGTATGTCTTGTCGGCAGGATCGGCGGCGGAGGCGAGTGCCAGCGCGTAGAAGATGGCGGCCTCATTGTCGTCGGGGTAAGCGGCACTGACGGAGCTCATTGCGCTTTCATACGCCAATTGCCGGGAATGCTGGTCGATATGGTCGGCATCCAGGTAAAGATGCGCGACGGCATCGATGTAGGCGCTTTCGCGGGGCGACTTTGGCGGGGCAGCGTGCGCCTGATTGATTGCCTTCAGCCCCTGCTCGAGTTGAGTGGGGGACTTAAGGCCAGCAGAGAATGGGTTGCCCCAACTGCTGAGTGCAATTCCCCAATATGCGTTTGAACAGGACGGTTCAGTGGCGAGAATGGTGTGGAAGCCGTCGATGGCAGCGCCAAATTGAAAGGAATGCATGAGGGCGACGGCTCGATTGAACTGGGGTTGAACCGCACTGCTGCATGAGGTGGCGAACTCGACGGTGCCTAGCATCTCTGGAGCTGTGCGGTGATGATCTTCCTGAGTGCCAGCCAGCTTTGAAGCCAAGAGGGCGGCCACTGCGATGAACATGGCAAAGCGATGGCGCATGCTGGCTCCTGCCGATCGAAGGTATGTGTATGGAATTGTAATTCGGTGCAGGGCGGGCGGTGCGATGAGTCATGGCGGCGGGCAGGGTGGTCGTGTATCTTGACGCGAGAGAGTGAATTTCCAGTCTCCGGGAGTGCACGTAAGGTCTATGCCTACTTTTGCAGCTATCGATTTAGGGTCAAACTCGTGCAGGTTGAAGATCGCGAAGGTTGTGGCGCACCAGTTGCGGACGGTTGCCGAAGATCGCGAGGTGACGCGGCTGGGCGCGAGTGTCTTTGAGTCGGGATTGATTTCTCCGGAGGCGATGGCAAATACGCTGCGGGCGCTGAAACGGTTTCAGCGGGCGGTGCAGACGCATGGAGTGGAAAAGATTCGCGTCGTCGCGACAGCGGCAATGCGGGACGCGCGGAATGGGCCGGCGTTTCAGGCGTGGGTGAAGGCGGAGACGGGCTGGAACCTGGAGACGATTTCAGGACTGGAAGAGGGACGTCTGATCCACCTGGGGGTGATGGCGGGCGGCGGTACTGGACCGGGGACAGGGGTTGGCGGGCGCTTGCTGTTAATCGACCTGGGCGGAGGAAGCTGCGAGATTACGCTGTCAGAACACAAGCGAATCAAGGAGACGATCAGCGTTCCGCTGGGGGCAGTGCGGTTGACCGAGGAGTTTTTGAGTGAGGATCCGGCGCCTGCAGAAGGCTTGGCGCGAATGCGGCGTTGGATTGGGAAGGAGCTGAGGCGGGCGCATCGCAGGATTCAGCCGGTGAGCGTGAGGCTGGTGATTGCCACCTCGGGGACGGCAGCGGCGCTGACTGATGCTTGTATTGCCGGCAGCAAGTCAGCGAGTGGGCAAGTTGGCAGGCTAGCGGGGATTGTGCCGACGGGCGAGGTGCGGAGGCTCGCGACAAAGCTTGCAAAGATGACGCTGCCGGAGCGGGAGGCGGTGCCCGGGATTGGACCGCGACGGGCGGAGATTATCGTTGCCGGGACGCAGGTGTACGCGGAACTGTTGGAGAGCTTTGGGCTGAAGGGATTTCGCTACTCGGAGCTGGGCTTGCGGGACGGGATTCTGGCGCAGATGCTGGCGGAGCAGGATGCACGGGCAACGGCACACAAGGAGTTCGAGCACGAACGGTGGGAGAGCGTGCTGGCCACGGCGCGACGCTACGGTGTGGACCTGAAGCGGGCGGAGCCGGTGAGAGCCCATGCGGTGCAACTGTTCAAAGAGCTTAGGGCGCTACACCAGATGCCGCCGGAGTATGAGAGCTGGCTGGCGGCAGCAGCGATGCTGCACGATACGGGCAAGTTCATCAACCACCAGGGACACCACAGGCATACGCAATATATTGTGTCGAGCTCTGAAGTCTATGGGTATACGCAAGTGCAGCGAACTACAGTTTCGGCGATCGCGCGGTACCTGGGGAAGAGCCGGCCGCAGCCGGGGGATCGTGCATTGCGGAATATTCCCGCGGATGAACACAAGCACGTTCACCGGGCGGTGGTGCTGCTGCGGCTGGCGGTGGCGCTGAACCAAGATCGAGCTTCAGACGTCCTGAGAGTAAGGGCGAAGGTGTATCCGAAGCGGGTTTACCTGGAACTGGAGCCGGGCCGGACTGGGGCGGAACTGGAGCTTTGGTCGCTGCGCAAGGAGGCGGGCTACTTCCGCGAAGTCTTCGGGCGGGAGCTCTTTGCCACGCTTGTATAGATGGAACTGGCCATGCGGGGATCGATGAGCCACTGCATGATGGGCGGGCGGCGGTCGATGCGGATGCGCGCGACGGAGCCTTTGCGCAAACGGATGGCAGCGCCGCCGTTGCTGGTGACCAGGCGGCCGAGGAACTGATAGAGGTTAGGGTTGTGGCCAACAACCAACACGCCTTCACGGTCAGCGTACTTGTTCAGCAGCTGCTGAAAAGCGGCATAATCCGCGCCAGGAGAGAGCGCCTTACTGACTTCAACCTTGGCTTCATAGCCGAGTTCCGTTCCCACAAACTGTGCGGTTTGCATGGCGCGTTTGAGGGGGCTGGAGACGATGACATCCACTTGGACCTTGAGCGCGCTCAAGACACGCGCCATCAACATGCACTGGTCTTTTCCTTCTTTGACGAGGCCCCGTTTGGCGTCGAGAAGAGGGTTCTCGCGGCGAAGTCCGGCATTTGCGTGGCGCATGAGGTAGAGGTTCATTGTTATCGATCGGAGGGAGGGTGACCTTTGGGCCGTCCGGCTCCGTGAGGTTCAATATTAACACGGCTGTAACATTTCAATGGAGATAGGGACGTTTTCCGTGGCGGCCGGGGCAGTGGGCGTTGGAATAGCAGTCCATAGCTGGCTGACGAGAAGGCCACCAAGGCGCGTGCGCTGCTCCAGGAGGGTGAAGCCGGAGTGGTTGAGCGCGGCGGAGTGATCAGGCAGAGTGCGGACGGTGAGGCCGGTGAGCCAGGCGAAGGCGAGATAGAGGGCCGAGACCAGGGGACGACCGATGAGGCTGCCGAAAGGTGTTGGAGGGACGGCAAATTCCGAGATCGCCCAGATTGCGGCCGGAGAAGAGGCTTGGCGGAGGCTGGCTGCAAGGGATTGGACTTCGGCTGTGGTGAGACAGTCCAGGAAGAAATGGGTGGCAATGAGGTCGATGGGAGGATTCTTTGGTGTGTGGGCGTGTCGCCAGATTCGGGCGTCGGCGTGGTGGGTGCGGATGCGCGCGGACTGAGGCCCGGCGCGGCGTACGAGAGCGTTCAGCATGGCGGAACTGGCATCGACGGCATCGATCTGCACGCTGCGATTGGCTGAGAGCAAGCTGGCAGTAAATCGACCGTCGCCGTCCCCGATGACAAGGGCGTGCTGGCAGACGCTGAGTTCGGGAAGGAAAGCGCAGCGGCACCAACCGAGCCAGGGGCCAAAGGTGACCCACTCCATCCAGCGATAGAGCCCGGCGAGGCGGTTGAAGTTAGAGGGCTGGCTCATCGGAGAATCAGGGAGAGCGGGATGAGCAGCGCCGGAGAAAGCAAGACGAGGTCGGCAGCCACGCGCAGGGCAAGAGGTGTCATGCGGTTTCGGAGGTTGTCGAGAAGGGCGATGAGCAGTGCGCTTGTGGCTCCCGCAATGAGGAGTGCGGCTGGACGAGGATGAAGCTGGAACTCGAAGCAGGCCAGGGAAAGGCCGGTGATGGTAAGGAGGCTGGCGAGGGGAAAGGTGGGATTCGTTCTGACAGATTGACCCCAGGTGGCCGGAAGGGCTAAAACCCGGCGTGATTCAGTGAGAATTGCTGCCGGACTCATCTCGGGCACGGAGGCTTGTCGTTCGAGGGTTGCGGACTCCCACTGTTCGATGGCGTGGCAGTTGAGCCAGGCCAGCGAGGCGAAGAAGGCTATCGGGACCAGAAGTGGTGCAATCGGAGTGGGTGCAGGGAGCCTGGAAATAGTGGGGAGGGCGCAGGCGGCGGTGAAGAGAAGGCCGACCAAGAGCTCTTTGGATGGAAACGAGGAAATAATTGACGGCATGCGCGGGGCCTGAAACTGGGCCGATGAGGAAATAAGCCTGCGGCTTGAATGGACGCTCGTGAAATAGATCAGGGCGACAACGGCCAACACCGAATCCTGCTGCCTTAAAGACGGGGGCATGTGGACGAGAAAGATGCAGACAGCGGCGCAGGCGGCGAAGGTGGCGAGCGGGATTAAAATGCGGCGGTGTCGCCAGTGGAAACGATGGCGGTGGCGCAGGTTGCCGGTTTGGGCTGAGCGCAGGGCGGTGCGTGCATCGAGCAGACGATCGCCGACATAGACGACCCATGCCGCGAGAGCCAAGAGCAAGGGCGCCTTGAGTGGGAGATGGACACCGGCGGCCCAGGCAAAAGCGAGAGCCCAGACTACGGCGACAGTGGGGGCATCGAGGCTGGCCAGATGCCAGAAACACATTGGGGCCGGTGCGTCCCAAGGGGGGAGCTCGGCGTGTGGAAGGCAGAAAGGGCGGACTTGCGCCTGCGGATTGACCAAAGTCTGCGGCACTTTCTCAATTGTAAGAGCTGCGGTTCCCGATGCACGGTTTACCAGCGGCGACGAGAGAAGCGGACGGCTTTCAGCCGGGCAGCTTGGACAGATAGAACGCGAACAGCACGAGCACACCGACCATCATTCCCACGGCGATGCGGAGTCGGGTTTGGAAGAGTGGTCGCGGAGAGCCGAGGCGGGGGATCATCGGGGCGGCGAAGAGCAATCCGGAGCTGAATCCTCCGAGGTGGGCAAAGTTGTCGATGTTCAGCCCTGAGCCGAGGTAGCTGGAGCCGAAGTTGATGGAGAGGCCAAGGATCAGGTTGAGCGCGGCAAAGTAAATGACCGACTTGCGCAGCCTTTTGAGCTCCAGGGGCGGCACCGGGAGTCGATCAGACTTCAGCAGGACGATCAATGCTCCGGCGATTCCGAAGACGGCTCCCGAGGCGCCCACGCCAGCCGGAAACATTACGGCAGGATCCATACCGCCCGCGGCGTGGTAGCTTAACCACCCCCCGTTGAATGAGGCCCAGCTCTTAAATGTGGAGAGCAGGTTTCCGGCCGCTCCGGTGAGGATGTAAACGGCCAATACGCCCGCCGATCCCATAAGCGGTTCAGCAAGCAGGCCCAGGTTCCAAAGGCACCACATGTTGGTGGCCAGGTGGAGGAAGCCACCGTGCACAAACATGGCTGTGACGATGCGCACCCATTCACCGTCGATAAGTACGGATCCGGCGTTATCGGCACCCCAGCGCATGAGCTGATCGGTGGTGGGATTGACCGGGCTTACACCGCGAAGCACCATGGCGATGTAGACGACGCAGTTGATGGCTACGAGGAAGTAGGTGGCTGGCGCGGCAGCCCACGACGGCCGCCGGCGGCGAACTGGCGGGGGCGGCGAGAATGTACCAGTGCCGGGTGGGAGAACTTCTGGACCTGGAGTTGGGGAATAACTTCCCATCCTCTAACTCTAAAGCATTTTTGAAGACGCTGTAGGATGGGAGTTAGGGAAACTCTTAATCAGTTGGCGAGTGCAAAAACTTTCGCCGAGATATTGGTCAAGGATTGAAATAAGAGTCCATCAGAGGAAAACGATTTTAGAGTGTATTCATGGATTGGAGCCCAAGCGCTTCAGGGATGATTTTTGTGCGGGCTGAAGTCTGTAGCTTCAGATCAATTTCAAGTGAACGGCAAAATTCAAGGGAGAGAGTGTGAGCGGAGAGAAGCGGATTCGGCGGGCGCTGCTGAGCGTTACGGATAAGACCGGGTTGGTGGAATTTGCCCAGGCGCTGGCCGGTTTTGGGGTGGAACTGGTTTCAACTGGCGGCACGGCACGGGCATTACGCGAGGCCGGGCTGACGTTGAAGGACATCAGCGATCTCACCGGTTTTCCGGAGATGTTGGATGGGCGCGTGAAGACGCTACATCCGCGCGTGCATGGGGGATTGCTCTACATTCGCGGGAATGCGGAACATGAGGCCGCCGTGGCCGCGCATGGGATTGAACCGATCGACATGGTGGTGGTGAATCTGTATGCGTTCGAAAAAACCGCGACGCAAGCTGGGGTCGCGTTTGGGCACCTGATCGAGAACATTGATATTGGCGGGCCGTCCATGGTTCGTTCGGCGGCGAAGAATTTTGAAGATGTGGCGATTGTGACGCGCGTCGACGATTACGCTGGGTTGGCTGAAGAGCTGAAGGCTACAGGTGGGGCTTTGAGCAGGGAAACTCGCTGGCGGCTGGCGCGGCAGGCGTTCGCGATCACTGCGGCTTACGATTCGGCGATTGCGAATACGCTGGACAAGATTGTTGAGGCGCCGTTACCGGCGGTTGCTGCGGAGTTGGATTTAACGGCCTTGCCGGCGACGCTGCGCATTAATTTTCCGATGGCGCAATCGTTGCGGTATGGGGAGAACCCACACCAGCGGGCGGCGCTGTATGCGGATGGGTCGGGGCTGGGGATTGCGGGCGCGACACAACTGCAAGGGAAAGAACTGAGCTTCAACAATCTTGTAGACCTGGACGCGTGCTGGGAGCTGGCGCAGGAGTTCGAGCAGCCGGCAGTGATTATCGTGAAGCACACCAACCCATGCGGCGCGGCGACGGGGGCGACCATTCTTGAGGCGTACCAGAAGGCGTTAGCGGCTGATCCGGTGTCGGCATTCGGCGGGGTTGTGGGCATCAATCGGGTCGTGGACGGGGACGCGGCGGTGGAGATTGCCAAACTATTTGTTGAAGCGATCGCGGCGCCGGAATTCACGCCTGAGGCGCGGGAGTGGTTTGCCGCCAAGAAGAATTTGCGACTGGTGGAAGTGCGCTCCGCCGCGGCACGTCCGGTGGTGAAGCATGTGTCTGGCGGGTTGCTGATGCAGGATGCAGATACAGGGCGTGTGACTGAAGGCGAGCTGAAGGTGGTGACGTGGCGCCCGCCGACAGCGGAGGAGTTGCGGAGCCTGCTTTTTGCATGGCGCGTGGCCAAGCATGTGAAGTCGAATGCGATTGTGTATGCGCGGGATGGGCAGGCCGTGGGAGTGGGTGCTGGGCAGATGAGCCGGGTGGATGCGGCGCGGTTCGGCGCGATGAAGGCGGTGCTTCCGCTGGCGGGAACGGTGGCCGCTTCAGACGCGTTTTTTCCATTTCCAGACGGGCTGGAAACGGTGGCGGCTGCGGGAGCGACGGCGGTGATTCAGCCAGGTGGGTCGGTGAAGGACGATGAGGTGATTGCCGCCGCAGACCGGCTGGGGTTGGCGATGGTGTTTACAGGGATTCGGCACTTCAGGCATTGAGGCCGGGCAAACTGGGAGAGATTCGAGCCCGCGCCATCGGGTTTGTGCCTTTGGAGTTGGGGAAAATCCCGCAATCCGGCGTGCAGTTTGAGCCAAATGGCGGTTAGAATCGTCTCTATAGTAGGCAGAGCTGCTCGAAGAGCGGTTCTCCAAATCAGACGCCGTTGCTGGCTTTGTTTCGGGTCGCTTTCCTTAGGGAAAGGGCAACCCAGCGGCAGAGGTTTCGAGGTTATACAATTGGAGCAACGCTTAACCGGCTGCCTGCGCTGTCATTCGGTTCCCGCGAACGGTATTTTGCCGTCTAAGAGACTGAAGAGGCAGGGATCCCCCTTGACTATGAAGATAAAGAATTGTCTGTCGCCTTCGTGGCTGTCGATTGCCGTCGCATCGCTGGTTCTGCTAACCGCCGTGTACAGCTACGGCCAGGCCGAGCCAGGAGGCTCGCTCCCTGAGAGCGCTGCTCCTGCCAAGGCGGCCCCAAGCAGCAGTGTCCCGAATGCGCCTGTCTCGCCTGCGGCACCGGCGTCGGATCGCGGTCAGGCTTACTATCACCTGGCCCTCGCAAATTCCTACGAGGAAGATGCCGCGGCGCTGGGCAGACCAGAACTCGCCACGCAAGCCATTGAGGAGTACAAGCTGGCGCTGAATGCGGATCCCACATCGTCGCAGTTGAACGATGGTTTGGCGGATCTTTACTTCAGGACCGGCCACACACACGAGGCCGAAGTTACGGCGCGGGGACTGCTGAAGGGTTCTCCCAACGACGTTGATGCACACAAGCTGCTGGGAAAGATCTATCTGCGCCAGTTGAGCGACGGATCTACCGCTGTTTCATCCTCGTCTCCTTCGGGCAACCCGCTCGACCAGGCGATTGCGGAGTTCGAGAAGATTGTGGCTTTGCAGCCGAACAGCGTAGAGGACCGGATGGTGCTGGGTCAGCTCTACACGGTGAAGCACGACCCGAAGAAGGCGGAAGAAGAGTTTTCGACTGCGCAAGCAATCGAGCCTGATTCAGAGGAAGTGGTGTTGAACCTGGCCCGAGTCTATGCCGAGAGCGGGGATCTGGAACATGCGGTCAAGGTAATCGAAGCGGTTCCGGTGGAGGCGCGCAGTCCCAAGATGGAAGGCGCGCTTGGCGCGGCGTACGACCAATTGAAGCGGCCGAAGGACGCGATAGCCGCCTATCAGCGTGCGGTTGATTTGGACCCGGGAGACGAGCACACGCTGGACGTGCTTGGCCAGGCTTTGCTGAACGATAACCAACTGGATGAGGCGCTGAAACAATTCAAAGCACTTTCTGCGGCGGACCCTGAGGATGCAGAGGCGCTGGTTCACATTGGTGAGATCCAGCGTCGGCAGGGCAAGTATGAGGATGCACTTGCGACCATCCGCAAGGCGCGCAAAATGGATCCGACATCGCTCGAGGCGGGCTATAACGAAGGGCTCTTGCTGGATCAGTTGGGCCGCTACGATGAGGCGGCCCAGTTGTACGAGAAGATGGTCGACCTGACATCGCACGCCAACGGCGCATATACAGCTGAAGAGAAGAGCAACCGGGGCATCTTCCTGGACCGGCTGGGGGCGATTTATCACGAGCAGAACAAGACGGATGAAGCCATCGCCACTTACCAGAAGATGATCGAAATGGGCGGGGATACGGCGCTGCGCGGATACCAGGGCGAAGTGGATACGTACCGCGACTCGAGACAGTTCGACAAGGCGCTCGATGTTTCGCGCAAGGCAGTGGAGATTTCAAGCAAGGCGGCCCAAGCCAGTCCGAAGGATGCCGATCTCAAGGCCAAGGATGTGGAGTTCAAGCTGATTCTGGCCGGCGAGCTTGCGGATCAAGGGAAGGTTGACGAAGGGCTGGCTCTGGCCAAGGCGCAACTCGACAACACTGACAACGACCGCACGGTGTGGCTGGCGCTGGGGCAGATGGACATTCGGTTGCGCCGCTGGAAGGATGCCGACGACGCTTTTACCAAGGCCGGGGCCTTGACAATCAAGAAGGAAGACCGCACCTATCTTTTGTTTTTACGGGGCGAGTTGGCTGAGCGGCAGAAGCACTTCGAGCCAGCGGAACAGTTTTTCCGGCAGGCGCTGGATCTGGACCCAACAAGTTCAATGACGATGAACTACCTGGGCTACATGATGGCGGACAAGGGAATCCGTTTGACCGAAGCGCTTGGTTTGATTCGCAAAGCGGTGGAGTTGGAGCCGACCAACGGCGCCTATTTGGATTCGCTGGGCTGGGTGTACTTCAAGCTGGGGCAGTATGAGCTGGCTGAAGAGAACCTGCGCCAGGCCGTGGAGCGCGACCAGACGGACCCAACGGTTCACGATCACCTGGGCGATCTATACGAGAAGACGGGGCGGATCAGGTTGGCGGCTGCGCAGTGGGAGCTTTCGCTGGCGGAGTCGTCGAAGTCTTTGGCGGCAGATCTGGAGCCGGGGGATGTGGCCAAGGTGCAGCACAAGCTGGATAGCGCCAAGGTGAAGCTTGCCAAGCAGGAGAACGCGGTGGGTCCGGTGAAGCCGGAGTAGAGAGCGAATTCATCCAGGAACCTTTAGGGGGCTGGCGGCGAGCAGGTTGTCTTGAAGGGCGACCAAGGCCATGAGCGAACGATGGCAATTCTGGCGAAAGACGTTTCAAACGGCTAAACGTTGACTTTTGGCGTAATCCATCACCGGAATCCGCTTGATGGCCAATGGAATACCGCTTGCCGAGGTTTTCGATACGGTAGCATGCCCCAAAGCACCAGCAGCGGATACGGTCTCCCCCTGGAAGGCATTTTGCCTGGCTTCCCAAACACCACCGTCAGTACAAGCATCGTCAAAAGCGGCCGAATGAGCGACCAGCCCATGCCCACAAAGGTCTACTTCTTACGCACAAGCAGATCTCGCCAAGCAAGGAAGTAAAACAATTCCCGCTAGCGCCAAAGATCCCGCTGGATGGTCTTGTCAATGAATGCTGCCTCGTTCCGGGCAGGAGTGATTAAGACATAATGCATGCGTTCCCTACTCATAGGTTTTCCCCCAAGAATGCTGCTCTAAGAACTCTTTTGTGGGAAGGTGTGACGTTCATGGACTCTTGCACCAACGATAACTGCAGAAGGATTTGCAGCGACGCCGAACAATTCCGAGATGCCAACATTGAGATGCCGAATCTTCACTGCAAGGGACTCAACTGGTCTGCTTTTACTTTTCCGAGGCAAGCGTACAGGGGTTGGTCAATCGCAATTGTTGCCGCCCGCTACATTGCGATTCATCCGGACGTTTGTTCCACGTCTACAGCCTCCGGAGCGTAGATCATGCCACGTTGGCTGGCCAGTGATTTTCCGTATACCTCTTCCGGCTCATATACGACCACGTGGCTACCCTTATTTGAAAAGGAGAATGGAACGCACAGTAATTTCTTCAACTTCGCCCTCAAGGCTTCCCGCCGCTCAGGTGGCACGTAGAACAGCATGAATCCGCCTCCGCCTGCCCCCAAGAGCTTTCCTCCAAGAGCGCCGGCACTGAGCCCCGCCTCGTAAATCTCATCAATGCCTGAATTCGTGATCTTCTGTGTCAGAGTTCTTTTGATCTTCCAGTTCTCGTGCAGTAATCGACCGAATTCATCCAATGAACGATTGCTGCTCGTGACGATTGCCTCCGCTTCATCGACGAGTTGAAGCATCGTATTCAGCTCAGCTTTCCGCTGAGGGGTGACTTTAAGTTGCTCTTGCGCAACTCCTGATGCAGTGCGTGCAAACCCAGTGAAATAAAGGGCGAGGTGCCCCTCAAGTTCCGCCAGCCGGCTTTTCGGAGCTAACAAGCGATTCACATCGATTGAGCCATCGGTCAGAAAGTCAATGCGATTGAATCCGCCATAGGCGGCACACGTCTGATCCTGCGATCCGACGGCTTCATGAAGTAGGTCCTGTTCGATATGGATCGCTTGTGAAGTAAGGGTCTGTTTATTTCGGGTCTGCTCCCCCAATGCGTAAAGGCCAAGAAGAAGCCCAACCGTGAACGCCGAACTTGCGCCCAACCCACTCCGAGCTGGCAGATCAGCTACGTGATGAATTTCAACGCCATCTTCGATCCCGAGGAATTGCAGACAACCACGCACGGATGGGTGTTCAATTTCAGCATTTCTTCCCACATTCTCAATCTTAGAGTAGGAGATGCGGCTGTGACACTCGAAGAACGGCGGCAAGTGCCGGCATGTAATAAAGCAACTCTTATCGATCGTGGTTGCTAGCACCGAGCCCCCGTTCTCGCGGTACCAAATTGGGTAGTCGGTGCCACCACCGAAAAATGAAATGCGTAGCGGCGTGCTTGTGATAATCATGTATCAACCTTTCGGAAGGCCTATTTCACCAGGGTAAAGGCATCGACGCCTGCAGGAGGAAGTTGCACCCTAACTCAGTGAGTTGTGCCCATTCTTTCCGGTAATTCCAGATCAATAACGAGGTCAGGACCCCATCGGGTCACTGCGCCTGGGGAATATTGATTCTTCCACCAGTTCCGAAATGATGTGGCCTATGAGGATGTGACACTCCTGAATACGCGGGGTTTGATCTGAAGGAACACAGATGCAATAGTCCGCCACACTTTTGAGCTTTCCGCCCCCGTGCCCTGTCAGCCCGACTGTGTGCAGCCTCATCTTTTTCGCGACCGAAATCCCGCAAAGTACATTCTGCGAGTTGCCGCTGGTCGAGATCCCGATAGCGACATCCCCTGGGCGGCCGAGAGCCTCAATCTGTCGTGAGAATACCTGATCGAAGCCATAATCGTTTCCGATCGCGGTGACACACGAAGTGTTCACAGACAATGCCAAAGCAGGCAACGCCGGCCGATCGAACGCGAACCTTCCCACAAACTCTGCGGCAATATGCTGAGCATCTGCTGCGCTCCCCCCGTTGCCAAGTAAGAACAGCTTATTCCCTTCGTCGACCGCTCTGACCACGATTTGACTAACCTTGGAGACAGCTGCAATGACCTCCGAGTTGCTCAAGAGACGTTCCTTCACGGCAATCGATGCTTCAATCGATCCGCAGACGCGACGCTCGAAATCATCTGTGTTCCTCATTCAATCTCCGAATCTGAGCACTCTTGCTTCAAAGAGGCCGTCTCGTAAAGCTTGTCCCGAAGGACCTGGGCACGAGCATAGTCTTCTGGCGTACCTATATCGATGAACATCCCATGCTGTTCGAACGCATACACACTTTGGGGGAGTATGCGTGGGAAGACCTCCTTTTCGAGGCTGGCTGGACCTTCAGGGAAGTAATCGAAAACGCTGCGGTTGAAAATGTAGATGCCTGCGTTTACTATTCCAGCGGCATCGCGGCCTGTCTTCTCCGAGAAACCCTTCACGCGGCCATCGCTGCCTATCTGCACCGTTCCATATCGGCCTGCATTGTTCACCTTTACAACCGCCATACTTCCCAATCCGTCATGCTCGCGATGAAAGTGAATGAATTGTCGCAGGTCGACCTCGAGATACGAGTCGCCATTCATTACTAGAAAATCCTGAGAATCTTGAAGAATGGGCTGAGCTAGCTTGATGGCACCGGCAGTACCCTGCGGACTCAGTTCTTTCGAGTACTCGATTGCAACATCCCAAGTTCTGCCATCACCAAACATCTCCTCGATCTGCTCACCTAGATACCCTGTGCACATCACCAAACGGCGAATTCCCTGAGAGCGGAGCTGCCAGATCAGCAACTCAAGGAACGACTGGTTTCCTACCGAAGCCAGCGGCTTAGGCGTAGATGGCAGAATGGGGTGTAAGCGGGTCCCAAGTCCGCCGACTAGCAGAACTGCCTTGACATCCTCTTCTGCACATTTCTTCCTAGGTACATTCAATTGCGCTAACCCGTCCTCGAAACAACCCTTATCGGTATGGAACACCATGTTAACTGCGATTTCGCCGTCTCTCGGATTCGCGACAATCCTCCTAGACCCTACAACTTGCGGTCCCAGTATTCCAACATGGAGGATAGTGTCTGTTCGATCGACAGTGTTGGCATCCTGCCGGTGTATTTACGAAACTTGTCAGTGCTGCCAAAGATGATTTTCTCATCGGACGGCCGAATCAAGTGTTCCGCTTGCCTTGTCTCCACTTCTATTCCGGATAGACGGATTGCGGTACGCAATAGTTCGCCGATCTTGTTTGTTGAGGTTGCACAAAGGTTATAGGCCTCACCATGATTGCCCTTCAAAGCGGTGAGATAGAATCCACGAACCGTGTCCCTGACGTCCCGGAACGCTCTGTGCGGCTTCAGGTTCCCCTCTTCGATTACAGGCGGCTGCAAGCCCTTCCTGATGCAGTTCAGCTGACGCACGAAATCCGATGGGGCATCGTTCGTCCTCCCTGGACCAGTGGTATTGAAGAGCCGCAGATTGACCGCAGGGATCTTATAGTCCAGGAAAAATTCTCGAGCTAGAAGATCCAAGCATAGTTTACTGATGCCATAGGGATGAAGCGGTCGAAGCGTGTGCTCTTCCTTGACCGGGATTGCCGATGCCGGGACATGCCCATATTCTGCGCTTGAGCAAGCCGATACGACAATCGGAAGACGTTTCATGTGACGCACCGCCTCGAAGAGGGACAGCGATCCCATCACATTCGACTCGAACGTTCCGACCAGGTCCGCCCAGGAGACCGTTGGCAGGCTCTGTGCTCCGAGATGGAACACATGCGTTGGCTGATATTCAGCGAGAAGCCGCGCAAAGTGTTGCCCGTCAGCAGGTCGCATTGCACAAATTGCAGGTTCGGGGCAGTGGGAAGCGAGTCACAGCCATGATGCAAGTAGCTGCCAATTACTCTCCATCCTCTACCCTGAAGAAATCTTGCCAGGTGCGAGCCGATAAAGCCCCCTGCACCCGTAATAAATGCGGTCTTCATTGTTGCCATAAGGGATCTTACTCCAGAGCGTCGGCCAGATGTGCCGAGGTCACAGAATGCGACTTGCCGAATAGGCTCTTGAGAACTTTCCAGCCGGCATCCACTGAGCCTGGATTTCACGTCATCAAGGTTCAAGTCGCCAAGGAGCGGCCTCAGCTTTCAGTAGTGGCGCGCATGATTTATTGGATCGATGGTCCAAACACAAACCAGTAAGCCCGGGAATCGTGCTGACCGCATTCGCCGACGCGGTCAGCATGCAAATTTCGCGATGCTACTTGGTTCCTGCGGCGGCGGAGGCAATGTAGAGATCGACGTTGCTCTTGTCGACGATCGACGTGCCGGTATCGACGAAGACCGGGTAGGGCGAGAAGGAGTCGGCGCTGAAGTCCTTGTTGAGTTGGGCGGGCGGAGCGTGGAAGATCTCGTCGAGACCCTTGAGGCCAACGAAGGCCATGGCGAAGGGCTTCTGGGCGATGGTTGCGTCGATGGTGCCGCCCTTGATGCCGTCGAGCGTGTCCTGGCTGACATCCCAAGCGACGAGTTCGCGGTCTGTGGCGTTGGTGCGCTTGAAGGCGTCGGAGACCATCTTGCCTGAGGCCGAATCGAGGCACACAAAGGCGTCAATTTTCTTGGGCCCGGTGAGGATCATGAGTTCCTGAGTCTTGTCGAAAGCGCTGTGCACGTCGTCCTTGATGTCGACTATGTCGACAATCTTGATGTCAGGACGGCTAGCGAAGACATCCTTGAATCCCTTGAGGCGCTCCTCGGTGTTTGGTTGACCGGTGATGGTAAAGAAGACGACGTTGCCCTTGCCGCCGAGCTTTTCGATCACGCGGCGACCGCCAAGGCGTCCCGCTTCGAGATTGTTGGTTCCGATGAAATAGAGCCGGCGGCTGCCAGCCGCATCGGAGTCCATGGTAAGGACGGGAATGCCTGCATTGATCGCGGCATCGATTCCGGGTTGGAGGATGGCGGCGTCGGCCACGGAGATGAGGATGCCTGCCGGCTTGGCGGCGATTGCTTTCTGGAGCTCGGCCAGCTCTGCCTGCGGGTCATAGCCGTCGGGTCCTGCAACTATGGCGGTCACTTTATACTCTGCTGCCGCTTTTTTGAATCCAGCAGCCGCGGTTTGCCAGTAGGGCAAAGACGTATGCGCTGAAATCATGTAGTAGACCTCTTTGGTGGAGTGGCGATCGCCACAGCCGGCGGTAAATGCAACTCCCAGCGCTAACAGGGTCAGCGCTGCTTTTTGGATCGAATTCATTCCTGCCTCCAGGTGCAAGTGTGCTGTGCGTTCGGGGCCGGCACTGGAGTTTTGCGCCCGAATGGGGGCCCCGAAAAAATCAGGCAGGATAGTACGCCCGCACAATTGGCGTTGTCCAATCTCAGCCTTATTGGGACCGTTATAGCACTGGCCGATGGGATTGATCGTGATTCAGGGCACACGAGGAGCGTGACTGGGGTAAAGAAGTTGCAGAGTGCGGTATAAACAGACCTGAAGCATCCTGTCGAGGATCGACGATGGAATCGGAAATCAGGTCTGCGGCCAAGCTCCCTGCGGGAATTGCCGTTTTGGGTGATGACGGCGAAGAACTGACCCAGAGGGCGTATGGTGAACCGCCTCATCCCTACCGCACCGCATTTGCCAGGGATGGGGCACGGATTCTGCATGCACGGGCGTTCCGGCGGCTGGCGGGCAAGACTCAGGTGTTTACCAGGCGACCCGGCGATCCGCCCGCCGACCACTTCCGGAGCCGGCTGACCCACACGTTGGAGGTGACCCAGATTGCGCGGACACTGGCAGGCACCCTGGGGTTGAACACAGAGATGGCCGAAGCGCTGGCTTTGGTACACGACATCGGCCATCCCCCCTATGGGCATGCCGGGGAAAAGGCACTCGACCAGTGCCTCAGGGGTTTTGGCCTGCGCTTCGACCACAACCTGCATGCGCTGCGCATTGTGACCTGGTTTGAGGAGCGCTACGCGGGGTTTCGCGGGCTGAATTTGACACTGGGGGTGCGCGAGGGAATCGTTAAGCACTCGAAGGACTACTCTGCAAAGGAACACCCCGAGCTGAGTGGGTATTTTCTCGACGAGTTTCCGCCCCTTGAGGCGCAGTTGATCGACTTGGCGGACGAGATTGCATACCTGACTGCCGATCTGGACGATGGACTGGATTCCGGCATACTGACGCTCGAGCAGGTGCGCGAGGGCGTGCCGCTGTTCAGGGGCTTTCACGACAACGTTGTGAGGGAATATCCAGGATCAGGGGAAAAGACTTCGACCTATGAAGCACTGATGGGCGTGCTGAATGCGCTGGTGACGGACTTGCTGAATGAGGTGAGCGCCGGTGTGGCTGCGATTGGTGCGACAACTCTCGAGGATGTTCGGCGGGCTCCAAAACGGTTGGTTGCGCTAGGCCTGGAGATGGAGGCTGCGCGGGCGGCGGCCAAGGTTTTTCTCTTTGACAATCTCTACAACTCCCCGGGAATGGAAGAGTCGCACCAGCATGCGGCGAAGGTGGTGGAGGAGTTGTTTGCGGCACTGATGGCTCACCCGGGGATGTTGCCTGAGGATCACAGGGAAGAGATTCCGACGCAAGGGTTGGCGCGGACTGTGGCGGACTACATTGCCGGAATGACGGACAGCTTTATTGAACAGGCATGGGAGCGGAGCAGCGTCAAAGAGTAAGGAAAGAAGCACCGCAGCCGTCAGGCGAGTCGCATTGCTCAAGGCATAAGGGACGAGGAGAAGTCATGAGATCTGCCGTGGCTCTTTCGATTTTCCTCTGGATTGCCGCGCCGCTGATGAGTGCCCAGGTTCGCGTGTGGGAGGGAACCTTGCCCCTGGCGACGACGGATGAGGGAGCTCCGGACGAAAACCCGCCATTCGATGTTTTCTCAAACAAACAAAACTACCCGTATACGATCCGCGACAATGTTCGCGAGACAGAGACCGTTCAAGCCTGGCGGGCAATCTACCTGGAGAACGAGTATCTGAAGTGCTCGATCTTGCCGGACCTTGGCGGCCATATCTATACCTGCGTCGACAAAGTAAATGGAAGGCCGATGTTCTATGCCAACCCCTCTATCAAGAAGGCGCTCATTGGCTATCGGGGCGCGTGGTCAGCTTTCGGCGTTGAATTCGACTTCCCCGTTTCACACAACTGGGTGACTCTCTCGCCGGTCGATTGGGCTTATGCGAGCGCGGCGGACGGAAGTGCGTCGGTGACGGTGGGGAATCGGGATCGCGTGGACGGCATGGATTGGGCAGTCGAAATCGTCATGCGTCCCGGAAGCACGGTGCTCGAAGAGCGAGTGGCGTTGTCGAATCCGAGCGACGAGCGGCACCGGTACTATTGGTGGAACAATGCGGGCGTCGAAGTCTGGAACGACTCGAGAATCTGCTACCCGATGGAGTTCACCGCAAGTCACGGGTTCAAGGACATAGACACGTGGCCGGTGGATTCGTCGGGGATCGATTTAAGCCTGATCTCGAATCAATCTAAAGGCGTGGTTTCGCGCTTTGTTTACGGGAGCCGCGAACCATTTATGGGGATCTACAATCCGCACACCGATGCCGGGGTGGTTCACTACGCGAACTACGCTGATTTGCCCGCCAAGAAGATCTGGTCTTGGGGTGTGGATGCGAACGGGTTGGAATGGCGCAAGACGTTATCCGACAATGACAGCGCCTACGTTGAGGTGCAGGCGGGACTTTTCAGGAACCAGGAGACCTACGCTCTTGCTGAACCGCACCAGGTGATCCGCTTCTCAGAGTTCTGGATGCCCGTGCGAGGCATTGGCACCATCTCCCGCGCGAATCTGAATGGCGTAGTCGCCATGAGCCGCAAGCCACAGGAGGATGGCAGGGTCACTCTGGCCGTGGGTTTGAATGCAAACTATGCGGTGCCGAGAGCGCAAATTGAGATTTCTGACGGCGAGAAGATGGTGCTGGAAGAAAGTGCGTCGGTCGATCCGGCGGTGACATGGACACGCGAGATAGCCAACCTTGAGGCAGATAAAAAGTACACGTTTCTGCTGAAGGACGGCGAGGGCGGGACGCTGCTGAGGCACACAGAGGGAATGTATGACTGGACGCCTCGCGATCAGGTGAAGAAAGGGCCGCAGATTGACGACCAGGCGCCTCCGGTGAACGCGGTCTCGGAGGAAGACTTTTTGAAACTGGGGACCGACAAGGAGTTGCGGGGTATCCTGGTTGGCGCGTGGGGGAACTATCAATCTGGATTGGCCAAGTTTCCACCCAGCTTGAAACTTCTGAAGGCTTCTGGCCGGCTGGCGGTCAGCTTGTTCCGGTGGGAGGAGGCCAGCAGCCTGTTGGCTCAGGCTGAGGGAAGCGACACGGCGGATGCAGAGCTTCACTACTATCGCGGGATCGCGGTAGCCGCGTTGGGCCACAAGACCGAAGCTCGCAAAGAATTTGAGATAGCGCACCGTTCTGAGGAATTTCGCGCAGCGAGCGGCTTGTTGCTGGCAGAGCTTGATGCGCAGGACCATGACGCCGCGGGAGCACTCAAGGTGTTGGAAGAATCGTGTCCGGTATCTTCAGGCGATCTGCGCTGCATCGAAGAAACGGTGGCGTTGGAACGCACGACCGGAGACAAGGAACGCGCAAGGCAACTGGCCGGGGAATCGGCGCAGCGGTATCCAACGAGCTTGTTTCTGCGGAACGAGCTAGCAAAGCTGGAGCCAAATAGCAATCCGGGATTTTCTGCGCCAGAACTGAACCGGCATCTCGCCGGGGATACCAACAGAATTCTGAACCTTGTGTGGCAATATAACCGCCTGGGGCTCTATGCAGATTCGCTGGAGTTGCTGTCACGCAAATATCCGCATGTTGCTAACGGGGAAAGCGAGCCGGGAGCCGTTCCACCCGAAGACGATCCGCTGGTCACGTACTATCGGGGATTCTCCCGTGAGAAGTTGGGACGATCGGGGAAGGCGGATTTCAAGGCTGCTTCGCATATGTCTCTGTTGTTCATCTTCCCGAATGAGGCAGAGACGATTCCAGTGCTGCGCGCGGCGCTGGCCAGGAATCCATCAGATGCGTCTGCGCACTTCCTGCTGGGGACGACGTGGTTTTCGAAAGGGATGGTGGATCCCGCGATCGAAGAATGGAAGCGCGCGAAGGCGCTGAACAAGAGGATCCCATCTCTCGATGCGAGCCTGGGCTGCGCTCTGCTGGAGATCAAGAAGGAACCGCAAGAGGCCGCAGCAGTGTTTGAGAGCGGATTGAAGGTGGATTCCGCCAACCCTGCGCTGTACCTTGGGTTGAATAAAGCGATGAGGGAGATGAAGCGCCCAGCGCCGGAGCGTGCTGCCATGATGAAACTCTTCCCGGATTCTGAGCACATGCCGACGGAACTTCTGCGCGAGCTAACCGATGCGCTGCGCGAAAGCGGCAGAAGCGATGAAGCGGATGCGCTATTGGCTCACCGCTTTGTTGTTCGCAAAGAAGGTGAGGCTCCACTGCGGCCTCAAAATCAGGCCAAGTGATTTGGGTGTAGGTCGCGATCAATTGAGCTGGTGGTCAGGCTCGGTGTGACAAATTCAACAAGACAATAAAGGGGCTGGGCGGGCAGGATGCTTTAGGCTGAGTTTACTGCACTGTGCCCTTTGGGCGCAGGCGGCGGAGGTCGAGGGCACACTCTACGGCGTTCTGTGCGTTGAGGCGAAGGTTGTCAGAGGCGGCCCAGAGCCAGAGGCGAGAGATCTGCGAGGAATTGCGAGGGCCTTGCTCGGGGCGGAGGCGGACGAGCACGTCGTTCTGGCCTGTAGCAGCCAGGTTGGAAGGGGAATCGGTGTCTTCGAGGACAAGGTCGACGTGGTCGCCGCTGAGCGCATCTTCGAGCGCGGAGATATCGACGGGACGCTCGAGCTCGATGGCGATGGAAAAGGCGTGACCGTGAAAGACAGGCGCATGGAGCACCTGCAATGCAATCGCCGGCCATCGGCTGGCAGAAAGAGCCTCATAATGGCGGCGAATGCGCGCCTCGGCCGGGCCCAGGCTGATGGTGGAGTTTTCGCCAAATCCACTGAGGATGTTGTAGGCGGCCTGGGCGTCGTAAATGGCACGGGGCAGGGCCTGAAAGCTGAGCAGGGTTACGGTCTGCTGGTGGAGTTCGTCCATGGCCGCGCGACCAAACTCGCTTGCCGGTTCAAGCAGGGTGGCAGCGGCAAATCGCACAGGAGCCGCCAACTGCAAACGGTCGAGGAGAAGACCCAAGGCAAGAGCGGCCGGGTGGGCGGGGACAACGGCTGGGGTAAAAAGATCGGGAGATGCAGCCTCTGAGCCAAGCCAGGGAGCGCGCACGAGCACGCCTGACTCCTGATCGAGGGCACCGGAGAGGTCGAGCACCGTAGAGCCGGAGCGAAGCGCCTGGCGCCAGTGCCGGCGGGTCAGGTCCTCGGTGCCAGTGAAGAATGTGAAGTCAACGTGTTCAAAGGCGTCCGCTTCAATGGCGTGGACAAAGGTGACCTCGTCACCCACCTGGTCCAATTGGCCATGCGCCGCTGCGTCATCGAGGAGGATCACGTCGGCGGCCGCTAGGGGCGACTCCGACAGTGCATCTTTCAGCTCCCGGCCCAGAAGGGTAGAGGCTCCGGCTATGGCGATCTTGTACACAAGGGTCCTCTGGTTGGTTTGGTTACGAGGGTCTCACGGAGTCAGGCTCTGCAGCATCGGTGCCGGGTGCGTCCAAACCAGACGGCCGCCGACGCCGGCGGCGGGACCAACCGTAGGCCGTCCGGGCCCAGATGCCGGAGAAGACGTAGCTGAGTCCAATGGCGAAAAACACGAAATGGGAGAACCGGACCATGACGTAAACAATGATTGAAAGAACAAAGAGGATTTGGAAAGGGTGGCTGCGGGAGAGGTTGATCTCCTTGCCTGACCAAAAGCGCCAGGTACTGACCATCAGGAAGCCGCTGAGTCCGACAAAGACCAGCCAGAGAATGGCGACCCACCACGCTGGGACGGGAATGCCCCAGAACAGGTGGACGGTGGAAGCGAGGAAGCCCGCAGCGGCGGGAATTGGCATGCCGACGAAATACTTTCGCCCTGGGCGACCGGGATTGCGCGGCTGTGCATCGTGGCTGATGTTGAAACGCGCCAGCCGCGAGACGCCGCCGATGAGGAACAAGAAACAGATGAACGCACCGGCGTGTTGCAAATCGAGGCGCAACTGGGGATTGATGGAGTCGGGCAGGAAGTGAAAGCCCCAGATGAGGGCCAGAAGAGCGGGGGCCACTCCGAAGGTGATGGCGTCCGCCAACGAATCGAGCTCCTTGCCAAACTCGCTGGTGGTGTTGGTCAAGCGGGCGATGCGACCATCGAGGGCGTCAAACGGGATGGCGAAGATGATAGCGATGGCTGCCCAGTCAAGATGTGTTGCGGCGTCGCCGCTGATGGCCTTGATGGTCTCAGTGATGGAAAAGAAGCCGGCGGCAATATTGCCCACCGTAAAAAGCGAGGGGAGCAGGTACATGCCGCGACGCAGACGGGCCTTGGTGTTGGCCTTGGCCAGTGCAATATCGTGGCCGTTCATTGGCTTCCACCGTCCGGCATTGCGGCAAGGACGCTAAGGCCGCCCTTGACGCGCTGGCCCACTTTGACGCGGAGAACTGCCTCGGAGGGCAGGAGGACATCGACCCGGGAGCCAAATTTGATGAGGCCGACACGCTGCCCGCGCTCTACGGAGTCACCTTCTTTGAGGTTGAAGACGATGCGGCGGGCGAGGAGGCCGGCGATCTGTTTGAAAGTGATCTCTATTCCTCCGCCGCTGACCGTGACCACGTTCCGCTCGTTGTGCTCGGCGGAGTCGGGATTCATGGCATTGAGATACTGGCCCTTTTTATAGCGCACGGCCTTGATAACGCCGCCGATGGGCGAGCGGTTCACATGAACATCAAAGACGCTGAGAAAGATGCTGATGCGCTGGCGGGGTCCCTGTGGAGTGGAGATGCTGACGGTTTCGGTGACCAGCCCGTCGCCCGGAGACACGATCAATCCAGGGCCGCTGGGAACCGTCCGCGGAGGATCGCGGAAAAACCACAGGAAAAACGCCGCCAACAGCAGAGGAACGATGCTCCACGCCCATCTGCCCGTAGCCCACACCACCAAACCAGCAACTGCGAGCAAGCTCAAACCGTAGATGTAACCGTCACGAACCATTGTCCCCAACGATTATACGGTGGATTGACTCAGACCTACGGCTATCTTGCTGAATTGGCGATACGGAGCGGGCGATGCCCCGGGGGCACAAACATCCGCGAAGCGGCCGCACTGCATGGTGCGGCGACGTACAGGCGATTCAGCTACATGTACCAGGAAGCGCTTAAGGCCTAAGCAACTGCAGGCTGGCGGCGCTCCAGCGCAAAAATCAAGTCTTTGGCATGCAGCTTGAGCTTTTTCAAGCGGACTTCTTCGAGCTGTTCGTCTTCGGAGAGATACGGTTTTTGAAGCAAGTCTTCCAGCCGCTGAGCGTAGCGATGATGTTCGGCATGCAGGCGATGAATCTCTTCGCTCAGCGTGGCGTCTTGTACTTCGTCCATCAAGCACCTCCGTTAGTTACCGAACATTTACATATACCCCCGCAAGAGCGCAAACGGCAAGTGCTAAAAAGAGTGAAAGTGATTTGAGCTGTGGAATTCTGGCCGAAAGCTGATTCGGGGTGACCGGGATCACCTGAAAAGCTGGCCAGGTGGGTCAACCATGAAGGGCCGGGTGGGGAGCGGGATCAGGAGATGCGCAGAGTGAACAGGAGGGCATCCTCAACAGGGTCAGAGTAGTAGCGGGGGCGTCGGGCGGTTTGAATGAATCCAAGATGGCGGTAGAGCGCGAGGGCGGGGTGGTTGAAAGCGCGCACTTCCAAGATTATCTCGGAGATTTTGTGGACTCCCAGACTTTCACTAAGTGCGGCGAAGAGGCTGCTGGCAAGGCCGCGGCGTTGGGCGACAGGTGCGACCGCGATCATTTCCAAATCAGCTTGGGGCGGCAAGACGCTGGCAACGGCGAAGGCCAAGACAGATTGGGTGGTGGAGTCAATCGCAACGAAGGACAGGCGGGGTGGACGGCTGAGAGGGTCAAGAGCAGAAAGGTAGGCCGCACGAGGCCATTGGGGGGCCTGCTCGAGGCCTTGCTCGATGGCGAGCACCTGGTCGAGGTCAGCCGGGATCATGGGGCGGATTTGGACGTTTCGGGAGGCTGAGCTCATTTGGAATGCTGGAGGGCTGGTTCGCCAAAGATCTCGGCATCGGAGCGGCGGAGGTAGTGGCCATCGAGGAGGACAAGGTCGACGAATTGCCGGACCGTGAAAAGAGGGGCGGCAAGTTGAAGGGCATCGGCGGCGGTGGGGGCTGGGGTTCTGACAAGTTCGATGGATGGCCAGGCGGCGGTGAGGAGTTGGGTTGCGGCATCGTCGCAGACGGCGATGCGGTTGGGCGCAGGGCTGATGACCAAGAGTTCCGCTTGACTGGCCAGGAGTTCACGAGTGTGCGCGGTTGGGGATTGCAGTCGGAGGAAGATTTCGTGGCGATGGGCGTCGATGGCGGCGGATTGGACTTCAGACTTCGAGGCAAGAACTTCGAGGCGTGAGACGGAGACTACGGGGATTTGGGCGGGTTCGGCCAAGCCTTTGACTGTGCTGAGGCCGACGCGGACGCCCGTGAAGCTGCCGGGGCCGTTGACGGCGACGATGGCGGCGAGGTTTTTCAGTTCGACGCGGTTTTGGGCGAGCAGATCGGCAACGGCGGTGACGAGCGTGGCGGAGTAGCTGCGGCCTTCGAGCTCGATCTGACCGAGGAGATGGATCGTGCTTTCATCGAGGCGGGCGAGGGCTACGGAGCCGCTGGGGCCGCATGTATCGATGGCGAGAAGGAGTTGGCCGGATAGGGGCGCGGCGGTTTGTAGTGGCATTACGGCGGGTGGAGGGCTGGGTTCCATGACTTCCTCAGCATGACATAGCAGGAAGCGGGGGTACCCGATGGGGTGGGCTGATCGAGTCGAGATTTGGTCTCTGAGGAATCAGAGGCGAGACCTGGGCTTTCCGGAAAACTAAGGCCGAACGGTTATTTCTGCGAGCCAATAGACACCACCTGCGGCCGTGATGGCTTTGCGGAGTTCAGCGAGGGCTTCAGGAGGTGGCGGGGGTGGAGATTGTGCGGCTTCTTTTGCCTTGGCTTCGGCGGCGGCTCTCGCTTTTTCGAACACGTGCGCGCCGTAGGTGACGCCATCTTTACCGACCATATAGCGCTTGACCAGGTCAGGGTGGTTGATGACTACCGGAACGCCGGGATCGAAGCCGAGCTCGTGAAAGAATTCACTGCCGTTTGCTCCGGGCACTCCAAAGATCCACGGTTCACCCCAGCTTGCCGGGAGCCCCCCGGCGCCTTGAGGGGTGAACTTGCCGAGTTCGATGCCGAGGCTATTCACATAGTCCAATACAACTGAGCTTCGGGGCACCGAAAGCGAGGCAAGAGTCTGCAATGTTTTTCGGACACACTCATCAGGGAGGTACATGGTGACGCCTTCCCAGATGTAAAATGTCTTTTCGTTTTGTTTGAGGCCAGCTGTGCGGAGGGCGTCGCCGAGATCGTCTTTGGCAAAGTCAACTTTGACGTGGTTGAGATTTTGAGGCAGATCGGGCAGGGCCATCGCAACGCGCCGCCGCTTGTATTCCTGAGTTGGTGCAGCATCAACTTCGAAGACCTTGCAGTCTTTGAGCAACTCTTGAAAGCGATAGGCACGGGTATCGAAGCCGGCTCCAAGGATTACGACCTGGGTTGCGCCGTTTTTGATGGCCCGCTCCAGCGCGTCGTCGATGAATCGGGTGCGCAAGAGCATCAACCAGGCAAAGCCCACAACTGCGGGAATCTGACTTGCCTCGGCGCAGTCCTGTTCGAGAGCCTTGGCGAGCGGATGATCGCCGAGGAGCACCAATTCATCTGGGCCTATGAGGCGATCGGCAAGCAGATCCGGGTTGCGGATGGTCTGGTCTGGCTCACGGGAGCCGAAGGCGCGGGCTGCAGCGACGAGAATTGAAGATCGGGAGGGTGGGGTGGGTTCTGGGTGAGGCTGTGGGGAGAGATCGGCCATGAACGGAGTATAAATTCAGGCTGATTATCTGTTTGGGGATTGAACGGCCTACCTGGAACTGTGCCCATGGCCACCGGAGCGGCGTGCTCCAAGGGCGGGCCGAATCCGGTAGTCTGGTAAAGGCGACAACCTCACTGAATCACTACCCATAACCGGCAAGAAAGGCTCAGCTCTGGCAACCGCGGCGACACTCTCGTTTCACGATACATGGAGGCCTCGCGCCAATCCGTGGGTCATTGCTATTACGGTGACGCTGGCGACCTTCATGGAGGCGCTGGACACGTCGATTGCCAACGTGGCGATGGGGCACATTGGAGGGTCGCTCTCGGCAAGCCGCGATGAAGCCACGTGGGTACTGACCAGCTACCTTGTGGCCAATGCGGTGGTGCTGCCTATCAGCGGTTGGATTGCGAACCGCATTGGACGGAAGCGGTTTTACATGAGCTGCGTGACGCTGTTCACGCTGGCTTCGCTGCTGTGCGGAATGGCGCCGACGCTGGGGATTCTGGTGTTTTTCAGGGTGCTGCAAGGGGCAGCGGGCGGAGGCTTGCAACCGAGCGAACAATCGATTCTTGCGGATACGTTTCCGCCGCAAAAACGGAGCATGGCGTTTGCCGTTTATGGCATGGCGGTGGTGCTGGCGCCGGTGCTGGGGCCGACGGTGGGGGGCTGGATCGTGGACAACTACAGTTGGCGGTGGATCTTCTTCATCAACATTCCGGTGGGGATTCTATCGCTTTATCTGACCAATCGCGTGGTTGAGGATCCACCGTACCTGGCGGAGATCCGCAAGCGAAAAGAGAGCGTGGATTACTGGGGACTGGGGCTGCTCGTGGTGGGCATCGGCGCCCTGCAAGTGCTGCTGGACAAGGGGCAGGAAGACGACTGGTTCAGCTCGCGGTTCATCGCCACCTGCACGGTGATTGCAGCGATCGCGCTCGCGATCTTCATTTGGCGGCAACTGCATGTCGAGCATCCAATTCTGGATCTGCGGCTGTTGATGCGGCGCAACGTGGGGACAACCATGTTCGTGATGTTCATGGTGGGTGTGTCGCTGTACTCGTCGACGGTGTTGATCCCGCAGTTTCTGCAAGAGATCATGGGCTACTCGGCGGAGCAGGCGGGGATGGCTGTCTCGAGCGGAGGCATTGCGCTGATGGTGCTGTTTCCGGTGGCGGGATTTCTGGCGCCGAAGTTCGATCCGCGATGGCTGGTGGCGATGGGATTCAGCATCACCACGTTCGGGCTGTTTCGCATGACCGAGGTCAATCTGAATATTCCTTTTGGCGTGGCGGTGAGCTGGCGGGTGGTGATCGCGCTGGGGCTGCCGTTCCTATTCATTCCGATCAATACCTTGTGCTACGCGGGGATTCCGCAGGAGAAGTACAACGAGGTGAGCGGGTTTTCAGCGCTGATGCGGAACCTGGGCGGAAGCGTGGGGATCAGTTTTGTGACCACGCTGCTGGCACGGCGGACGCAGCAGCACCTGGCCATGCTGGGAGCACATACGGTGAGCGGGAGTGGGCCGTTTGAGGCGTTCCGCAGAGGATTGGCGGGGGCCTGGTTCGAAAAGGGCGGAGGCGGAGCGCCCGACGCGATGCAACACGCGGGGGCACAGATCTACGGGATGGCGCAGATACAGGCGCGGCTGCTTTCGTATGTGGACGTGATCTGGATTATGGTTGCGCTGACGGCGATTCTGGTGCCGCTGCCATTTCTGATGCGGCGGCCGGCGAAGAATGCTCCGGCGCCGACGGGGCATTGATGCGTTGGTTACACGGCGGCCAGGGCCTGGTCGAGGTCGGCGATGAGGTCGTCTTTGTCTTCGATGCCCACGGAGAGACGGACAAGGCCCTGGGTGATGCCGATGGCCTCACGTTCTTCATCGCTCAACGCGAAGTGGGTTGTGGTGGCGGAGTGGGAGGCTAACGATTCAACGCCGCCCAACGACTCGGCGTTGAGAAAGAGCTTGATTGCAGCGAGGAAGCGGCCGGCGGCTTCGCGGGAGCCGAGATCGAAGCTGAGCATGGAGCCAAATCCCTTCTGCTGCTTGAGGGCGAGCTCGTGCTGCGGGTGGCTCTTGAGGCCGGGATAGGCGAGTCGAGTCAGCTTGGGTTGCGTGGAGAGGAATTCGGCGACGGCCCGGCCGTTTTCTTCGTGCTGCTTCATGCGCAGAGGCAAGGTCCGGATGCCGCGCAGGACAAGGAAGCATTCAAAGGGCGAGAGGATGCCGCCGGCGGCCTTTTGGACCAAGAGGAAACGCTCCTTGTGCTCGCGGCGGGTACCGATAAGCGCGCCGCCGAGGCCATCGGAGTGTCCGTTGAGGAACTTGGTGGTGGAGTGCATGACGATGTCTGCGCCGAGGGCGATGGGGCTCTGCAGGAAGGGCGACATGAAGGTGTTGTCGACACTGACTTCGACACCTCGGGCGTGGGCGATCTGGCAGGCGGCGGCGATGTCTGTGAGGGCCATGAGGGGGTTGGTGGGCGTCTCGACGTGGATGAGCTTGGTGTTGGGCTTAATGGCTGCGGCGACGGCGTCGAGGTTGCCGGTGTCAACGTATTCGATGTTGATGCCGTAGTGGCAAATGATCTGGTTGAAGAGGCGTGCGGTGCCGCCATAGACGTTGTGCGAGCAGATGAGGTGGTCGCCGGCGTGGAGGGTGGCAACGAGTGCGTAGATGGCGGCCATGCCGCTGGAAAACGCGTGGCCGCTTGTGCCGCCCTCAAGCGTGGCGAGAGCTTCTTCGAGGCGGTCGCGGGTGGGATTGCCGGCGCGGGAGTAGTCCCAGCCCTTGTCTGTGCCAATGCCGGTGAGTTCAAAGGTCGAGGAGAGATAAACGGGCACGTTGACGGCGCCGGTGAGAGGATCGGGATGCTGGCCGGCGTGCACGGCGAGGGTGGAGTATTTGTAGTTGGACATGAAGAAGCCTCTAGGGGCTAGCTTTTAGCTTCTAGCCTCCAGGTTCTAGCTTATCGTGCAGGGGATGGGAGCGATGTCGGTTTGCGGGAAGGTGTGACTATATCCCGCCCTCGAAGATTTTTTTGGAGAGATAGCGTTCGGCGGAGTCGGGGATGATTACGGCGATGCGCTTGCCGGGGCCCAGCACTATGGCAAGCTCGACCGCGGCGTAGACGGCGGCGCCCGAGCTGGAGCCGGCGGCGAGGCCTTCTTCAGCGGCGAGACGCTTGACCATGGTGAAGGCGTCGTTGTCGCTGACCATCGAAACTCGGTCGCAGACATCGCGGTGGAAGGTCTTGGGGATGAAGTGAACACCGATGCCTTCGACCCTGTGCTTGCCGGGTGCGCCACCTTGCAGAATCGAGCCTTCCGTTTCGACGGCGACGTTGATCACGGCAGGGTTGTGTTCCTTGAGGAAGCGGGCTACACCGGAGAAGGTTCCGCCGGTGCCTACGCCGGCCACGAAGCCGTCAACGCGGCCTTCCATCTGCTCCCAGATTTCGACGGCGGTGGTGTCGTGGTGAAACTGGGGATTGGCCTGGTTTTCAAACTGGAGGGCGGTGAAGGAGCCGGGAATCAGGGCTCCGGCATCGCGTGCGCGCTGAATAGCGCCGGCCATGCCTTCGGCCTCGGGTGTGCGGATGACTTCAGCACCGAATCCGCGCATGAGGATGCACTTTTCCTCGGCGAAGCCTTCGGGAACGAACAATTTTACCGTGTAGCCTCGATTGACGCCGATCAGGGCCAGGCCGACGCCGGTGTTGCCGGCGGTGGCCTCAATGATGGTGGAACCGGAATGGAGGAGGCCGCGGGCTTCGGCGTCGAGAATCATGCCGATGGCGGCTCGGTCTTTGATGCTGCCACCGGGGTTGAGGAATTCCAACTTGGCGAAGACGGATGCGGATGGCGCGGGGGCGAGGCGAGCGAGCCGCAGCATGGGGGTGTGCCCCACCAGCTGGGTTATGTCTGAGGCGATGCGGAGGGTGGGGGTTGTTGACGGTGCGGCGGACATGGAAGTCCAGTTTATAACGAGCTTCTAGCCTCTAGCTTCTAGCCACCTGCGGCGGGGCCAGCGGCCTTCAACGGCGAGAACGAAATTTGTCGGGAACCCACCCTTCGCCCCAAAAAAAAGCGAAGGATGAGGCGCCCAGGTCTTCATGCAAGCTGGGCCAGAAAAGAAGCCCCTAGTTGGAGGGTTTGGTGGATTTTTTTGGGACGCGGACTACGGGGAAATAGCCGGTGCGGGTGCGAACGTTGAGTTTGCCCATGCCTTTGGCTTCGGCGGTCACCATCACACGGCGGAAGCCCGGCTCGGTGGTGGGCTTGGTGGAGTGGTAGCCGAGGGTGTACTGGTTGCGAATGTCTCGGGCGACTTCAGCCGCAATCTGGTCAACCTGTTCGATCGACTTGGGGAAGAACGCTATGCCGCCGGTTTCAGTGGAGAGCATTTCGAGGGCGCGATGCGCGTGGCGGACTTCCTGCCGGCTCATCTCATCACCAAAAAGGAGGCCGATGGAGTAGATGACTGGCCCGGAGAGCTGCTGGACGCGGCGGATGGTTTGCTCAAGGTTGAGGGTAGAGGCATTGTCTTCGCCGTCGGTGATGAGGATGAGGACCTGCTTTGGGCGCTTGGCATCGGCGACGAGCTTGTCCGCGGAGGCTACGACGGCGTCGTAGAGCGCGGTGCCGCCGCGGGATTCGATATGGCTGAGGCCGTCGCGAAGCTTGTTGACGTCGGAGGTAAACTCCTGGTCAATGAATGCTTCGTCAGAGAAGTTCACGACAAAGGCTTCGTCCTGGGGATTTGAGGCCTGGATCAGATCGAGGGCACTCTTGTTGACCGAAGGGCGTTTGCGGGACATGGAGCCAGAGTTGTCTACGACCATGGCGATAGAGACGGGGAGGTCAGTGTGCTGGAAGCTGATGAGAGTCTGCGGGACGCCATCTTCACTGACCTGGAAGTTGTCTTTCTTCAGGTCCGGAACCAGCCGGTTGCCCTCAAGAACGGTGGCATTGAGGATGACCTCTTCCACATCAGTGTGAAGAACGTACCCCTCGCCTTCCTTTTTGAGGGGCCCAGCCGCAGTGGCGGGCGGCTCGTTATCGGGTGAGCGCACCGGGTCAGTGTCCACGGTAAGCGATGGAGCTTGGGGCAGCGTCGATTTGGTGGGCGATTGTTGCGCGGGCAGCGTAAGCGAAGCACCGGCAAGCAGGACCACGAGGACCGCGTTATTGCAAAGGCGCATAGTAGCCGGTGCGAGCATGGACAGTGAGTGGAGGCAATCCCTGTGGAGGATTTATCTTCACCTTCACTTTACGCCACTTGCCGTCACGGTTCAGGTCCTTGGGGTGGTATCCGATGACGTATTGATTACGCAATTCGGTTGAAATCTTTTCAGCAATGTCGCCCATGTCGGCGATGTCGTCGACGCGGAAGAGGCGCCCCCCGGTCTCCTCGCTGAGATCGTTGAGAAGCTGGGGCCCGGTGCGCTCCTCTGGTGTGGCGGCATAAGGATCGAAGATGCCGATTGAGTACATCTCTACATCGGATTCGCGCACCTGAGCGCGGAGCTCGCCCTCGGTGTAGCGAGAGCGGTTGTCGCCGCCGTCGGAGACCACCAAAAGAGCTTTGCGCTCGTGGCGGGCATCCTTCATCTTGACCAGGCCGTAGTAAATGGCGTCGAGCAGGGCAGTGCGGTGGCCGCTGCGCACGGTGGCAAGGCGCGCCTGAATATCTTCAACGGAACTGGTGAAGTCTTCAATCAACTCCGGCCGGTCGTTGAAGCCGATGACGAAGAATTCGTCCTGGGGATTGGCGGTCTTGATGAACTGCAGGATCGATTCGCGGGCGCGGATAAGCTTGGAGGTCATGGAGCCGGAGAGATCAAAGACAATTCCGATGGAAACCGGAGCATCCTCACTGGCAAAGGTGGCGATCTTTTGCTGGGAGCTGTTTTCAAAGACCTGGAAATCTTCCTGTTCGAGGCCGGTGACAAGGCGGTTCATGGGATCGGTGATTGTGATGGGAACGAGCACCATGTCCACGTTCATTCGAATTCGTTCACCGGGACGGATCTTAAGCGCACCTGTGCCGCTGACGGCGGGCGCTTCAGAGCCCTTTGGCGCCTCAGTGGAAGGCGTGGCTGTGGCCGGAGGGGCGACATGCACCTTGTTGAGGGGGTCTTCCTGGTCCTGGGCCTGGGCGCGAGACAGGCAGAAGGCCGAGACCAACACACAAACCCACATCCAGCGGGGTAGCCGCAAGTTGGCGCGCCGGAATGTGAGACCTCGCGGAAGGGAAAAAGTGATCATGGAGCAACACCACGGAATGAAGGCGAGTTTAGCACGGTTGAACCACGGCTGGCGTCGGTGGATTGTCATCGCATTGTCATGAGACAACTGTCATTTGAATCAGCCGGAAATCCAGGCCCGGTATTGCTGCTGGGATACAATCGAGTGAAAGCGCAGAGGGATCCCGGTATAGGCAGCAAGGGGCGCCCGAGCGTAAATCTATCTTCTTAGACGGGGAGCAAGCCCTTCCGTATGGCCCGTATTTATCCATTTCGCGCATGGCGTTACAATTCCACAGCGGTAAGGCTGGATGACGTGGTTACTCAGCCCTACGACAAGATTTCTCCGGCTATGCAGCAGGCCTATTACCAGCGGAGCCCATACAACCTGGTGCGCATCATCCTAGGCCTGCCTGAATTGTTCGATGCCGAGCGGGGCGACAGCGTCTATACGCGGGCAGCGCGGGATTTTGCCGCCTGGCGGGAACAGGGCATTTTGGTCCAGGAAAAGGACCCCTGCATCTTCGCTTATTCGCAGCGATTCAAAGTTCCGGGAACTGAGATTGTGAAGGAACGGCGCGGGTTTATTGCCCTCGGCAAGCTGCACGAGTATTCCGAGCAGGTGGTTTTCCGGCACGAACAGACCCTGTCAAAGCCGAAAAATGACCGCCTGAACCTCCTGAAGGCGACTCATGCGCACTTTGGCCAGATTTTCATGCTGTACTCCGACCCTGCGGGGAGCATGGAGAAGATTCTCTATGACGGCAATGGCCCGGCCGAAGCCGAAGTCACGGACGAGTATGGCGTGCTTCATCGCCTTTGGAGAGTCAGCGACCCTGCGACGATCCTGCTACTGACGACGGCAATGGCCGACAAGAAGCTGATCATCGCGGACGGACATCACCGCTATGAGACGGCACTGAACTATTCAAGGGAACACGCGCCAGGACAAGTGGATGGGTCGGGGCCTAAGGCCAATCACAGCGCTACTGAGGTTCCGCAGCCGCTCTACCCGGAAGCGGCCGTGATGATGAGTTTTGTGAATATGGACTCCGATGGACTGGTGATTCTGCCAACCCATCGCGTGGTTCACAGCCTGGAGAACTTCGACCCGGCGGCGTTTGCCAAGGCTGCCGAGGAGTTCTTCACGGTGGAGGCGTTGCCTGCGGCAGACGCTGCGAGCTACATGGAGAACCTGGAAAAGCAGCAAGGCACGGCCTTCATCGCTATTACGCGGGGCGGGGACTTCCTGTTGCGCTCGAAGGCTGCGGTCATCAACGCAGCACTGGCTGACCTGCCCGAACGCCAGCGGCAGCTCGACCTCAGCCACCTGCATTCGATTGTGCTCGACAGGCTGCTAGGGCTGGACGCGGAAAAGGTTCGCGAGCAGACGAATATTCGGTACCTGCGGGATGCCGGCGAAGCGGTGGACCTGGTCCGCCGCGGCGAAGCGGACGTCACCTTCCTTACCAACCCGGTTTCAATGGAGCAACTGCGGGAGGTGGCCTTTGCAGGCGACGTGATGCCGCAAAAGTCTACCGACTTCTTCCCCAAGCTGCTCAGCGGCCTGGCGATCTATGCGCTGGATTAAGAAGTCCATCTGGAGGCGTCGGGTTGTTTGGGCGCTGGCAGCGGTGTTCGCGGTGGCCGGATCAGGCAGGTCATCAGGACCAATCGGCGCGAAGGCCGTGGCGCAAGCAACACCCCGCCCCGTAGCGGCTGCTGCAGCTCCGACGGCACCAGGGACCCGATTTGTGGTTGTGCTGGATGCCGCACATGGCGGCGACGACCCGGGCGGGCGGCTGAACGGCCAATCCGAAGAGGCATTCACACTGGCGATGGGCGTGAGGCTGCGCTCTCTGCTGGCTGCGCGGGGAATCCAGGTGGTGACAACAAGGGAATCCGACTCAACCGTGGACCTGGTGCGGCGAGCAGAGATGGCGAATCACGCAAACGCCCAGGTTTGTCTGAGCCTGCACGGAACCGAGAGCGGTTCCGGCGTCCACCTGTACGTCTCCAATCTTGCACCGGCTCAGCCGGCGCGGATTGCTCCATGGAAGACGGCGCAGGCCGCCTGGGTGACGCGGAGCCTGGCGCTTGCAGGGACGCTGAATAGCGCGCTGCTACAGGCCGGAATGACGGTGACGCTTGGGCGTACGTCACTGCCGGGTGTGGACAGCATGACCTGTCCAGCGGTAGCTGTAGAACTGGCGCCGGAGCGTGCTCCAGGCAAGAAAGTGACGGCTGAATTGGACGATCCAGGCTACCAGGCGCGCGCGGCCGAAGCGCTGGCGGCCGCGTTGGTGGAGTGGCGCGGAGAGGCACCACAGCCATGATTCCCCGCTACCAGACCGTCCTGTTTGTTGTTCTTCTGGTGGCTTCCGCGGCTATGGGTGTGGCGCTGTGGCAGCTGCGTGAGCGCGCGCACCAGCGGTTGCTTTCAAGCCAGGATTCGACGCCGACACAAGCTCCGGAAGTAGCGCCCGCAGAGCCGGCTACGATCTATGTGGCCAACGACACGGACGGCTCGTTGTTAGCGCAGGTTCAACAACTGCCGCTGCCCAAGGATCCGGGTGCAAGGGCACGGGCGGTTCTGGGGAAACTGCTCGATCTGTATGCTGCTCCCGATGCGGGTCACCCGGTTCCCGGCGGCGCCAACTCGATTGCCCAGGTATTCCTGATGCAGGCGGAGAATTTGGACGGTGCGACAGGCAAGGGGGGATCCGGTGGGGTGAGTTCGCCCACGCAATCTCCCGCGACCACAGACCCGATGCAGATGGGACCGGAGCTCGCAATAGTCAACCTGACGGGAGCGTTTGCAGCCGGGCATCCCTCGGGGATCGAGACTGAAACCCTGACGGTGATGTCAATCTGCGGGACGCTACATGCAACCTTGCCCCGCGTGACCGAAGTGAGATTCCTGGTGGATGGGCAACTGCGCGCAACGCTCGCCGGGCACGCGGACCTGACGCGCACCTATCTGGCAACCGAGGCCATGCCAACTGAGGGGGCGCGCTGATGGCAAGCTTTGAGACTGCTCCGATGTCGAGTGCCGGAGGGTCTGCGACCCCAATCATCGGCGTCTTTGATTCAGGATTTGGCGGGTTGACGGTGTTGCGCGCGCTGGTTGCTCGACTCCCGGACGCACGATTTGTGTTTATTGGCGATACTGCCCGGCTGCCGTATGGCTCGAAATCCCGCCGAACCATTGCGCGATACGCAGCGCAGAGCGCGCAGTTCCTGGTGCAGGAACAGGGCGCGGAATTTCTGGTGATTGCCTGCAATACGGCAAGTGCGCTGGCCCTGGATGCCATTCAGGCCGCAGTGACGGTTCCGGTGTTGGGCGTGATTGAACCGGGCGCAACGGCAGCGCGGGCCGCTTCGCGCACTGGTGACGTGCTGGTCATCGCCACAGATGCGACGGTTCAGAGCCACGCTTATGCAGCCGCAAGCCGCGCCAGAGGACTGCGCGCGCTCGAAAAGGCCTGTCCACTCCTGGTTCCGCTGGTGGAAGAAGGGTGGACCGATCATCCCGTGACTGCCGAGGTGATTCGGGTCTACTTGAATGAACTGAATGCTGAAGCTGCGGCTGCGGGGCTCAATCCGGACACTCTGGTGCTTGGTTGCACTCATTACCCGCTGCTGCGGCCCTTAATTGAGGGGGCGGTCCCGGCAGGGATGCGGGTGATCGACTCCGCCGAAGCTGCCGCGGAGGCCGCGGTACTGCAGTTTGGTGGTGGCATTGCGCACGCGAAGAGTTCCGGCGATCAGATGACGAGCATGGAATTGCGTTGCTTTGCGACAGACTCGGTGGAGAAGTTTGAACGCCTTGGGTCCCGCTTTTTGGGTCGTCCGGTGGGCAAAGTCGAGCTTGTGGACCTTGGCGGCTGATATTCTAAAAAACAGTGGGTCCTGAATTCCCCGAGTCAATCCTGTTTAAACCTGGATCAATTTTGTAGAGGGACCCTGGAGGAAACGAGTAAGCATGATCAATTTGGCGGGTAAGACGGCCGTGGTCTTCGGGCTGGCCAACAAGCGTTCCATTGCCTGGGGAATCGCCCAAAAACTTCACGAGGCCGGCGCCACTTTGGCCATTTGCTACCAGAACGAGCGGATGAAGCTCGAGGCGCAGAGCCTAATCGACGAATTGCCGGGGGCCAGCGGCTTCCAGTGCGATGTTTCAAATGACGCAGAGATTGACACGCTCTTCGCAGGCCTGAAGAACAAATTTGGGAAGGTTGACATCCTGGTCCATGCCGTGGCGTTCGCGCCTGCAGAAGACCTGCGCGGGGCTTTCACCGACACTAGCCGCGAGGGCTTCCGAGTGGCCATGGACGTGAGCGTCTACTCGCTGATTGCCGTCTCGCGCGCCGCCGCGCCGCTGATGGCCGAAGGCGGCAGCATTATGACCCTGAGCTTTTACGCGGCGGAAAAGGTTGTACCCAATTACAACGTGATGGCCATCGCCAAGGCCGGTCTGGAATGCACGGTTCGCTACCTGGCCTGGGACCTGGGGCCAAAGAACATTCGCGTCAATGCAATCTCCGCAGGGCCGATCAAGACGCTTGCCGCTCGTGGCGTGGGATCGCTGGGCGAAATGATGAAGGCCCACTCTGACCGAGCTCCTCTGCACCGCAACGTGGACCAGTTGGAGGTCGGCGGCGCAGCGTTGTTTCTGGCCAGTGACTTGTCCAGCGCCGTAACCGGCGAGACGCTATACGTGGATTGCGGATATAACGTGATGGGGTACTAGCAGTTTCGGAATACCCGCAGACTTCTTGAGAGCATCGAGAGGTGCCGTTTTCTTCCACCCCAGCGACGAAGACCTGTCGCTCGGGATCCCGCGATGAAAACGCCACTTAACTGTATGCTTTCGGTCTACACCAATTCCGAAATTGCTATAACCACCTGCGATGTCGAATACCCAAGTGTTGAAAGTAGTTTGCCTAAATGAGAATGGGCGGTGAAATAGGTATAGCCATTCATCGCGGAACAATCGGAAGTCTCGGCTGTGCGCGGAATCTATTCTTTCAAAGTCACCATAATCTTGCGGGCGTCGCCGCCGGCGGAGGAGATGGCAATTTCGCCAGTCGCCTTCTTGCGGATGCTCTTGAATTTTTCGCCCCACTCGACCAGGACCAGCGCGTCTGGAGTGAGCAACTCGTCGAGGCCAAGGGTTTCCAACTGACGTTCGCCTTCAAGGCGATAGACGTCGAGGTGGAAGAGTTTGACTGGCTTGCCGTTCTGAATGCCGTCGTACTCGTGGATCAGGGTGAATGTTGGGCTGGTGAC
>Ga0182018_10000268_pt1 | contig 68967 bp, 69 predicted proteins | sample 812P2MmetaG_FD_120490 | JGI IMG/M metagenome (GOLD analysis project Ga0182018, IMG submission 120490) | Permafrost microbial communities from Stordalen Mire, Sweden - 812P2M metaG | ecosystem: Environmental > Terrestrial > Soil > Wetlands > Permafrost | place: Sweden: Stordalen | collected... | reverse complement strand
TTCAGCTTCAGGTTGAGCTGATCACGCCGGTGGCACTGGAAAAGGGACTCCGCTTTGCCATCCGCGAAGGCGGACGCACGGTGGGCGCGGGTACGGTTTCAGAGATTGTGAAGTAGGCAGTTGTGAGTAATCGCGCGGGGGGAGCCTTCGGGCTCCTCTCTCGCGGGGAAGATGGACAAGCATGGTAGGACAGAGGATTCGCATTCGGTTGAAGGCATACGACTATCGTGTGCTGGACACCTCGACCGGCGAGATTGTGGAAACGGCCAAGCGCACCGGGGCAACGGTGGCAGGCCCGATTCCTTTGCCGACGATCAAGAACAAGTACTGCGTGCTGCGTTCGCCGCACGTGGATAAGAAGTCCCGCGAGGCATTCGAAATTCGCACGCACAAGCGTCTGATCGACATTCTGGAACCAACGCAGCAGACGGTGGACGCGCTGATGAAGCTCGATCTCCCCGCCGGCGTCGATGTCGAGATCAAGGCCTTCGAGAAATGAGCTAGCCTCTCAGGCGGATGCGCTTTGCGGCGCAAACGGCTGGCGGTTGGACGAAAACTAAGAACGTTCGCAGCCCGCGAAGGGTCCGGCAGTGCGATGAGTTCAACATCGCATGATGAGGTGAGGAAGACATGGCAGTTACAGGAATTCTTGGAAAAAAGATCGGCATGACGCAGGTCTTCGATGAAAAGGGCGATGTGCACCCGATCACGGTGCTGCAGGCTGGGCCGTGCGTGATTACGCAGTTGAAGACGCTGGCCAGGGATGGCTACGAAGCCGCACAGATCGGGTTGGTTGAATTCGTGAAGACGAAGAACGTGACCAAGCCGCAGGCCGGCCACTTTGCCAAGACCGAAGCGCCGCCGGTGAAGGTGATCCGGGAAGTCGATCTGATGGTTGACGGTGAGGGCGAGAGTCCAACCAAGGCGGGAGACCGGGTCCTGGTGGACATCTTCACCGACTCCAAATTTGTGGATGTGATTGGCACCTCCAAGGGTCGCGGTTTTGCCGGTGTTGTGCGGCGCCACGGGTTTGCCGGGGGACCCAAGTCACACGGACATATGTTCCAAGTGCAGGGTTCGATCGGCGCCTCCAGCTTCCCGTCTCGTGTGTTTCCCGGGCAGCGCATGCCGGGCCACATGGGCGCGAAGCAGATCACAGTTCGGAATCTACGGATTCGCGGCATCGACATCGAAGAGAACCTGTTGATGGTCGAAGGCGCGGTTCCCGGATCGCGTGAAGGCTATGTGCTGATTTCGAAGGCTAAGACCCCGCCGCGCGAGCGTCGTGGCTTTGCCGGGTCCGGCACGGTCGATCCATTGAAGGCTTCGAAGAAGGCCGGCGGCAAGCGCAAGTAAGCACCTGGCACCTGCGGTGCGGCAGACGCGCCTTGCGGCGCATGAGATTCAGGCCGGGAACAAGCCGGCAGAAGAAGACGACGATGGCAAATGTGGATGTATTGAATTTGAACGGTGACAAGGTGGGCTCGATCGAGCTGGCCGATGCGCTTTTTGCGCCCGACCAGGTGAACGAGGCTTTGCTTTGGGAAGCGGTGAAGCATTATCGCGCTTCGCTGCGTCAGGGCACCCACAAGACCAAGAGCCGCACCGAAGTTGCAGGTTCCGGCAAGAAGCTGTGGAAGCAGAAGGGCACGGGCCGGGCGCGAATCGGCTCGGTTCGCTCCGCCTTGTGGCGTCACGGCTATACGGTGCACGGACCTCAGCCACGCAGCTACGACTATGCTTTTCCGCGCAAGAAGCTGTTGGGTGCTTTGCGCTCGGCCCTGGCTTCGAAGCTGGCGGACGGCAAGTTGACGATTGTCGACACTCTGGAGTTGAAAGAGCCCAAGACGAAGGCCTATCGCGCGGCGCTCGACAAGCTCGACGTGACCCGTACGGCACTGATTGTGGAGAACGGCAAGACGCTCAGCAGGAATCTGTTGTTGGGCGCACGCAACCTCCAAGGCGTGGAGCTGGTGCTCAACAACGAAGTGCATCCTTACGATTTGCTGCGCTATGAGCGGGCCATCTTCTCGACGGCCGCCATTGAGCAGTTGACCGAGATGCTTGAGAAGAACGCTTCAAAACGCAAGCTCGCCGCAGCGACGGAGGCAGCGTAATGCCCACACTTTATACCGTAATTCGCCGCCCCCTGATTACCGAGAAGGGTTTGAGCGTGAAAGAGACCGAGGGAACGCTGGTATTCGACGTCGCTCCCGAGGCTACCAAGACTGAGGTCAAGCAGGCCGTCGAGAACCTTTTCAAGGTGAAGGTTTCCACGGTGCGCACCTCGAATATGCCGGGCAAGGAGCGCCGTCGTGGCAAGTTCGCGGGCTTCCGTCCGGACTGGAAGAAGGCCTACGTAAGGCTGAAGGCCGGCGAGAAGCTGCCTGAGTACGTGAGCAACCTGTAAGGATTGCCTGGCTGGAAATATGCGGCCAGTTTGAAGGACTATCGGAGCCCGAAGAGTTTTTCGGGTTGCGGAGAAACGGGGAGAGCGGCGCTTGAGATTGGGCGCTAGAACTCTAGGACAAAGACGATGCCAATCAAGACATACAGACCGATAACGCCGACACTGCGGTTCAAGACCACGCTGGTGAACGACGACCTGACGACGGATACTCCGCATAAGCCGCTTCTCGCGGTCAAGCAGCGCACCGGCGGACGCCGTAATCGGGGCGACCTGACCATTCGCCACCAAGGCGGCGGCCACAAGCAGATGCTGCGCCTGATCGACTTTAAGCGCGAAAAGTACGGAGTTCCGGGCAAGGTTGCCACGATCGAGTACGATCCCAACCGGTCAGCCCGTATTGCCCTGGTGCATTACGCGGACGGCGAAAAGCGCTACATTCTGCAGCCGGTTGGCTTGAAGGTGGGTGCAACCGTGTCCTCAGGTCCGGAAGCGGACATTTTGGTGGGCAACGCGCTGCCACTGAAGAACATACCTTCCGGCACCACAGTTCATGCCATCGAACTGCGGCCCGGCAAGGGAGCACAGATGGCCCGTTCGGCTGGAACGCAGGCGCAGCTGGTCGCCAAAGAGGGCGAATACGCCCTGCTCAAGCTGCCTTCGGGCGAGACCCGCAAGGTGCTGGCCGCATGCATGGCGACGATCGGCCAGGTCGGCAATACGGACCATGAGAACGTATCCATCGGCAAGGCGGGACGCAATCGCTGGAAGGGCATTCGCCCAGCCAACCGCGGCGTTGTCATGAACCCGGTGGATCACCCTCACGGCGGCGGCGAAGGCAAGACTTCAGGCGGTCGTCATCCGGTGACCCCGTGGGGCCAACCGACACGCGGATACAAGACACGCAACAACAAGCGGACTGACGCGTTTATCATCAGCCGCCGCTCGAAGTAAAAAGGCAGCCTTTAGCTTTTAGCTTCCAGCTTCTAGCTAAGGTGCGGCAAACAAAGATTGAAGCGATAACTGGCAGTTAGCTTGGGAGATTGGGAGCTAAAGGCCAAAAGCTAGAAGCTAGGAGCTGAGAAGTTATGGCACGTTCGACAAAGAAGGGTCCGTTCGTGGATGCGCACTTGACCGTGAAGATCGAGGTGCTGAATCAGGCCAACGACAAGAAAGTGGTCAAGACCTGGTCGCGCCGCTCGACGATCTTTCCCGAGTTTGTGGGGCACACGATCGCGGTGCACAACGGCAGGAAGTTCGTTCCAGTATATGTGACCGAGAACATGGTGGGTCACAAGCTGGGCGAGTTTGCTCCCACCCGCACGTTCAAGGGGCACACCGGGGGCAGCGGCAAGGCAGCCGAGGCCGGCGCCAAGCCGCGGTAAGAGTGACAGCTTCCAGGCTCTAGCTTCCGGCTAGATTCTGCAAGGGCGAAGGTTCATTGGGAAGCGGGACAAGCTAGAAGCTGGTGGCTAGAAGCCAGTAGCTGATTTTGAGGAAAGAACAATGGCAGTTGAGACAAGGGAATTCCGGGCCGAGGCAAGGTTTCAGCGCGTGTCGCCACAGAAAGCGCGGCTGGTACTTGACCTGATCAAAGGCCGGGGAGTTGAAGAGGCGTTGACGACAGCGGCCTTCACCAAGAAGCGCATCGCTCCGGTGATTCACAAGCTGTTGACCTCGGCGGTGGACAACGCCAAGTATCTTGCCGGCGAGCGGGGTCTGGATCTGGATGTGGACAATCTCTACGTCAAGGTGGCCCTGGCCCATGACGGACCGCGCATGAAGCGCATCCGCCCGGCGCCGATGGGGCGGGCGTTCCGCTATCAGCGCAGGCTGACGCACATCATTCTTGCTGTTGCCGAGCGCGCGTCAAAGTCGAACCTGGTTACCAAGGTCGAGGAGCCGGAGACGAAGCCGGAGGCCAAGGCTGTCAAGACAGCCAAGACTTCCAAAGCGAAGACTGGTGAATCCAAGCCTGCGGCCAAGAAGGCAGCAGTGGTGGCAAAGAAAAAGGCCAGCAAGAAGGCAGCAGTGGTGGCAAAGAAAAAGGCCAGCAAGAAGGCAGCAGTGGTGGCAAAGAAAAAGGCCAGCAAGAAGGCCTAGAGGATTTTGAGAGGAAAAGCATGGGACAGAAAGTCCATCCTTACGGATTCCGGCTCGGAGTGAACAAGCCGTGGCGTTCGCGCTGGTTCTCAGAGCGCGATTATGACAAGCTCCTGGTCGAGGACGTGAAGCTCAAGGCTGAGCTCCGCGACAAGCTGAAGGCAGCAGGCGTCAGTTCGGTTGAGATCGAGCGGCCGGGCAACAAACTGCGCTTCCTGATTCGCACCGCCCGGCCGGGCATCGTGATTGGCCGCAAGGGCGCTGAGATCGAGAAGCTCAAAACGGAGCTCGGGAAGCGCACCAGCCGCGACGTGTTCATCGACATCATCGAGGTGAACAAGCCGGAGCTGGATGCCCAGTTGGTGTCAGAGAGCATCGCCCTCCAGTTGGAGAAGCGTGTCAGCTTCCGCCGCGCCATGCGCAAGAGCGTTGACTCGGCGTTGCGGTTCGGCTGCAAGGGGATCAAGGTGCGTGTTTCGGGCCGGTTGAATGGCAACGAAATCGCCCGCTCGGAGTGGTATTTGCAGGGGCGTTTGCCACTGCACACGCTTCGCGCCGATATCGACTACGGCTTCACCGAAGCGCACACAACATATGGTGTGATCGGCGTGAAGACCTGGATCTATCGCGGCGACATTTATGAGCAGAAGCGCCGTCAGACGCCGGCAGTTGGCACGTCGGTGTTTTAGTGACAGCCGTTCGCTTCTAGCTACTAGCTTCCAGCTAGTTCGCCGTGAAGTCAGGTGGCAGGTTGATGGTTTTGAAGCTAGAGGCTAGAAGCTAGCAGCTAGTAGCTGGTTTTCGAGGTTTTCGTTATGTTGATGCCAAAGAAGGTGAAGTACCGCAAGCAGCAGAAGGGCAAGCGGAGGGGCAAGGCCTGGCGTGGGTCGTCCTTGTCTTTTGGTGAATACGGGTTGAAGGTGCTCGAGTGCGGCTACATTACCGACCGCCAGATTGAAGCCAGCCGTATCGCCATGACCCGTTTTATCAAGCGCGGCGGAAAGATCTGGCTGCGTCTGTTTCCGGATAAGCCAATCACCAAGAAGCCGGCCGAAGTCAGAATGGGTTCGGGTAAAGGCGCTCTGGACCATTGGGTAGCCGTAGTGCGGCCGGGCAAGATCCTCTTCGAGATGGAAGGGGTGGCTCCGGAGATTGCGCAGGAAGCGATGCGGTTGGCATCGAACAAGCTGCCATTGCGGACCAAGTTTGTGATGCGGCCCGGTGCCGAGAAGATTGAAGTCGCGGCCAAGTAGGAATGCAGCTTTTAGCTGCTAGCCCCTAGTTAGTGGCTCTTCACGTTGAATCGAAGGGCCACTGAAAAGCAGGATGAGGCTAGAAGCTAGCAGCTTAAAGCTAGGAGCTAAGAAGAGATGGAACTGGAAAAGATGCGGAATTTGAGCGACGAAGAATTGGTGCACCAGGAGAAGACAACCTCCGAGCAGCTGTTCCGGCTTCGCTTTCAGGTCTCCCTGGGGCAGAACGATGGAGTGAAGAAGCTCCGTCAGCTGCGCAAGGAGATTGCACAGATCAAGACTGTGGCCAAGGAGCGCGAACTCGGCATCCGCGGCGCGGCAAAAGATACCGCTGGGGATGCAACTCCAGCCGCGTCAAGCAAGAAGGGAGCCCGCTAAATGGCGACGACAGAGGCAGCACAGGCGCCGGCGACAGCAGGCGCGCGGCGTAACGAGAAGGTTGGCCAGGTGGTTTCGACCAAGATGCAGAAGACCATTGTGGTCGAGGTCGAGATGCGCAAGGCTCACGCAAAATACAAGCGGATTGTGCGCAGCACGAAGAAGTTTTATGCCCACGACGAGCAGAGCTCGGCGCGCATGGGCGACGTGGTCCGCATTCGCGAGACGCGGCCGCTGAGCAAGCTGAAGCGCTGGTCGCTGGAAGAGATTGTGCGACGTTCGTCTCTTGGACAAATTGAAGACGCGGCTGTAAAGACCGCAAGCAAGGCCGCTAACTAGCGCCTGCGAGGTAAGGAGAAAAGCTCATGGCAGTGCAAATGAGAACCATGCTCGCGGTGGCCGACAACTCCGGCGCGCGCAAGCTGCAAGTGATTCTGCCGCTCGGCGGCGGACTGGGCAAGAAGGCGGGTCTGGGTGACATTGTGACCGCTGCGGTGAAGGAAGCTTCGCCCGATGGCATCGTGAAGAAGGGCAAAGTGGTGAAGGCGGTGATCGTTCGCACCCGCAAGGAATACCGCAGACGCGACGGAACTTATATCCGGTTCGATGAGAACGCGGCCGTGGTCATCGACGATGCACACGAGCCGGTAGGCACACGCGTTTTTGGGCCGGTTGCGCGCGAACTGCGCGAGAAGAAGTTTTTGAAGATTGTTTCGCTGGCCCCTGAAGTGGTTTAAGGGCAGCTGCTAGACGCTGTTTTTGGAGAGAAGATGCCGAGTTTGAATATTCATCGCAACGATACGGTCAAGGTCCTCACAGGCTCTGACCGCGGCAAGACCGGCCGCGTCCTGCGCGTCTTCCCCGACAAGGGGACGGTACTCGTGGAGCATGTCCGGGTGGTCAAGAAGACGGTTTCGAGCAAGCAGGGTCAGCGGACCAAGGGCGGCATTGCCGAGCAGGAATCGCCGATCAACGCTTCGAACGTCGCGCTTGTCTGCCCCAACTGTGGCCCCGCGCGCGTGGGTCACAAGGTCGAGGGCGACACCAAGGTTCGGATTTGCAAGAAGTGCGGGCAGACGCTGCCCACCAAGAAGTAGCGGAAACAGGTCCCGCCGCGGGATGAGCTGCGAAGCTCCAGCCCGTGCGGCAAGCACCTTCCGCAACGGTAAACGGCCAAGTTGGATACAGGCCACTCCGGGCGCCGGAAGAGAGAGAGTGAAGCGAAATGGCGGCAAGGCTGAAAGAGAAGTATCACAAGGAGATCAAGCAGGCTCTGCAGAAGGAGCTGGGGCTTGACAATGCAATGGCGGTACCCGAGTTGGACAAGATCGTCATCAACATGGGTTTGGGCGAAGCGACGCAGAACACCAAGCTTCTCGACCCGTTGGTGGCAGATCTGGCGGCTATTGCCGGCCAGAAGCCGGTGACCACGAAGGCGAAGAAGTCGATCGCGGCCTTCAAGGTACGGGCCGGGATGTCGATTGGCGCAATGGTGACGTTACGGAACGAGAAGGCCTACGAGTTTCTGGATCGGCTGATATCGACGGCGCTTCCACGGGTAAGGGATTTCCGTGGCGTGTCGACGAAGAGTTTCGATGGGCGTGGCAACTACACGTTAGGGCTGCGCGACCAGCTGCTCTTCCCGGAGATCGACTACTCCAAGGTAGAAAAGCTGAAGGGCATGAACATCACGATTGTGACGACGGCGAAAGACGACAACCAGGCGCGTGCGCTGCTGAAGCACTTCGGGATGCCGTTCCGGCAAGGCGCGTAAGAACAGCTTTTAGCTGCTACTTCTAGCCTCTAGCTTTTTCGAGGTAGAACAAGCATCTGAGGCAAAACGAGATTGGCTTTGTTGCTCGCGCATGAGATCGGATCGAGCGAGGAACTGGCTAGAAGCTAGAGGCTAAAAGCTGATAGCTGGGGTTGAAGAGGATTTATGGCAACCACTGCAAAAAGAGTGAAAGACGCGCGGAAGCCGAAGTTCAGCTGCCGCAAGCACAACCGGTGCCAGCTATGCGGGCGTCCACGTGGATTTTTGCGCAAGTTCGGCGTGTGCCGTTTGTGTTTCCGCGCATTGGCGCTCAAGGGTGAGATTCCTGGCGTCGTAAAGTCCAGCTGGTAGCAAGACAGTTGTCAGTGAACAGTGGTCAGTTTCTTCGTTTTTGAACTGGCTGCTTAGGTGAAAACCCAAAGGTCTTCACTGATCATTGTCCACTGGTCACTGAACACTGTAGTGACATTCTCGCTGGTTCTCCCTGGCGACGGAGCAACAAGAACAGGGAGCGAACGGGGAATGAAGGAGAAGGAATGAGTCTGACAGACCCAGTAGCAGATTTTCTGGCCCGCATTCGGAATGCAATCCGTGCGCGTCATCAGAAGCTGGATGTTCCGGCTTCGAAGCTGAAGACCGAGATTGCCCGCATCCTCAAGGAGGAGGGGTATATCTCGAATTACAAGACCCAGGAAGAGGAAGGCAAGCCTGTGCTCCGTGTGTACCTGAAGTACGGCGGCACAGAAGCAGCCATCCGCGACCTGGCGCGCATCTCGCGTCCGGGCTGCCGAGTCTATATTGGCCGTGACGAGATCAAGCGCGTCCAGGGCGGTCTTGGCATCTCGATCATGACCACGCCGAAGGGCGTTATGACGGGCCGTCAGGCGCGCCGCGAAGGCGTCGGCGGCGAGCTGCTCTGCGAAGTTTGGTAGGGACAGTGCAGGCTTCCAGTCTCTAGCTGCCAGTTCGTCGCGCTCAGCCGAGAGAGTCAGCGGCAGCAGAACGAGCGAGAAGCGAATATCCAGCAGCTAAGAGCTGCTTTACAGGCTGCAGTGGAACGTTGGGCGATCGAAGGCGCTCTGGCGGGACTCGCAAGCCAGAAAAAGGATTGAAACGATGTCGCGTATTGGAAAGAAGCCAATCCCGCTGCCCGCGGGCGTGAAATATAAGGTCGAGGGCAACACGGTTCTGGTCGAGGGGCCCAAGGGCAAGGTTTCGGCACTGATCGCCGAGGGCGTTTCTCTTGAGACTGTTGGCACGGAACTGCATGTGAATCGCGATAGCGACAAGCACGGCGCGGTGCACGGATTGACCCGCGCGCTGGTTTTCAACGCAGTGCACGGAGTGACCAAGGGCTGGACGCGCGAGCTGGATATTGTGGGCATTGGATATCGCGCCGAGATGAAGGGCAAGGGCACAGTGGTTTTCACGTTGGGGTACTCGCATCCCATCGAGGTTCCACTGCCTTCGGGCATTGAAGTGGCCATCGATCCTAAGCAAACGCACCTGACCGTCTCCGGCATCGACCGGCAGAAGGTGGGCCAGGTAGCGGCTGACATGCGTTCGCTGCGCAAGCCCGATCCGTACAAGAACAAGGGCGTGCGCTACTCCGATGAAAGACTGAAGAAGAAGGCCGGCAAGACGGGTTCGAAGTAGGGGAAAGCAGCTTTTAGCCGTTAGCTTCTAGCTGTTAGCTGCGATTTTTAGGCAACGGGCCATTAGCCAGAAGCTAGTCGCTGAATTCAAACCGAACGGGGTCGCCGGGCGGCTCCGCTGATAGGAACGAGAGACCATGATTACGCAGACCAAGAGAAACGCGATTCGCCAACGGATTCACGAGCGCATCCGGCGCAAGCTGTCGGGCACTACGGAACGGCCAAGGCTGAACGTGTACCGCTCACTGAACCACATCTACGCGCAGGTGATTGACGACCAGACGGGGCAGACGCTGGTGTCAGCTTCGACAATCAAGATGAAGACCGGCGGCAACGTTGCGGCGGCAAAAGAGATCGGCAAGGCCGTGGCAGAGAAAGCCGTCGAAAAGGGCATCAAGAAGGTGGTCTTCGATCGCGGCGGCTATCTGTACCACGGGCGCATCAAGGCGCTGGCAGACGCGGCCCGCGAAGCAGGACTCGAATTTTAGCTTCTAGCACCTAGCTGCTAGCTAGTGATGGGAATTCGAAGCTATGAGATGGCGCAAGAACATGCTTGAGGCCAGAAACTGGCAGTTAGTAGCTCGAAAAGAGACGAGAGAGCAATGACGATATTGAAGAAGAAACTCGATGCCAACCAGTACAACCTGAAGGATCAGGTGGTGGCCATCAATCGCGTGACCAAGGTGGTAAAGGGCGGCAAGAACATGTCTTTTGCCGCGCTTGTGGTTGTGGGTGACGCCGCTTCGGGCGTTGTGGGTTACGGTTCCGGCAAGGCCAAGGAAGTTCCCCAGGCAATTCGCAAGGGAATTGAATCGGCCAAGAAGAACCTGGTCCGGGTGAACCTGACCGAGACCACGATTCCTCACCTGGTTCTGGGCCGTTTCGGCTCCGGGCAGGTGCTGCTGAAGCCAGCTCCTGAAGGTACTGGTGTGATCGCCGGCGGTGCAGTGCGCGCGGTGATGACCTCAGTCGGTGTGCAGAATGTGCTGACCAAGAGCCTTGGCTCGCCGAACCCGCATAACGTCGTCAAGGCCACGTTCGACGCGCTGCTGCAGTTGCGCGACCGCGGCGATGTGGCTGTTTTGCGCGGCAAGACCGTGGAGGAGATGTAAGCCATGGCAGAGACCCAGACCAAGAAGATCCGTATTCAGTACTATCGCTCGAAGAACTCGACGCCCATGAAGCACAAGCTGGTCGTCAAGGGACTCGGCTTTACACGGCTCAACCAGATCGTCGAGCGCGTGGACAACGAATCCATCCGCGGCATGGTGAAGGTCATTCCGCACCTGGTCCGGATTCTGGAGAACTAGGAAAGCCAGCTTCTAGCTCCTAGCTGCTGCCACCAAATCTAGAAGTTTGGCGACGGCAACATGAGGTGAACGCAAAGAGCTAGAAGCTTAAAAGCTGCACGGCAACGCGAGTCGGCGGGGATCAACCCTGCTGGCGCTACAGCGAGGAAATCATGGCGAAGAATCTGTCGAATTTGCGCGCGCCCAAGAAGGCCAACACCGGGCGGAAGCGCGTGGGCCGGGGTATGGGATCCGGCATGGGCAAGACCTCGACCCGCGGCCACAAGGGTCAGGGATCGCGTACCGGCTCAAGCATGATGCGCGGCTTTGAAGGCGGCCAGATGCCCTTGCATCGCCGACTGCCCAAGCGGGGCTTCACCAACATCTTCCGGACCGAGTACACAGTGGTGAACCTCGATCGGATTGTGGAGCAGACCGCGGACCTGAAGGTCACTGAGATCGGCCTGGACGACTACAAGAAGCTTGGCTTGTCGTCGAGTAAGAAGGCGCTGATCAAGGTGCTCGGCTCTGGCGAGCTAACCGCAGCCATTACCATCCATGCGCACAAGTTCTCCAAGTCGGCCATTGAGAAGATCGAAAAGGCCGGCGGCAGGGCAGTGGTTGTGGGTGGTCCTGCGGCTCCGGCTGCGGCTTAGGCAGTCTGGGCCGGCGTTGAATGGGCGAGTTCCCGGGTCTCAGGACCGGAATTGAGCTCCCAAGTAGCGCCGGCCGAACACCTGTGACGGGCCGCATATACGGCATGATCCGGTTCCACTATGCTCACTCGGAATCGAGAAATGCTCTAAGATGGAGTAGATCACAGAACCCATTGGCGCAAAACGCCCTGAAGCGGATCATCAAACATGCTTGAGAAATTTCTCAATATCTTCCGGATTCCCGACCTTCGCAAGCGGGTGCTGTTTACGCTGGCTATCCTGGCTGTCTACCGCCTGGGTTCGCATATCCCCACGCCGGGCGTGAACGCTCACCAGCTGGAACTGATGTTCAACCAGCAGAGTGGTTCTGCGCTGGGGCTGATGGACCTGTTTGGCGGCGGCAACCTGCGTCGCATGACCGTGTTTGCCTTGGGCATCATGCCATATATTACGGCCTCGATTATCTTTCAGCTCCTGACCGTGGTTTATGAGCCTTTGGCGCGCATTCAAAAGGAAGGCGAACTGGGGCGACGGAAGATTACCCAGTGGACCCGCTATATGACGGTAGTCCTTGGAGCTCTGCAATCCATCGGAATCGCGGCGATCCTGACCAAGCAGGGGCTGGTGCTGAATCCCGGCATCGGCTTCAGCCTGATGACCGTTCTAACACTGACCACGGGCACTGCCTTCATCATGTGGCTGGGCGAGCAGATTACGGATCGCGGCATTGGCAACGGCATGAGCCTGCTGATCTTCGCCGGCATTGTTGCGGGCCTGCCCCGCGGCGTGGGAGAACTGCTGCAGAAGATTCAGACCAATGCCTGGGGATCGCTGACCTTCATCGTGGTGCTGATCCTGTTGGCAGCCATGATTGCGGTGGTGGCCTTCATCGTGTTTGTCGAGCGCTCGGAACGGCGCATCCCCATCCAGAGCGCGCGGCGCATCGTGGGCCGGCGCATGATGGGCGGACAATCGAGCCATCTGCCGTTGAAAGTGAATGCGGGCGGCGTGATGCCGGTAATCTTTGCGAGTTCCATTCTCTCGGCGCCCATGCTGTTTGCACAGTCAGAGTTTGTCCAGAATAGCCGCTTTCTCCAGCCCATTGTGCAAGCACTTCAGCCAGGCTATCCGTGGTACGAGATCATCGACATCCTGGGCATCATCTTCTTTGCCTATTTCTATATCTCGATCGTGATGAAGCCGGACGACATTGCTGACAACTTCCGCAAGTCGGGCTCATTCATCCCCGGAATCCGTCCCGGCAAGCGTACGTCGGACTTCATCAACGACATTCTTACCCGGCTGACGCTGGTGGGAGCGCTGTATCTGTGCGCGATCACCCTTGTTCCAACTTTTATGATTTCGGGCATTCGCTTCGACAAGCTGTGGCTGGTCGGCCGCATCTTCGAGAGTCTGCCGGCGTGGACGACGCACGGCATGGGGGTCACCTTCTACTTTGGCGGCACCTCACTGCTTATTGTGGTGGGTGTAGCCATGGATACCGTCAACCAGATCGAATCGCAGCTGATCATGAGGCACTATGATGGCTTTTCCCCTCGCTCCGGTCGCATACGCGGAAGGAAAACCTGGTAATGTCCTCATCTTTAACGGCAGTCGAACAAGGCCGGGAAACGGGTCAAAAGACCCTTCCCGGCCCAATTCTTTTATTGGGTGCGCCGGGCGTGGGCAAAGGGACCCAGGCCAAAGAGCTGGTGAATCTGTGGGGAATCCCGCAGATATCGACCGGCGACCTGTTGCGCGCCAATGTGGCTCAGGGTACTCAACTTGGCCGTGTCGCCAAGGAAATCATGGGGCGTGGGGAACTGGTCCCAGATTCCCTGGTAGACGAGATGGTGGCGTTGCGGCTGCAGGCACCGGATACCGCCCGGGGTTATATCCTGGACGGCTTTCCACGCACGCTCGGGCAAGCTGGGTGGCTGGACGGCCGGCTGGCCGCTCAGGCGCAGGCTCAAGGCGGAGGCTTGCCGGTGATTGCCGTCAGCATCCATGTGGACTATAATCAATTACTGCGCCGGATTACGGGGCGCAGGAACTGTCCTGTCTGCCAGACCATCTACAACGTTAATGGAAAGCCGCCCAAGCGGGATGGCTATTGCGACGTTGAGGGTGCTGCTCTGGTCCAGCGAGCCGATGACACGGAAGAGGTCTTCAAGGAGCGCATGCGCGCTTATGTGGCCCTGACCGCGCCCGTTGTTGAGCACTACCGGGCTCTTGGACGTTTTGCGGAAGTGGATGGAGACCGGCCAATTGGTGCAATTGCGGCCGGAATTGTTGCCGCTGTCGAGCAGTTGCGCAAGTAGCGCAGCTTGACGGTGGGTTTGTGCGTGTAAGAAGTCAGTTGACATTAATCAGTGGGGCTCCGGTCGGGATTCAACGGACACTGATTACTGTCCTAGCGAAGGTGGGTTAGCCGGTGGCGGTGGTACTTAAGTCGTCCCAGGAAATCGAAAAGATGCGCCGCGCGGGCCAGGTGGTTCGCGAGGTGCTTGAGTTGGTGCGCAGCCAGGTTAAGCCGGGTGCGACTACTCTCGATCTGGAGAACGCCGCGGCAGCGCGGCTAGCCGAGCTCGGCGTCAAGGCCGCTTTCAAGGGCTATCACGGATTTCCCTGTGTGCTGTGCACCTCAGTCAACAGCGAAGTGGTGCATGGCATACCGTCGCCCAAGCGGGTCCTGAAAGAAGGAGACATTGTTTCGGTCGACTTCGGTGTTGTGGTGGACGGCTATTACGGCGATGCAGCCATTACGGTTCCGGTGGGCGCGATCGATCCGGATGCGGCGCGGCTGCTGGCGGTGACGGAAGCGTCGCTGCATGCGGGAATTGCTGCAGTACGGCCGGGGGCAACCCTTGGCGATGTTGGAGCCGCAGTGCAAGGCGTAGTCGAGGCTGGCGGTTTTTCTGTAGTGCGGGATTTTGTAGGCCACGGCATCGGTGTTCACATGCACGAAGATCCCCAGGTGCCGAATTTTGGCCAACGGGGCCGTGGCATGAAGCTTCGCACGGGGATGGTGATCGCCATCGAGCCGATGGTGAACGCCGGCAAGGCAGATGTAAAAGTACTCGGCGACGGATGGACGGCGGTTGCCGCGGACGGAAGCATGAGCGCTCATTTTGAGCACACGGTGGCTGTGACCGCAACCGGTGCGAGAGTTTTGACCGAGTAACACGCTCGGGCGATTGCGTTTTCAGCAGAGACTCTGAAAATGCCATAACAGGCTGGTTGCACAAGAGGGCGCCGGCGGAAGCGGGATACGGTTTGTCGAAAGAAGACATGATTGAGGTGATGGCGGTGGTCACGGAGACGCTGCCAAACGCCATGTTCAAGGTCAAGCTTGAGAACAATCACGAGGTGTTGACACACGTCTCGGGAAGGATGCGGAAGAACTTCATCCGCATTCTGCCTGGCGACCGCGTGGCTGTAGAACTGAGCCCCTACGACCTCAACCGCGGACGGATTGTTTACCGGTATAAGTAGGTTTTTAACACCCGCGCAAACATTTGATGTGCGGAAGGAAGGGCGTCACGAATGAAGGTCAGGGCATCGGTAAAGAAGATTTGCGTGAAGTGCAAGGTCATCACCCGCCGAGGGGTGGTTCGGGTGATCTGCGAAAACGCAAAGCACAAGCAGCGCCAGGGCTAGCAAACAGCCTGGCTAAACGCGGAACCCTCCACCTGCCAAATCGGCAAGGGGCTAGTTAGCCTGAGTCAAGGCTTGCGATGAACCCCTGGAGGCGTAGAAGCATAACCCGTGCGAACCGGCTGAGGCCGGGGGCACACAACTGAAGCGGCAAAGGAAATCGAATGGCACGAATTGCTGGCGTAGATCTGCCCCGCAACAAGCAGGCTCGGATCGCGCTTACGTACATTTTCGGCATCGGTGATCCTCGTGCGCTCAAGATTCTGGAGAAGGCGAATGTCGATCCCTTCAAGAAAATCCAGGACCTGGGCGAGGACGAGGTCAACCGCATCCGTGTGGTGATTGAGGACGAGGGAAATGTTGAGGGCGACCTGCGCAAGGACGTCCAAATGCACATTAAGCGTCTCATCGACATCCAGAGTTATCGCGGTAGCCGTCATCGTCGGTCGCTGCCCGTCCGCGGTCAGCGCACGCATACCAACGCCCGCACTCGCAAAGGCCCGCGCAAGGGCACAGTTGCCGGCAAGAAGAAAGCGACGGGTAAAACCTAATGGCGAAACCAGAGAAGGCGGGTGCCGGCAAGACTGGCGCAGGCAAGGCTTCAAAGAACAAGAAGTTCAAGAAGCGCGAACGCAAGAACGTTCCGTTTGGCATTGCTTACGTCCAGGCTACGTTCAACAACACAATTGTCACCATCACCGACCAGGTGGGCAACACGCTCAGTTGGAAGAGCTCAGGATCGCTGGGCTTTCGCGGTTCGCGCAAGGGTACGCCCTTCGCGGCGCAGCAGGCTGCATCCAACGCCGCTAGCATGGCGCGCGATCACGGTCTGCGCGCGGTAGAAGTCCGCGTCTCCGGTCCGGGTTCGGGCCGCGAGTCGGCAATTCGCGCCCTAGCTGCTGCCGGGGTTGAAGTGCGCTCGATCCGCGACGTAACGCCAGTCCCGCACAACGGCTGCCGTCCACCGAAGCGGAGAAGGGTCTAAGAGGCAGCTATTAGCCTCTAGCTTCTAGCTCCATCATGCCACTGGTTGTATCTGTGTGGTTTTCCGATGGAAGCAAGAGGAAGCTCGGAGCTAAAAGCTATCAGCTAAAAGTTCAACAAGGGCCGGGAGGAAGTGTCCTCCGGACACGTAAACCGGCCGTCATCCGAAGTCAGGAGAAGAAATGGCTCGTTATACCGGAGCAGTCTGCCGCCTTTGCCGTCGCGAAGGCACCAAGCTCTTTTTGAAGGGCACCAAATGTACCTCCGACCGCTGCCCGCTGGAGAAGCGCAACTTCCCCCCCGGCATGCACGGCAAGGATCGCAAGGCCAAGATCGTGGGTTACGGCCTGCAACTGCATGAAAAGCAGAAAGCCAAGCGCATGTACTTCACCCTCGAAGGCCAGTTCCGCGAGTACTACGAGAAGGCCAATCGCGCTTCCGGCGTCACCGGCGAATTGCTCATCCAGCAGCTCGAGCGGCGTCTGGACAACGTGGCGTTTCGTTTGGGCTTTGCTATCTCGCGCCGTCAGGCTCGGCAGGTGGTGCGTCACGGCCACGTATCCGTCAACGGGCGGAAGGTAAACATTCCTTCCTACCAGGTGAATGCGGGCGACGAAATCGCCATCCGCGAGAGCGCGAAGAAGCTCTTGATTGTGGAACAGGGAGCGCAGAACGCAGCGCAAAGCCCCTTGCCCACGTGGCTTGAGATGAACTTTGAAACACTCACTGGCCGGGTGCTCGCTTTGCCCAAGCGCAAGGACATCAACCTGCCGATCAACGAACAGCTGATCGTCGAACTGTACTCGAAGTAGCAGCACAGCTGCTGGCTTCTAGCCTCTAGCTTCCAACCTTTCCATGCATGGCCGATCACGTCGGTTCCTTGAGGGAAAGAGCTTGGAGCTAGAAGCTAGCGGCTAGAAGCTGCATTCCAAAACGAAGGAGAACTTGCGCGGCCGCCGCAAAATGCATCGCGACGTACATGCCGCGCGGGAAAAGAGACAACGATATGCTTTGGAGAGGATTTCAGAAGCCTAAGCGCCTGGCAGTTGATGCCGAGACGCTCAGCGATGTATTCGGGAAGTTCAGCGCCCAACCCTTTGAGCGCGGCTTCGGCACCACAATCGGCAACGCATTGCGCCGCACCCTGCTCAGCTCCATCGAGGGCGCCGCGGTCACCGCGATTCGCATCGAAGGCGTGCTTCACGAGTTCCAGTCCATCACCGGCGTGGTTGAGGATGCGACAGACATCATCCTGAACCTGAAGCAGGTCCCATTCAAGCTCGCAGGCGAAGGTCCCAAGGCACTGTATTTGCGTGCCGACCGACCCGGCGTCGTCACCTCAGGCATGATTGAAGCCGACGGCGACGTGGAAATTCTGGACAAGAACATTTATCTGGCCACCCTGTCAGAAGGCGGCAAACTGGACATGGAGATGCGCCTGAAGCGTGGGCGCGGTTACATCTCCGCCGACAAGAATTTCGACGCCGATCTGGGGCTTGGCTTTATTCCCGTCGATTCCGTTCACTCGCCGGTTCGCCGCGTCAATTATGTTGTGGAGGCCGCCCGTCTTGGCCAGATCACTGACTACGACAAGCTGACGCTTGAAGTGTGGACCAACGGGGCCGTTCTGCCCGCCGACGCTGTTGGCCTCGCCGCCAAGCTGCTGAAGGATCACATGAACATCTTCATCAACTTCGAGGAGGAAATCGAGGCTGAGGCACGTGGCGAAGAAGGCCGCACGCTGTTGCGCAACGACAACCTCAATCGCTCGGTGGAAGAGCTGGAGTTGTCTGTTCGCAGCTACAACTGCCTGAAGAACGCCAACATTCAGTCGATCGGTGAACTGGTACAGAAGACCGAAGCTGAGATGCTGAAGACCAAGAACTTTGGACGCAAGAGTCTGAACGAGATCAAGGAAATTCTTGCGCAGATGGGTCTCTCACTGGGCATGAAGATTGACGAGCACGGCAACGCGGTTCCCGGCCCGACGAGCATCCCGCCTGCCGCCGCACTGGCCGCCAGCTATAGCCACTACGACGACGAAGACGAGCCATTGGATTCGGTGGATCTTCAGTTGCCGACTGAGACCGAGAACTTTTAATGCCAGCTACTGGCTTCTAGCCGCTAGCTTCCAGCGTTGCCCTGCCGAGTTGTGCCGGGACTGAACAGCGAGAAGCCAAGAGCTAGAAGCTAGGAGCCAAAATCGAAAGAGAGTTGCATCATGCGCCATCGCAATGCGGATTCAAGCTCGGACGCAATACCAGCCACCGTCGCGCGCTGTTGCGCAACCTGGTCACGTCCGTCATCATAGAAGACCGCGTGGAAACCACCGTGGCCAAGGCCAAGGCGGTTCGCCCGTTGGTTGAGCAGATGATTACCCTGGGCAAGAAGGGCGATCTCCACTCGCGCCGTCAGGCCCTCAGCTTTCTCATGACCGATGCATCAGTTGAACGGCTCTTCGACACCGTTGCCCCACGCTACGGTGATCGCCAGGGCGGGTATCTGCGCATCGTCCGAACCGGATTCCAGAAGGGCGACGGGGCCGAAAAGGCCTTCATCGAACTGCTGGGCGCCGAAAAGCAGTTGGACGCCAAGCGCCAGAAGCGCGACGAAGTGAAGGCCAAGAAGCGCGCCGAACTGGAGAAGCAGCTGGAAGAGTCGAAGAAGGAAGAGCCCGGCGAGAAAGCCGCGTAGAGCGGATTGGTTTCGGCGGTTCTTCAACTTTGCAAGTCGAATCAATACGGGCGCATCCTTTGCGGGATGCGCCCGTATTCGTTTTGGTGACCATTGACGAAGTGTCAGACCGCTCTGGCCAGCTTCTTGGGCTTAAAAGCGCGCATGAAAATGTAGACCAGGACTTGCAGTGTGATGGCGCCGCAGCAGTCCAGCAGCACATCCCATGGGGTTCCAGTGCGGTTGGGCAGAAAGGTCTGGTGGAACTCGTCGCAGCTGGCGACTACGGCCGTGCCCAGAAGCGCAAGAAGGGCGTCTTGGATAAAGCGGGAATGGGGCAGAGTGAACCACCAGGCGCGCAGCCACGCCAAGCCGATGAAGCCATACCAGAAAAAGTGGCCAGACTTGCGGATAAGGTGATGCACGACTTCCCAGCGCTCTCGGCTGACGGGGCCGAAAATGCTTTCGAAGAGCAAGCGAAGTGGGCCGCTGGTGTGGTCGGAGCCAAACATCTCCGTCGACTCCAGCGCGACCACAGCGATACCGACGACCACCGGCGACCAGATATATGTCCAGTAAAGGATGCCGCGTCCGCCGCTCGAGCGGCGCCTTCTATTCGACATGATAGTTCGGCGCCTCTCGGGTGATGATCACGTCGTGGACGTGACTCTCGCGCAAGCCGGCGCCAGAGATGCGGACGAACTGCGCCTTCTCCTGCAGTTCCTGAATTGTGGCGCAGCCCACGTATCCCATCCCGGACCTCAGGCCGCCCACCAATTGGAAGACCATCGACTCGAGCGGTCCGCGATAGGGGACGCGCCCTTCGATACCCTCAGGGACAAATTTGGCTAGGCGGTTCTGGCTGGCGCGTTCGCGCTGCACAACACCCTCGGTTCCCATTTCTGCGCTGGCCATGTCGGCGGTGCTCTGGAAGTAGCGCTCGCCAGAACCCTGACTCATCGCAGTAAGAGAGCCCATGCCGCGATAACTCTTGAAGCTGCGACCCTGGTAAAGAATGGTCTCGCCGGGACTCTCGTCAACGCCGGCAAACAGCGAGCCGATCATCACTGAGCTGGCGCCCGCTGCAATGGCCTTGGTCACTTCCCCGGAGTACTTGATGCCGCCGTCGGCGATTATTGGGATCCCATGTTCGCGGCCGGCGCGCGCTGCCTCAGCAATGGCTGTGATCTGCGGCATTCCGGCCCCCGTCACAATGCGCGTGGTGCAGATTGAGCCCGGGCCAACGCCCACCTTGATCGCATTAGCGCCGGCATCGATCAGCGCAAGGGCGCCAGCGTACGTGGCCACGTTTCCGGCTAGAAGGCCGATTTGCGGAAAACGTTTCTTAATCTCGCGCACCGCCTCCAGGACCCGCGTCTGGTGTCCGTGCGCAGAGTCGATCACCAGGACATCCACCCGTGCGCGCACCAACTCGGCGGCTCTCTCCATAAAATCGCCCGTCGCGCCAATGGCGCCGCCCACGCGCAGCCGGCCCTGATCGTCCTTGCTGGCCATGGGATACTTCAGCTTTTTCTGGATGTCCTTGACCGTGATCAGGCCCTTCAACTCGAACTGATCGTTCACCACCAGCAGCTTCTCAACACGATGCTCGTGCAATATCAGTTCTGCTTCTTCGAGCGTGGTGCCGACAGGTACGGTGATCAGGTTCTTCTTGGTCATCACATCGCCGACAGGAACGTCGGTGCGGGTTTCAAAACGCAGATCCCTGTTGGTGAGAATGCCCACCAACCGCTTGCCCTGCGTGACCGGTACACCGGAGATCTTGTAGCGCCGCATGACTTCAAGAGCGTCGCCAATCATCTGATCCGGACCAATCGTTACCGGGTCAACGATCATGCCGCTCTCTGAGCGCTTTACCTTGTCTATTTCGCCCGCCTGGTCGACGATGGTCAGATTGCGATGGACAATACCAATGCCGCCCTGCTGCGCCATGGCGATGGCCATGCGTGACTCGGTCACTGTATCCATCGCGGAGGAGATGAGCGGTGTATTCAGCGTGATGTCCGGAGTCAACTGGGTCATCGTGCTGACCTGGACGGGTACCACGTCGCTGGAGGCGGGCACCAGCAACACGTCATCGAAGGTGAGGGCTTCAGGTATGTTTTTGGATAGCATATGCTCTGATGCGCCTGGCGGGCCGGGATTCGATTCCCCGGCACGGCAGGCGCTTAATGTCTATTGTAGCGGAGGCGGCAACAAATGCTCATTGAGGGGCAAACCTCGGGAGTTGCCTACACCCCGACGGGGAACGGCTTGGGGCTGGATTCGTCGGTGTCCGCGCCGCCGGTGCGCCAGCGCTCGAATCGGCCTTGCAGCAGGCTCATCAGACCGGTGTACCAGTAGCCAATAACAAACAGGATGAGGAATGGCGCAGTGAAATAGTTGTGATTCGAAAAGGTGTACAGAATCGCCAGAAAGAAATAGGTGCCAAGCAGCAACTCGATCCAAGGCGCCAGGACCAGACGCTTGCGATATTTGGCGGCTTGAGACTTCTCGCCCTTTTTGGCTACGCGGTACTTGGGCGTGCGGACAAAGGCGCTCTTAATTCCGAACAGGGCCTCCATCACCGCCTTGGTATTGGTGACCGTCAGGCCGATGCCCAGGGCCATCAGGAAGGGCAGATAGAGGAAGGTCTTCATCCAGGTTTTGGGGAAGAGTTCACGCTCGCTCATTAAATAAAACACGGCGATGGAGAAGGTAGAGGCCGTGAACAGCGGGAAATCGATGAGCAGCATCTGGAACCAGCCCTGATAAAAGCGGCAAATCATGGCCGGCAGCAGCAGAGCGGACATGACAACCATGAGTGGGTAGCTGAGGTTGGCGGTGAGATGGTAAACGGCCTCGACTTTGATGCGCCGCGGCACCTTCGACTTGAACATCACGGGCAGCACTTTGATGCTGGTCTGGATAAGCCCTTTGGCCCAACGTGCCTGCTGGGTCTTGAAGGCGGTCATTTCAATGGGCAGCTCGGAAGGGCACTCAACTTCCGGGAGATACTTGAACTTCCAACCGGCCATTTGCGATCGATAACTCAGATCGGTGTCTTCAGTGAGCGTGTCGTGCTGCCAGCCTCCGCCGTCGGAGATGGCCTGGATGCGCCACATACCGGCGGTACCGTTGAAGTTGAAAAAGTCCCCGGAGCGGACACGGGCGCCGTGCTCCAGCACAAAGTGGCCATCGAGCAGAATGGCCTCAATCTGGGTCAACATACTGTAGTCGCGATTTAGATGGGTCCAGCGCGTTTGCACCATGCCGATCTCCGGCTCGGCAAAGTGGTGAATCACCTTCATGAGCCAGTCGGTCGGGGGCACGAAGTCGGCGTCGAAGATGGCGACGTACTCGCCCTTGGCTACCTTGAGGCCCGCATCCAGTGCTCCTGCCTTGTAGCCATGGCGATTTGTCCGATGGATGTAGACGATGGGATTTCCCAGGGCTGCGTAGCGGGCAACAATGCCGGCAGCCACCTCACAGGTTTCGTCGGTTGAATCGTCCAGCACCTGGATCTCCAGCTTTTCGCGCGGATACTCCATGGCGCAGATCGCCTCGATCAGGCGGTCGATGACAAACTGTTCGTTGAAGATGGGCAATTGGACTGTGATGCTGGGTAGTTCTTCGAAGTGGCGCGGCGGGTCGGGGTTGTAGTTTTTCTTGTACTTGTAATACAGGTAGACCATCGTGTAACGGTGAACGCCGTAGATGGCCAGTACAATCATGACGGCGAAGTAGGGCAGGAGCAGCGTCGCGTCAAAAAGGTTCCAGTGGTAGAGGTGCTTGAAGGTTTGATCAGTAGCTTGCATCGCCTTCAGGTAGTGGCGCAGGCCATTCTGAGGTGCAAAGGCGAGATGCGCACCAATCCGCAGCGGCAGCCCGAGAATTCGGGTCTGAACCAGGCTGGCGGCGGGTTTCAGAAGGGTTTCAAGCGCGGCGAACAGGGCGAACCTCCACCAACGGGATAACCTCCATTGTATGCGACGTGGGGCTGGTGGTGTGGGCGCGCGGCTGCTGTTAAGTTGCCGTCACATCGGGCTCTGGCGTAACGTTGGCATTGCCGGAGGAGGTTGATTCTTCATGTCTACTTCTGTTGCTTCTCCCGTTGTTGCCGCCGCGGGCGGCAGTTTTCTGCTTGAATCTCGGTCGCCCTCTGAGATCTTTACGCCGGAGGATCTGAACGAGGAGCAGCGTCAGATTGCGACGACCGCGATCCAATTCGCCCGTGAGGAGATTTTGCCTGCCGCCACGGCAATCGAGGCCAAAGAGCCCGGCGTGATGGCGGGGCTGATGCGCAAGGCGGCCGAGTTGGGGTTTGCTTCGGTGGATATCCCGGAGGAGTATGGCGGTCTGGGCGGAGACAAGACGACTTCCACGCTCATTACCGATCACTTGTCTGTGCTGGCGAGTTTTTCAACGGCATTCGGGGCTCACATCGGCATTGCGGCGCTGCCACTGGTCTGGTACGGAACCGAGGAGCAGAAACAACGTTACTTGCCAAAGCTGGCGAGCGGGGAGTGGCTCGGGGCATATGGGCTGTCTGAAGCGAGTTCGGGCTCTGATGCGATGAATATTCGCACACGCGCGACCCTCTCGGAAGACGGCGCCCACTATACGCTGAACGGCGAGAAGATGTGGATAACCAACTGCGGAATCGCCGGGTTGTACACGGTGTTCGCCAAGATTGATGGAGAAAAATTCTCTGCATTTCTGATCGAGAGGGACACGCCGGGGCTGACCGTGGGCGCGGAGGAGCATAAGCTGGGAATTCGAGGATCCAGCACCTGCCCGCTGGTATTGGATGGGTGCAAGGTTCCATCTGGGAACTTGCTGGGAGAGGTTGGCAAGGGCCACCACATCGCCTTCAACGTCTTGAATGTCGGCCGCTTCAAGCTGGGCGTTGCCTGCATTGGCGGCGCGCGGCACGCGCTGGCGCACATGATTCGCTATTCCAAAGAGCGTGTGGCTTTTGGCAAGCCGATCGCGGAGTTTGGACTGATCCAGCGGAAGATTTCCGCCTCGGCAACGCGACTATACGCGGCAGAGAGCATGGCCTATCGAACGGTGGGCATGATCGATGCTGCACTTGCTCGGATTGAGCCCGCAGAGGCAGGTTCTGCGCGCGAGACGCAGAAACGCATTGAAGAGTATGCCGTCGAGTGCTCGGTTCTAAAGGTTTACGGTTCAGAGATGTTGAGCCTGGTCAGTGACGAACTGGTGGCAACGATGGGCGGGTACGGCTACGTGGAGGAGTACCCGGCGGAGAGGTTCTACCGGGATGCGCGGATCAATCGCATCTTTGAAGGAACGAATGAAATCAATCGACTGATTATCACAGGGTGGTTGATGAAGCGGGCGCAGAGCGGCCAGCTTCCACTGCTGGGGGCAATCAAGAAGCTGATGGATGAGGTGATGCAACCGCCCAGCTTCGACGCCGGAATGGATGCAGGCGAGCTGCTGGCGAGGGAGGCCGAGATTCTTGCTGCATCGAAAAAGATTGCGCTGTTTGCTGCTGGAGTGGCCAGCCAACGGTTCATGGCCGGGCTTCAGGATCAGCAGGAGATCATGGCAGATCTGGCGGAAATCATCATGCAGGTTTATGCGCTGGAGTCGGCGCTTCTGCGTGCGCGCAAGCTGGCAGGGGCAGGGCGCAGCTCAGCTGAATCGGCAACGGGTCAGTTCGCTGCAAATACGACGGGACTGCTGGCGGACGAGACGATGGGGCTGTCGGAGCAAGCGGCCAGGCGTGTGTTGGCGGCCTGTGCTGAAGGTGACTTGCTGCGGACGCAACTTGCGATTCTGCGGCGACTTGCGCGGTTCACGCCTGCGGATGCAGTGGCATTGAGTCGCGCTGTGGCGCAGCATTGCGTGCAACGCGAACGGTATCCGTTGGAAATTCGTTAAGAGCTGAAAAGGCTCTCACGCCGGCGGCGCATGCGTCACCAGCGTGAGAGTCTTGGTTGGGTGCGGAGCGATCAGTAGTTGCGATTTGTGCTGAGATTAGCGTTGAACCGTGACAGTGAGGCTCAATGGTACTGAGATCGCCTGGTTGTCGAGCATGGCTGGGCTGAAGCGGAACTTGCGAACCGCTGCAACCACGGGAGCATCGAGTTGCGGGTTGACTGACTTCACGACTTGGATGTCGCGTGCCTTCCCGTCTTCGCCAACTTTGAGTTCGAGAACAACCTCCGCATCGTTCGGAACGGTTGCGGTGCTGGGAAGTTCAATGCCGGTAGAGTAGAGGACATGAGCGGGGATGACACCGGTGCTTACAGGACGAGCCGGGGTTGAGGCAGAAGCGTCGTTCGCTGGGGTGCTTGCGACAGCCAATGCGGTGAAGAATAGCGGGGACAAAAGAATGCTTGCTGCAAGAATACGTCGCATGTAGTACCTCCTTGGCGTTAACAGTAACCATCACAATCATAAACCTAAACCACGACATTTGTCAAAGTATTTTTCATCGAATCATATTTTTCAATGAGTTAGCGTTCCACTTTGTGTGATTGTTAATTGATAGAGAAAATCGCCTCGCTGAAAACTTCTAAAAACTGGCCTTTTCAAGGATTGCTTTTAGAGAACGGAGCAGCTCGTGATGGCAGCGTTTTCCTTTTGACCAGGGTCCAGTTGCGGATGATCAGGCTTGTAATCTTGCTTCAATGTACAGAGTGAGAAAGGTCCCCATCCTGGTGATGGCCATCTCGCCCGGATGGGGCAATCAGAATGCGTCAACCTAGCTATTCTGCAATCTAGCTGGTTGAAGATGTCTTTGTGTCGAGGCTTGCAAGCAGCATCAAGGCTGCAAGCCGACAGGTTCGACCGTTAATATCATGTTCATGTCGATCGGAATCGGTTGGTTATCCAGCTTGGCCGGGCTGAAGCGGAACTGGCGAACTGCATCGATCACAGGCCCGTTGATTGCCGGGTTCGAGGAGTCGACGACCTGGATGACTTGCGCGGTGCCGTCCTGGTCGATATTGAGCTTCAATAACACTTCAGTTCCCGCGGGATCCCAGTGAACGTATCCGGAATTCAGTTTGACGTTGTGCGCCTCAACAACGCGCGCCGGAATAACGCCGGTGCTGACCGGGGCAGTCATTGTTGTGGCAGAGGAGTCGGTCGGGGTTTGCCTCGCGACTGCCGCTGCAGTGAAAAGCAATGGGGATAGCAGAGCGCTTGCAACGAGTATTCGATGCATTCAACTTTCCTCCTGCTCGTTGGACGACCGCTCGCGTATCGGGTTTGCATCGAAGGATTGGGTTACCAGCGCAGCATTGGCTTACCATGGAGGGTTGAAGTAATTGAGCCGAGGATTCTTGCGAGTAAGTTTCCTGAATGATGGCAATTTGAATTTGCAAGCACGTTTCCTCAGACACAATGAATTCAATGGTTTAGAAATTGGGAGAAGGTTGATGCGCTTCCGCACTACGATTTGATCGAAATTACAGGTACTGAAAAAACATCAAAAACTGAAGCAAAGTCAGCTGTGCTCCGTCGCAAATGGCGGGAAATCGTCGCTGCTGCTTCATGCCATGCAGGCTTCCCAAGGAGTGGGCAGCCTTTCGACTGCCCGCTCTGCATGACGCTAGAACGCTGGGGGTGCTCCGGAGACGGGGATGGAGACTGTGCCCTGCTTGTCGATCGCGGTCTGAAGCGAGAAGCCGGGGCCGGTGCTCGGCGTGAGGAATGGGGTCAGCGCGACCACCGCTGAATGCTTGCCGTTGTACACGGCGGTGATGTCATCGGTGGTTTCATAGTTGCGGTTGTTGGCCGGGTTGCTGTTGGAGATGACGCGGCCCAGGACGCGGTGTTCGCACTCGATGCCCATGATAGATGCCGAGACCTTGGCTAGGTAGTCGAGCTGCTCCGGGGAGTAGGTGTCATCGTAATTCTTGCCCTGCCGTCGCTGCTCACGGACCCAGGCGGCCTTCTTGGCAAACTCCTGGATCGCATTGAGGTAGGCGCCGATGAAGGCGTTCTCGAGTGCGTCGAGCAGGCCGAGGAAGGGACCCAACGTGTCAAATGAGCCTGCGGGGAAGTAGAACGTCTGCACCGGATCTGCACTGGCCTTGGGGATGTTGAGCAGGCCGCGCAGAAGATTGGCGTGGGAGATCTCCTCAGTGAGAGCCGCCTGAATATAGTTGACGTTGCCGAGGTTGCCGGCTGAGGTGACGTTGTCCGCCGAGCCTCCGGCGCCGGCGAGATTGGGATCCTGGATCACAGCGCCGACGAGGCCGTTGTAATAGAAGGTGGTGGCGAGGTCCTCGGCAATGAGTGCGGCAGTGGCGATCTCCGCAACGGTGTCCTTGGCCTGCGCCGCTTCGGCATCTGCTTCGCCAGCGGCTTCTGGCTCGTCGGCGCGGGCTGTGAGCGGGGTGAAGATTCCGGTGAGGAGCGGGGCGGCCGCCGCGGCCAAGCCCAACATGCTTGAGCGCTGCATGAAGTTACGACGGTTCACCAACTGCTCGCTGATGCGGTGGAATTCGTCTGCCAGAATCTTGAAATCCATGGATGCCTCTCTTTGGTGATGGATCGGGCCTGGGTTGGCCCGTGCACCTAGTACGCGGGCAGAGCGCAGATGGATTGGAGGAAGAAACGAATTATTGCGAATGGTGGCGCGAGGGGGACCGTGCCGATGCGAACCTCGCTGCTGAATCGTTACGAGGATCCTCGCCCGGCCGCGATGTAGGCACGGTGGCCGTGCATAGAAGACGGGGAGCTTAGTGAGGGCAAAGTCGCGGCTGGCGCGTGATGAGGTGTCCGGCCTCTCATCCTTTCACGGTAAGGATGTGGATGGATGAGGTGTTCGGCTCCCTTCTATTGGAGTGGAATGGCTGTGACTACGAGTTGCGTTCTCCCTTTGCTTTCGAGGGTGTCGGAGCTGAAGACGATGGTGGGTTTGCCGATGGGAATAAGAACGATAGCCTCCCATGAGTTTTGACGGATAACAGGGTCCACAGCGGCTGGCGCAGCGGGGGAGACCGGGGCAAGGCTGCTTTCATCTGCATTCAAATGGATTGCAAGCTGAGTCCCAATCTCACGCGCGCCGCGGGCGCCAATCGTCACGCCAACGTTGAGATACTGATATTGCGTCTCCGGCCGTTCACCTGCAGGGTCAGTTTGCTTTGCGCTTGTCACCACTGGAACCCTTGAGCCGGTGCGGATGGACATGTAAGGGTCGCGAGGATCGGTGCTGAGGATGGTTGTATACGAGCGACTGTTGACTGGTTTGCCGTCAACGCCAAGTTCCTGGAGCAAAAAATCAAGGTGGTAATAGTGAGCCGGCGGCTCTTGCGCTTTGGATGCTTCTGTTGGCTTGACTGCTTCTTGGGGCTTGGCAGCGTCTTGAGCAGCGGCGTTGCCCAATGGCAGTAAGAGAAGTAGAACGGAGCAGATTGCGCTGGTTTTTTGCATGGAATTCTCCTTAATTTCCGCCCTGGGCGGGCGGGTTATGCGGTTGGTAGCGGTTGGCAGCGATGCAGGAAGACTCGTCGTCCTTCTGTTGAGCCTCAGCAAGTGCATGAAGTTCAGGGGCGGGTGCGCGCAATGCGACGGTCGCAAGAGCTTGCTCCTCAGGGGTGATCGGGAAAGGGGTAGGGAAGACGTCTTGTTTGGGAAGCGACTCTCGATGGGCTGCTCGGGGGAGTAAATGGGGCCGGGCGGGCGAGACTGCCATCGAAGGGGCGGTCGCCGGAAGGGCATGCGGCAGGGATTGGCTGGCCCGGTCTGTGCGTGCGATGTGCCGATTGCTTCGAGTGTGGATTGCCGGGGCGACCAGAAGCAGAAGGGGGACGGCCGTTGCGAGGGCGAGGGCCCAGAGACGCACGGAGCGCGGTTGGGTACGTGATCCTTCGGCGATCTGGACGAGCACGCGCCGCTCAAGGCCGGAGTCCGGGCCAGGCTCGGCGTAACTGGAGAGAGCGGAATCGAGCAATCGGTCGAACGGTTCATCAGGCATGACGCGTCTCCTGAAAGAAAGTCTCTTCAAGGGCGGTGAGCTTTTGATGAAGGGCCTGGCGTGCGCGCTGGAGCCGAGTGCGGACGGTACCTTCTGAAATGCCGAGTATTCCGGCGGTTTCTCTGGAGTTGAGTTCGTCGAATGTGGAAAGGACCAGAGCCAGACGGAGATCCTCCGGAAGCCCGTCGATGAGGGAGTGCACCAACGCATGGCGATTGGTGGCGAGCAGGAATTGCCCGGGATTTAGCCATGGAGAAGGAAGATCGGCAGGCGGCAAGGTGTTGCTGTCTTTATGCAGGGCAATGTGCCGGCGGTAATCGAGCGCCACGCGCCAGGTGACGCGAGCAAGGAAGGCTCGTTCATTCGTGAGGTTCCGCCATCCACTATTTCGGTAGAGCTTCAAGAAAGTCTCCTGAACAACGTCCTCAGCGTCATGGGGATTGAGCACCAGGGCGAATGCAATGCGGAAGACGAAGCGCGCCTGGCGCTGAACCAGATCCGTGAAGTCTTCTTCTTCGTCCGCGTTCAATGATGAGGCGCTCCGTTTTCATACCCAAAGACGGAGCTTGGTGACGAGGTGTTCGGATATTTATTTCGGCGGGGCACAAAAGCCGGCCCGCGCCTCTTAGGGAGGAGCGGGCCGATTTGGTTTGAATCACTTCGTTGAGTTATGCCTTGGCGGATGTGAGAGCGCCGAGATCGTCGGCTAGCTTTTCAGTGCTGAAGGCTTCGATGAGGTCGCCTTCCTTGATGTCGGCGAAGCCGGCCAGGCCGATGCCGCACTCCATGCCGTTGGTGACTTCGCGGGCGTCGTCCTTGAAGCGCTTGAGAGAGGCTATCTTGCCCTTGAAGAGTTGTTCGTCGCCACGCATCAGTTTGACCTCTGCGTCGCGGCGGATCACGCCGTCCAGGACCCGGCAGCCGGCGATGGTGCCGACCTTGGGAATCTTGAAGACGTTGATGACTTCTGCGCGGCCCGCATAGTTTTCCTTGAATGTGGGGTCGAGAAGGCCCAGCATGGCGAGGCGGATTTCGTCCTGCAACTCGTAGATGATGGAGTGCAAGCGAATCTGGATGCCTTCCTGCTGCGCCAATTCGGCGGCCTTGCGCTCAGGGCGGACGTTGAATCCGATGATGATGGTGTTGGAGGCGGTGGCCAGCAGGACATCGCTCTCCGTAATGGAACCGACGCCGGAGTGGATGACCTTGATGCGCACCTTCTCAGTGGACATGCGAACCAGCGAGTCGGCAAGGACCTCGACGGAACCGGTGACGTCGCCCTTGATGATGAGTGGCAGGTCTTTCACACCGGCCTGGCGAATCTGCTCGGCAAGGCCTTCGAGCGAGACGCGCGAGCTCTTTGCGAGTTGGGCTTCGCGCTCCTTCATCTTGCGGTATTGAGCAATGCCCTTAGCTTTGTCGCGATCGGCTACAACGAGGAATGTGTCGCCGGAGTCGGGCATGGCTTCGAGGCCGAGGACTTCGACAGGAGTGGAGGGGCCGGCTTCTTCAAGAGCGCGGCCGCGATCGTCGAACATGGCGCGGACTTTGCCGAAGGTGTTGCCGACGATGTAGCTGTCATTGAGGCGGAGGGTTCCATCCTGGACAAGGACGGTGGCCACAGCGCCGCGGCCGCGATCGAGCTTGGCTTCAATGACGCTGCCGACAGCCTTGCGGCCAGGCGTTGCCTTGGGCGCGCGAATATCCGAGACCAGGCAGATCATTTCAAGCAGCAGGTCGAGGTTCTTGCGCTTTTTAGCGGAGACTTCAACGAAGACGGTGCCTTCTTCGCCGGCGCCAGCCCACTCTTCAGGGATGAGGCCGCGGTCAGCAAGCTGCTTCTTGACGCGGTCGGGGTTGGCTTCAGGCTTGTCGATCTTATTAACGGCGACAATGATGGGGACGTTGGCTGCCTTGGCGTGATCAATGGCCTCAAGGGTCTGAGGCATGACGCCGTCGTCTGCCGCGACCACGATGACCACTATGTCAGTGACCTTTGCGCCGCGGGCTCTCATGCGTGTAAAGGCTTCGTGGCCCGGGGTATCGAGAAAGACGATTTCGCGACCGGAGGCGGGCGAGCCTTCCTTGGAGAAGCGAACCTTGTAAGCGCCGATGTGCTGGGTGATGCCACCTGCTTCGCCAGCGGCAACTTCGGTTTCGCGGATCGCGTCGAGGAGCGAGGTCTTGCCGTGATCGACGTGGCCCATGACGGTGACCACGGGAGAACGTGGGACTTCAAGCTCGCCTGTGTTTTCGGCTTCGAGAACCTCTTCGATGGCCTGGTTGGCAATCTCTTCTTCGTAGCTGATGACGGTGGCGGCGGCGCCGAACTTGGCGGCAACGTCCTTGACCATCTCGGCGTCGAGGGACTGGTTCACGGTGACGAAGACACCGCTCATGAGGAGCGTTGCAATCAGGTCCTTGGCGCGCACTTCGAGCTTCTCGGCCAGGTCCTTGACGCTGATGCCCTCAGTGACGGTGATCTCGCGGGTGATGGGCAGCGGTTCACCGCCATATTGCACTCCGCCATAACGCGGCGGTGGCACAAAGCCCTTCATCGGGCCTTCTTTGGTCTTGGGATACTGCGGGCGTCCGCCACGGCCCCTTGAAGGGGCGCGCGCTGGGCGCGGCGCTTCGCCAGTTGGAGGCGGTGCACCGCCGCCTGGGCGTGGGGGACCACCAAAGCCAGGACGCGCTCCAGGTGCTCCAAACCCAGGTCGGGCACCAAAGCCGGGGCGTGCGCCGGGAGCTCCCGGTGCACCGCTCCCGGCATAGCCTCCGGGGGTGGTGCGTGTGGGGTGCTTGGGACGGGGTCCACCGGCGAATTGGCCACCGGGCGCTGAGGGGCCACCGGAGGGACGCGGGGTGAAGCTACCGGGACCGCCAACCGGACGGTTGCGATCGAAGATTGGCTTGCCGCGCTGGATGCCTGCGCCAGGCGCCTGGTTTCCAGTTCCCGCGACGGGCGCGGATGGAACGACAATCGGAGCCTTGTAGACGGGGCGTGGCCCGGTCTGGGGCATCACAACCCTGCGAACAGGCGGCGCCGTTACGGGAAATGCAGCCTGGGCGTGTCCTTGATGCGAAGGTGCATGCGCTGCAGAGTCAGAGGCACTGTCTTCTACCTGAGCAACTGCTTCAATGCCCGCCTCTGGTGCTGATGTTGCTGCTTCAAGGTCGGGCGGAGCGGCCGCTGCCGAAGGAGCAACCACGATGGGCGGCGCTACTGGCTGTGCGGGCGCAGTGGGTGGGGGAATTGTCGCAACAGGAGCGGCGTCAGAACGTGCGGCATGGACCGCCGGAGCCTTTGCTGGTGCGGCCTGTTCACTGGGGCGAGATGGTGCATGTTCTTCACGCGCGGCCGGGGGCTTTACTACTATCGGCGGCTGCACGACGACAACAACCGGTCGCACGGGAGCAGCGGCGCCAGCAGGTGCCTTGGCGACCACTGGCCCAGTGGGCGGGCGGGATGCGATAGCAGGCGGAGCAGGGGGAGGCACGATAGCCGGCGCCGACCGCTGCTGAGGAACGATCTTACGCGGCGCCGGGCGGCCGGGTTGCGGCGCGGCTTCAGGTGCGGCGACAACTACGACTGGAGCTGCGGGTGTCGCGGGACGGACAGGAGCGGGCGCTGCGGCTTTTGCGCGGACCTGGCTTTGCTTTGCGTCTTGCTCTTCCTTCTGTTTATTGGCCAGGATGGCCTTCATGACGTCTCCAGGCTTGGAGACATGAGAGAGATCTATTTTGGGAGTGATCGACTGCGAGGCGCGTGAAGCCGCGCTGCCGCCGTGGCCGCCGGACCTGGAGCCACGCTCATGGTACGCGCGAACCTTCTCCGCCTCTGATTCTTCCAGCGAACTGGAATGGGTCTTGCCGCCGGCCAGGCCGAGTTCCGCCAATATGTCAAGAATCTGCCGACTCTTGACTTCCATCTCGCGCGCGAGATCGTTGATACGAACCTTACTCATCCGCCTCTTTTCAAAATTTCCTACCCAATGCACTTAGTCGCTCATAGCTACCTCGTGGCATTGGCTGTTCGTCAGAGTTCCGTTGTCGCCCGATTGGTCTTGAAAGACGCGCATGTTACGCGTCGTCCTCTTCGGCCGCTTTCTCTTCTGATGCTGCGCTGATTGCTTCTTCCATTTGGGTGCTGGGGAGGCTTTCGTCCCCCTCCTCGGCTGCTTGTACGCTTTCAGCTTCCTCAAGAACCACAGCTGCGTTCTCGGCTTCGGCCTCGGCATTGTCCACGACTGCGGGCGCATTCTCAATCTCCGCCGCACCGGGTTCGGGTTCGGCGGTGGGCGTCTCGCCTTCGGCTTCTTCAGCCGCAGGCACGTGGCCCTCTTCGCCCTCTTCAAAATGGCCAAAGTAATGGCGCACGGCCACGCTGATGCGCTCGAGAGTCTTTTCGCCGATACCGGGAATTTCTTCGAGCTGCTCGGGGGTCATGTCGGCCAATCCCTCGACGGTTGTAATTCCGGCAGCCACCAGTTTTTGGATAATGCCGTCGCCGAGTTCGGTGACCTGTTCGATGGGTGTGGAGGGTCCGCCGGTGAAGGCCTGCATCTGCTGCTCGACCTCCTGCCGCTTCTCCTCTTCGCTCTTGATATCGATCTTCCAGCCGAGCAGCTTCGCGGCGAGACGCACATTCTGGCCCTTTTTGCCGATGGCCAGAGAGAGCTGGGTGTCGTCGACAATGACTTCAAGCTGCTTGTCAGCGAGATCGGAGATCGACACCCGGCTGACCTTGGCCGGCTGCAGCGCCTTCTCAGCGAAGGTAGTGATCTCGTCGGAGAACTCGATGATGTCGATCTTTTCGCCACGGAGTTCGCGAATGATGGACTGCACGCGCATGCCCTTCATTCCAACGCATGCGCCAACCGGGTCAACGTCCTTGTCGCGGCTCTGAACGGCGATCTTGGTACGCTCGCCGGCCTCGCGCGCGATGGCGCGGATGGTCACGGTGTTGTCGTAGATCTCCGGGACTTCCGATTGAAAGAGATTGGAGACCAGCTCCGGCGCTGCACGGGACACGACAACCTGTGGACCCTTGGCGGCGCGATCCACCTTGAGCAGGACGACGCGAACGCGTTCGCCGATGGAGAACTGCTCAAGCCGCGACTGCTCGCGCTTTGGGCAACGGGCCTCAGCCTTGCCGAGATCATAGATGATGTCCTGGCCCTCGATGCGCTTGACGGTCGCGTTCAGGACTTCCTTTTCGCGATGGGCGTATTCGTTGAAGACGGTATCGCGCTCGGCCTCGCGCACCTTTTGGAAGATGACCTGCTTTGCCAGTTGCGCGGCAATGCGGCCCAGGGGACTGGTGTCACGATAGAGGCGGATCTCGCTGCCTACTTCAACCCCGGGGGCCAGTTCGTTGGCCTCCGCGAGCGTGATCTGGTTGAGCGGATCTTCAACCTCGGACTCATCCGCAACGACCGTCTTGTAGATGTAAGCGGTAATCGCGCCGGTTTCCTTGTTCAGCTCACCGCGCATGTTCTCCTGGGTCTTGTAGTACTTGCGCGTGGCCAGGGCGATGGCCTCCTCAACGGCGCCAACAACGACGCCGGGGTCAATGCCCTTTTCCTGGCTCAAGAGCTCGATGCTTTGATACAAAACGCTGCTCGCCATACTTTGCTTGCTCTCTCAGTTGTGGGTCGGCACGATCTCAGCTTGCGGCCCGCACCGGTTCTGTTGGGTTAAATTTCCGGTACGAGTTGCGCCTTTTCGATGTTGTCCAGCGCAATCTCGACCGTGCTTACGCCTGTCTTCTTTGTCTTGCTGTTCTGCTTGACCGCGTTGAGGTCGAGCGAAATGGTTTTTCCTGCTTCCGAACCGGCTACCAGTCGGCCTTGCCAGTGCCGGTTGTTGCGAATCGGCTCAAAGGTCTGGACTTTCACCAGGCATCCTGCGAACCGATGAAACTCTTCGGGCTTGCTCAGCTTGCGATCCAGGCCCGGAGAACTGGCTTCCAACGTGTACTCTGCTTCAGGAATCAGTTCTTCTACATCCAGCAAAACACCAAAGTCGCGGCTAAAACTGGCGCAATCTTCGTGGGTGATGCCGGAAAGCTGCCCCACCCTCAGAGTGCCTTCAACCAGTCGCTCCGGCAGTCCCTCGAGCCCGGCTTCAATTGCCGCCTTGAGTTGAGCGCGGCCCTCGGCATTCTTCTCAAGATAGATGCGGAGGGTACGCTCCTTTGCCGGGCCGATGAACTCGATGTCCACCACGTCGAGCCCATGTGAGGCGGCCACCCTTTGTGCTGCCGATCGAATTTCGTCCAGCTTAACTGCCATTCGTTCCCAACACCTGTGCGATGCAGAATCGCTCGCCAGGGTCCCCGCCAATCTGGCGGTTTTTTGACCTGAAAATTGGCCCAAATAAAAAGTGGGCTGTAAGCCCACTCATCTCTCCGCCAGCCGGCTTGAACGCGGCAACCATGGCGGACAAATTCGTCTGCATCGTTATCATACGGTGAAATCCAGGGAAAATCAACCGCCCGCGGAGGGGCGGGCGCCGCTTTCGCGGCCGTACGGTTCGGCGGATATCCGGGCAGCGCATGATCCGGATGTGAATATGCAATTTATGTTCGCTTGGCGATAGTTGTATATACGATCGCGAGAGTAACTCAGGCTGCGATTAAGCCCGGTGCTAGACTCAGCACTATCTATGGCAGCCTCTCGACCTACTCATTCGCCGCATTCGTCTTTGCCGGGGGCAAAGGCTGCAGAGACGCGGACCGCTCTGTTGAAGCGGGCCGCGCGGGATGCGATGGACTACCTGGAGGGTCTGGACAAGCGGCCGGTTGCGGCCACGCCAGAGGCGATTGCTGCGCTGAACGCTTTGCGGGGACCACTGCCGCCGGGGCCGACCAGCGCTGAGACGGTGCTGCATCTGCTTGATACCTACGGGTCGCCGGCGACGATGGCGCAGGCGGGCGGGCGCTTTTTCGGCTACGTGATTGGCGGCAGCCTGCCGGCGTCCCTGGCGGCGGGTTGGTTGGTAAGCGCCTGGGATCAGAATGCGGCTACGTTTGTGGCGTCGCCCGCGGCAATCGTGCTGGAAGAGATTGCCCTTGAATGGGTGCGTGATCTGCTGGCGCTTCCGGAGGGAACCGGGGGAGCGGTGGTAACTGGGGCAACCATGGCCAACTTGTCCGCACTGGCGGCGGCTCGGCATGCGCTGCTGGCGCGCGCCGGGTGGGACGTGGAGGCCGACGGGCTGTTTGGGGCTCCGGAGATCAGGGTTGTGGTTGGCGAGGAGGCACACCCTTCTCTTTTTAAAGCACTTGGATTGTTGGGCTTGGGGAGGAAGAGGGTGGTGCGCGTGCCGGTAGACGGCCAGGGCCAGATGAAAGCGGATGCACTGCCCCACCTGGATGCGCAGACGATCCTCTGCTTGCAGGCGGGGAATGTGAATACAGGCGCCTTCGATCCGGCGGCGGCGATTTGTCCTGCGGCGCGAGCGGCGGGAACCTGGATTCATGTGGATGGGGCCTTTGGGTTGTGGGCGGCGGCTTCGCCGGAATATCGCAAGCTGACAAAGGGATTTGAGCTTGCCGACTCCTGGGCGACGGATGGGCACAAATGGCCAAACATTGGCTACGACTGTGGCATTGCGCTGGCGCGGGACCCGAGTTTGCTGCGGGCGGCCATGTCGATTCGTGCTTCCTACCTGGCCATGGGAGAGCAGCGTGAACCCTCGGACTACAATCCTGAGCTCTCGCGGCGAGCGCGTGGCGTGGAGCTTTGGGCGGGGTTGCGGTCTCTGGGGCGGTCGGGGATGGCCGAGATCATCGAGCGGACGTCCAGCCACGCGCGGCGCTTTGCCGCTGGGTTGAGGGCAGCGGGCTACGAGGTGCTAAACGACGTGGTCATCAACCAAGTGCTGGTTTCCTTTGGTTCAGCGGAGCGGACGTTGCGGACCATTGAACGCCTCCAGGCGGAAGGGACCTGCTGGTGCGGGTCGACCAAATGGCAGGGACACACCGCAATGCGAATCAGTGTCTCGTCCTGGGCCACAACGAAGGAAGATGTGGAGCGGAGCCTGGCAGCGATGTTGAATGCCGCTGAGGAGTAGCGCCGGAGGAAGCTGGTCGACGCACCCGCCGACTCGCCAATCCGGAGGGCATTGGGCCACCGGTTTCTGCCGTTTGCAGGGTGATTTCTGTCCTCTGTCCCCAAAGCGCTATTGCTTGTTGACACCGAAGGGGAATATGCCTTTGAGTGGGAGACTCTCGGCCGAGATGTTCCGGATGATGTTTCCTGCCGATAAGAGGAACGATGCGCACACCTATACAGCGCGTGTTCTTGACGCTGGCCGCCACGCTTGTGGCAGCGGTGTGCGGGATGCTCATGACATTTGTGCTTGAGAGTGTCCTTGTATTTGAGTCGGCCGAAGGCAGGCTGGGACAAGATAGCGTACAACTGCTTAGAGAAGTTAGCGCCATTCTGAACGAGTCGCACAGTGTGCTGCGAACCATGAATGCTTCGCAGGCCGGCTTCTGCTCCGACGCGGAAATCGCCTCATTCAGCAAACTTCTTTTCACCTCGCAATTCTTGCGGGATGCGGGGCGCATTCGTAACGGAAAGATTGAGTGTTCTGCGGCCCTGGGCAGAGAAAACCTGCCGCAGAAGGAATACACCCCATCCGCGACAATGCCGGATGGTTCGAGCCTTTACGGAGACATCTCACCGTATCAGCCCCACGAGATGGGAGCTCTCGGCCAGCGAATCGGCGAATCTTACGGAGTCCTTGATCCTTATGAGTTCAAGCGGCTGGATTCGATCAGCGTGAACCGGTCCGCCACCGTGATCGACTCGGTCAATCATCAATTCCGCCATCCAGGACGCGTGCCCCCTGCGTTGGATGGTGTTGTTTACGACAGGAACTGGGGTGGACGGGTGGGAAGCTATCTGATGGCGACGCGCTGTGCGCCGCACTATCCGATTTGCATGACGACCTACGTTCCGATTCCGCAGGTAATGCAAGCCAAGCGCATTCAACTGATCAGTTACACATCTCTAGGCGGGATTGCCGGCGCACTGTTCGGCTTGGCAGTGTCCCAGCTTTACAGGCGCAACCGCAGCGTAGTGCAGCAGCTTCGCCGCGCGATTGCCCGAGACAAGTTGCGCATGGTTTATCAACCCATTGTGAATCTGGCCAGCCGGAGGATCGTTGGGGCAGAGGCTCTGGTGCGATGGACGGATGAAGAAGGCTTTGCTGTGGGGCCGAATATTTTCGTCAAGCTTGCGGAGGAGCGGGGCTTTGTTGGGGCTCTTACCAAGCTGGTGGTGCGACACGCTTTGCACGACTTTTCGAAGACTCTCCGCGCCCATCCGGATTTTCGGCTGAGTGTCAACGCGGCTGGCGCTGACCTGGCCGATCCCGCGTTCCTGCCCATGCTGCAGCGCGAAGTGCACCAAGCGGATGTTCCGGCGCAGTGCCTCGCGATTGAGATCACTGAGAGCAGCGCCGTCAAATCGCAAATGGCCATCGAAACGATCCACCGCCTGCGCGAGCAAGGGCATAGTGTTCACATCGACGACTTCGGCACCGGTTATTCAAGCCTGTCGTACCTGAACGATCTTTCAGTTGACGCCATCAAGATCGACAGGTCGTTTACGCAGTCGATTGGCACCGGGTCAGTGATTGGCTCCATTCTGCCGCAGATACTTGCCATTGCCGATTCCGTGGAGATGGATGTGATCGTGGAAGGAATTGAGACCGAAGAACAGGCGAACTACTTTGCCAATGCCGATGGGCGGATCCTGGCCCAGGGTTGGTTGTTCGGGCACCCTGTCCCGCCGGACGAATTCCATCGAATTGCGACCGAAGACGAAGAAAAGCAACTGGTTCCCATGACGTGGGCTTAGTCGTAGTGCGGGAGCATAAGCTCAGACCGTCTGGCGATACCACTTCAACATATGGTTTTTGAATACCCTGCGCAGTTTCTCCCAAGTCTGAACGACTCCACAAAAGGCGTAAAACAGTCCCCCGAAGGCGTCATTGCCTATCGTGGTCATGGAGGATTAACCCTTGAAGAGGATTCCCTTCGTGTATGCAAACTGCGCCTGAGGTGTATCGGCTGAAGCTCGAACACAGTCGTTCCTATGAAGCATACAAACAAACAACGGGTTTGGATTGGTCGTTTGGCCATCGTGGTGGTGGCGGCCTGCGGGGTGGCCGTTGGCCGCTTTATTGGCTGCGCTCTCGCGCTTAGCCTTGCTCAAGGCTGGCTGGCACAATATGCGGCGCGCATCGTAGCGCAGAGCGACGATTCCTCAAAAGAAGCACGTAGTGTCCTGGCTGTCCTGCAGGATTCGCCATATCCATTTTGCTCAGACGCAGAAATCGCCTCTTTTCGGGAGTTGGCATTCCGCTCGGAGTTCCTGAAAGACGCCGGACGCATGGACGGCGGGAAGATCGACTGTTCAGCCAGCGCAGGTCGCCCGCTGCGGTCCATGGGGCAGTTCAGACCGGAAGCTCCTGAGCAGGACGGCACGATCGCCTACCGAAACCTTGTCCCGATCGGGGACGCGAGGCTGAAGCGGGCCGGTTTGCAACTCGGCGACGCTTTCGTCGTCTTCAGTTCACAGATTCCTGGACGCCTCGGACCGATTCCCATGGACTACAGGGAAACAGAGAAGGAAGCGGCAAACCTGCGATCCGGTCATCCGGGGCACGGGACCGCGCCGAGCGACCCGTTGAACATGAATTCCGATGGGCAGGTGCGGCTGGGAGACACGGTTTATGTGACACGGTGCTCTACGCAGTATTTCAACTGCGTTACGGCATTCACGACTGTTCCTGCGGCATTGCAAGGCGAAGCCCCCTGGGTCAGCGGTGCCATGATGCTGGGTGGCGCAATCGGCGGTCTGTTTGGGCTGGCTTTCTCAGTGATCTATCGTCGCAGCCGGAACATGGAGCAGCAGCTTCGCCGAGCCATTGCAAACGACAAGCTCGAGTTGGCCTATCAGCCCATTGTCAATTTATCGACCGGGCGAATCGTCGGGGCGGAAACCCTGGCGCGATGGACCAATGAGGAGGGGGAAGAGGTCAGCCCCGATGTCTTTGTCAAAGCGGCTGAGGAACACGGATTTGTTGGATCCATTACGAGGCTGGTGATCGGCCGCTCGTTGCAGGCTTTCGGAGAAACGCTTCGTACGCACCCGGGTTTCCGTCTCAGCGTGAATGTGGCCGCGGCGGATCTTGCCGATCCAACTTTCCTTCCCATGCTCGACTCCGCTATCAAGCGCGCGAGGGTCCAGCCAAAGAGCCTGGTCATTGAAATCACCGAATCCTCGACCGCCAATCGCGTAGTGGCCATGGAGACGATCCGCGCCCTGCGGCGCAGGGGCCATAGCATCCATATCGACGACTTCGGCACCGGCTATTCGAGCCTTTCGTACTTGCTGTATCTGTCGGTGGACACCATCAAGATCGACAAGGCCTTCACACGGGCGATCGGCACAGAGTCAGTGAGCGTGGCCATTCTTCCACAGATATTGGCAATGGCGGAATCGCTGAAGCTCGGCGTGGTTGTGGAAGGTGTCGAGACCGGCCAGCAGGCAGATTATTTCTCCACCGCACGACAGCCGATCCACGGTCAGGGCTGGCTCTATGGACACCCGCTGACAGCCGCGGAGTTTCTTGGGCTGCTTGAAGAAGACTGGAGCAAGCAGCTGCTCCCGGTGGATGCGGCGGGGCTGCGCACTGTGGCGCCGGGTGCTGTTCGCATCGCTGGCGCGTATCCAGTGCGCATTGACACTGTCCGTACAACTTGACAGCCGGAGCACTCGGCTATCAGGCTTGTTCCATGCGTCGAACTTCCCGATTTGCCTCAATCACTGCTCTTGTTTTCACAGTCGTCGGTCTGATAGCGCCTTTTGCTCATTCCCTTGAAAAGCAGCCTTCTTCGGTTTACCACGCGCGTCGTGTTGCGCTGGCTGCCAAGCTCCATGGTGGCGTGGCTGTGCTGTTTGCGGCAGAGGAGCCGTTGTTGGACTTCATGCCTTATCGCCAGGATGAGGACTTCTACTACCTGACTGGCTGGAACGAGCCGGGGGCGGCGCTGCTGATTGTGGCTGAGACGGGACAAGCTCAGACTGCCGGGGCTCCAGCACCGCGGAGCTATCGGGAGATTTTGTTCCTGCCGACGCGCGACCTACGCATGGAGAAATATACCGGGGCCAAGCTGGATGCGGCTTCACCGAACGTAGTGGAGGCAACGGGCGTAAACGCAGCACAGCAGCTGACGGAGCTTCCGGGAGTGTTGAATCGGCTGATCGACGGCGACAGGCGGCTGCTGCGCAATGTGTGGGCGCAACCGGAGTCTGCCCAGGCGAAGGCCCTTGTGGTCTTGATCGCAGTGACACTGGGCCAGGACGCGAATGCCATCACAGCTCGCGACGCGACTGTAATGACGCAGCAGTTGCGAGTGGTGAAAGACGAGGGTGAGATCGCGCTGCTGAAGAAGGCGGCGAATGCATCCATCGGCGCGCAACGGGTGATGATGCGGGCGACGAAGCCGGGTGTGACTGAGCGCGCATTGGCCGGCAAGATGACGGCCGCGTGGATGGAGGACGGTTGTGAACGGGCTTCCTATGCGCCCATCGTGGGGTCGGGGATCAACTCGACCACGCTGCACTACTCAGAGAACACGCGAACGCTTGAAGATGGCGACATCCTGCTGGTCGATGCGGCCTGCGAGTACTCGATGTACGCCTCTGACATTACGCGGACACTGCCGGTGAACGGGCACTTCACACCGAGGCAGCGGGAGATCTACAACGTTGTGCTTGGCGCGCAGCAGGCAGCCATCGACGCGTTTGTCGCGGGCAAGTCGAAGATCAACGATCGAGACCGGCGCGACCCGGACTCGCTGGATAACGCGGCCTACAACTACATCAACACGCATGGCAAGGACCTGCACGGTCAGCCGCTGGGCCAGTATTGGCTGCACGGACTAGGGCACATGGTGGGCATCAACGTTCACGATCCCGCGGATTATCCTGCCTTGCTGAAGCCAGGGATGGTCTTCACCATCGAGCCGGGCGTTTACATTCCCGAGGAGAAACTTGGCGTGCGCATCGAGTGCGTCTTCCTGGTGGGCGCCGATGGAAAACTGATCGACCTGGTGGCTGCGCTGCCGCATACCGCTGAAGACGTGGAAGCTGCCATGGAAGACAAGTAAGGACGCCATGGACCCGAGAAACGAAGTGGAGCCTAATCAGTTGGAGTTGCTTGCCGGTGCGTTTCGCGAGCAGCTTTTGGCGTGCCTGGAAGAGTGCGCACGCGGCCGGCGGGGGCTGTTCTCAGGTCACGAGCACCTGAGCGGCGAGGCGGACGATGCGGCTTGGCCCGAGGCTGCGCGGCTTCGCGAACTGGCTATTGCGCTGCAGGGAGTCTTTGCACAGCAGGAAAAGCAAAATGCTCTTAGCGACGAGTTTCTGGACCTGTGCTCAATTCATGGCGAAGGGGATCCAGGCGAACGAAGGTTGGCGAGAGCGTTTATTGAGCGGATCGAGAAGGGCCTGGTTGGTACCAAGCCGGTTGCGGAGGGAAGGCCGTGGTGATCCTGCGCGCATTCCTTGCGTTGCTGGCCGGATACGCAACAGTGGCCGTACTTGTAATCGCAATTACGGCGCTTCTGACTCGCCTGACTCCGGAATGGGTCGGAACGGAAGGCAAGCCGCGGCCGAGCTATGCCTTTGTGAATATTGGATACTCGTTTGTTGCTGCCGCGGCGGGCGGCTACGTCACCACATGGCTGGCGATCGGAAACCCGTTGGTGAATTGCCTGGTGCTGGGGATCGTGGTGCTGGCAATGGCCGCGATGAGTGCGTTGCAATCGCGCGGCAAGCAGCCCGTCTGGTATGCGTTGGCGCTGGTAGCGATTATGCCGCTTGGGGTTGTGGCAGGCGGCATCGTGCGGCTGAGGGTGCTGGGGATTTTGTAAATTAGCGAGCAAGCTAGTTTATTGGCCGCAATTGAATTTGAAAATCGCTTGTCAGCGGGCAAAGGTCCGCTGTAGACTCCGCTTGCTGGTTCCCCTCCCGAGAAAATCTCAATCAAAGAAGGTAAAAGCGTATGAAGTTGTGTGAAGCAATGGCCTTGCTCATCGGTGTTGCAATTGTGGCACTGGCGACGGCTCCCGGTGGCGCACCCCGAGCAGGTTTCCCGGCGGGTGAAAATCCCGATGTGGTCGAGATACGCCAGTAGGTTCTGACGTTGGACAAGGCGCAGAAGACGGCGAAGGCCATGTTTGTGATCAACAGGTTGGTTCAATCGGATCCAAGCCTGAATGCAGCGATGGATGCGGGCTCCTCCACAACGGGAAGGAAGCCGATCACCTTGCAGGCGAAGGACATCGATGCGAATTACCCCCAGATTGCAGCGATCATCCATGCCAACGGATTGTCCACGCGGGAGTTTCTTGTTGCGACCGGCGCAATCATCAATGACCTGGGACTCGTGGGGATGAAGAAGCAGGGCCTCATCCAGGCATACCCGCCTAATTAAATCACGCCGGGCAACGCAGCGCTGATTGAACAGAATTGGGCAGCATTCCAGGCGATCGGCGCCGAAATGTCGCCGCCGAGCAGCCGCTAGCGCAATTCGAGTATTGAGTTCACGATCAAGCGACGGGCAGTTCCCCGAAGATTGCAGGGAGCCGCCCACTTCCTGTTGAGCCGGCCCTTACCAACGCAAGCCGAGGGTTACCGGGATGAGTTCGGTGGTTCCCAGCCCATTGGTTTCGGTAATGGGCGGGGTGTGGATGTAGACATACCGAGCCTCGCCGAAGACCTTCATCTTGCCCTCGCCATAGACTCCGCCCAGCCGGTGCGAGACTCCCAAGCCAAGGTTGGCGCCAAACTGGTTGGACGAGAAGCTGTTTTCCGTCACGTTCACCGGATACCCGTAGAAGTCGCAACAGACCGGAACGTTGAAGTTGGTGCTCTTGTAGTAGTAGCCACCGCCACCGGTGACGTAGAGGCTGTTTACACGGGTTGGGAAGAGGTCGACCACGGGATCGGCGGTGAGCGAGATGATGTGAGCATTGCCATTCTGCCCGCCGCCTGCCGCAATGAACGCGCCGGGCAGCTTGTTGTCCATAAACTGGAATTCGCCCAACAGAGTGAAACGCTGCGAGAAGTGCAGGCCAGCGCCGGCGGTAAAGTTGCTGCCCCATGTGATGTACGGGGTATCGTTGCCGAGAGGAGCGTTAAAGCCCGCGCCAGCCTCAGCCGCAAAATGGCTGAGACTGAAAGTGCCATGTTTCTCGCTATTCCACTGGCCCGCGCCAGCCCCTTCAGAACCGAGGGTCGCGGCTGCGGTTCTCAAGGTTTCTGCGCTGTCATCGACTGCCAACGGAGAGGACGCGGAACTCGATTCGTTGGAGGCGACCTGGCTGAACTTTGATGGGTTGAGTGATGGGGAAGACTGGGAGCTTGCCAAGCTTACTGCAAGACCGGCTAAATTGCAAAAAACAGAGACATGCCGCATCAGCGACATCCATCGTGGGGATGACATGCCATTACCTCAAGAATTGAATTAGCTTGCATCCGGAAAGTCGTGCAGCGCTTCCCGTACTGAGTTAGACACCGTTTTTCGGGAGAGGTTGCTCTTTGGCGGGCCGTTTTGCGATGAGGAGAATGGCACCGAAGTTGCACCGGATGATGAGGAGAAAAAGCGAAGGCCGGAGCGGTGCTCCGGCCTTCGTGAATTTATAGCGAGTCGTGGGCTTAGCCCTGGATGTCGAACTGCTCGGGGTGCAGGGTGGCGTCGCTCTTGACGAGGATGTTTTTGCCGACTAGCTCCTCGAATTCGGTGAGCCAACTGGCGTTGTTGGATTTGAGCACCTTGACGGTTTCAGGGTTCACGCGAAGCAGGACATCGGAGCCCTCGAAGTGCTTCTTCATCTTGCGCAACTCGGTGTAGATCTCGTTGCAGACGGTTGTGGGGCTCTTGACCATGCCGGTGGCCTGGCAGGTGGGGCAAGGGACACTGAGAGTCCGTTCCAGAGACTGCTTGACACGCTTGCGGGTGATGGCGACGAGCCCAAAGTCGTTGAACTGGAGAACCTTTGTGGGGGCACGATCGGCCTTGAGAGCTTCTTCAAGAGCGGCCATCACTCTGAATCGGTTCTTGCGGTCGTCCATGTCGATGAAGTCGATGACGATGATGCCACCCAGGTCGCGAAGGCGAATCTGACGAACGATCTCAGGGACAGCGTCGAGGTTGGTCTTGACGATGGTGTCTTCAAGGCGCGCCGACTTGCCGACATATTTGCCGGTGTTGATGTCGATGGCGACGAGGGCTTCAGTCTGATTGATGACGATGGAGCCCCCGCTCTTGAGCCAGACTTTGGAGCGGAGGGCCTTGGAGATTTCGTCCTGGATGCCGAAGTGCTCAAAGAGCGGCGTCTCCTTGGTGTAGAGCTTGACGCGGCGCACCAGGTTCGGCGAAAACCGGTTGAGGAAGCGAACGATGCGTTCGTAGTCTTCCTGTGAGTCAACCCAGATGGACGAGAAGTTGGAGCTGACCTGGTCCCGCAAGATGCGCTCGATCAGGGAGAGATCGTGATAGATGAGCGCCGGCGACTTGGAGTTGTCAGAGCGGGTCTTGATTTCGTCCCAAAGATGAATGAGGAAGCGCAGGTCGGAGCGGAGCTCTTCTTCAGAAGCGCCTTCGGCTGCGGTGCGCACAATGAATCCGCCTGAGGCTTCTCCGCGCTCATGAGTGAGAATCCGCTTCAGCCGCTGGCGCTCTTCGTCGGATGCAATCTTGCGGCTGACGCCGACATGACCAACTGTGGGCATGAATACCAGGAAGCGGCCGGGTAATGCGATGTGGCTGGTGATGCGGGCGCCCTTTTTGGCGATGGGCTCCTTGGCGATTTGAACCAGAATCTCCTGACCGGGCTTCAACAAGTCGCTGATGATGGGCAGGTCGGAGGTCTGCATGTTGCGGCGAGAGGGTCCGCCCCTGCCACCACGGTTGCCCTGGCTCTGACCTGGGCCTCCACGGCCACGGCGTCCGCCTCGCCCGTTTCGGTCACGACTCGGCTGGGCCGAGCTCTGACCCTCGCCGGCAGTGGGTTGCCCGGAAGCAACAGCATCGTCCTCGTCTTCATCTTCGTCAAATCCGTCTTCTTCTTCGCCATTCTTTTCGTCGAAGCTCAGTTGGATCTTGTGGTCGAGGTGGGCTTCCTGCAGCATTTCGCCCAGGTCGCCGGAGCGAATCTGATTGGGCAGCGTTTCCTCTTCATAATCTTCAAGGTCGTGTTCATCGGCTTTGTGATGATGATGGGGAGCATCGAATTCTTCTTCTTCGATGACTTCTTCTTCAATGAGCCCGCTACCCGGCGCGTAGGAGGAGGCTACGGCAACAGAAGACGCCTTTGGGGCCACAGGAGCCGGGGCTGGCGCAGGCTCCGTCTTCTTTTTTCCGCCCAGCCCAAAGAGCCGGAAACCGGTGGGGGGCAGCGGATCGACGCGGTGCGAGGCGGATGCATCGGCCTCGAGCTCGGCAGGCTCGTCTCGAGGAGGAAGTGGTTCATTTAAGCCAAGGTTGGGAACGGACTCGTCCTGCCGGATGACCGGGTCCGCGACTGCCTCATCGGCCGACGGTTGGTCAAACACCGGCATGACGGTGTAGTCATCGGTCTTTTCTGCGACAGGCTGGGGTGCGGCCTCGATCGATTCCTCGAACTGGTCGTCTCCGAACGGCTCTGATTCAAACGACTGAGATTCGGTTAACTCTTCTTCGAAGATTTCATCCTGGGCAAAATCATCTTCAGCGCCGGTTGCGGGAGCGGTCTCGATGCGCTCCGACACGAGTTCTTCTTCCTCGATTTCGTCGGGAGCGCCGGCTTCCTGAAGTGCCTCGGCATGGATGGTGTGGTGATCGGACTCGGCAACGGGTTCAGGGCTGCGGTTGCGATGCTTAGAGAGCGATTCACCCGGCAGCAATCCGCTGCCGTCCCACATAAGAGGCGACTCAATCATGGTTGAGGGCTTGAACGTGCTGCCGGGCCGGGGCGCTGCGGAATAGGTCGATGCGGGCTTTGGAGATTCGTCCGTGAGAGTGCCGCCGTATTTTGAGAGCGATTCACCCGGCATGACGAAGGGCACGGGGGCCTGGGAAGATGCCGCGCTGGGAGTTCGTGAAGCATTCCCTGTAGCGAGGATGACCGGCTCGTCCGGCGATTCGTTGGAAGGTTCTGGGTAATCGCGTGTGTCCGATTCCGATTCCTGCCGGTTTGCGGAAGAGCTGGCAGTGCCTTGATCGCGATCACCACCGCGGCCTCCACGGCGACGTCTGCGCCCGCGCCAGCGCTTGGCACCCGCATCGCCGGATTCATCCTTGGGGCTGTTCGACTCGTGCGTGGTGAATGGAGTCGCGGCGGCTTCTTGAGGAGCTTCGCCGGTTCCGGGAATGGCTTCGATCGAGATTTGGGGAGTTCTGACAGGGCGATCCGGGCGCCGGTCCTGCCTTTGGTCAGATCCCTGATCGGAGCGTTGGCCGGAGCGCTGGGGGCGAGCAGCACCATTGCTGTCCGGTACGTTGCTATGCCTGACCTCGCGCGGAGCCTGGTTGCCGCCGCTTACGGCAGCTTTTTCAATTTCGTCAGACTCTTCCTGGTCTTCAAGCTCGAGGAAGTCAGTTACATAGAGGAAGGCGTCGCGCTCCAGGCCTACATCCACAAATGCGGATTGCATGCCGGGCAATACACGGGTGACGCGGCCGTTGTAAATGGAGCCGGCCAGGGTGTATTCATTTTCGCGTTCGTAGTAGATTTCCGCGAGCTGATCGTCTTCAAGGATTGCAAGCCGCGTCTCATGCGGCGTGCTGGAAATACAAATCTCTTTTGCCATCGTACCTTTCCGTCCAGTGGCTTTCGCCTACTGGGAACTGCGGCAAGGCGGGATGGAAACCCTGAGAGCGGAAGGAGAGGGGATGAACGGAAGGAATGACCTGTGAGTCGTTATTTTGCCGGTTGCCGCGCGAGTGCCAGCCTCGGGAGGCAGCAGGCTGCGGCGAATGTCTTGCGGGACAAACCAAGCGGACTTAACGAGATTTAGGTAACTTTGATCCGATTGCAGAGAGTTTGTGGCCAACCTTGCCAAAATATTTGGCGGGGCCGTTCCAACCGTGGCGAGTGCACGACGGTGCAGCACGATCGGGGTGGGGAATCCTGGTCCCGATGCTATCGCGCTTTCCGTGCAACCTGAACGCTGCCAACGGTTTTCCCGTCTCTGCGTATTCATGAACCCAATCCTGCCGGGCTCTAGATCCATCCGGACCTGGCCGGCTAAAACATAAACTTTGGTCTCTTGCGCGCCGGACAATTCCGGACAAACGCTCGAGGCGAACTTGTGAAACCTTGTGAGAGGTGGCTGGTTACCCCTGCGACGAAGCCCGTCGCAGGAGACCCCCGGCGTGCCCCAACCCTCAGTTCACGAACCGGCGCATGCGGACATTCATAACCGCACCCAGCGCCAGGAACGTAAACAACACCGAAGATCCGCCGTAACTCATTAACGGTAAAGGAATTCCGGTGACTGGCATGAAACCAATGACCATGCCAACGTTGACCGCGATCTGGAAGGTCAACACAGCCACTACCCCCATAATAATCAAGGAGCCGGACAGGTCGGCGGCTGTTTGAGCGTTTTGAATCAAACGCATCAATACGAAGAAGTATAGCAGCAGGACAAAAAGCGCGCCCACGAACCCGTGTTCTTCGCTCAAAGCGGCAAAGATGAAGTCGGCATGGGGGATGGGGAGAAAGTCGCCCTGGGTCTGGGTTCCCTTGGCAGCGCCTTTGCCCCAGACCCCGCCGGAACCGACGGCGATTTTGGATTGCAGGAGCTGGTAGCCCGTGCCCTTGGGGTCGCTGTCAGGGTTGATGAAGCTGGTGAGCCTTGCCTTCTGGTAGGGCTTGAGGATCTTGCCACTGGTCCAGACGCAGGCAATCAGCGCCGTGCCGCAGGTCATTAGAATCAATGCCTGGCGAACGTTGATACCGCCCAAAAACAGGCCGGCCACAAGGATGGGCGTGTAAGTGAGCGCGGTTCCCATGTCGGGCTGAATGAGCACCAGGACCATGGGAAGGCCGACAAGGGCAAAAGCCTTGAAGATGTCCTTCCATGTAAGGCTGCGCCCTCCGAGGTTGGCAAAGTACCGGGCGACAGCCAGAATTAGGACCAGCTTAACCCACTCTGAAGGCTGAAACTGCATGTGTCCCACGCTGATCCAGCGCTTTGCGCCGAGAACTTTGTGTCCGAAGATGCGTACAGCCACAAGGGACACGAGACAGGCGCCATAGGCCCAGGGAACGTAATCGATGAGCTTGTGGTAGTCGATTTTGGCGAAGACGAACATGGCCAACAATCCAACGGCGATGTAGTAAGTCTGCTTGGTATGGAATCCGGCGTACTTTGTGTGCAGCGTGGCGGAATAAATCTCAAGCACCGAAATGGTGCAGAGAAGCAGGACCAGGCCGAGGAGAGTCCAGTCGAAATCGCGAAAGCTGAGGACGCGGCGCACCGGGGGCTACTGTCCCTTCCCCGGGCTTGCGGGCAGGGATGGAGGCTTTTGCTGCGGGCCGGCGGCGATGTGCGGTGAAGCAATCGCTGGTTTGCCGACTTTGGCAGTTTTCGACTTGAAGACATCGTCGGGTGTGGCGTCTTTGCTGGCAACGATCTGGCCATTATGGACGAGGAAGTGGCCGGCCTTCATCCGAGGTAGAGTGCCCTCCGCCTTGGCAGTGGCCGGACCTGTGGTTGGTCTGGGTTCGGTCCAGACTGCGCCCATTTCAACCGGAGCCGCCGGTGGCTTGACGGGTACGAGGTTGTGCGCAAGGCGGCGCTGCTTCTCAACATAGGCCGACACGACCGCAGCGCCAATGCGAGCGGGATAGTAGCTGAATTGTCCATTTTGCCAAAGGACGGCCACCACCAGTTCAGGGTTGCGGCGAGGGGTGAGGCCAACAAACCAGACATTGGGCAGGTTGGCTTTACTCTTGGCTTGTTTGTCGAGGGCCTCATGGCTCATGACCTGGGCGGTACCAGTTTTACCGGCAAAGTCGATACCTTCGAGGTGGGCCGAGCCGGCGGTGTGGAAGTAGCCCGGCTGTGTGACATCCGCCATACCGTCGGTGATGATATTCCAGTTGGCAGGATCGATGGGAATGTTGACCTCTCCCGATCCGGGAAAACTGTCGAGCATAGCCTTGGCGAAGTCGGGGGGGAGTTGATCGGGAAACACAACGTGGGGCCGAACAAGGTGTCCGCCCGAGGCGATGCCGCCAATGATCCGCGCCAGTTGCATCGGAGTGGCTTCAACCGCGCCCTGTCCAATGGCGACGTCGAGAGTTTCGTCGGGATACCAACGGTTGTGGTAGTTCTTCATCTTCCACTGCGCCGAGGGCATCAGGCCGGCCTGTTCGCCGGGCAGATCGATGCCGGTTTTCTGGCCGTAGCCGAATTCCGCGGCATACTTCGCGATGCGGTCAATGCCGAGCTTGTCGCCCAGCATGTAGTAGAAGGTGTCGCATGAGTAGGGAATCGCGTTGTGAATATCGACGGCGCCGTGGTGCTCGTCGCAGTGGTGGAAGAAGCCGTAGGGGCCCCAGCCTCCACTGCAGGTAATCTTCAGATCCTGCGCGATCCCCTCCTGCAAGCCGGCCACGGACATCAGGATCTTGAAAGTCGAGCCGGGTGCCAGTTGCGCCTGGATGGCTTTGTTCATCAGCGGATGGTCGGGGTCATTGATGAGCTGATTCCAGTTGGTGCGGTTAATGCGAACAGCGAACTCATTGGGGTCGAAGCTCGGATGAGAGACCATGGCGAGAATCTCTCCGTTGCGGGGATCCATGGCCACGATGGCGCCGGTGCGGTTGCCCAAGGCGAGTTCGGCTGCGCGCTGCAAGTCATTGTCGATGGTGAGGCGCAGGTCCTGGCCGGGGATGGCGTGCTGGATTCCGAGGTAGCCCACTTCGCGGCCGTGGCTGTCTACAACCACGTCGCGAGAGCCGTCCTGGCCACGAAGCAACTCGTCGTAGGTTTCTTCGACGCCGGCCTTGCCCACCACGTCGCCGGGCTCGTATGCGGCATAGCGTGGCTGGTTCAGATCGTCTTCACTGACCTCACCCACATAGCCGATCAGATGGGACGCGAAGCCGTCGTTTGGATAGAGGCGGCGTTCCTCGTCGATGGTCTCCAGCTCAGGCAACTCGTTGCGATGCGCCTCAATGAAGGCTTCCTCGTCGGGGGTCACATCAAGCTTGATGGGGATGGGTTGGTAGCCGGGCGAGGCGCGGTAATGACGAAGAGTGGCGCGCAACTGCTCCAGATCGAGGTCGAGCCCGCGGGCGATCAGGGGCAGATCGGCGTCAACATGAGGGTTCTGCTCGCGAACCAGGAAGCAGGAAACCGATGGGTAGTTATCCACGATCAAACGGTTCTCGCGATCAAAGAGCTTGCCGCGCGGGGCCAGCACCGGCTCTTTGCGGACCCGGTTCTGCTCGGCAAGCAGCTTGTAACCCTCCGCGCCCAGAACCTGGAGGCGCCATAGCCCCGCGGTGAGTGCCAGCATCATGAGGAGGATGCCGTACTGCACCGCCGTCAACTTGACGGTGGAGAGCTTTTCGCCGCGATTACCGCTGATGGAAAACATCTTCTGAGCCTTAGGATAACGCCATTCTGCCTTTTTTGCGTGCCTGCCGGTTTACAAGGATGGCTCAAATTGAGCGAATGCCTTACCGCCTCGAAAAACCGACCTCGAATTTTTGCCGTTCACGTGCACAGATTTGTTTGGGCATCTTCAATCGTGTAACTGGAGACGGTCCAGCAGGGGAAACAGCACCATGGCGATGAGCGAGTTGCCGATGGCCTTGAAGAGCTCAGAGAACCAGGTCCAATCCAGATCGAGTCCGAGCAGGACGCGGTAGACAAACACATACACCACGCTCGCGAGCAGCGAGAGCAGAAAGACGAGGAGCATGCGGATGGTGAAGTTTTCAACGTCAATGCGAACACCGACTGAAGCGGCAATGAAGCCAACGACAGTCTTGGCGATTCCGTTGATGCCAATGGCGTGATGGGTTAGCGCATCTTCAAAGATGCCCATGGCAGCTCCCATGAGGGTTCCCTGAATGGGGCTGCGGCGACCCAAGGCAAAGTAAACGGTGACCACCAGGGGGAGATCGAACCACGCGAAACGGCCCAGAACTCGTGGCAGCCATGCCTGCAAGACGAGGGCCGCGAGAGGCGCCAGAGCATACGCCAGGACGGGGTAACGGCGGATTTCAAGATCGCGGCGAAAGTTTGCGCCCAGAACAGCCATGATTATGGATTCTCCTGGGGCTTCGCTTCTGGAGGATTGGCTTGCTGGGGCGCCGAATTCTGAGGCTTGGCTTGCTGACTGGGCTTCGTCTTTGACTTGGACACGGGCTTGGCGGTGGTGGAGTCTGGTGCGTGCGATGGCCCGCTGGTCTGGACAGGCTTCACCTTGGCGGCGGGCTGGGCGTCCGCGTCAGGCGCCGTGCCAGCAGGGGCGTCCGAATTGGTTCCTTGGGCTGCGCCGGGCGTAAAGCGATCCGGATGCAGAGCCTGGGGCGGGTGAGCCACAGGATTGGGGTTGGAGCTGTCGAGGAGAGGTTGCTGATCGGGTGGAAGGTTGGGATTTTTCAGGTTTGGGAGACCCTCGGCCATCACCTCCGAAGCTTTCTTCTGTGCGTTGATGGCCGCTGCTTCAGGGCCTTTGAGGACTTCACTGGTGGCCAGGTCCTGCTGGTCCTGGTTGGAGAAGCGCGGTTCGGTGTCGGTGATGACCAGGACCTCATCAAGCCGATCAAGGTGGGCGGCCGGCTTCACAATGACATCAACTTGTGCGTCGTGGTCGGGGTCGCGGACGGCCTTCTCCACAACACCGACAGGCAGACCGCGCGGGAAGATCAGATCGCCACCGGCGGTGAGCACATTTTCGCCGGGCTGGATGCGGTTGTCGGCCTGGACATGGACGACCTGGACCTGGCCCGCGGCGTTGCCCCGCAAGATGCCTCGAATGCGCGTGGTTTCGAGAATCACACCGGCGCCGCTGGTTTGATCGTTGATGGCAAGTATCTGCGCCGAGTGGGGAAAGACGTCGCGGACCTTGCCCACAATGCCGTCAGGGGTAATGACCGCCATATCGGGGCGAAGCTGATAATCGGCTCCCTTGTCGATGTTGAAGACGTGCGATTGATCGCTTCCGCTGGAGCCAATGGCCTGCGCGGCCACCGTCTTGTAGATGTATTTCTGCTGGAAGTCGAGGAGCGCCTGCAGACGCTGGCCCTGGCGAGCATCCTCAAGCAGCGCGGCCTGTTCCAGGCGCAGACGGTCGATGGTCTTCTGCAAATCCTGGTTCTGCTGGCGGACGTGGCGCAGGTCAATATAGTTCTGCCAGAAACCGCCAGCGCCAAGCTTGGAGGATTGAATGAGTTGCTCTGGAGGCGAGACCAGGGCATTGGCCCACAACCTGATCAGCCGCACGCCGGGGCGGTCCTGAGGGTCTAGGGTGTTGCGTCCAGTGTCTGTCTGGCGCACCTGCACGGCCAGGCCAATCACCTGGACCAGCAGAATGCCCAGCAGCACCAGAAGATTTCGATAGCGGATGAAAAACGATTCCATGGCGATTTAGAGGACAGTGAACACTGGACAGTGAGCAGTGTCTTGCAGCCCGTCCCGGGCGACGAGCGGTCGCAAAACTGCGGTGCGCCTCAACGGCAGAAACGGAACACTGATCACTGTTTTAATCGATCTTGATCTTGCGCAACAGCCGGAAGTCGGAGAGCATTTTGCCGGTACCCAGCACAACAGATGCAAGCGGATCGTCGGCCACCGAGACCGGCAGGCCAGTTTCCTCGCGGATGCGTTTGTCCAGCTTTTTGATCAGCGCGCCCCCTCCGGTGAGGACGATGCCGCGATCGCTGATGTCGGCCGAAAGCTCGGGCGGCGTGCGTTCCAGCGCTACGCGGATGGCATTGATAATGACCGCAATGCACTCGCCGAGGGCTTCGCGAATTTCGCTGTCGTCGATGGTGATGGTCTTGGGAACGCCCTCGATGAGGTTGCGGCCCTTGATTTCCATGGTCAGCGGCTTGTCCAGCGGGAAGGCGGAGCCGATCTCTATCTTGATGTGTTCAGCGGTCCGCTCGCCGATGAGCAGATTGTACTTGCGCTTGAGGTAGTTGGTAATGGCCTCGTCCATCTGGTTGCCGGCCATGCGTACCGATCGCGAGTACACAATTCCCGACAACGAGATCACGGCAATATCCGTGGTGCCTCCGCCGATATCGACGACCATGTTGCCTGAAGGTTCAGTGATGGGAAGGCCGGCGCCGATGGCGGCGACCATGGCCTGTTCCACCAGGTACACCTCGCTGGCCTTGGCGCGATAGGCCGAGTCCTCGACCGCGCGTTTTTCGACCTGGGTGATCTCTGAAGGCACGCCGATCACGATGCGCGGGTGCACCAGCATCTTGCGGTTGTGGGCCTTCTGGATGAAGTAGTTGAGCATCTTCTCAGTGATTTTGAAGTCGGCGATGACGCCATCCTTCATGGGCTTGATGGCCACAATGTTGCCGGGCGTGCGGCCGAGCATCTCTTTGGCCTCTTTGCCGACGGCTTCAACCTCACCGGTGTTCTTGTTAATGGCGACGATGGAGGGCTCGTTGACAACGATGCCCTTGCCGGCTGCGAAGACAAGTGTATTGGCGGTGCCAAGATCGATGGCAAGATCGCTGGAAAACATGCTGAAAAGCGAGCGAAGTCCGTGCGACCGCGAAGAGCGGGATGGATAACCGTTCAATGACATTGGGAAACTGGTTCTACCTCAAGGTTTATTGTACGGCCAGCGGGCGGGAGCCGCATGGCACGCTCGTAATTCGCAGGAAAAGGCGCATCGCAGGGGTAAACGGTGCGGTAAACTCGGGGCTTGCCGGTTCGACCGTATCTGGAACTAAACTGATCCCTGGCCTCTTCCGCGGAATTCGAGGTTTTCATGGCTTATCCCACATTTCACAACCTGATTGGCGGCGAGTGGCTGCCTGCCGTTGGCGGAAAGACGATGTTGAACGTGAACCCGGCCGATCATTCGGACGTGGTCGGCGCGTTTCCTTCGTCGCATGGCGACGACGTGGCGAAGGCGGTGGCTGCGGCAAAGAAGGCGTTTGAGTCATGGCGACTGGTTCCCGCGCCCAAGCGGGCGGAGATCCTGGTGCGGGCGGGGTCGCTGCTGAAAGAGCGCAAAGAGGAGTACGCGCGCCAGATGACCCGCGAGATGGGCAAAGTGCTGGCCGAGACGCGCGGCGACGTGCAGGAAGCTATTGATGAGGCGTTTTATGTGGCTGGCGAAGGGCGGCGCCTGTTTGGGCAAACTACCCCCAGCGAGTTGCAAAACAAGTTCGCGATGAGCGTGAGAATGCCTGTGGGCGTGGTGGGACTGATTACACCGTGGAATTTTCCCATGGCGATTCCCAGCTGGAAGCTGTTTCCGGCGATGGTCGCGGGAAATACCTGTGTGATCAAGCCAGCAACGGATACGCCGCACTCGACATACAACCTGGTCGAGGCGCTTGTGGATGCGGGGCTGCCCGCGGGCGTCGTCAATATTGTGAGCGGCACAGGGCCGATTGTGGGCTCGGCGCTGGTGGAGCACCCTGATGTGCGGGCAATCAGCTTTACCGGATCGAGCGCAGTGGGTTCGCAGGTGGCGCAGCGCGCGGCGGCTACCTTCAAGCCGGTTTCTCTGGAGATGGGCGGCAAGAACGCGCAAATTGTCCTCGACGACGCCAACCTGGAGCTGGCTCTGGAAGGAGCGCTGTGGGGCTCTTTCGGAACCACGGGCCAGCGCTGCACGGCAACCAGCCGCATCCTGCTGCAGAAGGGAATTGCGGAGGCATTTAAGACGGAGTTTGTGGCGCGAGCGAAGAAACTTAAGGTCGGCAACGGGCTCGATGAATCCATCGAGGTTGGGCCGCAGGTGAACGCAAACCAGATTGAGACATCGACGAGATATGTCGAGATCGCTCTCGCTGAAGGGGCAAAGCTGTTGGCCGGCGGTCACGCTTTGACAGGTGGAAGTTATGCTTCAGGAACTTTCTTTGAGCCCACGATACTGGGCGGAGTGACTCCCACGATGCGAATCGCACGCGAGGAGGTGTTTGGACCGGTGGTGAGCCTCATTGAGTTCGATACCTTCGAGCAAGCTGTGGAGATTGCGAATTCGATCGACTACGGACTTTCAACGGCGCTCTATACAAAGGATGTGAATCGAGCGTTCACGGCGATCCGCGACCTGGAGGCCGGAATCACTTACATCAATGCTCCCACTATCGGTGCGGAGGTTCATTTGCCTTTTGGCGGCGTGAAGCACACGGGGAATGGCCATCGCGAGGGCAATGGAGCGATCGACTTCTTCACAACGTGGAAGGCTGTGTATGTCGATTACTCCGACAAGCTGCAGCGGGCGCAGATCGACAACGCGGAGTGAGCAGGAATTTTCTTCTGATCCGAGCGCTCTCCAGGCGGCATCCAACGCAAAGGAGTCAATCATGATCATCGGCGTTCCCAAAGAAATCAAGGACAATGAGGCGCGCGTCGGCGTTACCCCGGCGGGCGTGAAGGCGCTGACCGAGGCTGGGCACTTTGTGCTGGTGGAGACCAACGCAGGCGCGGAGTCTGGATTTCTAGATGCCGAGTATCAGGATGCCGGCGCGGAGATTGTGAGCGAGGCCGGGTATGTGTGGAGCAAGTCGGAGATGGTGGTCAAGGTAAAAGAGCCCATCGAGAAGGAATATGCGTTTTTTCGAGAGGGGCTGGTGCTGTTCACTTATCTGCACCTTGCGCCGCTGCCGGATTTGACCGAAAAGCTGCTGGAGTCGAAGGTGATTGGCATCGCGTATGAGACTGTGCGCGACAAGAAGGGTACGCTTCCGCTGCTGACGCCAATGAGCGAGGTGGCGGGGAGGATGAGCGTGCAGGTGGGTGCGACGTACCTTGAGAAAGAGCGCGGTGGGCGGGGCATTCTGTTAGGCGGCGTGCCGGGAGTGCCGCCGGCGCACGTTTGCATTATTGGCGGTGGGATCGTGGGTACCAATGCAGCGCGAATCGCGCTTGGCTTCGGCGCGAAGGTGACGCTTGTTGATGTGAATCTGAATCGCCTGCGCCAACTTGAAGACATCTTCGGAGGAAGGCTTTATACACTGGCTTCGAACAGCTACAACCTGGCTCACGCAACAAAAGAGGCCGACCTGGTGATTGGTGGTGTTCTGATTCCCGGAACTACAGCGCCAAAGATTGTGACCCGCGGCATGGTGGCTGCGATGAAAAAGGGCGCAGTCATTGTGGATGTGGCCATCGACCAAGGAGGTTGCGTGGAGACGGCACGGCCCACATCGCTCTCGAATCCGAGTTACGTGGTTAACGGCGTGGTGCATTATTGCGTGACGAATATGCCGGGAGCGGTGCCGCATACTTCAACACTGGCGCTGACGAACTCGACGTTCCCATACCTGCTGCGGATTGCCAACCTGGGCGCGCGTGAAGCGCTCAAGCAGGATGCTGGCCTAGCCGATGGGCTCAATACGTGGATGGGCACGCTTGCGCATCGCGGCGTCGCTGAAAGCCAGGAACGGACCTGGAGCGCGCCGGCAACCTTGATTGCGTAAACGTCCACTGCCGTACAATCATTCTTCGCCCGGAGGACACCATGGAACGCCGCCATTTTCTTGCTGCTTCACTCGCCACTTCCGCCGCTGCCATGACAGGCAACGCGGCCGCGCAAACCCCTTCAGCCAGCGCTCGCGAATTCTACCAACTGCGCCGCTACAGCTTGAAGAGCGGGCCGCAGTTGAAGCTGACTGAGAGTTTCCTGGGTGACGCGCTGATTCCAGCCCTGACTCGGCTGAGCATGGGGCCGATAGGCGCTTTCAGCCTGACGATTGGTCCCGAGACGCCGGCGTACTACGTGCTGATTCCAGGATCGTCGATTGAAGTGCATGCCGAGCTGAATCTGCGGCTTGGCCAGGACGCGGAATTCATCAAGGCTGCTGATCCATTCTGGAATGCAACCGCGGCTACGCCGGCCTTTCAGCGTGCAGATAGTTCATTGCTGCGGGCCTTCGAGGGCTGGCCAAAGCTGACGCCGCCGGCCGCCGCGGCTACCAAGGACAAACGCATCTTTCAATTGCGGATTTACGAGAGCCCCAGCAACGGAGCACACGCCCGCAAGGTGGAGATGTTTCATTCCGGAGAGTTTGAGATTTTCAAGGCTGCCGGCTTCCACCCGGTGTTCTTTGGCGATACGCAGATCGGCGCGCGGATGCCGAATCTGCAATACATGCTGGCCTTCAAGGATATGGCCGAGCTGGATGCGCGGTGGGACGTCTTCCGCAACGATCCCGCATGGAAGAAGCTTTCTGCCAATCCGCGATACGCTTATGACAATATCGTTGATAACATTACCAACCTGATTCTCACGCCGCTGGCTTGCTCTCAAATCTGAGGCTTCGGGATCTCTCAAAGCAGCGCTAGCCACAATCGCGACTTTGGTTTTTTGAATGTGGAAGGCGCGGGAAAGAGATTCTTGTTGACATCAACTATCTAATAGGCATATATCTAATAGCGCTATGGCGAAACGATCAAGTTCATCCATGGAAGTGCTGCTGGGACTGCTGACGATCGAACCTATGTCGGGATACGACCTGGGCCAGACGATTCGTGGATCGATCGGTCACTTTTGGAACGAAAGCTACGGCCAGATCTATCCCAATCTGAAGAAGTTGGCGGCCGATGGGTTGGTGAGCGCGAAGACCGAGAAGCAAAAGGGCAAGCCGGAGCGACGCATCTACTCCATCACAAGAGAAGGGCGTGAGAGGCTGACGAATTGGCTGGCGGTTCCGCCGCAAGCCGAAGTCCCGCGCAATGAATTGCTGCTGAAGCTGTTTTTCGGCGCGCAGGTCTTCCCGGATATCTCGATCGGCTACATCGAGCGCATGGCGGAGTCGGAGCGCAGTTCAATCCAGCTCATCAAGAGAGCGGCTGAGGAAATTGCCAGGAATCAACAGTATCCTGACGCCCCTTACTGGAAGATGGCTGCGCGCTTCGGAGAGATCGAATTGGAGGCGCATTTGCGCTGGGCCGAAGAGACTTTAGCCGAATTGAAGAAAATTGCGGGCAAGCGCCGAGGTAATGCGGAGCCTGGTAAGGAGAAGAAACATGCAAGTCAATGAAACTCTCGCAGCAATAGACATTGTAGGACATCAAGAGCCGCAGCAGATTGCTTCGTGGGGCAGGCTATGGGGTTTCATCCTCATCGGAGCGGGCGTGGTCGTCCTGGGCTTTCTTGCGCAACATGCACCGACGGGAGGTACTGGCGGCCCGGCTGCCGGACAGTTTGCTAGCCACAGTCAAGCCATTCCCATTTACCTTGGCGCAATCTTTATGGACTGGGCGCTCCTTTATTACTGCTGGGCCGCCGTGCATCATTACGGGGGAAATCTTGAAATGCTTTCAGGCGGACGATGGACTACGTGGAAGAGCGTAGCGGCAGATGTTGCGATCGCGCTTCCATTTTGGGCGCTATGGGAAGGTGCTGCCTTTGGGGTTCGGTGGCTTTTGGCGCTGGGGATGTCGGGAGCGGGCAGCGCGAAGTCTGTTGCCAGCCTGTTGCCGCAAAGTTTGCCAGAAATCCTGGTTTGGATCGCAGCCTCAATCACTGCTGGGGTCTGCGAGGAACTGGCATTTCGCGGATTTCTGCAGCGTCAGCTCCATGCGCTGAGCGGGAATATCGTAGTGGCTGTCCTGGCGCAGGGCGTGGTGTTCGGCCTGTTCCACAGCTATCAGGGTTGGACGAATGTGATCGTGATCAGCGTCCTCGGGGTTCTGTATGGCGCGCTTGCCGCCAGGCGCGGGAATCTGCGCGCAAACATCATTGCCCATGCTTGGTCCGACATTTGGGGCGGCTGGCTGCAAATGCTGGTCTTCAGGTAAGGACGGCAGGCCAGCATTTTCTGTTCACTGACGGGGTTCAGCGAGCCAGGTGTTTGCGCCGTGGTGGCTGTTGGCTGTTCCCTGTCTTCCAACCACCGCACTATAATCGCGGCATGCCGTTCCTTGCCGATCCTCGGCGCCGTTCTGTCGCCCTTCTTGCGGGTGGGGTGGTGCTCGGCCTTGCTTTGCTGGGCGGCCTGAACGCGTTCAACACTACGAACGTCCAGTTTCTCAATCCGGAGACCTCTGGAGAAACGCTGCTCTTTACCAGCCTGACTGTGGTTGTGTTTCTCCTGCTGCTGGTCCTGCTGATGCTGCTGCTGCGGAACATGCTGAAGCTGTATGCGGACCAAAGCAGCAGCGCGCTGGGCTCCCGGCTGCGCACGCGCATGGTGCTGGGCGCGGCGTTGATTGCGCTGACGCCGGCAGTCTTCATGTTCCTTTTCAGCTTCAATCTGATGAACCGATCCATCGACCGGTGGTTCTCACAACCTACCTGGGAGCTGCGCGAGGACTCGACTCGGGCGGTGCTGGAACTGGCGCAGTACGTCACAGCGAACGCGCGCGTGGAGGCGGAGGCGATTGCGGCCTCAGGTGCTCCAGACCGGGATTTGCCGGACCTGAAGGATCAGTTGAGTGCGCATCGAATCACGTTGGGCGGCGGATTCGCCGCAGTTTATGACAAAGATTCGCACGAGCTGACCAGTTTTCAAGCGCCGCCGGAACAGAGCCACGCCAGCCTATTGCCGTGGCTTCCTACCAAGACCGACGAAGGCGAATTGGGGACTGCCGTCCCCCTGCATGGTCCGCTTTTGGCGAATGTCCTTTCCTCGGCACAGCGCAGCGATGAGGCGGTGCTTAGAGTGGCCGGGCAGGATTACGCGCTGGGCATGTCGGCCACCGCATCAGGCAAGGTGGTGGTGGTGGCTCTGGCCATGCCTCAGGGACTGAGCCAGACCGCGGCGCGCATCCGATCCGGTGCGGACGCATATTGGAAGCTGTTCCGCGCGCGCAACCAGATTCGCACCATCTTCTTCCTGCTGCTTTTGGTCATTACCGTATTTGTGTTCTTTTCCAGCGTCTGGCTGGCGCTGTTTCTATCCAAGCAGATCACCAGGCCGGTTGAGGCGCTGGCCGACGCGATGGACGAAATTGCAACGGGCAAGTACGACCATCGCGTGGCGTTGATCGCCAATGGAGAGATGGGTGACCTGGTTCGCGCCTTCAACCGCATGGCAGCGGATCTGGATGCCAGCCGGCAGTTGGCGGAGAGCTCCTCGGCGCAACTGACCGCGGCGAACTTGGCCATTGAAGAGCGCCGCCGGGAGTTGGAGACGATTGTCGAGACGATTCCTTCCGGCGTGGTCACGCTGAATGGATCCGGTATTGTGCTGCAATCGAATCGCGCCTTCGCAACGCTGATGGGGCGGCGGGGGGATGTGAGCCTGGCCGGGGAGAGGATCGATGCGCTGCTGCCAGCTGACTGCGCTGACGATCTTGCTGGTGTGATTCGCCGGGGACAGCGTATGGGCGCGGCTTCAACTGAAATCGAGTTTCATGGTCGTGGCGGCACAATCCATTTGGCGATTACGAGTGCGCGCCTGGAACTGGCTCCGGGACAGCCGGGAACGGTGCTGGTGGTTGAGGACACGACCGAGCTATTGCGCGCACAGCGACAGCTGGCATGGAAGGAAGTGGCGCAGCGTGTAGCCCACGAGATCAAGAACCCGCTCACGCCTATTGCACTTTCCGCCGAGCGCATCGGCAGGCACCTTGACCGTGGCACGAACGACTCGCCCAATATTATTCGCAAATGCAGCGAGGTAATTCTGGGTTGTGTGGGAACTTTGCGGACGCTTGTGGACCAGTTCTCGGCGTTGGCGCAGTTTCCGGCTCCACAGCCGCGGGCCTGCGACTTGAATCGCGTAGCCGAGGAAGCACTGGCCCTGTTCGCGGGCAGGCTTAATGGGATCACGGTGCAGTGGGACCTGGAGCCAGACTTGCCGACGGTGCTGGCCGATCCTGAAGCCATTCGCCGCGCACTGGCTAACTTGATTGACAATGCCGCTGAGGCGATGCAGGGCAGCCTGTTGCGTGTGCTCGGCATCCACTCCTCGCTCAGTGAGGACGGCGGGTCGGTCGAGATTTCTGTCTCCGACACGGGCCACGGGCTGACAGATGAAATCCGCGAGCGCCTGTTCCTGCCTTTCTACTCGACCAAGCAACGGGGCAGCGGGCTGGGTCTTTCGATTGCGGCGAAGATCGTGCAGGAGCATGGCGGTTCGTTGCGCGCCGAGTCGAACAGTCCCAAAGGAGCCCGCTTCCTGATGCGGTTGCCTTTGATGGAGCCTGCCGCGCCGGCGCAGTTGTCCTCTGCCAATCCCGAGGGCTACGCTCTCACGTCAGGCAACGGGGTCACGCCCGGCCGCGAGAGTGCGCCGCTCAAGGGATTTGAATCATGAACCACATCCTGGTGGTAGACGATGAGGCGGAGATCCGCAGTTCACTGGAAGAGATTCTGGGCGAAGAGGGCTATGGCGTTTCCACAGCTGCCACTGCCGCCGAAGCAATGGTGCTGATCCAGGACGCGCCTTTCGACGTAGTCCTGCTCGATATCTGGCTTCCCGATCGGGACGGGCTGGACGTGTTGGCCGACATGCATCAGCTGGTGATGGAGATGCGGCCCGAGGTGGTGATCATCAGCGGACACGGCACCATTGAAACCGCGGTGAAGGCCACCAAGCTGGGCGCATACGATTTTCTTGAGAAGCCGCTCTCGCTGGATCGTACGCTGATCGTGCTAAAGAACGCGGTGGAAGCACGTCGGCTGCGGACTGAGAATATCGAGTTCAAGCGTCAGTTCAATGCGGGCTCGGTGCTGACGGGCGCAAGTGTTCCAGTCAAGGCATTGCGGCAGCAGATTCGGCTCATGGCGCCCACCAACGGGCGCGTCCTCATCTATGGCGAGTCGGGCACAGGCAAGGAATTGATCGCACGATCGATCCACGCGGAAAGCCTGCGCCGCGACCAGGTCTTCGTCGAATTGAATTGCGCGGCGATTCCCGAGGCGCACATCGATGCTGAGCTTTTTGGGTATCGCCACGGTGCGCAGCCAGGTGGACCTCCGGAGCAGAGGGGCATGCTTGAACGCGCAGACGGGGGCACGCTTTTTCTGGATGAAGTTGGCGACATGAGCCTGAAGACACAGGCCAAAGTGCTTTCCGCACTCGACGACCAGTTGTTTACGCCCGTCGGCGGCACGCTGCCGTTGCGTGTGGATGTACGCCTGATCGCCTCAACGAACAAGGACCTGGAAGAGGAGATTGCCAAAGGGAACTTCCGCGAGGACCTGTTTTACCGGCTGAATGTGGTTCCATTTTTCGTGCCTCCGCTGCGGGAGCGCAAGCAGGACATTCCCCCGCTGGCACGTGAGTTTCTGAGCGAATTTGGTCGGCAGTACGGACGCCCGCGGATGGACATCGACGACGAGGCGCTGGGCACTTTGGCCCTTTACCACTGGCCGGGCAACGTGCGAGAGCTAAAGAATGTGATTGAGCGCGTGCTCATCCTCAATCCCCGGACGCTACGCATCGAACGCAAACACCTGCCGCCGCTGACCCACAAGGCGGGGACGCGCTCGACGGAGGAATTCTCGTCGTTGCAACAGGCGCGCGACGCGTACGAGCGAGAGTATATTCTCAAGAAAATTGAGGAAGCTCGGAACAACATCAGCCATGCCGCGGAGTTGCTGGGCCTGGAACGCAGCCACCTTTATCGCAAGATGAAGGCGTTGGGTATCGGTGTGCGGGAGTAGAGAACAGTTGGGAGGTACGGGCACCCCGGGATTCGATAATGAGGTCTTGGATTCAGCTCCTCCACTGTCCACAATCGAACGATTCTTTGCGGAAACGAACAGCAGCCGGCGAATTTTCGGAGAGGCGTCACCAGCTATCCCCTTGCTCATGATCAGCTTGAGGGACCTTTAACTGGCCAATTCTTTGGCTGATGAATTGCTTGCAATTGGGGACTAGAACCATCCTCGGAGGCGAGCCATGGCATATTTCGAGCGCGTGCGTGATGTAATATCCGGGCCGTTTAGTCCCGATGTAATCCGGCAGCGAACGACGGCTGGGTGGCAGATGGTTTCAATCGAGTGGCGGCGTGAGCTGCCCGAGTCCGAGACGCCGCCAGAGGGCGGCTTCAACGAGGACATCCCCTACGGACTGCGCATATCGGACGACTGCACGCGCCTGGAGGTTCATCCCAAGGAGCACCAGACGCTGATGCTGATGATGGAACTGCTGGTGCAGGACTTCTCCTACTCAAGCATCGTGAGCGACCTGAATGAGAAGGGCTTCCGGCAGCGTGATGGCCGTCCGTGGAGCCGGATAGCGGTCTTCAACATGATCCCGCGGCTGATTGAAGTGGGGCCGCGTTTCTTTAACTCCGATGAGTGGGAGAAGCGGCGGCAGAAGTTCGCCAAGGCAAAGTCACCTGAGGCGGCATAGTGGCTGCGGGATTCAGGATTATTGATCTCTTGCCGACTTGAAGATCGGTCCGATGGACCCGACGTTGTCCCCCAACTGCGGGTCCACACGAAAATCCCAGACGGACTGATTGATGTCAGATGCCGAGAGAATCTCGACCAGCGCATACTCGCCGATGAGCAGTGGCTTGTCGGGCGTGATCTTCAGCCAATGTTTGCCCGGGAGCATCTCGACTTTTGCTCCCATTACGTCTTCGTCCTGAGTGACCGTGCCGTTTGGGCTCATGTGGATTGCGCCCACGATGCGAACGGCCCGGCGCTCGTCCACCCTCACGATCGCGAACCCTGAGGTTGCCGAGTGCGCCCCATGCTTGCGGCTGGCGACGTCTTTGACGCCGTTGGTGTTGACCGTCATTGCGTGGGAGACCACCTGCTCTGCATCTTCACGGCCCTCGAGCGAGAGATAAATGGCCGGGTCGTTGATGTGCAGGTGGACTCTGGCGTGCGCGCCATCGAGTTCAAGGCTGGCGTTGGCACCAGCAAGAGGGTTCAGGATCTTCAGTCCGTGTTTCGTTTTCGTTTGAACCGCGCCGAGTTCGTTGGGCAGCAGTTCGACGAGCTCCGGCGTGTCGTGAAACGTGTCGAGCGCAAACACGCCGTCCTCGTTCGGCAACTCAAGGCCCTTGGCTACCTCGGGCATAAGAGCTTTTTGGTCGGCGCGTTCGGCAGCTTCTTCTTTGTCGATGTCTTCGGCTTCCTTCATGGCTGGAGAAGGAGCTTCCACTTTTTCTGCGGCGTGGTCGCGCTCCCACTTGCGTGTTGCCTCCCAGTCCACCAAACTTTCAGGCAGCTCTTCCCACTCGCCGCTACGTTCCACGGAGATGTAGCGAACCCGATCTCCGACAACTTCGTATTTGCGGACAATTTGATAGGTGCCGTCCTTGAGGATAAGCCGATGGTTCGTGGATGTGCCCGGCTGTTCGGGTTTCACGGTGAGCGTCTTCTGTGCACGCACCGGACCGACCACCACGGCAATCAAAAGGATCGCCAGCAACCCGGTCAGCAAACTCCGTAGATTCGAGAGATTAGCCATTGCCCCACAGTTTAGACGAACGTGGTCAGCGTGTGTTTGCTGTTACCTTCGGCCAAATTCCGGGTCGAATGGGTAACCATCACAGCGCGATCGCATCCAACTATGTGTATTCTTGACGTAGGGGATGTATTCGTGACAGGGTTTCAGGCAGATATTCGCGGAAAGCGCCGCACCGGGCTCACGCCCTGGCCGGTGGTTACCGTGGTGTGTCTTGTGCTGCTGGCTCTGCTGACCGTCGTCCAGGTGGCGCACGTTCATCCCGTCGAGAGCGACGCCGATCATTGCCCGCTGTGCATCGTGATGCATACGGCCGCGCCGGTTGCAGTTACGGCGGCTGTCGTGGTGCTGGTTCAATTCGAATCGGCTACCCCGGTCTTCAAGGCGCGCACAGTCGTTCGTTTCTGGCATCCACAGCTTTTTACACGGCCTCCTCCGGTCGGCTGCTAGGGCTTTCTTTCCGTTCCTTATTCCAGTTTGGTTTCCGCTTGGCCCTGCCCCGCATCGTGGCAGGGTAAAGGTGCATCGCCAAAGGCTGATTGGGTGAATCGAAGGAAGCCCCTCATGAAGAAAGGATGCCAAGGCGGTTCATAGCCGCGGCTCACCTTCAGCATTCTTCAGCCATTGTCAGGAGGTCCCTTATGCCGTTCAATCACGGCACGATTTTTCGTATTCTTCCCATCTTCGCACTGATCCTCGGTGCGCTTTCCGCTTCGTCCCAAGGCGGCAACGCGGGCACTGTCCGCGGCACGGTTACCGACCCATCCGGCGCAATGATCTCCGGCGCGACGGTTCATCTGACGAATCCCAGCAGCGGGCTGGATCGAAGCGCAATCAGCGACAATACCGGCCAATTCACATTGCCAAACGTCCCGTTCAATCCCTACCACATCAACGTCTCCGCCAACGGCTTTGCTCCATTGGACCGGAATTTTGAGATCCGTTCGGTGGTGGGTGTCAGCTTGAAGCTGGTCCTCCAGATTGCCGGCACCAGCCAGACCGTTACAGTAGAAGCCAGCGGCGACCTGGTGGAGAACGATCCGACCTTTCACACCGATGTAGACCGCGACCTGTTTATCAAAGTGCCGATGGAGAGCGCATCTTCCACACTCAGTTCCCTGGTCACGGAGACCACACCCGGCGTTGCGGCCGATTCCAACGGCTTGTTCCACGGCCTCGGCGACCACGCATCCAATTCGTACTCAGTGGATGACCAGTCAATCACCGACCAGCAGAGCAAGGTCTTTTCCAACCAGATTCCGTCCAACTCGATTCAATCAATTGAAGTCATCAGCGGCGCGCCGCCCGCAGAATACGGGGGCAAGACCAGCCTGGTGATAGTAGCGACCACGCGTTCCGGGCAGGGCGTTACCAAGCCCAAGGGCAGCTTCACCAGTTCTTACGGAGCGTTTGGGTCGGCGTCGGCCGGCTTCGATATGGCCTATGGCGGCAAGAACTGGGGAAACTTCATTGAGGTAGATGGCCTGAATTCCGGGCGCTTCCTCGATCCCCCGGAGTTTGAAGTCTTCCATGACAAAGGCAACGAACAAAATGTCTTTGACCGCGTGGACTACAACTTTTCCACGGTCGATTCAATCCATCTGGACCTGAACTACAGTCGCTCCTGGTTTCAGACGCCGGATTCTTATGACAGCGAAAATGTGCAAAACGTTATCAGTGGCGGCGGCAGCTCCAACCCTGTCTTCGGCAACGTCGGCAACGCTGATCAGCGCTCCAAGATCGGAACCATCAATATCTCCCCAACATACACGCGAATTATTGGCGATAACTCAGTTTTTAACTTGGGCGCGTTTGTCCGCAGGGACGAATATAACTACTATCCCAGCGGTAACCCCCTGGCCGACCTTGGGCCTGCGACATTGCAAACGTCCTCCATCTCTCAGTACCGCACTCTCACCAATAGCGCTGTCCACTCGGACTTCTCATATGCCAAGGGAATCCATAACTTCAAGGCGGGCGCGCAATATGGACAGACGTTTCTGAACGAGAACGACACTCTTGGAATTGTAGAGTCAACCTATGACGCGCCGTGTGTGGACCTGAACGGCAACCCTCTGCCGGGTTACTCAAATCCGGGCAGTTGCCCCGCCGCCACGTCGATTCCGAATGCCAATTACCTGTCCGTCCTTGCGCCTTATGATCTAACTCGCGGCGGTAGCCGTTTTATCTACTCCGGGCATACCGATATCAAGGAACTCGGCCTCTACATCGAAGATCAGATCAAGGCCAAAAACTGGCTCTTCAATCTGGGGCTGCGCCAGGATGTTTACAACGGCCTCACCGATGCTAAACAGACGCAGCCCCGCATAGGCATCGCGTATAACATCAAGCCGTCGGCTACCGTGTTGCGCGTCTCCTACGCGCGAACGCTGGAGACGCCGTTCAACGAGAATCTGATTCTGTCCAGCGAAGGTTGCGCGAATCCCGTGCTGGCGCCACTGCTCAACTGCACTCCAGGCGTTTCCGGAATCATGCACCCCGGCTTCCGCAACGAGTTTCACGCCGGCTTTCAGCAGGCCATCAGCAAGAAGGTAGTCGTAAGCGGAGAGTACATCTGGAAGTACACGCACAACGCATTCGATTTCAGCGTGCTGGGCAACACCCCTATTACCTTCCCCATCGACTGGCATAACTCAAAGATTCCGGGCCTCGCGGCGAATGTGGAGGTCCCCGAGATTCACCACTTCAGCGCGTACTTCATCACATCCTCCGTGGCCGCCCGTTTCTACCCGCCTCAGGTGGCTGGAGCCGGGGCCACCGTTGGCCAGACCGGTCTGCCTTTCCGCATTGATCACGACGAGAAGTTCAACCAGACAAGCCACATCCAGTACACGGTGCCCGGCGCCAAGTTCATAAGCGGCCTGTGGGGCGGCTTCAACTGGCGATACGACAGCGGCCTGGTCGCCGGCTCTACACCTTGTTACGGTGTGACCGATCCAAACACTCCCTGCACAAACAGCTCAACGATGCTGAACGGTCAGCCGGCAATCGCGATGGTAGACACCAACATTCCCCCTACAATCAATCCGGTGACTGGAGCAAGCGTCGCCCTCCCTCTTACCGCGGACGAAGAGTTTCAGGCCGGTTTTGCCTGCAATGGAGTGAAGGCAACGCCCACTCAGGCTCTGCCTGCAGTCTGCCCGGCCTCGGAGTTTACTTCGGGCCTGATTAGGATTCCCGCGCCGGGCATGGGAGACAACGATCACAATCCTCAGCGAATCGCGCCACGCGACCTATTCGATGCCTCCCTGGGCAAGCAGAATATCTTCCACAAGGAGCGGTACAAGGTGGATCTGGACTTGACGGCCATCAACATCACAAACAAATACGCCTTGTATAACTTCCTGTCGACGTTCAGCGGAACGCATTATGTGACGCCGCGAGCACTGACGGCGAAAATTACGTTGAATTTCTAATCCAAAAGGGAGTTCCCCCGGCTCTGCCGGGGAGGCAGCAGCAGTTTGACATTTTCGGGAGTCCATCCAAGAAACTCCAAGAGGTGAGCCGCCAAGCACACATCAAGGAGAATCTGGA
>Ga0182018_10000267_pt1 | contig 69070 bp, 48 predicted proteins | sample 812P2MmetaG_FD_120490 | JGI IMG/M metagenome (GOLD analysis project Ga0182018, IMG submission 120490) | Permafrost microbial communities from Stordalen Mire, Sweden - 812P2M metaG | ecosystem: Environmental > Terrestrial > Soil > Wetlands > Permafrost | place: Sweden: Stordalen | collected... | reverse complement strand
GGTCAGCAGCGGCTTGATCTGTTTGGTGGTGTAGCTGCGCATGGAGAGCGCGGTCTCCATCATCAATTGCGCATTTTCAATTACCTCATCGGTGGCATTTTTCTGCAAAACGCCGTGCGCCACGTAGGCGGAGACGGCGAACCCGATTCCAAAGACGACCACGAACACCAAAGTGAATTTCGCGACGAGCTTCATAGTTTTCCCGAAGAGTATGGCAGCCGCCAGCATACAGATTTAAAAGTTTTTTGTAAAGCCTCGAAGTGGTCACGAAGCACGGGTTCAGGTATGAGAACGGCGGAGCTACCCTGTGTGTATGAAGAATACGCGCAACGCCACCGCGCTTCTCCTATCGATCGCCGCGTGCCTCATCCCGGCGTTGGCCCAGGACGCGCCGCCCGCGGGAACGCCGGCATTCCGAACGGGTGCGAGGATGGTGCTCGTCCCCGTGACCGTGCGAGACCGCGAAGGGCATTCGGTAGCGGATCTGCGTCAAGAGGATTTCCAGCTCTTTGACCAGGGTAAGGAGCAGCCCATCGCGTCGTTCTCGGTGGAACGTAGCGAGCCTACAGCCTCAGGAGCGCCGCCATCGCAATTCATCGTTTACTTCTTTGACGATGTTTCCCTTCGCGATTTCGGCACGGTCATGCCCATCCGCGCCGCGGCGCTGCACCAATTGGCGAGCATTCAGCCGGGCGACCGCGTGGCCATCTTTACGAGTTCCTGCCAACTCGCCATCGACTTCACCGGCGACCGGGCGAAATTGCAGGAGGTGGTTTCGAAACTGGTGCCCAACCCGGTACACATCTGCCGCGTCGCGCCCGACGTTCACCTGCAAATCACGCTGCTCGAAGCAGTTGTCAAGCGCATGACGCACCTTCCGGGCGCCAAGCGAATCGTCGTAGTCTCGGCGGGATTCGGGGTGAACGCCGTTGAGAAACCACCGCTGGAAGCATTGATCGACGAAGCCGCCGAGGCGAAGGTCACCATCGACTCTCTGCACATCACGGAGGCCACGGGGGCGCAATCGGGTATGCCAGGCAGCGCGGCCGATCGGGGTTTATCTTCGGCTCCCAGTATTCTCGACAATCGGGAAACACCCGCACCAGGGGGCGCATTGCGTCCTGCGGAAGGGGGCGCCGGACAGCGACCTGGCGCTCGCGAGGCCAATTCTGAAAACTTGTTCACCCTCGCCCACGGCACGGGTGGGACGGTGATCGAAGCGGGGAATAAGCCCGAAGAGAGCTTACGGGCGTTCTCGACCCCGGATTGCGTTTACATACTCGGTTTTGTGCCGGCGGAGAAGGCCGACGGGACTTATCACAAGCTGAAGGTCACGGTGAAAGATTCGCGCAACTTGAACGTGCGGGCACGCGCGGGGTATTACGCGACGGAGGGTGCGGGCACGGCGCCGGCGGAGGCACCGGAGAAGAGCGTGGCGGTATCCGAAGTCGCCCCCACCGCCAAAGCGGCCGCCGTCTCCAACGTCCCGGAGCGCACCGCATCGAACGGACCGGTATCGTTCCGCGCGCGTACCAATCTGGTGCAGGTGCCGGTGGTGGTGCGGGATAAGAACGGAAATCCGGTCGGAGGACTGCATAAGAGCGATTTCCAGTTGTCCGACCGCGGACAGAAGCAGGATGTTACCGCGTTCAGCGAGGAGAAGCTGGAGCGTCCGGCGACGGTGACGAAGACATCGGCGCCATCGCTCGCCAATGAGCCGGCGCAATCGAAATCGCCCGCTGATGCCGTTCCCGACCGCTTCACGGCGTATGTCTTCGACGATGTGCACATGCGCCGCGGCGATCTGACACAGGTGCGGGAAGCCGTATGGCGCAATCTGCAGGAGACAGCATCGCCATCGGAGAGGATCGCGATCTTTACCACGTCGCGGCGGGTGTTCACGGATTTCACGGCCGATCTCGATAAACTGCACACCGCGCTCTATAAAATCAATTCCACCTACATGTACCGCGCCGTCGCCTGTCCGTCCCCGTGCCCCGACTTAAGCTTCTACCTGGCATACCAGGTGGACCGTGGCAACACGCTGGCGCTGCAAGTGGCCGGCTCAATAGTTGGGGACCCAATCCCCGCCTTGAACAGCACCGGCCTGAAGCAGCCCGGCCAGATCACTGGCAGCGCGGGAATGAAGGCCGAAACCGCCGCCATTCACTCGCTGCATTGGGGCGAGCAGGAGACCTCGCTCTCGCTCGATGCCCTGCGCGACGTGGCGCGGCGGATGATAGCTCTGGCGGGACGCCGCACCATAGTCATGCTGTCGCAAGGCGTGTTCGTCCCTTATGCGCAAGAGGCCGAATTGGAGCGTGCTATCGACTGGGCGCAGCGCTCCGGCGTGGTGGTGAACACGTTGAACAGTTCGGGCTTGAACACGGGTTGGGAAGGCGGTATTATACCTGCCGAAGACGACACACTCGAACCGGGTGGCGGTTCGACCCAATTCACCAACGAGGCGCGAAATGCCGAGATGGAGACCCTGATCTACCTTGCCGAGGCAACTGGCGGAACCGCCATCGCCAGATCGAATGACTACCTGGGCGGAATCCGGCGCATCGCCTCGCCGCCGGAGTATCGCTACATCCTGGGATTCTCACCTCACGACCTTGCGGCCGATGGCCAGTTTCATGCCTTGTCCATCAAGCTGGTCAATCCCGCCGACAAGGGCTACCCGGTGCAGGCGCGCAAAGGGTATTACGCGCCCAAACAGGGCGAAGGACTGCCAGAAGCCACCGCCAAGGAAATCGAGAGCGCCGTATTTTCGCGCGACGATATTCGCGATTTGCCGGTGGAGATGCGGACCGAGGTCCGGAAATCCGAAGGCAGCGGCGGTGAACTCACGGTGTCGACGGACATCGACTTGAAGCTTCTGCACTACAGCAAGACGGATCGCCGGAATTGCCAGGAACTCACCGCGGTAGCGGCCATCTTCGACCGCGACGGCAATTTCATCGCCGGAAAACAACAGACGTTGACGCTCAAACTCCGCGATCAGACCATGGACGGCCTCAGTCAAAGCCGCCCGAGACGCTCCAGACCTCGTTTGCTTTGAGCCCGGGCACTTACCTCGTAAGGCTGGTGGTGCGCAGCGCGGCCGACCAGGCGATGACCGAGATGAGCACGCAGGTGGACGTGCGCTAGACTGGTCGGCATGACCGGACGACCGCAGGAAGGCGACGCCGCGCCTTATTATTTCCCTTACATTAATCAGGTGGCTGGCGACGACGCTGTGGCCGTCATGGAAAGCCAATTGGAAGAATCGATCGCCCTGTTCGCCGGTATCTCGGAGGAGCTGTCGCTGCATCGCTATTCGCCCGACAAGTGGAGCATCCGCCAACTGCTGAACCACGTCACCGACAACGAACGGGCGTTTGCCTTCCGCGCCCTCTGGTTCGCGCGCGGGTTCGCCACTCCCCTGCCCGGCTACGATCAGAACATCGCTGCGGCGGGCGCTGCGGCCGATAACGTCCCCTGGAGCGCGCACGTGGAAGAATTCCGTAGCGTGCGCCAATCGACCGTTTCGCTGTTCCGCAATATGCCCGCGGAGGGTTGGACGCGCTCAGGCATCGCCAGCGACAATCGCGTCACGGTGCGCGCGCTGGCCTTCATTATCGCGGGACACGTGGCCCACCACGTGAAGATTCTGCGGGAACGTTACTTATAAGGTGGGCGGAGGCCCATCGCAGGGGCGCCCCACAAAAGCACTTTGATCTTCCCCAACGTTTCTGGTACGTTGGGTGCCATGCCTCTACTCGAGCCTGTGATTTGGGCGAAAGGTACCGTTCTCAATCCGCAACACCTCCAAATCCAAGACCGGTTCCTGGTAGACTCGCTGCAGTTTCAACTCCAGGCGCTGAACTTCCGGCCGTGGGGCTTTCGGCGTCTGCGCATCGACCAGGCGGCTCTCGCTACCGGCACTATTACGATTTCGGAAGCCTCCGGCATCTTCGCCGACGGACTGCTTTTCGACATTCCGGAATCCGACGCCGCGCCGTCGCCGCGCCCGATTGGCGACCGGTTCGGGCCCGATCAGGAGACTCTCGGCGTCTTTCTGGGCATCCCGCACTATCGCGAGCAGGGTTTGAATGTCGCCAACGGAATGCGCGACGTGGAGGCACGCTATCGCGCCGAAGTGGCCATGATGCGCGACGACAACACCGGACTATCGGAACGGCCGGTGATGATGGCGCGCAAGAACTTCCGTCTGCTGGTGGAAGGCGAAAGCCGGGAAGGCATGTCGGTAATGCAGATTGCCAATATCCGCAAAACGCCGGCCAACGTGTTTCAGATGGACCCGCATTTCGTGGCGCCCATGCTCGACCTCAGCGCCAGCGATTACCTGCTGTCGATCGCCCGCCGCCTGGTGGAGATTCTATCCGCCAAGAGCAGCACGCTTTCCAGTTCGCGGCGGCAAAAGAACCAGAGCCTGGCGGATTTCACAGCCTCCGACATCGCCCAATTCTGGCTGCTTTACACCATCAACACCGCGTTCCCCACCATCAGCCACTTATTCGAAACGCGCGGCGGACATCCCGAGGCGCTGTATTCCGCCATGCTGCAACTGGCCGGATCGCTGACCACTTTTTCGCAGAAGATTCACCCGCGCGATTTACCGGCCTACAATCACGAGAATCTCGGCACGTGCTTCACCGACCTGGACGAGAAGCTGCGCTTCCTGCTGGAAACGGTGGTGCCGAGCAACTTCGTTTCCCTCCCGCTCAAGCAAGTGTCGCCCAACATATACGCCACTTCCATCGACAAGGAAGAATACCTGCGCAATACCCGCATGTATCTGGCGATGTGCGCCGACGCCAGCCAGGCCGATGTGATCGGGCGCGGTCCCAACCTCATCAAGATCTGCTCCGGCGACCACATCGAACTGCTGGTGCAAAGAGCGTTGGCGGGCGTGCCGCTGATCTATTCGGTAAGTCCGCCGAGCGCCATTCCGCTCAAGCTGAATTACCAATATTTCAGCTTGAGCCAAAGCGGCGGACCGTGGGAGACCGTCGTGCGGGCGCGCAATCTCGCGGCGTACGTGCCGGGGGAATTTCCCAATCCTCAATTGGAGCTGATTATCCTGCTACCGACGGCGGGATAACCTAATGTGCTACCGAGCCGCGCGCGTCAGCAAGCGGTTTCGAGGATTCGGCTGAGCCCACCGTCAATTCGCTAACTCGGTTGAAGAACGTCGCAGACTGAACTTCATCGCATTTGGCGGCCGGCAGGGACTCGCCGGACTGACGCCCGGCGGGCATGGCCGGATTCACTCCCTGACGGTCGTGGCTCGGAATCGGAGCCTACCTTGCGATCAAATAAATAATGAGCGCCAGCGCCAGCACCACCGCGATGGCGATCAGAATCCACAACAGTTTGTTGCCGCCTTTTTTCTTGGGAATCGGCGGCCGTCCGGCCGGCCTTTTGACTACCTTCGGCTCAGGCGGAGCAGGCGGCGGAGCAGCCGGCGCCTTGAACATTTTCGTGAACTCGCTCGGGCCGCCTGGCTCCGCGGGCGCACCGCCTTGGGCTTGCGGCTGCTGCACCTGAAAAGCGCGCGTGGCCTCGCCGGTGGCTTGCGGACGCGGCGGGGGCGCCGCCAGTGGCTGGGCAGCTAATCCTTGCGCCGCGAATGGCGCTTCCAGCATGCGAGTGAACTCGCCCGGTGCGTTCACGCCGCCTTGCACGGACGGCGGAAACATGGGCTGTGGCGGGCCGGGCGGCCGGCCTGAGGGCGGCATGCCGGGCGACTGCAACATCTTCGTAAACTCACCCGGTTCGCTAGACGTGGGCATTGAAGCGCCCGCGGGAGTGGATGACGGAAAGAACGGCGGCGGCTGCGATGGGCCTGACGACGGGGCCAGCGGCGATTGCAACATGCGAGTAAACTCACCGGGCTCGGTTGCCCCGAGCGTCGCACTGGCGCTCCCAGCGGGAAAGCTTGGCGACGGCGAAGGCGGCGGTTGCGGCGCCGGCTTCGCCTGCATCATGCGCGTAAATTCCCCCGGCGCCGCGGCAGGCGGCTGGGGCGGCGGTGCTTGTGCCGGCGCAGGTGGCTGCGCCTGCAAAAGCCTGGTAAATTCTCCCGGCGCCGATTGCGGAGGCGCGGCGGGCGCGGGGGATACCGGCGGCTGCGCCTTCAACAACTGTGTGAACTCGCCAGGATCAACCCTCGGAGGCGCTACCGGAGTTGCCGGCGCACGCACGGCGGCGGGCGCCGGCTGCGTCGCCTTCAGCAATCGCGTGAATTCGCCCGGCTCGGCTGCGGGCGGCCCGGCTGCCATCGGCGGCGGTGGCGGCCCGGGAGCTCGCGCGGCGGGCGTCGGCTGGGTGCGCAAGAGTCGCGTGAACTCGCCCTGTTCAGCTGCCGGCGGCGCGGCGGCCACAGGCGGGGGAGGCGGGGCGGGTGCCGGCGCGGCCGGCGATTGCGCTCGCAGGAGTCGCGTGAATTCGCCCGCCTCGACTGCGGGCGGAGCGGCCGGCGCCGGCGGAGGCGGCGCAGCGGGACTTGGCGGCGGTGCCGCTTGCGCTCGCAGAAGTCGCGTGAATTCGCCCGGTTCGGCCGCGGGAGGCGCGGCAGGTGCAGGCGGCGGTGGCGCCGGCGATTGCGCCCTCAGAAGTCGCGTGAACTCGCCAGCTTCGCCAGACGCGGGCGACGACGGCGTTGGAGCCGGGGGCGACGCCGGCGTCTTCGGCGGATCGAGCTTGGCCAACAGGCGCGAGAATTCGTCCGCGTCGGGCCCTCCCGGAGACACGGGCGCCGGCCGCGGCGGCGCTGCCGCACCGGGACGGGCATGCTCCAGGATGCTGGTCTGCGGCTCCGCCGGCGCCTGTCCACCCCTGGGAATATTCCACGCCCGCACCACCGTCGCGTCTTTGGGATTCATCGCCTTGTCGGCCGCGATTTTGGACTTCAGCCCGGTCATCCACTGGCGCAAAGGCGGATTGCCCGCAATGGCGTCGGTAACTACGTAGGGAGTGCCATTCTGGTCGCCGGTCTCCAGAAAACAGACCTGGTACTCGGGCGGAAGCGTCCCAATCTCCGCCAGCAGCGCCTCATTCGGCGCGCTATGCCCCCCGGCAAGCAAATGTATGGTAACGGACCGCCCGGTAGAAATTTCCCGGGCCGAAAGCGCATGATCGGTTTGCCCGGAGGCGCCGGCAATCCGCCCCGTGATCTGGAACCTTTGGTCGAAACTCATGGTTTTCCCTATACCGCCATGGATTTAGCAGGGCCGATCGGGCTCCGCGAGGCCGCCATGGCGACCAATTTCCCGTGCCTCACGGCCCCTGATATGATACAGTATCGCTGCTGCGAAATTCGCGGCTCAACTTCGGCGCGAGAAAATGGCGCGTCAATTCGGTCTATGAGATCCCTGTCGCAAGTGGTGTGGTCGGAGGGCATGTACCTCGGTCCACACGAATTTCAGGCGCAAGCGCGCTATTTCGAAGACGCCATCCACTTCGCCGCCGATGCGTTGTGGTTCCAAAGCTATGGCCTGATCGGCGCCACCCTCGATAGCGATGCCTTGCGCAACGGAACCGTGAGCGTGGTGCACGCTTCCGGAATTTTCCCCGACGGCACGCCGTTCCACATGCCGCAATCGGATGCCATCCCCGCCGTCCGTCAAATCGGCGACCTCTTCCCGCCCACTCGCGATACGCTCACTATCTTCCTGGCAATTCAGCAACGCCAAACCGGCGGACGCAACTGCGCGCTGGGCGGAGATCCGGGCGAGTCGCGGTATTTCGCCGAACGCCGCAGCTTCAACGACGAAACCAGCGGCGAAGACAGCCGTCCGGTGACCGTTCGGCGCAAGAACGTGCGCCTGATACTCGAATCCGAGCTGAACGACAATATGGTGGCGCTGCCACTGGCGCGGGCGCGCCGCGACGGATCCGGCCATTTTATTTACGACCCGATGTTCGTGCCTCCGTGCCTGCAAATCACCGCCAGCGAGAGGCTCATGCTCATGCTCCGCCGGCTCATCGAGATCCTGGAGAGCAAGAGCAGCTCCCTCAGCCGCAATAAAGGCGGCGCCGGCCTGACGGAATTCTCTTCCCGCGATTTGGCCAACTTCTGGCTGATGCACGCCGTCAATTCCGGTCTGGCGGCCCTCCGCCATCTGTGGATCTCCAAGCGCGGCCATCCCGAAGAACTTTTCATGGAGATGTCGCGATTGGGCGGCGCGCTCTGCACCTTCGCGCTGGATTCCCACCCGCGCATGCTGCCGATTTACGATCACCGCAATCTGGGCGACTGCTTCGAAAAACTAGACGAGCACATACGCACCCATCTGGAGACCATCGTTCCCACCAATTGCGTGGAAATTCCGCTCACCAAAATGGCGGAGTATTTGTACGAGGGCGATGTCAACGATTCGCGCATGCTGGGCCGCGCGCGCTGGGTGCTGGGCGTTCGCGCCAAAGTAGGCGATGCGGAGCTCATCGAGCGCGGTCCGCAGTTGATCAAGTTTTGTTCGGCGAAATTTGTCGGGGAGTTAGTGCGGCGCGCCATGGCAGGCTTAACCCTCACCCATTTGCCCGTTCCCCCGCCCGCCATCCCCGCAAGAGTGGAGACGCAGTACTTTGGCGTCTCCAGGGACGGTCCATTCTGGGACCATATTGTACAGACCCACCGGGTCGGCGTTTACGTTCCCGCCGAAATCAGCGGCGTGGAACTCGAACTTTTGGTAATCCTGGATAAATAATCATGAGCGATAAGGGGTGGGATTTGTGTTGCAGCCTGAATCCGCTCGCTCGCGCGCGCGGCTCTGCAACGAGCGTCTTACCGAGCCGTGACCGTGAGGGAGCGGTCCGTTGCAACGAATTCGTCCCGCCATACACTATCAAAGGATCTCTGTTATGACACCAAGCACCGCGACCGGCCCCAGCGCGCCCCGTACCGATAATCTCGCGCTTATCTTTCAGGAAGTTCTCACCGCCATCGTGCGGCTGCGTTCGAACCGGCAGGAACTCTCGGATGCCGAGAGCTTTCGCTACTCCATGCGCGAGGCCATCAAAGCCGCGATTCAGGAAGCGCGCAACCATGGAGGCTACAACGCCGAAGACATTAAGATGGCGACCCTCGCGCTGGTTGGCTTTCTGGACGAATCGGTGCTCAACCTGCGCAACCCGATGTTCGCCGATTGGCCGCGCAAGCCGCTACAGGAGGAACTCTTCGGCATCCACATGGCCGGCGAAATTTTCTTCCGCAACCTGGAACAGCTGATGGGCCGCCCCGATTCGGCCGACCTGGCGGACCTTCTGGAGGTTCACTACCTCTGTCTGCTGCTGGGTTACGGCGGCCGCTACAGCATCGGCGGAAAAGGCGAATTGCAGGGCATCGCCACCGCCACCGGCGACCGTATCAAGCGCATTCGCGGCGCCTCTTACGACCCGTTCATGCAGGTGCTCGACGAACCCGAAGTGGTGAAGGCCACCGCAGATCCGTGGATCAAGAAACTGTTGATCGTCGCGGCGGCTTGCTTTGTGCTGGTGCTGGCTTTATTCGTCACTTTCAAGATCGTCCTGGGGTCGAGCGCTCATGAAGTCAGCGCCACGGCCGCGGACGCCAAAATCTAGGGGATAACGATGAATAAGAAGAACTACGTCATCATCGGTTCCATCCTGGCGACGACCGGGGTTGCGGTCGCCTGGCTCAGTTCCAATACCCAGAAGATCCCGTTCCTGAAAAATGCCGACCCGTTCGTGGTGCAAGCCGTCGTCCTGGTAATTGGCATCGTGGTCGCGGCGGTAATGACGTGGGTCGCGACCAGAGGCGACAAACAACCGGAAGCCGCGGCAGGTGGCGCCGCGGCGGCCGAAGCTCCAGCCGAAGTAACGGACATGAACGAGCTGCTCGGTGAAGCCGAAGCACGTCTGGCCGTAGCGCAGCAGCAGAAGGATTCCAAACTGGGAAAGCTGCCCGCCATCATCCTGCTCGGCGAAACCGGCAGCGCCAAGACCACCACCATGGTGCAATCCGGCGCCGAAGCGGAGTCGCTGGCCGGCCAAGTCTACGAGGAAAACAACATCCTGCCCACTCCGGCGGCGAACTTCTGGTTCGCCCACCACACGGTCTTCGTGGAAATGGGCGGCAAGCTCCTGGCCGACAACAACGCATGGAAGACTCTCATCGGCGGCTTGCAACCTTCTAAAGCCGCGGCCCTGTTGGGCACGGCCGAAGAGGTTCCGCGAGCCGCCCTGGTGTGTGTCGACGCCGAGGCCTTGCAGTCCGCCAGCCCCGATCCACTCGCCGCGCTGGCTCGCAAACTGCGAACCCAGCTGGCGGAGATCTCACGGCTCCTCGGCATCAATCTGCCGGTGTATGTACTCTTCACGCGTAGCGACCGCTTCCTTTTCTTCACCGAATATTTCAGCAAGCTGAACAACGAGGAAGCGACGCGCATCTTGGGTACCACACTGCCCATCGTGCAGGAACGCAGAGGCATCTACGCCGAGGAGGAAACCACCCGCCTGGGCGCCGCGTTCCAGAACCTCTTCCGCCAGCTTTGCAACGCGCGGCCTACCTTTCTCGCCCTTGAAACCGACCCCATGCAACTGTCGGCGATGTACGAATTCCCGCGTGAATTCCGCAAGGTCCACCAGGGGCTCGTGCGTTTTCTGGTGGAACTGTGCCGCCCCAGCCAGTTGACCGTGGCGCCGTTCCTCCGCGGCTTCTACTTTTCCGGCGTCCGCCCCATCGTGGTGAACGAAGTGGCGCCCGCCACCCCCATTGCTCCCACACCCGCTGCCGGCGGACACATGGGGGCTACCGGCATGTTCCGCGCGCAAGCCGCGGCTGCCGGTGCGCAGCGCATCGTCGGCCAGCGAAAAGTGCCGCAGTGGCTCTTCCTCAGCCACTTCTTTAACGATCTCCTTCTGGCCGACACCGCCGCCAAGGGCGCCAGTTCCAGCAGCATCCGCGCCAGCATGCCGCGCCGTATTCTGCTAACCGCCGCGGCCGTCTTGTGCCTCATCTACAGCAGCTTGCTGCTGGTTTCTTTCGGCAAGAACCGAGCGCTAGCTAACAACGTCAAACTGGCGTCAGCGGGTATCGCCTCGGCGGCGGCTCCGGCCGCGGGCGAAGCGGCTTCGCTCGACTCTCTGCAAAAGCTGGAGAACCTTCGCCAGTCGCTCGAGACGCTCACCAAATACAATCGCAAAGGCGCGCCCTGGGGCTATCGCTGGGGTCTCTACATTGGCAACGATCTCTATCCCGACGTCAAGAAGCTGTACTTCGCCGATTTCCACCGCCTGCTGCTCGCGCCCACCCAGGACACTATGGTGGCGTCGCTGCACGGCCTTCCCGGCGCTCCCGGGCCGGCCGATGACTATACGCCGCCCTACAACAGCCTCAAAGCCTACCTGGAAACCACTTCCAACCACGAGAAAGCCACCCACGACTACCTGCCTCCCGTGCTACTCAATCGCTGGGGCGCCAGCCGTAACGTGGATCCCGACCGAATGGCGCTGGCGCAGAAGCAGTTCGAATTCTACACGGACGAACTGCAGCTCGCCAATCCGTATTCCACCGACAACGACGCCGCATCGATCGGCAATGCGCGGCACTATTTAGGGCAGTTCGGCGGACTCCAGCGCGTATACCAAGCCATGTTGGCGGATGCCGCCAAGACCGGCCAGGCCCTCAACTTCAACAAGCGGTTCCCCGGATCGGTCGAAGAAGTGATCGACAATTACACCGTCCAGCCCGCCTTCACCAAGCCCGGCTGGGATTTCATGAAAGCCGCGCTCAAAAACCCTGGAAAATATTTCGAGGGAGAAGCGTGGGTGCTCGGCCCGCAGAGCACTACCGACATCGACCGCACCAAGCTGGCACAGCAGCTGCAGAGCATGTACTACGCCGACTACATGAAGGAATGGCGCGCCTATATGAAAGAGGCGCACGTTGTGCCCTATGCAGGCCTGCCCGACGCTTCCAAGAAACTGAGCGTTACTTCCGGCAACCAGTCGCCGCTGCTGGAGCTCTTTTGGCTAGCGTCGGTCAACACCCAGGTGGACGCGCCGGATGTCGCTAACGCTTTCCAGCCGGTGCAAGCCGTCGTGCCCGCATCGCCAGTCGAGAAGTTTTTCGCTCCCCCGAACCAGGCCTACATGAACACCCTGGTAATTTTGCAGGGGTCGCTGGATGCTATTGGGTCGCCGCCCAACGATGCCGGCAAGAACACCACGCTGTCCAATGCCACAGCCGCGCACGGCGCAGCCAAGCAGGTGTCGCTAACGTTCAACCCCGACACTTCCGACGCCCACATCGATTCCAGGGTGCTGGGCTTGATGAATGACCCCATCACGTATGTGGAGAACCTGCTGCGCTCTCTTGGCCCGGCCACACTGAATGCCGCCGGCAGAAATTTCTGCGCGGAGTATCGCGCCATGTTCAGCAAGTTCCCGTTCAATCGCACCTCGAAGAGCGACGCCACTGTTGACGACGTCAACGGCATCTTCAAGAACCCGGACGGCAAGTTCTGGAAATTCTACAACGACAACTTGGCCAAACTGCTGCCGAAACAGGGATCGGATTACGTGCCGGCCACCGTGGATGGCGTGACGCTGACTCCAGGCTTCGTGAACTTCTTCAAGAAAGCCGCGGCGTTCGGGAATTCTCTCTACGCCGGCAACACGCCCGACCCGCACTTCTCGTACACCTTGAAGTCAGTGAAGAGCGATGGGATCGAGGGCGCTGTGCTGAATCTCGATGGCCAGCAAATCTCGTATTCCGGCGACAATATGGTATCCAAGTCACTCAACTGGCAAAGCACCGGCGCTCATAACGTTAAGGCGACCTACAAACGCGGCGGCGACAACGACTGGGATAACGAAGAAGGCCTCTGGGCCATCTTCAAATTCTTCTACCAGGCCGATCGTACTTCGCAGGTCGCAGGCGGCTACATGCTGGAGTGGGTGATGCGCAGCGGCAAAGACGCCAAGCCGGTAATGATTGAAGGCGGCAAAGAACTGACGGTCCGTTTCCAGGCCGACGTCCCCATGTTCCAGAAGGACTTTTTCGCCAGCATGGCCTGCGTCGCGGACGTAGCCAAGCAGTAGGAAGCAGCGGTCTCGAAACCGCTTGCTCACGCGCTAGACTCGGTATCGGCGCACTGTGTTACCGAGCCACGACCGCTAGGGAGTGGTCCCGGAAGCGAAATGGGCTTGACTCATCTCGGCCCGCCGGGCCATGGCGGCAGCAGGCGCTTCTGCACCTTGCCGAGCGCCGTGCGCGGCAACTTCTCCACCGTAACGAAATCGCGCGGCACTTTGAACGACGCCATGCGTACGCGACAGCGCGCCTCCAACTCCGCCGCGTCCACCGGCCGGCGCACCACGATATACGCCACCGGAATCTCGCCGCGCAATCGGTCGGGAACGCCGGCCACGGCCGCTTCCGCAATCTCGTCCTGCTCCGTCAGGAAGTCCTCGATTTCGCGCGGATAGATATTAAACCCGCCGGAGACGATCAGATCGCTCTTTCGGCCGAGTAGCGTGTAGTAGCCATCGGCCGAGCGCTCCGCCATGTCGCCCGTCTTGAACCAGCCCTCGTCGAACGCGGCGCGCGTGGCATCTTCGCGGCGCCAATATCCGGCAAAAACATTGGCGCCGCGCAGTTGAATCTCACCGTCCACGATGCGCGCCGAAACTCCCGGCAGGGGCAATCCCACCGTGCCGGCGCGGCGCTCACCGGCGTAGGGGTTCGACATATTCATGAGCGTTTCGGTCATGCCATAGCGCTCCAAAATCGTGTGGCCGAACTGCGCCCGGAACTCGTCGAACACCTGCGGCGAAAGCGGCGCCGAGCCGGAGACGAACAGCCGCATGAATCCTCCGGTTTGGCGCGCGATTTCGGCAGGGAAATCGAGCATGCGCACAGCGCGCGCCCGTGGCGAAGCAGGCGCCCGTGCCGATGCCCGCGACGGCCTTCCAAAACAGCAGCTGCCAATAGGCGCCCGCGAACGCCAGCGCGAAGTTCGCTGCCGCGATCCAGGCCAGCGCGGCGGCAATCACGCGGCCCGCGCCGAAGCGATCGCCCAGACGCCCGCCGGGCACCATCATCAAGGCGTGCGTGAGAAAAATGGCGGTGGTCAGCAGGCCGGCTCTCGTCCGATCGAAGCCGAATTCGCCGCGCAGCACCGAAATCATGGGCGCGTGGTTGGTGTAATTAGCGGAGAAGGCGAAACCGGCTGCGCAACCGGAAACCAACGCCCGTCTGTCCATCGTCTGCCTCGTGGCCGTCGGGCTAGTTTACCATCCTCGCTTGGAGAACTGCTGCCGGGCAATCGCCAGAAATGCCTCCGTCGCGGGATTGTCCAATTTGGCTTTCATTCCGATGTCGATCGAGGTCCAATGGCGCGAACGGACGCGCTTGAAGACTACGCCCGGCGTGGTGATTCTGGCGACACACGCGGGCGCCAGCGAGACACCCAGGCCGGCCGCCACCAGCCGCAGTACGGTGGGCCATTGCGGCGCGTCCTGCACGAAGTTGGGACGAAAGCCTTCCGCTTCGCAACAGGCGACCGTCCGGTCGTAAGCCAGAGCGCCCATCCGCCGCGCGAAGAGAACGAACGGCTCGTCTTTCAACGCCGCCGGCGCGAGGATCGAATTCGCGGCCAGTTTGTGGCGCGCCGGCAGAACCGCCACGAACGGCTCCCGCAAAATGGTCTCGATCGTGAGGCCGTCGCGTGCTTCGCCATCGCGGAGAAAGCCGAGATCCAATGTGCCATCCAGCAAGAGGGGCATCAGTTCTTCGGTGGCGCCCTCGCGCAAGCGGAGCTCGACGTTGGGGTGCATATGCCGGTAGCGCCGGATGGCTTTCGGCAGGCCTGTAAACATGACGGAACCGGCGAACCCTACGGTGAGCGCGCCCTCCAATCCGCTGCCCACGCGGCGCGCCATCTCGATGTCGTCCGCTACTTTGGCAAGCGTAGTTCGCGCGCGCTCCAGGAAGAACTGCCCCACCCGAGTGAGTCTGACGCCGCGGGTCGTGCGGTCGAAGAGGGGGTAGCCCAGGTTGCGCTCCAGGTTACGGATCTGTTGACTGAGCGGCGGTTGCGCCATCCCCAACTTCTCCGCCGCATGTCCGAAGTGCAGCGTCTCGGCGACTGCAGCGAAGTAGCGCAGGTGCCGCAGCTCGATCTGGTGATTCATATGCTTTTCGTCTCAGTATAGATGATTCGGATATTGGACATATGCCGGCAAGAAACCGTATCGTGGCAGATGTCAGGAGGATCCCAATGTCGCCCGCAACCGGACAGATCGCCATTCGCGAGTTTCAACCTGGCGATGAAGCAGCTTTCCGCCAGCTCAACGAGGAATGGATTACGCGATACTTCCGCATCGAAGCGAAGGACTCGGAGGCGCTCAACCATCCGCACTCGAGCATTATCGAGCCCGGCGGCCGCATCTTCTTCGCCACGGTCGACAGAGAGTGTGTCGGCGCCTGCGCCCTCATACCTACGGGAGCCTTTGAGTACGAGGTGGCGAAGATGGCCGTCACGGCCCGCTGCCAGGGCATGGGGATCGGCCGCCGTTTGTTGACCGCCGTCGTTGAGGCCGCCCGCTCCGCCGGCGCCCACCGCCTTCACCTGGAAACCAATCACGTTCTCACGCCAGCCATCCGTCTGTATGAATCGGTGGGATTCCAGCATGTGCCTTCCATGCCGTCCCCTTATGTAAGGGCGGACGTGTTCATGGAGATGCTGCTATAGACGTGGCGCGGACTTTAGTCTGCAGCGCCGAGACCCTGGACTCCTGAGGTCTACCCACAGTTTCGGCCGCGACGAGGAATCGGACTGAGCCTGACATCGCAAAAACGAATTCGGCCACCGATGAACACCGATGAACACCGATAAAACCAAGGCCTTTCTTATCCGTGTTCATCGGTGGCTGATTTGTCTTTACCTCGATGCCAGGAGAGGCTCATCTTGATTCCCCGACCTCAGGAGTCCAGAGACTCATCTCGGCGCGACGGGTCGAGAGACCGCCCCGGACGGTTGCGCCTCGGTATCGGAACATCGCGTTTTCCGAGCCGCGCGCGTGAGCGAGCGGTCCCATGGCTCATGGCAAGCTCCATGACATCAATCTTGGACAGGACGAGGAATCAGATTGAGTCCGGCTTCGCTAGATTTCAGATTGGCCACGGATAAACACCGATGAACACCGATGAAAAAACAAGCGCTTTCTTATCGGTGTTCATCGGTGTTTATCGGTGGCCAATAATGTTCTTGCCTGGAAAGTCATCGCGATCTGAGCCCTTCGTGGCGGCCTGATGACATTCCCTTTCGGGCGACGCGGCTCATAACCTTGTCGATCTCACCCCCTTGACACCGTGCGGCGTTAGTGCTATTTTTCTAGCATGCTGCTAGAAAGACTGCACGAGGCAACACGGTGAGCATCGGGACGGGACTCAGCCGGCGGGAACGCCAGATCATGGACATCCTTTACCAGGGCGGCAAGCTCTCCGCCGCCGCCGTCCGCGAAGCCATGCCCGACGCGCCGAGTTATTCGGCCGTCCGCGCCATGCTCCGCGTCCTCGAAGAGAAGGGCCACGTGAAGCATCAGGCGGAGGGCCTGAAATACGTCTACGTACCCACCGTCGCGCGCGACAAGGCGAAACGCTCGGCCGTCAAGCACCTGCTCGACACCTTCTTCGCGGATTCCCCCGCGCAGATCGTCGCTGCGCTTCTCGACGTCTCCGCGACCCGCCTGACGCGCGAGGAACTGGACCGCATGTCGGAAATGATCGAAAAGGTCAAGAAGGAGGAAAAGTAAATGTCTGAATGGTTTGCGATTTTGCTCGGCGCCGCGCTGAAAAGCATGGTCGTGATAAGCGCGGCTTGGATATTGGCCTTCTTATTACGCCGCCAATCGGCGGCCGCACGTCATCTGGTCTGGACCGCGGCGGCCACCGCCCTGCTTGCCCTGCCGATACTCTCCGTCTCCATGCCGGCCCTGCGCGTGCGCACGTCCGCGCTTTCGCCGCTGGTCTCCAGTATCGCGTTTCGAACCACCGCCGTCGCCGACCTCTCCGCTCCCGCACCTTCCGTTCCCCAAGCGACGCCCGCCTCGCAATCGACGCCGGCCCGCGCGCCCTGGCAGCCCGATTTTCGCCTCCTGATTCCGTTCGTCTGGGCGGCCGGCACGGCGCTCGCCCTGGCCCACATGGCGGCGGCCTGGATTGTCATGTGGCACAAGCGTCGAACCGCCAGCCCCTTCGGCGACTCGCTCTTCCCCGCCCTCGCCCGATTGCTCGGCCTCCAGCGCGAAGTGGCGCTGCTCGAATTCCCCCGTGGCGGGATGCCTCTCAGTTTCGGAGTGCTGCATCCCGCCGTTTTTTTACCGGCTGACGCGCGTGAGTGGAGCGAGGAGCGCCGCCGCGTGGTAATGCTCCACGAACTGGCGCACATCCGGCGCGGCGATTTGGCCACGCAGCTGATTGCCCGCGCGGCCGTATCGCTCTTCTGGTGGAATCCACTGGTCTGGATGGCCTGGCGCGAATTCGTGAAGGAGCGGGAGCGTGCCGCCGACGACGTGGTGCTCACCGCCGGCGAGCCGGCCACCGCATACGCCGCCCACCTGCTCGCAATCGTGCGCTCCATGCAAGCGGTCCCGGTGCTGGTGTCGGCCGCCGTCGCCATGGCGCGCCCCTCGCAGTTCGAGGGCCGTCTGATGGCCATCCTGGACGCCCGCGTCAATCGCAAATCCTTGTCTCCGCGAGCGCCCCTGGCGGCTGCCGCATTGGCCATTGGCCTCGTCGCGCCCTTCGCGGCACTACAGGCGCAGGATAAGCCGGACGCGGCCATCCAGACCAATATCGAGTCGGCCATCCGCGCGGCAATCGCGCAGCAAAACCACGAAATCCTGGACGCTGCCGCCGCGGCTTACACCAGCGCGCACAAATACGACGCCGCGCAAGAGCTTCTCGAAAGCGCGCTCACCATCCGCGCGAACGTCTCGGGCGACCGCAGTTCGGCATATGCAATCGGCCTGATGAAGCTGGGCGACCTCTCGGCCAGACGCGGCAAGAGCGCCGATGCGATCGACTTCTATTCCCGATCCGTCGCGTTAGGGGACACGCCGGAGACGGCACCTGGATTGATTTATCTGGCCTCGCAGGCGCTGGCGAAGAAAGATACCGTCGCCGCCGAAAGCCTCATCGATCGTGCGCTGGCCGTGGCGCCTTCGGGCAAAGAGGCGGGCCGCGCGCTTACGGTGAAGGGCAATATCGCCCTCGCCAACGGACTCACCGGCGTGGCCGAGGTGCAGTACCTGCAAGCTCTGGCACAAGATCCGCCCGGCTCCGCGGAAGCGGCTCTCACCATGGAAACGTACGCCAGATTTCTCACGGCGCAAAGCCGCCAGGTAGAAGCAGACGCGCTCCTGGCTCAGGCGAAACCCATCCGTCAGGCGCAGATCGACCGGATATCGACCGCCATGCCGGCCGCGATTCAAGGGCCTTCGGCTAAAGTCGGCAACAGCGTGTCCGCGCCAGTCATGGTGTACAAGCACGAGCCGGAATACTCGGCGGATGCCTTGAGCGCGAAATTGCAGGGGACCGCGATGCTGAGTGTCACCATCGGCACGGATGGCATGGCTCACGACCTCAAGTTAATCAAAAGCCTCGGATTCGGCCTCGACGAAAAGGCCGCGGAGGCCGTTAGCCAATGGCAGTTCAAGCCCGGCACCCGCGACGGCGTTCCCGTTCCGGTAACGGCGACCATCGAGGTGAATTTCCGCTTGCTGTAGAAACGCGGCCCTCTACTGCTTGTAGATCGTGCCGCCCTTCATCACCAGCTTGACCTTGCGGATGGCCGCGATTTCCTTGGTAGGGTCGCCATCGACAGCGATCAGGTCGGCCAACATCCCGGCCTTCACCTGTCCGATGTCCATGTGCAGCACTTGACCGGCCACGGAAGTCGCGGCCTTCAGCGCATTCACCGCGGACATGCCGTAGTCCACCAACATCTCCACTTCGCGCGCGTTGTCGCCGTGCGTGAACACGCCCACGTCGCTGCCGCTGATGATGGTGACGCCGGCGTCGAGCGCGGCTTTGAAGCTGGCCCGTTTGCGCGTGATACCGGCAGGCTCCGGCGCCTGGCCCTTGTGCCATCCGGCGTACTGCGAAGTGGCGTCGCCGGCCGCCAGCGTGGGGCACAGCGCGACATGATGTTCGGCCATCAACTGAAACACCTCGGGTGTCCCGCCATCGCCGTGCTCGATGGTGTCGACACCCGCCAGTGTGGCGCGCCGCATGCCTTCGGGCGTGGTGGTGTGGACCGAGACCGGCACGCCCGCGCTATGTGCCGTCTCCGCCGCCAGCTTCATTTCTTCCAGCGAGAACGTCGGATGGGCGCCGGGGTTCGGCCCCCAGCGATAATCGCCGTAAAGCTTGATCCAGTCGGCGCCGTGGCCGATCTGATCGCGCACCGCGTGGATCAGACTATCGACGCCGTCGGCCTCTTCGGCGCCCTGCGGCACGTGCCATTCGAGCGCAAACCCTTTAGGCGCGTAGCTGCCGGTGGCGACGATGGCGCGGGTGGAAACCAGCATGCGCGGACCGGGGATGATGCCCTGGTTTACCGCCTGTTTGAGTTCGACATCGGCATAAGCGGCGCCCTCGGTTCCCAGGTCGCGGATGGTGGTGAAGCCCGCCATCAAGGTGTCGCGCAGGTGATTGGTGGCGCGCGCCACGCGCAACGCCAGCCCCTCGTGCGCCACCTGATCGTTCCACGGCGTCTCGTTATAAGGATGCAGCAGAACGTGCGAATGGCCTTCCACCATTCCGGGCATCAGCGTGAGGCCCGGGAGGTCGATCGTTTTGGCGTCGGTGGTATCGATCCCGGCCGCTGGGCCGGCGGCCTCGATGCGCTCGCCGCGTACGCGCACCGCCCAGCCTTCCTGCATGGCCTCGCCATCGAAGACCCGCGCCGGCCGAAGCACCGTGATTGCCCCGGAATCGGCGCGCCTCCCGCGCTGCGCGGGCGCCTGGCTGACGCCGAGGAGAAGAAGAACTGCAACTGCGCTGTACCAACTTCGCATGGAGCTTATGATAAAGCTCCAGGCTATCGACTGTCAGCATGGCCTTACCGAGCCGCGCGCGTCAGCAAGCGGTCATTTCGCAATGTTCGCTGCGAGTGGACCGCTCCCTCACGGTCGCGGCTCGGTAAGATCCGTTTTCGAGCCGCGCGCGTCAGCAAGCGGTTTATCGAGTTACGGATTCTCCGTTTCCTCTTCCGCGATGGGCTGCGGATTCCGCAAGGGCTCCAGCACTTCCCGCGCCGATTCCGCGAGATGCGCTTCCACTATAAACTTCGACGGCATCGCCCCCATTGGAGACATGCCGCTGAGACCGCGCTCATCGGAGTCGTCGCCGCCCATTACGTACTCGATCCCGTTATCCTCAAGGGTCGCCTTGGCCAAGTTCGCAGCAAAGGGATCGCTCGTTTCGAGCACAGTTACCAAGTCGGCTGCATGCTCCTCTGCAGGCTCCTCCTCCGCGGGAGGCGGCGGCCCGGGGGCCAGAGGTACATGGCAATCGGCGCATTCGGTGAAGCCATCGCGGTACTCCGTCAGGCACTGCGGGCAATGCATCGCCATGGTTGTGAACCCTCGATTAGTTCACCCACAGTATACCTCCGGCCCCTAAGTCGTCTGTACTCCTGTTAACCAACCGCTTATAACAGACGGAAGTTCACTTCTACATACGCCTCCACTGCCGCCGGTTTTCCGTTGACCCTACCGGGCTTGAACTTCCACTTCTTCACTGCCTCGATGGCGCGCTCGTCCAGTCCCAGCCCGAGGCTGTGGCTGACCGTTATGTTTTGCGCCTGCCCCTGAGCGTCTATTACAATACGTAGCACCACCGTCCCCGTCAATCGGGCCTTGCGAGCCTCCTCGCTGTACTCCGGCTCGGTTTTGGAAAGGAGCACCGGCTGGCTTACCGCTCCGCCGCCGAGACCCAGGTAGCCGACCGTTCCCCCGCCCTCGCCTCCGTCTTCGCCCGGACCGTGTCCCGGACCTTTCCCGGGTCCGACGCCCTTGCCGTGGCCCCTGCCTATGCCGCCGTCATCGCCCGGTCCGCCGGATGGCTTGCCCACTACACCATCGGGGTCGCCCCAGTCCTTATAGTTGAACGCCACGGGTTTGATTTCGGAACTTCCGATGAGCGTCGGTTCCACCGGCAATAGCGGAGTGGTGTTGTCGATTCTCACCACGGGCGGCACTACCTGTTCGCTCGCGAATCTGGGCAGCGCGCCCCGGCTGGCCGGCGAATCGGCGTGCACGCCACCGCCTCCTCCACCGCCGCCCGGCTTCAAAGACGTCTTGTACGCCGCGAGATCCGCCGGAACCACGAGTATCTCGTGAAGCAGCGGGATGTTTGGGGGTTTGACGCCCGTCACTGCCAGAATCAGCAGGATGGCGCCGCAATGTAAAAGCCACGAAATCAGCGCAGAGCGCTTCGGGGATGCAAACATCTTAGGTTCTCCTGCCGTGGCTTGGCATGCACTTACTCCACCAATTAGCGATTTGCTCAGTTTTTCGTACTTAGCGCGTCTTTATAAGTGGAACCTTGACCGACACTGTGAATTCAAATGCACGGTTATGGAATGAGGAGCGTCAACGTCCATATGCGACCGATTTCGCGCCAGGTACACAGGCTGATCGTCGCCGCGCTGCTAGGTGTAACTATCGGCTGCGTGGCGACGCCAATCTTAGTTACCGAAGGAGCGCTGCGCATCCAGGTGCGGCCTCGGCCGGATCGGCATGACGCTGATGCCATCGCACGCGGATCCGCGTCGAACTGGGAGTCCGCCCGCGTCACCGCGGCGGATGGCATCGTGCTCGATGGCTGGCTCTTTACACCGCGCGCGCCAAACGGATCGGAAGTTATCCTGCTGCACGGTGTCGGCGATACCCGAATCGGCATGGCCATGCATGCCCGTTATCTGCTGCGCTCCGGTTTCACCGTTCTGATGCCCGACCTTCGCGGCCATGGATCGAGCGGCGGATCGGTGATCGGCTACGGAATCCGCGAAGCCGCCGACGTCCATGCCTGGGCCGATTGGTTCCTCCGAACGCGGCCCATCGAGCATCTCTACGGCCTGGGACAATCGATGGGCGCGGCCGTCCTGCTCGAATCGCTGCCGCGCAACCGCGGTTTCGCGCGATAGTGGCCGACTGTCCGTTCGACTCCTTCGAGGACGTTGCCTACTACCGGCTGGAGCACGAGTCGGGCTTGGGCCGATGGGCATCCTGGCCAGTGGTGCACTCCGGTCTTCTTTATGCGCGCCTGGTCTACGGGCTCGATCTGCAGCAAGCATCCCCCGCCGACGCCATCCGCTCCATCACCGTCCCGATTCTGCTGATCCACGGCACGGCGGACGACCATATACCGCCCGGAGAGTCCGGCGCACTCCACGCCCTGAATTCGCGCTTCACCACTCTATGGCTGGTGCCTGGCGCGGAGCACGTCGCCTCGCTGAGCACAAGCCCGCAGGAATATGTCCGCCGTGTGACGGAGTGGTTCCGCTCCCACCCATGACAGGACGGAGCGGTCTGCAACCCAAGGCGCGGCCGTAGGAGAATGGGAGGGTCAATCGCCATCGTTTGAACCCCAATGGATAAAACCGAAATTCTGAGCCAGCTTGAAAGAGGCAGCGAAACGTTCCCGCGAGCCGCGGTCGAAGCGGCCGTAGCGCAGCGCGAAGAGATTACTCCGGACCTTCTGCGCATTCTGGAAGACTCAGTGGACCGGGCGCCGGAGCTCGACGCCCAGGGCGATTACATGGGCCATTTGTACGCCATGTTCTTGCTGGCGCAGTTCCGCGAAACACGCGCCTACCCGCTTGTGGTCCGTTTCCTGTCGCTACCGGGCGACCTGCTGGATTCTCTAGGCGGCGACTTCGTCACGCAATTCTCCGGACGGATCCTGGCATCGGTTTGTGGCGGCGAATTGGCAGGCATTCAGTCCTTAATCGAGAATGAGGCTGTCGACGAATGGGTCCGCGGCGCCGCTCTGGCTAGTCTCGTGACACTGGTGGTAGTCAAACAAAAGAGCCGGGAAGAGATCGTGGACTACTTCGGCAGCCTGTTTCGGGGCAAGTTGGTGCGGGAGTGGTCGCACGTCTGGGACGCGCTGGTTGGATGTACAACCGACCTCTACCCCGCGGAACTCCTCGACGATATCAGGCGCGCCTACGAAGAGGAGCTGGTAGATCTCGGCTACATGGGCTTCAACTACGTCGAACAAGATTTAGCCGAGGGCCGAGATCGCATTCTCTCAAAGCTCGCCGACAATCCCCATCGGCGACTGGTGGATGACACCGTGGCGGAGATGAGCTCGTGGGCATACTTTCGGGAGGATACTCCGGCGAACTCCATCCCTGATTCAGGGGCCGGCGCTTTCACCTTCAAAAGGGCAGCCCCGAAGGTCGGTAGGAACGAACCATGTCCGTGTGGCAGCGGCAAGAAGTTCAAGAAATGCTGCCTGCACGGCTGATCGCGTGGTTCCGTAACCTTTTCCAGCCGCGAGCGGGCAAGCGGAGCGGACTTGACGACCCGCCAGGTTCTTTTATTGCTTCGGCGTAGCGGGCGGCCGGCGATAGACAGTCTCGAACTTGGCCTTGTCGCCCCAGCTGTAACCAGTGGAAGTGGACGTGTTCGGCTGCCCGTCGGCCCCGATGGACTCTTTCGTGACGGTCTCTTTGGTGGGACGGTTCCCTCCGGCCGGCCGGGCATCGATGCGGTCGATCTGATCTTTGGGAATCGCAATCTGGCTCTTCTTGACGATGACCACCAGGTTCCCGTCGGTGAGCTCATCCATCTGGGCGGTTACCGGCTGCACCGACCCCTTCTTGTAAACATGAAGCTCTGACCCAGTCTTGAGGGCCTTCACTTTCGCCCATTCGTCTTCCGCGCCGAATGCCACCAGGCCCGCCAACAGCAAAAGAAGAAATCCACGCATCGAAGAAGCTCCTTTTCAGCCGTGAGTCTAACAAATTGCGCCGTGAAAATTCTTGCTATCCGTTCTTCACCGCGGTGCGTCTTAATTCTTGGCGACTACTCCGAACTTCGCTATAGTTGATTTCGTATGAGACCGTTCACTCTATCGCGCGACACTTTTCACATCCTGGTATCGCTGGCGGGGTGCGACCGCCACGGGTATTCCATCCTGCAGGAGATCGCCGAACGAACCGGCGGCGCAATACGCCTGAGTCCCAGCACGTTGTATAGCGCCATCAAGCGGCTTCTCGAAGAGGGCTTGATTCAAGAGCTCGAGGAGCGGCCCGACCCGCAACACGACGACGAACGGCGCCGCTATTACCGTCTGACACCCGCCGGCAGGAAGGCAGCTATGGAAGAAGCCCGGCAACTCGAAAAACTGCTGGCCGACGCGCGCACCACCGGTCTGGCGCCCAAACGAATCTGATCGCTATGGCCACGGCACGATATCGCGAGACTGGCATTCTACGGCTCTACCGCGGCTGCCTCTCCCTCTATCCCGCCGAATTCCGCGACGAGTACGCCCGCGAATTGTGCCTGACCTTCGCCGACCGCTGGCGAGAGGAGCGGTCCCCCAGGGTCTGGCTCGAAGGACTCTCCGGCATCCTGCAGGAAGCACCGAAGGAGCATCTCCACGTGATACTCAAAGATCTGCGATACGCCCTGCGCATTCTGCGCAAAGATACCACCGTGACGCTCGCGGCATTGGCCATCCTGGCCCTCGGCATCGGCGCCACCACCCTGGTTTTCTCGCTGGCCAACGGATTGCTGCTGCGTCCGCTGCCCTACGCCGATCCCGGCCGCATCGTGGCGATCGGCGAGTATAGCCCGAAGGATCCCAATGAGTACGGGCAGATCTCCTTCCTGAATTTTCGGGACTACGCGGCGCGCGCGCGCCTGGTGGAAAACGTGGGTGTATATAACGGATACTCCATCATTTTACGGGGCGATAGCGGAGCGGAAACCGTGCCCGCGGAAGCCGTCTCGGACGGTGTGCTTCGCTCCCTCGGCGTGGCGCCGATTCTCGGCCGGATCTTCACTCGCGAAGATACCGCGCCAAACGCAGCGAAGGTTGTCATCCTGAGCGAGGAATTATGGACGCGGCGCTACTCGCGCGACCCGCAGATTGCCGGCCGCAGCATCGAAGTCGATTCCGCTGAGAGAACGGTGATTGGCGTGATGCCCGCCGATCTTCGGTTTCCCAGCAACACCCAGCTCTGGCTGGCGGACCGCAGCGATCCAGCCAAATCGGCGCGCACGGACTACTATATGAGAGCCATCGCGCGGCTCAAACCGGGCGTCACCGTCGAGCAAGCGGCTTCCGAATGGGAGTCCATCCTGCAACAGATCCATCGCGAAAACCCGGCAGCCAACAATAATTGGAAGGCGCTGGTGACGCCGTTGCGGACGTTTGCCGCGGCGGCCTATCGCAAGCAGGTGATCGCGCTCCTGGTGGCGGTGGCGCTGCTGCTCGCTATCGCCTGCGCCAATGTCAGCAATCTGCTGCTGGTGAAAGCATCGGCTCGCGGCCGCGAGATGGCCGTGCGGATGGCCATGGGGGCGTCGCGGACGCGGCTGGTGCGGCAATTGGCGTCGGAGAGTGTGCTGCTCGGGCTGGCCGGAGGCGCGTTGGGCACGGGGCTGGCTTACGTGGGGCTCCCGGCGCTGCTTTCGCTCATACCGGTGGATCTGCCGCGCTGGATGAAGTTCTCGCTGGATGGCCGTGTGTTGTTATTCTCTCTGGCGGTTTCGCTGGCCACCAGCCTGGCGTTCGGGCTGGCTCCGGCCTTCGGCTCCTCGGTTGTCGATTTGAGTAGCTCGCTCAAGGAGGGCGGACGCGCCGGGAGCGGTGGCGGCCGTCACAAACTCCTGCGCAGCGGGCTGGTAGTGGGCGAGGTCGCGCTGTCGGTGATCTTGTTGGCCGGGGCCGGCCTCACGGTGCGCAGTTTCCTGGCCCTGCGCGCGCAGAACCTGGGCTACAACCCGCAGCACGTACTCTCGGTGGACGTAGACTATCCCGACCAGCGCTACCCGGATGGACCGAAGGCTCATGAGATGATCCGCCGCCTGACCGCAGACATTTCGTCGCTCCCAGGCGTCACTTCGGCAGCGTTTACTACGGGTGTTCCGTTGGGGCAGGATCAATGGACGCGCATCTATACCATTGAAGGCCGCCCGCGCGCGCTGAAGGACATGCCTTGGACGAATCACGTGGTAGTGGTGCCGGGATATTTTGCCACGCTGGGAATCCCCTTGCTCGAAGGCCGGGACTTTACAGAGGCCGACTACGACAACCGGCAAGTTCTCGTCGTTACGCGGGCGTTCGCCCGTATGAACTGGCCCGGTGAAAGCGCCATCGGCAAACACGTGCGCTTCGGACCGCCGGCCAACAACGAACCGTGGTTCAGTGTTGTGGGGGTGGTGGCGGACAATCGCCACGATCTGCTCAAAGGGCGCGGGCGGCCGGTCGTCTATCTCCCGTATAGCGCGCACATCACGCCATCGTCGCTGCTGGTGCGCGCGTCGGGCGATCCGGCGAAAATGGTTTCCGCGATACGGGCGCGTATGCGGGCCTTCGACCCCGAAATCGCCCTCGACCATATCATCACGCTGCCGCAACTGATCGAGCGGGCCTCGTGGCAGGATCGTTTCTTGGCGATCCTGTTTCTGGCGTTCGCGGTTCTGGCGCTAACACTGGCCGCTGTCGGGTTGTATGCGGCGCTCTCATATACCGTATCGCTCCACTCCCGCGAGATCGGCATTCGTATGGCGCTGGGCGCTTCCACGGCGAGCGTGCAGGGGATGTTGCTGCGCCAGGGGATGACGCTGGCCGTGGCGGGCCTCGCCATCGGACTGGCAGGCGCGCTGGCGATGACGCGGCTCCTCGAGTCGCAACTGTACGCGATTTCGCCGGGCGATCCGATTACGTACGCCGCGACCCCGCTGGTATTGTTGGCCGTGGCGACGCTCGCGGTGCTCGTGCCCGCGCGCCGCGCTACGCGCGTGGACCCGGCCATTGTCCTGCGCAGCGAATAACGCGGCGGGATAGTGGATATCCATTATTGACCCTCACCGCCTCCTGCGGCTACCCTCGCTTCATTGCACTTGCAGAGGGGGAGAACGCGTGCGTCAACTCAAGGGTATCTTTGCGTGTAGTGCCGGCCTGCTGATCTTGTGCGCCAACCTGGCAGCTCAATCCGACACGCCCGAGCCGCTGAAGATCGGAGACGTCACCGTCGATGGGCTGGTTCACGAGCGTTACGAGGATTGGAACTTCTTCCGCGGCGCCAAAGGCGAGAACGACTACGGTTATTCGGGTTCGTTCATCCGCCTGATATTCAGCCAAAAAACGCAGAAGTTCGATTGGGGGGTGGAATTCGCCGCTCCCATCCTGCTGGGCATACCGAATCAGGCGGTGCAGGGCTCGCCGCTCGGACAACTCGGCCTGGGCGCGGCATATTATGCGGCCAATCACAATAACACCTACGCCGCCAGCTTCTTCCTCAAGCAGGGCTACGTGCGCGTTAAGGGTCCGCATTCCAACTTGAAACTGGGGCGGTTCGAGTTCACCGATGGCGGCGAAGTCACGCCCAAGGATGAGACTCTGGCCATTATCAAGCGCGATGGCGTCGCCCAACGCTTGATTGGCACCTTCGGATTTGCCGACGTGCAGCGCAGCGTCGACGGCGCCGTCTACACATATTCCAATGGCGATTGGAACGTCACCGCCTTCAGCGGCGTGCCCGACCGCGGCGTATTTCAGGTGGACGGCTGGGGATGGGTGGTCACGCCGGTTAGCTATGCGGCGGCGACCAAGCAGGCAAGCTGGGGCGCCACCAAAGCGGAGTGGCGCGTCTTCGGCATCTTCTATAACGATGATCGCGGGGTGGTGAAGACCGATAACCGCTTGACGGCGGCCAAGGCAGCGGACCACGCCGGCATCGATATCGGCACTTACGGCGGACATTTCATCCAGGCGATTCCGACCCCGGCAGGCACGTTCGATCTGCTCGGCTGGGGTGTCCTGCAAAGCGGGAAGTGGGGGCCGCTCACGCAGAAATCCGGAGCAGCTACCGTGGAAGGCGGGTATCAGCCGCCCATCAAACCTCTGCGCCCGTGGATTCGCGGCGGCTACTTCTATTCGAGCGGCGACGGCAACGCCACCGACAGCACCCACGGCACCTTTTTCGCCATACTCCCCACGCCTCGCGTATACGCCCGCTTCCCATTCTTCAACGAGATGAACAACGTGGACGCGTTCGGCGAGCTGATGCTGCGGCCCGCCAAGCGCATGGCGATCCGCACCGACATCCACGGACTGTGGCTCGCCAACGGCAACGACCTCTGGTACTCCGGCGGCGGCGCGTTTCAGCCGTGGACCTTCGGCTTCAACGGCCGTCCGGCAAATGGCAAAACAGGCCTCGCGACGCTATACGACGTCAGCTGGGATTATCAATTCACGCGCGGGCTGGGAGTCGGGCTGTATTTCGCCTACGCGCGCGGCGGCGATGTGATCCAGAAGATCTTCACCCAGGACCACAATTCCAAGATGGGCTTCGCTGAGGTGAATTACCGGTTCTGAAAGGACCTTGCTCCCTGAGGCGTTTTCCCGTAGTCTGGAAAACATGGAAGTTCATTTCACGCCAGAGCAGGAAGCGCAGCTTGCGAAAATCGCTACAACGGCAGGGACTAACCCGGAGGCGCTTGTCAGAACTGTCGCATTGCGGCTGGTCGAAAGCATGCCCGTTATCGCGATACCGTGCTGGAAGGCGTCGCACAAGCCGACCGTGGCGAACTGATCGAAGAACAAGAAATGGACGCTCGCTTCGAAGAGATGTTGCGCTCCTAGCGATGCGCATCCGCTGGACGCCGGCTGCGGCAGAAGACTTGCAGCATATCGGCGATTATCTCAAAGAACACCATCCGCATTACGCGACCCGACCTTGCGAAAGCTTTACGACACCATTCGCGAACTCAAACAGCGCCCTAATCGCGGACGCCCAGGACGCGTGGACGGGACTCGGGAGATTCTCTTCTTGCCGCTGCCATATGTTGCCGTCTGTCGCGTGAAAGACGAGAGTATCGAAGTATTGCGCGTCTACCATGCTGCCCAAGACCGGCCTTGATTGAGTATTCGATCCGCGCCCCTAAGTTGACTTCGCTTCCCACACTTGCTTAACTATAGTTAAGTTCGATGGTAGGCCCGACAGAATCCACCCCCGATACGCGTTCCCTGGCGAACGTGCATTCCAGCGTCGGCACGTCGCAACTCTCCTTCTGGAAACGCATGTTCGCTTTCGCCGGACCCGCCTATCTGGTCAGCGTGGGCTACATGGACCCCGGCAACTGGGCCACCGACCTGGAAGGCGGTGCCCGTTTCGGTTACCGGCTGTTGTGGGTGCTGGTCATGTCGAACGGCATGGCCATTCTGCTGCAAACGCTGGCAGCGCGGCTGGGAATCGTGTCCGGGCGCGATCTGGCCCAAGCCTGCCGGGAAACCTATCCGCGGCCGGTCACCCTGGCGATGTGGGCGCTCTGCGAAATTGCCATCGCAGCCTGCGACCTGGCCGAAGTCCTCGGCGCGGCCATCGCGCTCAACATGCTGTTCCACATTCCTCTGCTCCTGGGAGTCATCCTCACCGGCGCCGACACGCTGCTGTTGCTGGCCTTCCAGAGCTTCGGAATCCGCACCATCGAGGCGTTCATCCTGGCGCTGATCTCGGTGATCGCCGCCTGTTTCTGCATCGAAGTCATCTGGGCCAAGCCGGTCTGGCACGAAGTTTTCGCGGGTCTGGCGCCGCGGCTCAACCGCAATACTCTGTACCTCGCCATCGGAATTTTGGGCGCTACCGTGATGCCGCACAACCTGTACCTGCACTCGGCGCTGGTGCAGACGCGAACCATCGGCCACGACGAAAAGTCCAAGCGCGCGGCATGCCGGTTCAACCTAATCGATTTGGTGGTGGCCCTTAACGGCGCCATGTTCGTGAATTGCGCCATCCTGGTGCTGGCCGCGGCGGTGTTCTTCAAACACGGCATCGTGGTCACCGAAATTCAACAGGCGCAGCAGCTTCTTGTACCGTTGCTTTCCACCACCCTCGCGGGCGTGATTTTCGCTGTCGCCCTGCTCTGTTCCGGGCAATCCTCCACCCTCACGGGAACCCTTGCAGGTCAGATCATTATGGAAGGTTTCCTCAACCTTCGCATGAGGCCCTGGCTGCGCCGTTTGATCACCCGTTCCCTCGCCATTATTCCGGCAGCCCTGACCATCCGTTTCATGGGCGATAGTTCCACGCTCGATCTGCTGCTGCTGAGCCAGGTGATCATCAGCATGCAGTTACCTTTTGCGGTCATCCCGCTGATCCATTTCACCAACGACCCCCGCCGAATGGGTTCGTTCGCCAACCGCGCCTGGGTAAAAGTGCTTTCGTGGAGCTGCGCGGCAGTCATCCTGGTGCTCAACTTCTGGCTGGTGGGGCAGGCCCTGGTCGAGTGGATGGGGAATGCGGGGCGGTGGGGGACGGCCATCCGGCTGGTGACGATTCCAACCGTCGCGGCCGTGACGCTCCTGCTGTTATGGATTCTGCTCCAGCCGATCACCGGCCGCTGGAGATACGGCCGCGCGTCGGTAGTGTTACCGGAAACCGTGGCGGAAGCGGCGCCGCTGGTCTATCGCCGCATCCTGGTCACGATCGACCATACGGATCTCGATCGCATGGCCGTTAGCCACGCGGCGGCGATGGGTCGAATGCACCATGCCAATATCTACGTACTGCACGTGGAGGAGGGCGTCACCAGCCAGGTGTACGGGCAAGCGGCCTCCACCGCGGAAACCGAAGCCGGCGAACAGTACCTGGAGACCATCGCACAACACTTGCGAGATCAAGGACTTACGGTTGAAACTTCAATTACTCATTCAACTCGTCCCGACCGCGAAATCGTGCGCTATGCCCGCCAGGTGAATGCCGACCTGGTGATCATGGGGGCGCATGGCCACGGTGGCCTGAAAGACCTGATCTTCGGCAATACCATCAATCCCGTGCGTCACCATCTGACCGTGCCGATGTTGATTGTGCGGCCCGGAAAGGCGTAGGCGTCACGGCAATCCGCTCCAGAATCTCGTCACCGAAGGCGCACTTGAGCCGCTCCAACGTCAGCGCGATGGCTGGAGGCGCCAGGTCGATTCCCACCCAGCGCCTTCCCACCCGTTCGGCCGCCACCAGCGACGTGCCCGAACCGCAATAGGCATCGAGCACCATGTCGCCCGGGCGGGAACACGCGGCCACGATGCGATCGAGCAACGCTTCCGGCTTTTGCGTGGGATAGCCGGTGCGCTCAGCGGCGGAAGCCTGCAACGAATTGATGTCGGCCCACCAGTCTTCCGGCAGTTTGCCTTCGTCCAGGTAGTATTTGTAGTAGCGCGCCACGCCGTGAGAATTGCGCGTGCCGTATACTAGCCGGTACTTGCGCCCATCTTCGCCGACGATCAGCCGGCCGCCGAAGCTGCGCGTGCCGCTGCGCATGGCGGTTCGGACAGCACGCGGATCGAAGTAACAGCGGCCGGACTTGGCATAGAAGAAGATGATGTCGTGCTTGCGGCCGAACCATTTCCGGCTCCTTCCGCCATGGCTGTAGCACCACACGATCTCGTTGCGAAAACCGCCGCCCGGCTGGCAGAATACGGCGTCGAGAAGCAGCTTTAAGTAATGGCTGGCAGTGGGATCGCAATGCAGAAACAGGCTACCGGTGGGACGCAGCACGCGGTCGATCTCCGTAAGCCGCTGCGCCACGCTCACCAGGTAAGCCATCAGGCTGCCCTGCCCGATCGCCGGATGAAGCCCTTCCAGCAAACTCGCCAGTTTGGAAGGATGGCGGTGGAGCGAATCGTAACCTGATTGCGCCGCATCGTCCCACGTCCAGATATCGCTGAACCCGCGGGTCTGCTCGCGTGTCAACCCGCGGGTCTGCTCGCGTGTCAACCCGCGAGTCTGCTCGCGTGTCAAATAATTGCGGCGCGAGTGGAAGGGAGGGTCGATGTAGCAAAGGTCGATGGATTCGTCGGCAATATGTTTTCGCAGCACGTGCAAATTGTCGCCGCAAAATAGCCGATTGCTTTCCACCATGGTCTTCCAGCGTAACAGCCATCCGGTTGGGTTGGAATCGTGATTTAATAGTCCCAAACGTAGAGGAGATTCGATGTTCGCAAAAGTGTTTCTTACCGGTATAGCGGTGGCAGCTCTGGCTGTAGCGCAAGGCCAAGGCGGCGGTGGTGCTCCTGGTGGCGGCGGTGGTGGCGGAAGAGGCGGCGGTATGGATAGCGGTGGTATGGGCGGCGGAAATATGGGACGCGCGTCATACCACAAGGAATCCAAGGCCGAGCAGGTCGCCAATCGCCTCAAACTGAGCAGCGATCAGAAGACGGAGTACAACTCCATCCTGCAAACGACCTGGAAAGATGCCGCGCCTATCGTTCAGCAGGTTCTGAAGAGCCATCAGGATCTGGCCAATGCCATGCTCAACGGCAAGAGCGAGGCCGAAGTCGCTCCCTTAAATCAGGCGCTCAGCGATGCCGAGTTCCAGATGACCGGCGTAGAAGTGAAGACGTTTCAGAAAATTATCGCGCTCCTGAAACCGAACCAGCTGTCCAAAGCTCCCGAAGCCTTCGATCTGATGGCCGGCATTTTCCTGCCGCAGGGAGCCGGACGGGGCGGATGGGGAGGGAGATAAGCATGCTGAGAAAACTGATAATGGCTGGTTTGCTCTGCGCCAGCCTGGCGATGGCCCAAGGCGGCAGTTCTGGCGGAGGCAGGGGGCGGGGCGGTGGCGCCGGAGAGATGGACCCGCGAGCGGGAGGCCCTCCTTCATCTAACAGATTCGAAAATATCGCCAACTTTCTCAGCCTAAACAAGGACCAGAGGAAGACGGTGCGCACGATTCTGGACGAGAATGCCAAAGAGGCCGCCCCAATTCGCGAACAAATGAGCAAGAGCCGCATCGCCGTCGGCGAAGCGATCGTGGCGAACAAGAGCGAGGCGGAGCTCAAACAAGTTGCCAAAACCGCCAGCGACCTGGACGTGCAGATCTCGCAAATTGAGATCAAGGCATTCGCCCAGACCTATGCCGCGCTGGACGCCATTCAGAAGAAGGATATGCGCGGTCTGGGCCAGGCCCTGGCCCTCATGAACGGTATGTACCATATTAAGAACTGGACGGAAGAATAGGGCTGCGTTTCCGAGCCGCGCGCGTTAGCAAGCGGTTTCAGAGTTGCACGCGGACCACCCCCTTGAAAAACCAACTGGCGGAGCGGCCTGCAGACCCGCAGCCGAATCCATGGCTCGGCACTGGCCGGGACCTGGGGGTCCGGCGCGGACGTGGGCGTCCGCCCCACCTAGCCGGTTTTTCATCGCCTTTGGTGGCGCGGCGCGCCATGGGTGCTCCCTCAGAAGCTGTGAAAAAAATAAGCAACTTATGCAGAGCCGATTTTGGAGGGGGTCCAAAACATCCACATGGCCTCTCGCGATCGATCCTAGCGCATCTAAGGGCAAAGTTTTTCTGCATAAATCGGACGAATTTCGACTCTGCATTAATCGGTTATTTTTCACAGCTTCTCACGGTCGGGGCTCGGAAAGCGTCGTGTATGGCTTCCCGACTTCCTGGGCATCCACCACCGCGACCGCCGCGACGTGGACGATGTCATTCACTTCCGAGCCGCGCTGTAGCACGTGCACCGGTTTGCTTAACCCCGTGAGAAGCGGCCCGATCAGCTCGCAGCCTCCGATGCGCTGGAGCAGTTTGTAGGCGATGTTGCCTGCTTCCAGATTGGGGAAGATCAGTACGTTGGCGCCGCCTTTGAGCGTGCTGAACGGGTACGTCTCATCGATAATCTGCGGCGCCACCGCGGTATCGGCCTGCATCTCGCCATCGATCATCAGTCCGGGCGCGCGCTGCCGGACCAGTTCCACCGCGTGGCGAACCTTATCGGCGAGAGGATGGCGCGTGCTGCCGAAATTCGAGAAGGAGAGCATCGCCACGCGCGGCTCCTGGCTGAATCGCCGCGCTTTTTCGGCCGTCATAATGGCGATTTCCGCCAGATCCTCGGCGTTGGGCTCGATATTTACAGTGGCGTCGGCCAGGAAATAAATATCGCCCTTGGGCGTGATGAGCACATAAACGCCGGAGACGCGGCACAACTCCGGCCGCACTTCGATCACCTGCAGCGCCGGCCGGATGGTATCGGGATAATGCGTGGTTAAGCCGCCGATCAGAGCGTCGGCATGGCCCAATCGCACCATCATGCTGCCGAACGTGGTGTGATTGAGCAGTGCCTGCTCGCCCTCATGGCGCGTGATCCCGCGGCGCTGCCGCAGGCTGTAAAACTCCTCCACATATTCCGCGAAGCGCGGCGACTTGCGCGGCTCCACAATCTCCACCTTGTCGAGGTGCAAGTGCAATTCCTCGACCTGCTCGCGAATTTTCTTCTCATTGCCGAGCAGGATGGGCGTGGCGATCGACTCGTCCATCAGGATCTGGCAGGCGCGCAGAATTTTGCCCTCTTCGCCTTCCGTGAAGACCACCCGTTTGGGATCTTTCTTGGCCTTGTGAATCATGCCGCGCATCACGTAATTGGCCTGCCCCAGGCGGCGTTCCAAATCCTCACGATATTGCTTGAGGTCCACCGGCTTTTGCGCCACACCGGTCTCCATGGCAGCCTGCGCCACGGCGGAAGCCTCCCAAATCAGCACCCGCGAATCGAACGGTTTCGGGATGATGTATTCGCGGCCGAATTCCATACGGTCCACGCCATAGGCGCGCAGCACGGAATCGGGCACATCTTCCTTAGCGAGCGCCGCCAGTGCGCGCGTGGCCGCCAGTTTCATCTCGTCGTTGATGGTGGTGGCGCGCACGTCCAAAGCTCCCCGGAAAATGAACGGAAACCCGAGGACGTTGTTGATCATGTTCGGATAGTCCGACCTTCCGGTGGCCATGATGGCGTCGGGCCGCGTCTTGATCGCGAGATCGTAATCGATTTCGGGGTCGGGATTGGCCAGCGCGAAGATGATCGGGTTGGGCGCCATCTTGAGGATCATCTCGGGGGTCACGGAATTGCCTTTGGAGAGGCCGAAAAAGACGTCGGCGCCGTCGATGGCCTCTTCCAGGGTGCGCAGTTTGGTTTCCACCGCGAAGCGCGCCTTATATTCGTTCATGCCCTCGGTGCGGCCGGCGTAGAGCACGCCCTTGGTGTCGCACATGACGATGTTTTCGCGGCGCACCCCCAACCTGACGTAGTGTTCGGCGCACGAAATGGCGCTCGCGCCGGCGCCGTTGAAGACCACTTTGACATCGCCAATCGGTTTGCCGACAATCTCGAGGGCGTTGAGCATGCCGGCCGCGGAAATGATGGCGGTGCCGTGCTGATCGTCGTGGAAGACCGGAATTTTCATGGTCTTCTTGAGCGTCTCCTCGATATAGAAACACTCCGGCGCCTTGATGTCTTCGAGGTTGATGCCGCCGAAAGTAGGTTCCAGAATCTGGCAGGTGCGGATCACTTCGTCGGCATTCTCGGTATCGAGCTCGATATCGAAAACATCGATGTCGGCGAACCGTTTGAAGAGCACGCCCTTGCCCTCCATCACGGGTTTGCCCGCCAGCGCCCCGATATTCCCCAGTCCGAGCACAGCGGTCCCATTGCTCACTACGCCCACCAGGTTCGCTTTGGCGGTATAAGAGTAAGCGAGCGACGGATCGCGCTCGATCTCCAGGCAGGGTACGGCGACCCCGGGGGAGTAAGCCAGGCTCAGGTCGCGCTGGGTGCGGCAGGGTTTGGTGGGAACGACGGAGATCTTACCGGCCGGTGGCGCGGAATGGTACTCCAGCGCGTCTTCGGGACGAATCGACATAAAGGTACACCGATTATATTACTTGTCCCGCGCGGTATCTTTGAGGTTATATGCTGCCGCGGATTCTGGTTTTCCTGTTATGCGCCGCAAGCGCCAATGCGCAAGCTCGCTTCTTCAATCGGACAGTCACTTCGAAGGGAGTGGTATACCGTTATGTCGTTTCCGTACCGGCGGATTGGAGTGCCGGCCGTAGCTGGCCGATCGTTCTATTCCTGCACGGCTCGAATGAGCGTGGCGACGACGGTCTCGTCCAGTCGAAAGTGGGGCTGGCGCTTGCCGTGCGCGAGCATCCCGAGCGCTTCCCGGCGATTGTAGTGATGCCGCAATGCCGGCCTGAAAATGATTGGACTTCGCCGGCCATGGAAGCGCAGATTCTGGGGGCCCTCGATGCCAGCGCGCAGGAATTCCATGGCGACTCGCACCGGACCTACCTTACCGGCTTCTCCATGGGCGGTTATGGGACATGGGCGCTGGCGGCCAAGTATCCCAATCGATTTGCCGCGATTGTAGTGGTATGCGGCGGGATTCAGTGGCCCACTCCGCGAAAGATCGAGAAGGAGGAACCGTACGCGGCCCTCGCCGGGAAAGTCGCGGGGATTCCGGTGTGGGTTTTCCACGGCGATGTCGACCGCAACGTTTTCGTTTCGGAATCGCGGGAGATGGTGAAGCTGTTACGAGGGTTGCATGCGAACGTGCGCTATACCGAGTATGATGGGGTGGCTCACGAATCTTGGGATAAGGCATACGGTGAGCCTGAGTTGCCAGTCTGGCTTTTCGCGCAAAGCAGATGATCGTGAGGGATCGCACGGTGGCGGCGAGCGCGACCATGATACGTTTGAGGCATCATGCGACTGCAACTGTTCGCGTGTCTCGGGCTCTTAGCTGTTGCACAGGCTTCAGGACCGATTCAGTTTCTCTCCCCTAACGCCAACTGGGCGGCGCCACCTCCTGCGATGGCAGCCGACGCGGCAGGCAACACCTACCTGGTATCCAATACCACCGGCTATGGCATCACCGCCATCAAGCGCGATCCGTCGAATCAAATCGCGTACACGTTTTCCTTGGCTCCCCAGCAGGCGATCACTCCCTTGGCAGGGCGGACAAGCTGAAGGCATGTCCCACCGAGGGAATGCTTGCCCCGGCGAGCGTAGCACTCCTGCCGCGTCACAAGCTCAGGTCCCCTTGAATTCCGTCTAATCCAGACCCGCCTTCCGCAGCAGATTCCGCAGAGCGCGCTCGCCCCCGGCGCCGCGCAGTTCACCCGCGATCTTGCCATCGGCGTCGACGAGCACATACAGAGGATACGAGGTGGCCGAAAACATCGCCGCCAGATTGGTGTTCTCCATCAGCACGATCGGCACGGCCCGCGGCGATTTCGCCAGATACTGCTTTACCGTCTTTTTCGATTCGCCCGCGTCCACCGCCAGCACCAGAAATCCCTTATCGGCGAACTCCTTTGCCACCGTGTCAACCGCGTCCTGATCGCCCCGGCAGTACTTGCACCATGTCGCCCAGAACTGCAAAAGCACGACCTTGCCCTTCACCGATTCGTTGTTATATTTTTGACCGTCCAGAGTGGTAGCCCGGAAAACAGGCATAGGCTGCCGCGCGTCGATTCCCGCCGCGACACCGCACATCAGGAGCGCCACACCCGCCATCGCGAGACGTGACAACCAGTAAGTACGCATCTGAGGACATTATAGGGACCGGATCGCCCGCGCGAAAGCGTCCCGGCCGGGTCTTCCGATTTCGACGCTACTCCGCCAGGTTCCTGGGCGCTCGAACGGGCGTGCTTTGCGCCCGGCCCAAGACTTGCGCCAACTGATCGAGCGTCTGCTTCCAATCCGCCTGGTTTTCGCAGAGTCCCTGTACCGCCTCGGCCACGGTGGCGAGCACGGCGTCTTGCCGCGCGAGTTTCTCACGCAAGGTTTGCGCCTGCCGGGCCTCTTCGTAATAGCTGGCGATCAGCCAGTTCACGCGTTCCATGATGTCCGGCAGCTGCGTCGCCATTTCGGCCAATTGTTGACCATGTTGCTCGACGGATTCCTCCAGCGCAATCACCTGATCTCCGACCAGGTGCTGCATTTCCGCAAACCGTCCGAAAACCGTGGCCAGACTGGTCACCGGACGGCCTTCCTTGGGGACATTGCGATGGGCCGGCGGGGTAACCACAAGCAGCCTTTGACGATTGCCGGGGGCATCCACGGTTTCCACAGCTTGGGCCAAATTGTCGTGAGCGTCAGCCATCGGAGCTCCTCCGTCTGTGGCCATTTTAGGGGCCGACCGGCCCAAACACAATTCGGCTCACGAGACCAACGTACTGGAAAGGACTTTGGCTATCGAACGCCGCCCCTTGCAATTCCCGCCGTGTACGTGTTTTAGTTGAATTTCCTCATCGGATGCTTCACGCCCAAGCGAATCGCCTCGCGATAGTGATTCCCGCCTATCGGCCGCCGGACCGGCTGCTGGATTTAGCCCGCCAGCTCTCGCAGTCCTTCGGCCAAGTCGTCATTGTGGACGATGGCAGCGGCGCGGATTTTCGCGAGCTCTTCGCCCGGGCGTCGGAGCTCCCGGGCGTGGAAATCCTGCGGCATGCGACGAATCTAGGTAGGGGTGCGGCCACCAAGACCGGCATCAATTATGCCCTTTGCAGTTTCCCTGACCTCATCGGGCTGATCACGGCCGAGCCCGGCGCCGAGCCTGCCGATATCGAACGCGTCGCCCAAAACTTGCTCGCGCACCCTGAGAGTATCGTGCAGCCGGCCGCCGATTCGGTTCTCCACGCCCTCACCGGCCGCGACTCGCAGACCGGGCTCCGCGGTATTCCCGAAGGCTTCGCGCCGCGCGTCTTGCAAATCGAAGCCAATGGGCTGGAATTCGATCTCGAATTGCTGCTGGCGGCGCGCCGCTCGGGAGTGCCCGTGGTAGAGGAATCCATCCGCACGGCGCCCTCGCAGTTCAACCCGCTGCTGGAGTCGACGAAGCTCTATTTCTTGCTGCCACGCTTCGCCGCAGTCGCGCTCGCTACCGCGCTCCTCGACAACCTGATCTTCATCCAGGCGCTCCACCACGGCTGGCCGCTGCTGTGGTCGCTAGCGCTGGGACGAATCTTCGGAGTGGCGTTCAACTACCCGCTCGTCCGCGGCGCCGTTTTTCGATCGCGCGAGCGGCACGGCAGCGTGCTGCCCAAATACCTGTTGCTCGCGCTGGCGGACACCGCGGTAGCGTATGCGGGCATCCGCCTGCTGGGCATTCCCGCCAAGCTGCTCATTGAGTCGCTGCTCTTCCTGGTCAATTTCGCCATCCAGCGCCTGTACATTTTCACCGGCCTGCCAAGCTCCGGCCGCAAGCGAGCGTTCCCGTTCACGCCGGTAGTGGCAGCGGTATTCCTCTGCTCGCTCGCCATCGAGGCGCACGGATTCCTCACCGCCAACCTCTTCTCCCAAGACATCTGGGAGCCGATCGGCGTCAAGCGCTTTCTCAAATACATCGGCATGTTCGTCGGCATCGCCTTCCCGCTCCTGACGATGGTCCCGTGGACATTCGCGGCGGCCGTTACGGCGCTGACAGCCGCCGGTACGGCCTTCGCAATCGGTCCGCTGGCGCTCCTGGCGGTGGCGTTCTATCTCATTTCGTCCTGTGCCGTGGGCTCGCGCCTGCTCGGCCGCAAGCACAGCGACTCACCGGAGTCGCAGGTCTTCTCCACCCTTCTGGGCGCTGCCGTGTGGATTTGCGCGATGAACCTGGTAGCGCGCATTCCGGTGAATTATCCCGCCGTTTGGGCAGCGCTGCTTGCCATACCCGTGCTGCTCGACGGGCGCGGCGCGTGGCGGCGGATCGAGCGTTGGTGGCAATTGCTGCGCGGCGCGGAACTGCGCCGATATCCCGAGCGCATAGCGTTCGCGGCAGTGGTCTTCGTTCTGCTCGCCCACTGGTTCGTGGCGCTGATGCCGGAAACCAGCGCCGATGGCCTCGCCATGCATCTCGCCATCCCCATGAACATCGCCGCCAACCACGCCATGACCTACCAGCCGAGCCGGCTGGTCTGGGCGGTGATGCCGATGGGCGCCGATTTTTCGTATGCCATCGTGTATTTGCTGGGCGGCGAATACGCGGCGCACCTGCTCGATTACGTGGTCCTGCTGCTCCTCGAAGCTGTCCTCTATTTCGCCATCCGCCGATGGCTGTGCCGGGCCGCGTCTTTTTGGCTGCTGGCGCTGTTCGCTTCCACTCCGCTGGTGCAACTGGTCACCGGATCGCTATTCGTGGAGAACATACTGGCAGCCATGGTGGCGGGCATGGCGGCCGCTCTGTGGCGCTTCGCCGACAGCGGCGAGAAGCGCTTCTTCTACCTCGCGGCCGCTCTGGGCGGAACCGCAACGGCGGTCAAGTTCGGCGCGCTCGCCTTCGTCGTTCTGGCCGTTCCATTCCTGGCCGTGGAAGCCGTGCGCCACTGGAAATCGCTCGGCCCTCGGCCTGCCGCCGCGTGCCTGCTCGCCGGCGTGCTGTTGGTGGGCATGGCGGCGCCGCCATATGCCATCGCGTATCTCAAGACGGGAAATCCTCTCTTCCCGTTCCTCTACGACAAAATTCCCACACCGCTGATCCCGCGCGATGCCGGCATCGTGGATGAGCGCTTCAAGCGTCCTCTCACCTGGAATACTCCCTACGATCTCACCTTCCGCACCAACCTCACCTATGAGGGGCAGAACGGATCGTTCGGCTTTCAATATCTGGTCTTCGCGCCGCTCGGCCTAGCGGCCCTCCTGGTGGCGCCGCGCCGCCGGGACGTCCTGAGCGCCGTCGCCGTCGCGCTGGGAGCGGCGGCAATCATCATGCGCACGCAGCCCAACGCGCGCTACCTGTACTCCGCGCTGCCGCTGCTCTCGGTGCCGTTCGCGGCGCTGCTCGCCTGGTCCGCCAGCACACGCTGGCTGTATCGCGGCTTGCTGGCGTTCGTGGTGGCCTGTGTCGCCATGAACATGCGCTTCATGCCGTCGGCCAGTTACTATCATCGCGATTTTTGCCTGCGGCTTCCCTTCTCCCGCGCCGAACGCGATCGCTTTCGCGCCGGCGCCGCGCCGGTTCGCGACGTAATCGACTACTACAACCGGGAGTACCCCCATTCGGTCGCGATGATGACCGCCGAGAGCGCCATCGCGGGACTGCGGGGCGAGTTTTACGAGAATCACTGGCACCAGATCCGCACTCTTCTGCGCCTGCGCGAAATCAAGACCGTAGACGATATGGTGAAGCTCATGCAGAGCTGGAAGGTGGACTATTTCATCTCGCCCAAGCCGGAAATCGCCGACGCCGTGAAGCCTGTCGTGTTGAAAGAGATGCTGGAGCGCTGCACGCAACCGGTCTACGAGCAGGGCGACGAATACCTGGCGCGCTTGCAACCCGATTGCCGCCCGGCCAAAGAACGGACCGGCGTCCTGGTGCACCCCGGATCTTACGATGACTTCGACCCGGCGCTGCTGTACCGCGGCGACTGGACGCACGACAACCATACCTTCGCCGAAGCGGACCGTCGCACCGTCAGTTTCACCGACCTGGCGGATGCCGAGGTCGAGATCGATTTCGAAGGCAAGGCGCTTACCTACGTCTATACCAAGGCGGTCAACCGCGGCATCGCGTCCGTCACCATCGACGGCGCCGACCTGGGCACGGTGGATCTTTATTCCGCCCGTACCGAATGGCAGAGCCGCACGCGCTTCTGCTGTTTCGCCCCCGGCCGCCACGTGGCCATCGTCCGCGCTACCGGCACGGCCACCCCGCAGAGCAAAGGAAAATTCATCGATCTGGATTCGTTCACGGTGGAATAAGGGATTGTGAAACAAGGCTTGCCGGGTCGAGACTCTGAGCTCGTTTTTCGTGGCGCAGGCACTCTTGCCCAATGTCGCTTAGGTTTCCCACTGTCGGGCATCTGGGTAAATAGTGCGGCGGACGCCCACAGGGTGCCCTATGGGCCCGGCCGACCACTGGCCGGCATCTTCGCGGCGCCAAGCGCTTGATTCTTCGAAGAGCAAAGCGGGACGAGACCGTCCCGCGCGGACCAGGGGGTCCGCCCGACCTTTTGCGCAAGACCACAAGACTATGCGGCATTGGGCACTCTTGCCTGCTGGGCCGGGTCTCTTCTCGACCGGTCCCGCGGAGATGAATCTCGGCGCTGCAAGACAGGAGTGTCTACGCCACGCTGTCTACGCCTTCGTCAACCCCAGGCCCGGACCCTTCGGCAAAATCAGCTTCCCTTTCTCTACCCTTACCCCGTGGAACGGATCGTTCGAGATCAGCAGATTGCCGTCGAGATCGGCGTAATCCACCAGCGGCGAAAGATGCGCTGCCGCGGTAACCGTCACCGAGCTCGACACCATGCACCCGATCATGGTCCGCATCCCCAGCGACTTCGCCATGTCGATCATCCGCCGCGCCTCCAGTATGCCGCCCGACTTATCGAGCTTCACGTTCACGCCGTCGAAGGCGTCCTTCAGCTTCGGGATGTCGGATACGCGCTGGCAGGCTTCGTCGGCAATGATGGGAATGTGCACGCGGCTGCGCACCCAGCGCGTCTCCTCGATCATTTCCGCCGGCATGGGCTGCTCGATGAATTCCACCCCGTGCTGCTCCAGCCAGTTGATTTTGCGGACTGCCTCCTCCTTGTCCTTCCACCCTTCGTTGGCGTCCACGCGCAGCTTCTTGCCGGTCACACTGCGCACCGCTTCGATGGTCGGCTCGTCGGTGGACAGCCCGACCTTCACCTTGAGGATGGGATAATCGGCCGCCTCGCGTGTCTTCTGTTTGGTGATTTCGGGAGTGTCGATGCCGATTGAAAACGTCGTCAGCGGCGTGTCCGCGGGGTCGAGCCCGAGCCATTCGTACAGCGGAATCCCGAGCTTCTGGCCTACCCAGTCCATGATGGCAATGTCGATGGCCGCTTTTCCGGCCCAGTTGCCGGGAACCTTGCGAAATACCTCGGCCATCAGCTTGGAGAACTGCATGGGGTCGGCGGCCATTACGAGATCGCGCACCGATTCAACGGCTTGCCGCGCGCCTTCGGCATCCTCGTGGTAGCGCACGATGGGAGCGCCTTCGCCGTGGCCGGTGATGCCGTCACGCGTATAGGCCACGTGCAGCGTGTCGCGGTATTGGCTGGACGACATGGTCGTGGTCCAGGTGTGCTGCAGGTTCAAGCGCAGGATTTTGGTTTCCAGAGATGCGGGCATGGCGCTGGCGGGAACGCCGGGCAGCAGCACGGCCGGCGCCGCTGCCACGGCCTTGATCAGGTCCCTTCGGTTCACTTGACTCTCCTTTGGGCCACCAGAAGCCGCGTCCAATAAGGATCGCTGAGGTCGTCGATGCGAATCATCGGGGACTCGTGAGTGGTCGCGCTGATGAACTTGTTATCGCCGAGATAAATTCCGGTGTGCGTGATGTGTTTAGCGGAGTTGCCGAAATACAGCAGGTCGCCCGGCTGGAGATCCTTGCGATCCACCGGCACGACGCCGCTCCATTCGGCCTGTTGGTCGGCATCGCGCGGCATCGTCACACCGCGGCGCCGCTCGATCATCTGGGCGAAGCCAGAGCAATCGTAGCCGTAACTGGAAGTGCCGCCCCAGGTGTAGGGCGATCCCAGAAATTTGCGCGCCAGCGCCAGCATCGCCGGAATGTCGAGCGGCTTGACGTCAAATGCCACATCGCCCGATTGAATCCAGCCGGCCCGATCGTCGGGTAGGCGGAGTTGGATCCATCGGCCGCCCGGCGCCGGCATCGAAGTCACTTCCAGCCGGGTTTCGAAAGGCACGGTGATCAGCGGGGCGTGCTTAGTCACGGCCGATTCGCGATAAATGTGCGCAAACTGGCTCATCACCTGAGCTGCCCGGCCCGATTCGGCATAAGGCGCGCCGGGGCGCAGTTGCGCCAGCGGAATCCAGCCCGTGTATTCGTCGGCGGTGCGGACATGCGCCCATCCCTCCCGCTGCTCCATCAACTGAACGTTGGCGCCATAAATCGCTTGCGAGACGACATCGGCGTCCTCGGTCGGGTTGGAGTACATGTTGGCCACGGGTTTGAGCACGACGGCATTGGGGATGGCGGTGGCAAACAGAGCGAGCACGGCAATTGAGGACATCACTCTCAGCGTACCGCAGCCGTCCTCTTCGGAAAGCCCGGATGCGTCTCCACGCATTCCGGACCGGCGCGGCCGAGCGACGGTAGGTGTAGATGACGGCCGCCTCTTCCGGCGTCGTTTGCGAGAAATCCAACCCTGGCATGAGAGTGAACGCCTCCGGGCCGGATAGTTTCGGACAGCCGTATTCCGCATACGGCCTGTAGTCGAAGAATTTCCTCGGAAAAACTCTTCGTACCAATTGCCGATGCCGGTTTCGGGGTCGAGAGTGATATTCGCGCTCACCACCTTGCCAAAGGGCGTCTCAAGAATCTGTCCCCCCGAGAAGTCCTTACCCGGAAGGGACTGGCCGTGGGCATGGGATTTTCACTTGCGGCAGACAAAAAGACGCGGCGGCGAGATTCAATCTCGCCGCCGCAATAAACTACTGTTCTTGTTTCGCTCAGAATTGTACTGTCGCAGTTACGGGGCTGGCGATTCCGCCGATGAACACCTGAATGGGATAAGTAGCGCTAGTACCGATGGCGCTGCCGTTCGACCAGTTCAATGTAGACGGGAGAGTCGCATTGATCTGGTAAAGTCCAGCCACAGCGCTGGAAGCGAACCCAGCGTACCCGATCGAATTTCCTGAAAGGGTGAGGGTATTGGGCGCAGTGCCGATAACCACACTTACGGGCGAATTCATGCAAGGCGGAAGCCCGCCAAGAAGTGTGTCAGGACCGTAGCTGATGACCGCGCCGTCAATGGTGGTCCACTTCGGCGAAGTGTAGCCGGTGGCGGCCGTATTGACTACCTGTAAGTATCCCGGCGTTGCCTTTGAAGTGTTGCTGATAGCAACGCAGGCGCTCGGAAACAGAGTGGATTTGTTGGTGAGGGCATCCGCTGCCGTGCTATCGGGTGCACCCAGACCGGTTACATAAATGGACAGTGTGTCATTGATTACGGCCGGGTTGGCCGATCCGTTCACCGTAGTAACCCCAGCCGACGTAACGTTTAGAATAGCGCCCGGTCCAATGCCATCCGATGCCATGGTGAACACTCCCGGATCGGCGGCCACGACATTCACAGTCAATGGGACCGTGGTAGAACCGGCAGTCGTGACAGTCATGCTGGCTGTTCCGCCAACCGTCATCCCCGACGGGACAATGGCGTTAATCTGTGTCTGGTTGGCGAATAAGATAGGTGCTAAGTAGTTAGTGGTAGTCTTGCCGGAAACCACGGTGAAGGCCACTTGCATCGTGACGGCGTTCGCGCCGTTGCCGCTGATTGTAAGAGTCGTCGGAACCTTGTTGTAGCTGTCGAGCGTCTCACTAACTCCGGTGGTTATCGTCGAGGACATGAAATTGGCGCCGAAGATGCTGATTAGTTCGTAGGCAGCGACGTTCGGGGAGCTACCCAGCGCGGGCTGCTTGTAGGTGGCGGTGCTGGTAAGACCGTAGACCACAGGGGCGGTTGTAATGGTCAGATTGTAGCTGGAGGTAGGGGCGCTCGGAGCGCTGCCATTGTAGTTGGCAACGCCGATGGCGAGAGTGGTGCTCGTGGAACCCGCAGGAATTGTCGGCATCGCATTAGACGGAATGCTGACTGACATCAAGGTGCTGCTGAGAACCGCGACGGTGTTTGCGGCGGACTTCGTGGCGCCCAGCCAGACTTGCGTCGGCACCAAACCCGAACCGAGCTTGATATTCGTTGAAGAGACAAAACCAGTTCCCTGCAACAGCACAACCGTAGAATAAGAGGCACTTGCGAGGGGCGCCACCGCCGAGGGGTTCGATGAAACGAGGACCGCGGGAACCGGCGTCAGCGTGTAAATATAGGTGATGTTAATTGGGGCCGGGCTCGAACCCACAGCTGGGGTAACCGTAATCGTTACCGTAACCGTGTTGCCCAGCGGAACATTATTGAAAAAGGTCTTGAGGAGTCCGGGAACATTCACTACCGAGCCCCACGAATACGCCAAACCACTGGTGACGCTCGGCGTACAGGCCGGGGTAGTGCCGTCGACGGAAAGCGTGATGGCGCACGTCACGTTGAACGGCACCGGTTCGTTGCTGGAATAGGGAGTCACAGACGGCATCGGAATATTCATACCGGCGGACCAAGTCTTGTTCAACACTGTGCCGTCGATACCTTCCTGCAAAAGCAGGGTCGGGGGCTGATTGGAAACCGTCAGAGTGAAGGGCACAAAATACTCGCCGAAACCTGTAACAAGGAAGCCCACGTTGGCCGTGTAAATGCCAGGAGACATAGCCGGCGTGACACCCGTATCAAGAGCAAAGGTGTAGACATCCTGGTTCGCCCCAGTACCCGATGCGTGTCCCGCATTCGCAAGCACATCCGAAGGGTCTAGCCACGAAGGCACAGTGGATGGATCCAGACTAAACGTGACGGGATCGCCCCACGGTCCGGCGCCAACCAAACCCATATTGATCGATTGGCTAGCGGACAGTGTAGACCCTACGGCGGTAAATGGAGTCAGTGCGCTGGTATTCACGGATAGAGGCGAATTGCACAAAATCAACTGGAAGGTAATTGGCATATCTGCGAAAGTTGGCTCCTGGAATAACACCGTATAACTATAGGTGGCCGGGTAGGAAGCCGGGACGGGAAGTCCCGCCAGTTTCACCTGGAAGTTCACCGTGACCGGGGAGGCGCTGCCGACGGAGGTGGGAGTTGAGGCATTCGCGATCGGCGCCAGCCAATTGGGCCATCCGGCTTGCGAGATCGTGTACGATGACGGGTCGGCTGCCCCGTTCACCAGGTTAACAGTTACGGCCTGCGCGTCCAAGGTTTGGGCTGCGATGCTGCCGCCATTCACCACGTAAATCAATTGCAACGGTCCCACAACCGGAGTTGAAGAGCCCTGCACCATCGTAGTAGCGGTGAAAGCTGTTGGAGAAGAAGCATTAGCCGTGCCGGCCCAAACTGCCAGAGATAGCACGACGAGAAGGAGCTTTAAAAGACGTACTTTTGACATGTTGTCCTTTCCTTGTTACCCCGCGCTTTTACCCTGTCGCTTGGGTACATGTTTTATATCGGCTGAATCGCCAGCTGACTTGAGGCCCCAGAGCACTCTTCATCCGAGCCAACCCCTTGCCGGCGCGGCAGGCCGAAAGAAACCAGATTCCCTCAATCGATTGATACCTTGACACTTGCAGGCAGAAGTGAAGTGACTTCCGGCGTCGCTGTGAACCCCGCGCTACGGTAATTCCCTGACTCGGATGTCCATGATTCGCCATGGCTAAGCGAAAGCTGGACGGCGCATAAGGGACAGAATAGATAAAAGTCCGCCATTCAATTTTACGGATCGTACGTCGGTGGGTTAGAACTCATGTCCTCCGGCCGAAAGAGCGAGGCAGAGTACATCGATAAGCCGTACAGAAAGCGCGGAGCGCCGTGATGAGACCCGCCGTGGCATCCGATCTGGGACTCTCCTTCAAGGCCTGGCGGCGCCGGGACAGCAAATGTCAGGGAGAATATCCGGCGCGAATATCCTCTTTATATGCATATGCGCCAAGACGGAGTTCTGTGGTAGCGTTTCCAACTCCTACAACATGCACTGCGACCGACGGGCAGCCGCAACGTCCGGTTCCAGCCAGAGGACGTCGACGCCGGACACATCTCGGCGCCTTTTTCCCTACGCTGCATGGTGTCCGGCCAAGCCTCGCTTGCCAAACATGGGCTCTCCGAGCGGATGTTTCAAAGTGCCGGTGCGCCCGCAAATGCATAGCGCGCCGATCAGGCAGGGTTCTCAGATACCAGGATATCCCCAAACGCAGGGTACTAAGACAAAATACCCCTACAGGCATCTCTCTCCTAACCGATAAAGATATCAGCGAGCCGTGCTATCGGTCGCCTGCGGCCGGACGCCGTTGAAAATTCTCAGAAAAGGAAACTGCGAAATGAAGTTATCGAGGTTTAGGATCCGCAGCCCGCAGCCAGTCTTCGCACTGCTCGCGGTGCTTGGTTCGGTTGGAACCATTCATGCATCCAATCCGATTTTAACTGCGACGCCATCTAGTTTCACACTCTACTGCAGCGCTACCAATCCAGGCTACCCTGTGACTGTGACTCTAAAGGCAATCTCGGCCGCTGTAGGGAGCAACACATATCCCACGGCGGTTGCTGCCACCGGCATCACGGGCGTGACGGTAGCTCCGGTCAGCTCAAGCGCCACCGCCATCACGTCTGCAATGTCAACTACGTCGGGTGTCTCCTACACATTCACTCCGGCTGCCGGTTGCGCTGCGGCAGCGTCCGGAACGTACACGTTCTTGGCCGCTCCCACAACCACTGGCACGAAAGTCGCTGACGCTTCGGTCACAGTCAGCATTGTCAATACAAGCTTTCTGACTACGGCCACACCTACTATCACTCTCAATTGCTCCAACCCTTCCACTCTGACCCCGGTAGCGGTCGTGGTGAAGGCGGCGAACGCCATCCCCAGCACCACTACCGACACTTTAACCCCGGGGCTGGCATCCACCACACCGACCCTATTTAGTGTGGCAGCGGCGGCTAACTCCGCCAGCAATATAACACAGGCGAACTCAGCTGCATCGGTGGGTATCACTTACAACTTTACGCCAGCGGCGTCCTGTACCGCGAACTCGCAGCCCTTCAGTTCCCAGACCTACACTTTCAAAGCCGCAACCACCGGTTCGGCCGGAGCTGACCTGGCGGTGACGGTAATCACCGTTGCCAGTATCGCGTCCCCCCTTTCCGCCCCGGCGGTTACGCTCAATTGCACAGATACCAGCGGGAGCTATAGTAATTCGAGTACCCAAAGCTTCACGGTGTCCTCTTCTTTTCCCGCACCCACGACTTATACGGTGTCGTCCGCGACCGTGCCAGGCTGGCTTACAATGCCAGATGAAACCGCCCAAACGACACCTCACACCCAGACCCTTTCGGTAGTTGGCGGTTGCGGCGGATACGCCCTCAACACCGCGAACAAGGGCAACGTTCACCTGCAGGCTACCAGCACTCCTGCCGGTGGCGGCACCACCACCTGGGCAGATTACGTTGTACCGGTCACCCTCAATATCGTCTCTCCCACTAACTTGAGCGTAACCTCCCCGGTTTCTATGACCTATACTCAAAAGTCCGGTACACCCGGCGTAGTGAACGTTCCGGTGAGTGTAAATTCCGGGCCGAATGTGTTATTTACAGTGGATACCACCACCCTTCCAATCTGGCTGACCGTCGATTACACATCGGCTACGACGCCCACTTCCATTCGCTTCACTTCGACGAATGCCGCCGACCAGCTTGCCCCAGGCCCCTACCAAGGTTTTGTGCACCTCAAAGTGTCCGGCCAAGCCGACACGATTCTGACAATCAACATGCAAGTGAACAGCCCGACTCCCCACCTTACGGTGACTGCGACTGGCACAAGCGCGAACTGGACGATCGGGAATAGTTCCATTCCGACCGCGACCATCACTCTCGTATCGTCCGGCGGGCCCATCCCCTACAGCATTACAAGTACCGGCTCGCTCGATCCCGCACCTTCCGCAGCCCTAGCTAGCGGGCTGGCCTACAGCTTCGGCACCGAGATTCCGATCACGTTCAGCCAGAGCGCTTTTAGTTCCGCGGCCGCGGGCATTCCCCTAACCGGCATCGCATCCATCACCTGGGGTACCCCGGCCGTCACTACGCTCGTGACCTTTACCGTAAATGTCCTGTCTCCTACAGCCACGTTGACTTCGATCTGGCCTGCGAGCCTGCCGGCGGCACTTCCCGGGACGAACGCCACTCTGACACTTACCGGCACTGGATTCATCAAGAGCCCCAATCCCAACATCGCTACCCAAGTCGGGATCTCGGTTTCCGGTACGTATACTCCAAGCCAGTACCTCACCGCGACCGTAACCGATACCTCCCATATCAACCTGGCGATCATTGTGCCCCCAGGCGGCACCGCGACATTGCCATTCGACACAACTTCCAACGTCAACGTGACCCTCAGCGTCTGCAACCCGACAAACGGCGTTTGCAACACAGTGTATCCCAACTCGACGGCAGCGTTCACCATCGGCTCTACTCCGACCGTTACGGAGCTCACCAGCGCCTCCGCTTTCGCGCCGCAGACAATTGTGGCTCCCTACGATCTCATCAGTCTATTCGGCTATGACTTCTGCCCCACGTGCAGCACCAGTTATGTGATGCTTGGAGGCCCGAACGCCAACATGGTTTATCCGATCACTCTCTCGGACGGCCAAGCCAACCCCAAATCCCTCACAGTCGCCTTCCAGCAGAACGCGGGGAATAGCAGCCCACTTGCAACCACAGCGGCGCCTCTTTTATTCGGCACCAATAACCAGATCAATCTTCTGGTGCCCGGTGTTCTCGCCGGCTATACGGGCGCGGTCGACATCGTGGTCACGTTCGGCGGCGTATCCAGCTTGCCGTACACCGTCACAGTGAATCCCACCGATCCCGGAATCTTCACCGTGGGCAGCGATGGCGCTGGCAATGGAGCGATCCTATCCCACAGCTATACCATCGTCAACCAGACGAACCCTGCCGCGGTACGGCAAGCGTCCGGAGGCGGAGCTAACCTTTCGGACAATATTCAGATCTATGTGAGCGGCCTGGGAGCGCCGTGGACCGGCGTTGCCAACAATGCCACTGCGGCGAGCGCTGCCACCGTCCCGGCTACGCCATCGACCGGTCACTGGTCCGGCGACTGTATTGGCGTCAGTAACTACCTAACTGTCCTCAATGCGGCGACCAGCGCCGGCCTCACCTCCATCGACGGCGCCGTCGTCCAATCCAGCCTCCTGGACTCGAGACGGCTGCCTCCGTGCCTGGGTAATAACGGCACTACCCCGACAGTTGGCGTCAAGATTGGTAACGTGACCGCGCCCATCAGTTATGCCGGATGGGTGGCGGATTCCATAGAGGGACTGTATCAAATCAACGTGCAGCTTCCTCCGTCTACCTCATCGTTTAAGACCGATCTCAACAGCAGCAACACGGCTGCTGTCACCGCTGCGGTACAACTGCCAGTTGTGGTTACGGCCAATGCCGTCTCGAGTCAGTCTGGCGTTACGGTTTGGGTGGTTCCGCAGCTAACGGTGACTGCTCCCACTTCAGTCATCGGACCGATTGGCGCAGCCTGGCCTACGGATTCTACGGCTATGGTGACGGCGACCGGCGGTCAATCCACATATCGGTATGCCCTGACATCGGGCGTCCTGCCGTTAGGCCTTAAGTTCAACTCCGACGGATCTATTTCGGGAACACCGGCTCTATTTACCAGCGGCTACTACGAGTTGACTGTCACTGCGACCGACTCGGCAACCATTCCCGTCACCGGCACCGTGAGCTTCCAGATCCAAGTTACCGGCGGCCTTGTGATGACTTCGTCAAACCAGGGTCCTTTTCAAGCAGTCTCCGGCGTCTTGAGTGCCAACCTTACCCAGATTACACCCCAGGGAGGGGCTCCTGGCGGTTATACGTTTACCCTTACCTCGTCCGCGAATTCAAGCGCAGTAACTGGCCTCCAGATCGACACGAATGGAATCGTTTCGAGCCAGACTACTACCAAGGCGGGCGTCTACAACATGATCGCCAACGCGCTAGATACCACCGCCCCAACCCCTTTGGCAGGCAACTATAACTTTACCGTCAGCGTCGCTCTCAATTTGCCTGTACCCACGTTGACGGCCCAACCCGCCGGGCAATCAAGCGCCGTACTCGCGACGGTACATGCAACCGGCGGCACTGGCACTATCGTTTACTCTCTCGATACGGCCAGCGCAAATGCCGGCTTCGCAATCAACGGCAGCACTGGAGCTATCACGGTAGGCACTGCCGCCCCTCTGGCAACCTGGCCGATGGTGGTCACCGCAACAGAGACCGTGTCGAAGGCGGCTGGAGCATCAGGTTACGCCAGCGCGACCCAAACCTTTAACGTGACGACCCTGGCACCCCAAGCTATCAGTTTCGGGACACTCTCGAACGTGGTATACGGCAGCGGTACGTTCACCGTCAGCGCAACGGCATCGTCGGGTTTGACGGTGTTGTTTACTTCTACGACCTCGAGCGTCTGCACGGTGGCGACTGCGACAGTAACAATCCTCAGCGGCGGCACTTGCACGATCCAGGCAACTCAGGCCGGCAACTCCATCTACGCGCCGGCGACACCCATTAACCAGGGCTTCACCGTCACGCCAGAGGCTCAGACGATCACTTTCGCACAACCTGCGGACCAAGTGATGAGTTCCGTTACCTACACGCTCGTTGGATCGGCATCGTCGGGTTTGACGGTGTCGTATGCATCGAGTACCACGGGCGTTTGTACGGTATCGGGCACGACCGTGACTTTGGTTTCCGACGGGACATGCACGATTACCGCGACGCAAGCCGGCAACGGCAACTTCGCGGCGGCTACGCCGGTTAGCCAGAGCTTCAATGTGAGCGGAGAATAGACCTAGCGATCATCTTGAAACACCTTCGGCGGCGGGAGAAACCTCCCGCCGCCGTTTTTTATGTTCCCCGCTATCCGCCTGTCCCTCTTATAACTGGATAGCATCCGGGGACTGGAAACCTGTCGTAGATCAGCCAAATCGGCAAGCGCCTTTGCGGATTGCGTCTACGGAAGATTCCGTGAGGGACCTCCCCGGCCCCCGTTCTCACCTCCGGCCTTACGGAATGAACCCGATCCGGTAAGTTTAGAGGCGGCCGGGGAATCCGGAAGACATTGTCGCGAGACGGCGATCCCGGTCTGTACCAAATTTCTTACACACCCTTTCTGGCCACCCACGCTCGGTACCCTGGCCGCCGGCAACTCCTTCTCGCCGGTCACGCACGTCAGATTCACCCCAGAGGTCCGTACGACTAACTATCAAGCCCGCAGCGTCCCGAAAGTGATTGCGAGCAAATCACTCGTGCAGTTCTCCCAGCCCACCATTGCTAAACGCAAGAGGATGGGATATAAGAGATGAACCCGGCGAAGTCTCGACGATCCGCGAAGGTTCGCCGGCACGTAGAAAGGAGATGCTTTATGCCTATAGGGAAAAAAGCGGCGGCAGAGTTCGTCGGAACATTCTGGCTGGTCTTCGGAGGGTGCGGCAGTGCCGTCCTGGCAGCCGCATTTCCGGGCCTCGGCATTGGTTTTGTGGGCGTTGCCTTGGCATTCGGATTGACGGTGCTAACCATGGCATTTGCCATCGGTCACATCTCGGGATGCCATTTGAATCCGGCAGTCTCGGTGGGCTTGTTGGTGGGAAAACGGTTTCCGGCCTCCGAGCTGTTGCCTTATGTCATTGCCCAAGTGCTCGGCGGGATCGCCGGCGCCGGTGTCCTGTATGTAATCGCCAGCGGCAAAGCCGGATTCGATGTCACTAAAGGGTTTGCCTCCAACGGCTACGACGTTCACTCACCCGGCGGATATACGATGATGGCCTGCCTGGTGGCGGAAATCGTCCTCACCTTCATGTTCCTGATGATTATCCTCGGCGCCACCGACAAGCGCGCCCCACAGGGCTTTGCACCCATCGCGATCGGCCTGGGTTTGACGCTGATCCATCTCATCGGAATTCCCGTCACCAATCTGTCGGTGAATCCCGCGCGCAGCACCGCTCCGGCGCTGTTCGCCGGCGGATGGGCAATTCAGCAGCTTTGGCTATTCTGGGTAGCGCCTCTGGTGGGCGCCGCCATTGCGGGCATCGTATACCCGGTGATCGCCGGCGAGCAGGAACCCGCTCCGGCGATGGCCCGTGCCGCCGCGGCCGGAGACTAACGCCGCGGCGAGCACATTGAAAACCGCTCCGTTGAAAAACCGCTCGCGGCCGCGGCGCTTGGCCGCAAGCCTGTGTCGCAATCGCCCTATCTCCCGATTGCCGGGGGCTTTTGCAACATCGAAAGCAATAAGCAGATCAATACGAGAACGCCGAGTCCGCCCGCTACCACCATAAGCTCCACCCTGACCTCGGCCTCGGTAAAGCAATTGACAGGCCGTAGACTTCTTCTCGGAAAAGGAACCACTTGCCGGGCCGGGCCGTGTCAGAATCGACAGCAATTGCCGATCCCCCGGCACACCTATTGGCCTAACCGGCAAACACCGATATTCACTGCGAACGATGCCTGCAGTGCCCAGCGCTCCCCCTGATGGCGCTCCAGCAGAAAAGCCTTGGCACCGGCGTCCACGCGCACCCGCCAATCCGCCTCCGGCGCTGCCTTTACATGAAGCGGCTTTCCGGTCTGCTCCTGGAGCGTCCACGACGCTCCGCCATCGGGGGATTCGTACAAAGCGAAGGGGCCCGGATCGCCGCCCGAGCTGCGGTCGATCACCAGACTCCCGTTGGTCCTCGAAGAGAAGTACATCTCCTGGATGGAGCCGAAATGATAATCGGAGTTCTCGCCAAAAATGGCCGTCTGCCGCCAGTTCGTTCCGCCATCCGTGGTAAGCAGCACAAATGGGTCCTGCGGCAGCGGAAATAATAACTGGCCCCCCACCCATCCCGTATTGGCATCGATGAACTGCAGATGATCGAGTCCCGCGGCACGAATCCTCGGGTGCACTTCGCGCCAACTGTGGCCTGCGTCGTCGCTGCCCAAAAGGACCGAATACAGGGTCACAGCGGCCGAATGGATATTTCCCGCTACGAAAAACTTGTCGCCCGCCGAAGCGGCGGCTCCCAATTCCAAGTAAACCGGACAGGGCGCGTCCTCCGAACAGCTGAAACCTGCCGATCCCACATCCTCGCGGGTGCATTCGAACGGCAGCACCAAGGGTTTGCCCGTATTGAGCATCACCGGTCGCTCAGGGACCGCTGGCGGAGCGCTCACCTGCCCGGCGGAGGGCGGACCGTCCTGCGCGCGCAAGAGTGTTCCCGGCAGAATGAAGGAGACCAGCAGTAAGAATCCAATCCTCATACAGCGATAGCCCAAAAGGGCTAAGTCATAATGGCTATTTCGTCGTTGATAGAATTTTGCGATTACCTGTAACTTCGTGTGTCCATGATAGCGTCTTGAGTTTAAATCCCCGTTACGACAGCGGGCGCACTCACCCCTATCACCCAAACCGCGCCCGCTTCTTACTCTTTCTTCCGCCTACGCATCGAACATTCCTTCGAAAAGCGTGGTACTGAGATACCGCTCGGCGGCATCCGGCAATATCGTGACGATGGTTTTTCCGGCGAACTCCGGGAGTTTACCTAAACGAACCGCAACCGCGGCAGCCGCCCCGCAGGAAATCCCCGACAGAATTCCCTCCTCCTTCGCCAGCCGGCGCGCCATCTCGATCGACTCTTCGTTGCTCACCAGTTCCACACGATCCACCATCGACAAATCGAGCGTATCCGGTATAAACCCCGCGCCGATCCCCTGGATCTTATGCGAACCAGGCTTCATGGACTTGCCGGCCAGCGTCTGCGTAATCACCGCGCTGCCCACCGGCTCCACGCCCACCGACAACAGCCCGTGCCCCTTCTCCTTCTTGATGTATCGCGACACGCCCGAGATGGTGCCGCCGGTGCCGATTCCCGAGATCAGCACGTCCACCTGTCCGTCGGTGTCTTCCCATATCTCCGGCCCCGTGGTGCGGAAATGGATCTCCGGGTTCGCCGGGTTCTTGAACTGTTGCAGCAGCACGAAGCGGGCGGGATCGGACGCCACCATTTCCTCGGCTTTGGCGATGGAACCGGCCATCCCCTGAACGCCCTCTGTGAGCACCAGATTCGCGCCCAGCGCCTTCAGCACCTTGCGCCGCTCGATCGACATCGTCTCGGGCATGGTGAGGGTAATGGGATAACCCCGCGCCGCCGCCACGAAAGCCAGCGCAATCCCGGTATTCCCGCTGGTCGGCTCGATGAGCGCCTTTCCGGGTTTGAGAATCCCCCGCTTCTCCGCGTCCCAGACCATACTGGCGCCGATCCGGCACTTCACCGAATAGGCCGGATTGCGGCCTTCGATTTTGGCGAGGATGGTGGCCTTGCCGCCATCCGTCACGCGGTTGAGGCGCACCAGGGGGGTGCGGCCGATACTCAAGGAATTATCGTCGAAGACTCTCAATTCAGATCTCCCAGTTCAAAACGAAACGATTCTGTTTGTCGGTCCAGCCGTGAAGCAAATCCGCGAAAGTGGTCTTGTCCACGATGCCGGAAATGGCTTGATCCACCTGCTGCCACATATCGCTGAACGGCGTGTCGCCCTTGCCCCGCGGGCGATGCTTGCCCTGTTGCGGCCCCTCGACGAATCGCAGAACTTCCCCTACCGTAATCGACTCAGGCGCGCGCGCCAGCAGATATCCGCCCTCGGCCCCCCTCCGTGACTCCACAAAACCGCCCTGCTTGAGCCCCGCCAGGATCAGCTCCAGGAATTTTTGCGGGATGGACTGCCTGCGGGCGATGTCGCCGATGCGCACCGGATCTCCCGGGCGTTGGGTCGCCAGATCGAAGATCGCTTGTAATGCATATTCACCTTTGACGGAAATGTTCATGGAGGTTGTGGCGGGGAATCACCTTCATCCCAGTAGAGATTTTAGGCCTTGGCGAGCCGCAACCGCAAGGGAGCCGTCCGTCGTCTAGCCGTCTGACGTAAGTCAGATCTTAAAGAATGAGTCGCCTTTTCGATCTTTTCAGGAAGCCTTCGCCGGCGGGAAAGCCTCATAGATAAGTTCATCCATTTGGGTGTCCACGCGATCCAGGGAAGCGCGCACGGCCGAAAGGACGGGGACTGCGGGCACCCAGCACGGCCCATGCGAGCGATCCGCCCCAAGCTACCAGTTGAAATTCCGCCGGCACGCTTGATCGATGCCCTTCAGCGGGCGCATTGGCGGGGCGCAAGACTCGTCTCCATTTGTTCGGGAGTGTTCGTGATTGCCGCAACCGGACTCCTGGACGGCAAACGTGCGACCACCCATTGGCGCTATACCGGCGAACTGGCCCGCCGGTATCCCGCGATTCGCATTCAACCCGATGTGCTTTACGTCGACGAAGGTGACATCTTGACCTCGGCCGGCAGCGGCGCCGGTATCGATCTCGGGCTGCATATCATCCGGCGCGATTTCGGAACGGCGGCCGCGAACCAGGTGGCTCGCCGTTTGATCATGCCGCCGCACCGCGACGGAGGGCAGGCGCAGTTCATCGAACGGCCGGTCGCGGACGAAGGTAGTCCCTGGCTGTCCAAACTGCTCGAATGGGTCCAACGCCACCTCACGGACGATCTCACTACCGGCCGTCTGGCACGTCAGGCATGCGTGAGCAAGAGGACTTTGGCGCGGCGCTTCCTGGAGACGACCGGGACGAGTCCTGCAGCTTGGGTCACCGGTCTGCGGATCGCCCTGGCGAAAGAACTGCTGGAAACCACAACGCTGTCCGTCGAAGAAGTGGCGGACCGGTGCGGATTCGGCTCGTCATTCACGCTCCGGCACCACTTCCGAAAGCGCCTCCGGACTAATCCAGTGGCTTACCGTGCCGGTTTCCGTGTCCCAGGAGTGGGTTAAAGCGGGCTCAAAACTGCGAGCCAAGGTTCCAGATAGTGACGGTGTTGAGATCGTCATCCACGGAGGCGAAGCGCACAGTGCCCTGGGAAACGATGCTGGCGATTCCGAAGGCTCCGCCCGGCGCGCCGGCATCCATCTGGTATTGCGCAACCAGGCGCCCTTGTGGCGTGAATTCGACCAGCTCATTAGGCGTGCCTCCCGGATTCACCGCGTCGCCGTTGGCGGTAATGAGATTTCCGTTCGGAGCGAGCACCAGTCCCAGAGGGCCGTGCAAATGGGTTTGATCCTGAAAGACCAGGAAGCCGGTACCGGCACTGGTGTTCCGGTCGCCGGCATCGCCGATGGCGAAGATTTCATTGTCAGCTGTCGACGCTGCGTACAACGTGTCACGGTAAGGATCGTAGGCCAGGCCTGTCGGACCAGCGACAACCGCGGCGGCGTTGGGTTGGTGGGCATAGCCGGATCCGATCCGCGTCTTGCCGATCACGGTAACCTGAGTACTGGTGATAGCGAGATTTAGCCGTGTCACCGTGCCGCTCAAGACGTTGCTGACGAATACCTGCGCTTGCGAGCCCTGGTCGTTGATGGTGAGATCCCACGGGCTATCCAGAAGGGTCGGGTCGTTAAGCGTCGAAATCAAGGCGCCATTTCGATTGAAGATCTGGAGGGAACCCTGGTGAGGAGTCGCTACCCCACCCGGGTAGGTGACGGGAAGGTTCCCCACAATGACGAATCCGCGCGACAGGACTCCCAGAGCCGTATCCAAACCAATCAGTGGCGAAGTGGCGAAGACGGATAAGCTGCCGGTGGGAGAGATTCTGACGATTGTCGTGCCGGTACCTTGTAGATTGGTGTTGTTGTTGAAATTCGCGACGAGCAGATCGCCGGCTGCGGCGCTGCCTCCTGCGGGGAATCCCGCCGGGACGAACGCCACTCCGTAGGGATTAACGTCTCCGTTCGACGGTATGGTGGTGGCGGTAATGCTCTGGAGCGAATTCAGGATAGATCGGTTCTCGAAAAACCCAGGTTGGCTCAACCCGCGACTTTCCAGGGAGACGAGCAGAATCAAGAGTGGGAAACAGGATTTAAGCTTCATCGTAGGTTACCTCCAAGATGTCCTTAAAGTCGTGCGCCGCGTTCCTGGAGGAACTCGGCAATGGTTGAAGAGAGGTTCGCGCCAGCCGGCTGAAAACATCTCTTCCACTAAGCTTGCCTCTGGCGTGGGGAAACAAAAGTAAAAAGACGATTCGATGTGAGGGGTAGTTTGTTAAATTGTGTCGACGAACGACAGGGCCGATGTTTGCGCGATCGGCTTTCGATCGTGCATTGTCCCGGTGGACGGCAGCGCCTTATTTATCGTGACCGGGCGGTATCCGGGAGCGCGAACGCAACATAGGCGCCCGAGATCGTCCGCTGCGTAGAGGGTGTCAGACCCGCCTGCGCCGCGGCGCAGAAGACAATGAACTCGCGGCCGCCGATTTCGTAAATCGCGGGGATGCCCTCGAGCGCGGCATCCACTTGCCGCTCCCAGAGCGCTTGGCCGGTTTCCACGTCAAAGGCGCGAATAGTCCGATCGCGCGTCCCTGCGAAGAGCAGGCCGCCTGCCGTGACCACTGGGCCAACCTTCGGGTAGTGCGACCCCGTGTTCTTCACGCCTTTCGCGGCCAGATCCGGAACATCGCCGAGCGCGATCTTCCATTTGATGGTTCCCTGGTTCAAGTCATAGGCGGTGAGAGACGACCAGGGAGGTTTGATTAGAGAGAGCCCATTCTCCGCCGTCACCAGTCCGAAGCCACTGGTGTAGCGAACGCCGGGAAGCGCGGCCGTATCGGGCACCAGTTTGAGAATGGCCGGCAGATCTTTGGAAACCACGAAGAGCATGCCGTTGGCGGGGTCCACCGCGGCGCCGCCCCAGTTGGCGCCGCCGTTATTCCCAGGCATCTGTATGGTGGGCCGCAGCCCCGGTGGTGTGAACAAGCCTTCATTTCGGGCACTCAGGATTTCGTCGCGGAAGCGCGCCCGTTCCTGCGGCTCGATGTAGGGATTCAGATCGTCGGCAGTGAACTTCTGCCGCGCGAAGGGCGGCGGTTTGGTTGGGAATGGTTGCGTCGGCCAGGCTTCCTCGCCGGGCATGTCGCTGCGAGGCACCGGTCTCTCTTCGATGGGCCACAGAGGGGCGCCGGAGACCCGGTCGAAGACCCAGACGAATCCCTGCTTGCTCACCTGCGCAACTACGTCGACCGTTTTGCCCTCATGCCGGACCGTCAAGAGCTTAGGGGCAGTGGCATCGTCGTAGTCCCATATGTCGTGGTGAACCATTTGGAAATGCCACAGGCGTTTGCCCGTGCGGGCATCGAGCGCGAGGAGCGTATCGGCGAACAGATTGGCGCCCTTTCGGTCAGCACCGTAAAAGTTGTACTTCGCGCTGGCGGTCGGCGCATAGACGATGCCGCGCGTCTCATCGAGTGAAAACTCGCTCCAGACATTGGCGCCGCCGACGGTTTTCCACGCGTCGGACGGCCACGTCCGGTAGCCGAATTCACCGGGATGCGGAATGGTGTGAAAGGTCCAGACCAGTCTACCGGTGCGCACATCGAGGGCGCGAATGTCGCCCGGCGCCGAACCGTATCCCTGATTCGTCGCCGACCCTAGAATCAAGAGGTTCTCGAATACCCGGCCGGGGGTGGTGGATTGGACCAGGGTGAGCGACTCCGGGTCGCGGCCGAGGCCTTGTTTCAGGTCGACTCGGCCGCCGGCTCCAAATGAGAGAATCGGTTTTCCGGCGCGCGCATCGATCGCCTGGAGGGCGTGATTCACGCATAAGAGGAGCCGGCGGTCGAGTCGATCCTGGCTTTCCCAGTAATTGATTCCGCGATTGGTGATGATGGTAGCCGGCGGGTTGGGCGTATACGTCCAAATCTCCTTGCCGGTTGCTGCCTCCAGGGCGACGATGGAATTGTTCTTCGCTAAAACGTAGAGAACACCGTCCGCCATGAGGGGATTAAACGAATACTTCAGGCCGTCACCGGTCGGATAGGTCCAGGCAATTTCCAGTTTGCCGACGTTGGAACGATCGATCTGCTTCAGAGCTGAGTATTGCGCGGAATCGGAGGCGCCCGCATAGTCTCGCCAAGCGGTGTGATCCTGGGCTCTCGAAGTGATGCTGGCGCCCCCAAAAAGGACGCACGACAGAAGCAGACGTACCGGTGCGGCCATTCTAGTGCCTCCTAAGCACGTCGTTCTCGCGGCTGCGGGGTGATCTGGATAGTATAGACCTGCGCGCAACTCAATCGGGGATCATTTCCGGTGGCCGAGTCCCATCAAGCGATAATCAACCATGCCTCTTCGAAACCCGATCGTGGCTCTCCTGGCCTTCCTGGTATCCGCTGCCGGCGCTTCCGCACAAACCATGCCGGCGCCGGCAGGTCCGGTGCAGCCGGCGGCCCTTACCGCGCTCAACAACGCGTTCCGCGCGGCCTATGCCGATGCCCGGAGCCGCGTCCTGGCGTCCTCCGGTCCCACTCTAATCGTCAACGGCGATAACTTTGTTCTGCTGCGCGGGGGACGACGTGTCGAGGCCAACGCCGGGGCCGCGATCTACGACCCTGTCAAGACCATTGCGCACATCCCGCTGGCGATTTATGTGACGCTCACGCCGGGAGACGGCGCCGTCGACGAGGATCGCCTCAAGACCCTCGCGGGCCTGCGAGAACTCATCCCGCCCGCCGAGGCCAGTCTCGACACCGTGAAACTTTCCGCCATCACACTTGCCCGCCAGAAGCAGATCGTGGCCACCTCCCTGGCTTTTCTCGACGATGTGGCGGGCAGGCGTAAGTTCGCGCGTTCCGCGTTGCTGGCGTTCACGCGCGGCATGACTCCGCTTGTCATGGAGAATGTCGCCGAGGCCACCCGTGCGCAGTTGGATGCCATTCATGCCCAGGTCTCGGCCTGGCGCCGCGATCTGAGCCCGCAGGAATGGGACCAGTTACACGTATTGGTCATCGGCCCTCATATGCCGCGCGAGGACCTGGTGGTTATGCAGTACTTCCTTCGGCTTTTACACGAGCCCGAAGAGGGCCGCCGGGTGGTATACGCGGAATCCCTGTGGCAGGAGCCGCAGGCTCTCGATCTGCTGGGCACCCACCTGCTCGACGGCAGTGTCGGCGAGGCATTCTTTGGCGACTTCATGCGCATGCACCGCGACCTGCTGGGCGACGCCGCCAAGCAGTACCTCCCGCACCTGCTGCCCCAATAGGTGGGAATCGCGAGTTGTCGTTCCTGTGAAGAAGAGGTGAAATACAGGTGGGGATGTGCGCTGTTCGCTTCATCTTGCGCCGGCAAATTCCAGCCACAACGAGAATTACCGTGAATAAGAGAATGTTGTTGGTCACTACCGTGCGGCAAGATCACCTGCCGGCGCTGTCGAACGCTATAGGAGTCGCTTTGCGGCTGATGGCAAATTCCACGACATCAGGAGTCGGGAACCGAGAGCAACCGTTCCGCCAGGAACGTGATCGGTAGCTTTCCGGTCGCCATTATCATTCACGGAATCTTGAACGCTCCCCACTAAGAGGATCAAGTTTGGCTGGGGGATCTTCTGACATCTACGCGAAAAATGAGTCCGATCTCTTCTTCGCACAGGGCTACGACCTCGGCCGCGAGCCTTGTTCCAGCTGGAACCTTGGCGCGGCAGGCGAAATGACAGAATTGGGAGATTCTCACCTGGCGCAGGCATCTTCGCCTCGTCTTCTCCGTGCCGCCCTTCTGCCTATTTGAGGGTGAGTACTGGATATGCTAGACTCACCCTACGAATCGGGAGGAACGTTCCAGTTGACGAACGTAACGGGTGCCAGGGCGATTATTCTTATACTGGGCAGCTTAACCTTCCATGCTTCGGGTGCGGAAGCCATCGCCGGAAGTGTGAAGACGGCACAAGGCGGTGCGGTTGTCCATCGGGGCGCCGAAACGATTCCGGCGACGGAAGGCATGCATCTCCTGGTGAACGATGTCCTCCAGACGGCCGCGGACGGCCGCTTGGGAGCGATTCTGCAGGATGGCACCGGAATCGGCCTCGGGCCGAATACGGAACTCAAGATCGACAGTTTCATTTACGAGCCGGCCAACGGCAAATTGGCTTTGATCCTGCACCTGGCCCGAGGGGTACTAGCCTACTTTTCCGGTAGAATCGCCAAACTCGCTCCTGGGGCTGTCACCGTCGAAACTCCAGTCGGTGTAATGGGGCTTCGTGGTACTCACATGGCCGTCTCGATCGGCGGGACTTAGGAGAGTTCTGCATGACAACTGAGCGGTCTCGCGCAGGCTTGCTTTGTATCGCACTCTTTGCCTCGGCTTGTGCGCCCAAACATCCCGCCGCGACACCGGCCCCACCGGCGAGCCGGAACGTGTTCGTTCTCCTGCCCGAACCCCAGGGCCAGTCCAGCGGCATTGTTGTCAAAAACCAGGCGGGAGCTCAGGATTTGAACACACCGTATCAAGCCGTTCGCGTGGACCGCAACGACGTTGCTCCCAGCGCGCCATTCACACTCGACGCGGCTGAGGTGAGGCGCATATTCGGGTCCGCGATGGATGTCCTACCTCCGCCGGAAATTCAGTTTGTTCTTCACTTCGACGAGGGCAGAGACGTCCTGAATGCCGAATCCGAAGCCATGATTCCGGCGATTCTGAACGCCATCCGCGAGCGCCATTCCACAGCCATCACGGTCACCGGCCATACCGATACCACCGCCGATCCGCAATTCAACTATCAACTCGGCCTGCGGCGAGCGCAGCGCGTGGTAGACATTCTGAAGAGCCAGGGCGTGAATGAGTCTGACATATTCGCCTCCTCTCATGGGGATGCGGATCTCCTGGTGAAAACCGGCCGCGGTGTTGCCGAACCGCAAAACCGTCGGGTGGAAGTAATCGTCCATTAGGAATCGGTCAATGCGGATCGTTGCGGCAGGATCGGTTGTCATTCTGATGGTGCTGGCTGTTTTCCTGGTGCGTCCAGCGCCCCTGGCGGAACTGGATTCCAGGGCGTGCGACTTGCTGGCCAAGTGGGCTGGTCCTGGAACGCAATCGGGGCGTGTCGTGGTAGTTGAAATCGATGAGAAAAGCCTGGACCGATTCGGCCGCTGGCCCTGGCCAAGAAATCTGGTAGCACGGCTTACGCGAAACATTCTGGAGCAGGGGGCCGCGACGGTCGCCCTCGACGTCATGTTTCCTCAGGAGGACAACGTCAACGATGAGGTCTTGGCGGAGGGCATCTCGGGTAAACCTGTGGTTGTCGGATATGCCCTGAGGTTCGATGGCGGCGGCGCGCCGGCGTTATCCTGTCCGGCGCAATCGCTGCCGCTCGCTGTTGCGCGCCCGAGCAAGCCCGGGGAGGCGGCGTTTTTCCACGCGACTGGCGCCATCTGTAACGCTCCGGCGATCTCCGCAGCCGCGTCAAGTAGCGGCTTTCTCAATGCGGTTCCCGACCAGGACGGCACAGTGAGACATGTCCCCTTGGTTATCGAATACGGCGACCGGTACTATCCGAGCCTGGCACTGGCAGCTGTGAACCTGTACCGGCATGTCTCCAGCATGCAACTCGCCGTCGAACCGTACGGTGGGGGGCGGCTGCGCCTGGATCGCCAGGTGATTTCCCTGGAAGGACAAAGCGTCCTGAGATTGCGTTTCCGCGGTGCAGGACGGCGGTTGCCGTATGTTTCCGCGGCCGACATCCTGGCCGCCCACCCAGGTGAAGATCTGCTTGGAGGCAGGATTGCCATCGTCGGCGGGTCAGCGCCGGGAATGCAAAATCCGGCGGTGACAGCTCTCGATCCAATGTTCCCGGATGTCGAAGTCCAGGCCACCGCGGTGGATAACCTCGTGCAAGGCGATTCCTTTTACCGGCGCGGCGATGCCCGGTTTTGGGAGTTGGCGCTGGCCCTGCTTGCGAGCATTATCTCGACCTCATTACTTGCGCGGACTCGTTTTCTGTGGGGAGCACTGACCACTCTCGGCCTGGCTGCCGGCGTTTTGGCGGGTTGCACCTGGATACTCTCTTCCAACCGACTGCTGTTCTCGCCATTACCCGCTACGGCGGCACTGGCGTGCAGCCTGCCAGTGGTGGCGTTGGTCAAATACCGGCAGGAGAGGAATAGGGCGGATCGGACGCAACAACAACTGGCGTTCAACAAGCAACAGTCGCAAGAGACGCTGCGTGAAAGCGAGTCCCGCTATCGGCGGCTGGTGGAAAACATAAACGACGCCATTATCATGGAGGACGTTGAAGGCCGGCTGGTATTTGCCAACCGCCGCTTCCACGAATGGTTCGGACTGGAAGAGGGGAAGACACCGGACCTAGTTCTCGAACGTTACGTCGCTCCGGAATGGCGGGCGGAAGTACGCGGCCGGCACGATCGCCGGATGAGAGGTGAGGCCGCGCCCGATCGCTTCGAGTTCGAAGGTATCCGTGCCAACGGGACCCGCATCTGGATCGAGGCCCTCGTGACGACGGTCGAAGAGGGTGGCAGAATCATCGGGAGCCAGGCGGCGTTACGCGATATCACCGAGCGGAAACGAATGGAGGCACAGTACCTGCAATCTCAGAAGATGGAAAGCATCGGAAGGTTGGCCGGAGGGGTGGCGCACGATTTCAACAATCTGCTGACCGTGATCAACGGATATAGCGGTATGCTATTGGCGCGAACTCCGCCAACGGATGAATTCCGGTCCGGGCTGGAAGAAATTCAGAAAGCCGGCGAGCGGGCCGCGGAATTGACGCAGAAGCTTCTGGCGTTCAGCAGGAAGCAGACAGCCAGACCCAAGCCATTGGACCTGAACCTTTTGGTGACCGAAGCGAAAAAGATCTTGGAGCGCCTGATCGGTGAGGACATCGAGTTAGTCGCGCTCCTGAGCCCGGATCTGGGACAAGTGACTGCCGACCCCAGTCAGATCAACCAGGTGTTGATGAATCTCGTGGTCAATGCAAGGGACGCCATGCCCCACGGCGGAAAGCTCACCATAGAAACGAAGAACGTTAGTGCAGACACGGCACAGTCACAGGTATACCTGGGAGTCTCGGATACCGGAACCGGACTGACCGAGGACGTCAAACAGCACTTGTTCGAGCCGTTCTTCACCACCAAAGCTGAAGGCAAGGGCACCGGACTCGGGCTGGCTACGGTCTACGGCATCGTTCGTCAAAACGGTGGACGGATTGAGGCGACCAGCACATTGGGCCAGGGCACGGCCTTTCATATCTTCCTGCCGCGCATTCAGCCGGATCGACTGGAACAGCCAGAGTCTCCCGTTCCCGCGGTGACCCTTCGGGGATGGGAAACAGTTCTGGTCGTAGAGGATCAGGATGCCGTCCGGGAACTGGCCTGTCTCATCCTCGAGAGCTATGGCTATCGTGTTTTGCAGGCCGCGAGCGGACCCGATGCCATCGCCCTGGCGGAACGGTATCCTGCCATCATCCATCTGCTGTTGACCGATATCATTCTGCCGGTGATGGATGGACGGGTGCTCGCCGACCGGCTGAAGGCAGTTCGGCCGGACATTAAAGTTTTGTTTGTTTCCGGTTACTCGGAGGAGAGGCTCGGGTCGAACGGAACAACCGAAAGCGGTCTGGCCTACCTGTCAAAGCCATTCACCCCGGAAGGGTTGGCGAGGCGAGTGCGGGAAATATTGGCGAGCGGCGGAACACATCGCTGGGCTGCGCCAGCCGAGTAGCCAAGCGCAGGCCTTCGTCAGCTTCGGATTGAATCTCGGATACAGAAGCAAATAACCTCCTGACGGCAATTGGGGCAGAGTTCAAGCGGGCGCAGGAGGCATATGACTGGTTGACGTCCGAGCCGATGGTGCGGAGAGGCACACCGTTGCTCCAGTAACTGTCATCGACACGATCGCCGCCGGCCGGGGGTGGGACACGAAGAATGCACCTGGTTGCGGTCGGTACCTACGTCGCCAGCTTCCCCAGGCCGGTGACAGGTCGCCCCAGGCGCCGCATACCGTTCGCACTGTGGCGGTCATTGCTGGTCAAGACCCAGTCCATCAAGCAAATCGGCCCGCGCGGCACGGTATTAGAGGAACAAATTCCTGCGGCCCTAGCAGCAACCCAAAGCATACCTCTTGACAAAATATCAGATTAGACTTAGTCTAAATGCTTAATGGACTCCGAGGCGATTAAACGGTCCTTGGAAGGCCGCGGGTTGCGGTGCACTCCGCAGCGCTACGCCGTGATGGCATTCTTGATGCAACAAAACACGCATCCCACGGCAGCGGAAATCTTCGAAGGCGTGAATCGCGTGGATCCGCGCTCTTCAAGGGCCACGACTTACAACAATCTGCGGGATTTGGTGCAGGCGGGTTTGGTGCGTGAAGTGGCCGTCGAGGGCCGCGGCGCGCGATTCGATGCGAAAGGCGTGCGGCATCACCACTTCATCTGCGACCGTTGCGGCAGTGTGGAGGACATTGAGTGGTACGACGTGCCCGGGCCTGCCGCGGGCTCCCTCGGTAAGCGGATTGTTCGCGAATGCGAACTCATTTTCCGGGGGCTCTGCATGAAGTGCGCTCCGCGGCACGCTTCCGGTTAAGTGTCGCAGGACTGTGGATACCGGATGAATGGCGCGCGTCAGCGAGCGTGGCCCGCGGCGCTTGCGCGCATGGGAAAGCCAGGATGGGTTTGTAGTTCGTCACAGTTTTTGGATTAATTCGAAGGAAGGCAAACATATGGATAAAACACTCGAAACCACAGTGGGGGCGCCTGTCCCCCATATTCCGGAGCAAGACTTGTCAGCCGAACCCAAGTGCCCGTTCTCGGGCGGTGCCCGCAGAAACACGGCGGCTGGGGCCACGACGAATGCGGCCTGGTGGCCGAATCAGCTGAACCTGAAGATCCTGCACCAGCACTCCCCGCTGTCCGATCCTATGGACAAGGACTTCAACTATGCGGAAGAATTCAAGAGCCTCGACCTGGATGCCGTGATCAAGGACCTCCATGCCTTGATGACGACCTCGCAGGACTGGTGGCCTGCGGACTACGGCCACTATGGGCCGTTCTTCATCCGCATGGCCTGGCATAGCGCCGGCACGTACCGGATCGCCGATGGCCGAGGCGGTGGGGGTTCCGGAGCCCAGCGATTTGCGCCCCTCAACAGCTGGCCGGACAACGTGAGCCTCGACAAGGCGCGCCGGTTGATCTGGCCGATCAAGCAGAAGTATGGCCGGAAGATCTCCTGGGCCGACCTCATAATTCTCGCCGGTAACGTCGCATTGGAATCGATGGGGCTCAAGACCTTCGGTTTCGGCGGCGGGCGCGAGGACATCTGGGAGCCCGCAGAGGACATTTACTGGGGGCCTGAGGGCAAGTGGCTGGCGGACGAGCGGTACAGCGGCGATCGTCAGCTCGAGAATCCTCTCGGCGCTGTTCAAATGGGCCTGATTTACGTGAATCCGGAAGGGCCCAATGGAAAGCCGGATCCAGTGGCTGCGGCGCGGGATATCCGGGAGACGTTCGCCCGCATGGCGATGAATGACGAGGAGACGGTAGCCCTCATCGCCGGCGGACACACCTTCGGCAAAGCCCATGGTGCTGCCGATCCGGGCAAGTATGTCGGTTTCGAACCCGAGGGCGCCGGCATCGAAGAGCAAGGCCTCGGCTGGAAGAACAGCTTTGGCAGCGGCAAGGGCGTCGACACGATCAGTAGCGGGTTGGAGGGCGCGTGGACTACCAACCCGATCAAGTGGGACAACAACTACTTCGACAACCTGTTCGGCAATGAATATGAACTCACCAAGAGTCCCGCGGGCGCGCAGCAATGGATTCCCAAGAACGGCGCTGCCGCGGGAACTGTGCCGGATGCCCACGATCCGTCTAAGAAGCACGCCCCGATCATGTTCACCACGGACCTCGCGCTGAAGGTGGACCCGAATTACGCCACGGTTTCGAAGCGTTTCCACGAGAATCCGCAAGCATTCGCAGACGCGTTCGCCAAGGCCTGGTTCAAGCTGACGCACCGCGACATGGGGCCGGTTGCGCGGTACCTTGGCCCGCTCGTTCCGGCACAGCACTTGCTGTGGCAGGACCCCGTTCCCGCTGTGGATCATGAACCGATCGGCGAGCAGGACGTTACTGCCCTGAAGGCCAAGATCCTGGCATCCGAACTGTCCATCTCACAACTGGTCACGACAGCCTGGGCGTCGGCGGCAACGTTCCGCGGCGGCGATAAGCGCGGCGGGGCTAACGGGGCGCGCATTCGCCTCGCGCCGCAAAAGGATTGGGAAGCCAACCAGCCGGCCGAACTGGCGAAAGTCCTGCAGAAGTTGGAGGCGATCCAGAAGGATTTCAACGGCGCGCAGTCCGGCGGGAAGAAGGTCTCGCTGGCTGACCTGATCGTTCTGGGCGGCTGCGCAGCCGTCGAGGAAGCTGCCAAGAAAGCCGGACACGACGTGAAGGTTCCCTTCTCGCCGGGGCGCACGGATGCTTCGCAGGAACAGACCGATGCGCACTCCTTCGCGCCGCTCGAACCGAGCGCTGACGGATTCCGCAACTATCTCCGGAAGGGACACGAGGGATCG